>Ga0207711_10003968_pt1 | contig 12728 bp, 10 predicted proteins | sample KBSS34metaG_FD_184401 | JGI IMG/M metagenome (GOLD analysis project Ga0207711, IMG submission 184401) | Switchgrass rhizosphere microbial communities from Kellogg Biological Station, Michigan, USA - KBS S3-4 metaG (SPAdes) (version 2) | ecosystem: Host-associated > Plants > Roots > Rhizosphere...
TCTCGGCACCCTGCCTGGCGAACGCAGCCGGTCCAGCGGGGCAGTCGAGGATGGTAACTGGAGGCGAAGAATTTAACAGAGCGGGCACATTGAGGTTAAACATAGCAACATACTCTTCGATCGCCCGACCGAAGAATGCCACGCGCTCGAAGCGGAACTCATCACTATCGCCCGGCACAGTTATTGATGCTCCGAAGAGCGGGATTGAGCGGGCTTTTTCTCAAGCGAGGCCAGGCGCTCTTTCAGCGCTTTGTTATCAGGAAATAGTTCCAAACCATCCTTGCAGTCCTGCATAGCCTTGTCTAAATGTCCCATACGCTGGTGGACCGTAGATTTGTGCAGATATCCGCGCGGCACCGGACTCATATTGATACCCTGCTCCAACTGATTTAGAGCCATGGCATAGTCTTTTGATTGAAACATGGCATATTCAGCAGCCTGGTACGCTTTAGCACCGGGAAGGGGCACATGTATAAGAGCCAGTCCGTCGGAAAACGACTCGTGACGACCATCCTGGTCGATAGATATTTTCATCTTACCGGATTTATCAATATAGCCACCGGGGCCGCCTTCAAATTTGAAAGTGACGGCGGCCAGTCCATCCTTAAAAGGATGTGTCCAGGTATAGTCGGTGTGAATCAGCACTTTGCCGTCATGATCAATGTAGTCGCGGGCTTTGTCCTTAGCTGTGGCGGCCAGCCCCTCAGAAAAAGACTGCGCCACATCGAAGCGGGGCTTGATCACATATTTGCCCGACTTGTCGATATAGCCTGCACTGATCTCACCCTTGGGGCCACGTTCTTGCACGGCGGCGACACCTTCGGCAAATTTATCGATGCCGCAGTAACGTAGTGGTATCACTAACTTTCCTGTACGATCGATGAAGCCGTATCGGTCCTGCCGGGCGACGGCAGCCAGTCCCTGACTGAATTCCAGAGCCCGGTCAAAAGAAGGCTTAACTACAGTCCTGCCGCTCTTATCGATGTATCCCCAGGAATTACCCAGACGAACAGCGGCCAGTCCCTGCGAAAAGGGACCAACGTCGGCATAGGCAGCCTTGATGATGAGTTTGCCGTCCCTATCGATATAGCCGTATTTATTATCGAGCTTGACGGCGGCAAGCCCTTCGGCAAACTCATTGGCGCTGTCAAATTTTAGCGGAATGGCCAGCGCACCACGTTTGTCTATGTAGCCATAGCCCTTGCCGTCGCTGACCGGAGCCAGGCCGTTCACAAAAGAACCGGAGCACTCATAATCCGATCTCAGTACAACAGCACCACTTTTATCAATGAAGTAATCTTTGTCGTAGTGATTGGGACAAAAAAATGTATCAGCGGCAGCTCTTGCAGGCAATGAAGAAAATGCGGCGGCGAGCGCCAGGGCGCAGGCAAATAGCGGTAGGCAGCGAAGCTGGGCTGCCATTAAAAATCCGCTGTCTTGGGCGCTCTGGGGAAAGGTATAACGTCCCGGATATTTGCCATACCGGTGCAGAATTGCACAGTACGTTCCAGACCAAGACCGAAGCCCGCGTGCGGCACAGTCCCGTAGCGGCGCAGATCGAGATACCACCAGTATTCTTCCGGGCTGAGGTGACAGGCAATCATGCGCTCTTCCAACTTGTCGAGACGTTCCTCGCGCTGAGAGCCGCCAATAATCTCACCGATCTTGGGTACCAGCACGTCCATCGCTCTGACTGTCTTCCCGTCCTCATTTAAGCGCATGTAAAAGGCTTTGATGTCTTTTGGATAGTCGTAAACGATGACCGGCTTCTTGAATTTTTTCTCGGTCAAATAACGCTCGTGCTCGGACTGCAGGTCAATGCCCCAGGAAACAGGAAACTCAAACTTCTCACCACAGTTGAGAAGGATGTCTACAGCTTCCGTATAGGAGCAGCGTATGAAGGAGCTTTCACAGATATGCTTGAGCGTTTCAATGATAGTTTTGTCGATGCGCTCATTGAAGAATGCCATGTCGGTGGCGCAGTTGGTCAAAACATTGTTGAAGATTGTTTTGAGGAAATCTTCGGCACACTGCATGTTGCCTTCCAGATCACAGAAGGCCATCTCCGGTTCGACCATCCAGAACTCTGATAAGTGTCTGGATGTGTTGGAATTTTCGGCTCTGAATGTCGGTCCGAATGTATAAATATTGGTCAGCGCAGTAGCGTACATTTCGCCCTGCAGTTGTCCGCTAACTGTGAGGTTGGTAGCCTTGCCGAAAAAGTCTTCTTCAAAGTTTACGGTGCCGTCTTCTTTGCGCGGCAGATGGTCAAAGTCCAATGTCGTAACTTTGAACATCTGACCGGCGCCTTCGCAGTCGGAGCCGGTGATGATTGGGGTGTGGATATAACAAAATCCACGCGACTGGAAAAAATCGTGAATAGATTTGCAGATTTCATTACGCACTCTGGCCACTGCACCGAAGGTATTGGTGCGCGGTCTCAGGTGGGCGATGGTGCGCAGAAACTCCATCGACGTGCCTTTTTTCTGCAACGGGTATGTCGCAGGGTCGGCATAACCGAATACTTTGACCGAATCGGCTTTGATTTCGGTTGTCTGACCTTTGCCGGGTGACTCAACGACAGAGCCTATAACTTCCACGGAGGAGCCTATGCCAAGCTTCAATATTTCACTTTCATAGTTGGACAATTTATTTTCGGCCAAAACCTGCACCGACGTCATAGTCGATCCATCATTTACTTCGATAAATGAAAATCCACCTTTTGAGTCACGGCGCGTGCGCACCCAGCCGCATAGTCTCACGGTTTTGCCGATCAACTCTTTCTTCAGGGTTTCGACAACCGGTGTGCGCACGTAAGATTCCACTGACGTAGTCATAAATTTCTCCTCGACAAATAGGTGCGGGCGTTAGCGTTTGCGTAACATAAAAACGCCGTCACGAATGGTGAGCATAACGCGGTCGACACGCTCATCACCGGCGACAAAATTGTTGAATTCGACAATCGCTCTGGTGTTTTCGTCATCGCGATGAGACTCAGGCTCAATCACGTTACCGCTCCACAAAACGTTGTCCACAAGTATTACCCCGCCGCTTTTGAGCTTGGGCAAAACCGCTTCGTAATAGTTGCGATAATTCGGCTTATCGGCATCGATAAAAACCAGATCGAAGGGACCATTGAGTTTCTTAAGCGACTCAAGCGCCGGTCCTTTGATTACATCTATCTTTTTGCCGTGCTCGGATCTTTCAAAAAATCCTTTGGCAAATTTGATGCATTCTTCATCGATATCGAGGGTCGTAACTTTGCCGCCTTCGGCCAGCCCTTCAGCCATCGATAGGGCGGAATAACCGGTAAACATACCGATCTCCAGCACATTTTTGGCGCCGCTTATTTGCACCATCATTTTGAGAAAGCGTCCCTCGAGACGTCCTGTGAGCATCTGAGGATACTGCATGCGCTCATGGGTCTCGCGCACGAGATTATTCAGCAATGCACTGGTCGGCTCGCTCTTGGATTCCGCATAATCGTCTATGCCTGGTTTCATTAATGTCAGCATCTTGGACCCTCCTGAAGAGCCTGATATATAGCAGATCTAAGCCAATCTTCCATGAAAAGATAGTAGAATCGATTTTATGAATCCTTTGCGCGCAGACCTCATCAGCCCCCTTGATATGTTTAAGATCGGTGTCGGCCCGTCGAGCAGCCACACTGTCGGTCCGATGATTGCCGCTCTTGAATTCCGCCGCCTGGCCAGTGAAAAGTTAGCCTCCTTAACAGAAACAAAAACATCGACGGACAGCCCTTTTAAGATGACGGTCGAACTTTTCGGCTCACTCTCTTTGACGGGCAAAGGCCACCAAACAGATGGCGCCATTTGTGCCGGTCTCGATGGATTGAATCCGCGCACCTCGCCTATCGAGGATATTTGGTCCACGCAGACCAGGTTAGACGCAGCTCCCAGTCTGGATTTTGCCGGAGTGCCTGTGCATTTTTGTCCCAAGGACGACATCTTCTGGCACCAGTGGACAATGGATGACAAACCGCTACCGCACCCAAATACGCTGCGTTTCAGGTTGATGCAGGGTGATCAGATTATCGATGAGGAAGTGATTCTCTCGGTCGGCGGCGGCTTTGTCGAGCCTATTGATCGCCACACGGGTGAACGGCGCCCCGCCGGAAACAGCAACCAATCGGCCACGGATGCGAGCATTCCTTATCCTTATAATTCGGCCCAGGAGTTTGTCGAGCAGTGCAATCGGAGCGGTCTGCCGCCATGGCAGGTCGTAATTGCCAATCAAGCCGCTATCGGTCTTGACGAAAAGACACTACGGGAGCGCCTTGCGGCCATACTGGTAGTATTTGATGAGTGCATCGAACGCGGTCTGCATACCGACGGTATTTTGCCTGGTGGCCTCAATGTCAGACGCCGGGCCAAAGGTCTCAACGAAAGAATGCTGTCGGGCAAACAATCGACCTGGGCCTCGCCCTTCGGTCTCAAGCCATCTGTTTATGCCATCGCCGTCAATGAAGAAAACGCCGCCGGCGGCCGCGTTGTAACTGCTCCCACCAATGGCTCTTCCGGTCTTATTCCGGCGGTCTGGCGCACGCTCAAAGAAAGCCATGAACTGAGCGAGGAAACTCTGCAGAACGGTTTGATTGTGGCCTCGGTTATAGGCGCTCTGGTCAAAGTGCATGCCTCCATATCCGGTGCAGAAGTTGGCTGCCAGGGCGAAGTGGGCACTTCCTGCGCTATGGCGGCGGGCGGAGCGGCGGCAATGCTGGGCGGAAGCCCCGAACAGATTGAGCAGGCCGCCGAAATCGGCATAGAACACCATCTGGGCATGACCTGCGACCCGATAAAGGGCCTGGTTCAGGTGCCTTGCATCGAAAGAAACGCCATGGGCGCTGTAAAAGCTCTAAATGCAGTGGAATTGTCCCTGGCCTGCGACGGCAGCCACCTGATCAGTCTTGACCGGGCGTTAGTTGTAATGAAAGCAACCGGCCTGGACATGCACATGAAATACAAGGAAACGGCCACAGGCGGCCTGGCTCTGGGTTAATTGGGGCAAGAAAACAGCCTTACATTAAATTATCCGGCTTCATTAGAAACCACTTGACAATCGTTTTTGAGGGCATTATTCTGGCATAGCCCGGGACTATGGCCAAAAATCCCCCCTTCGCTTTTAGGCACGGCCATCCCCTCTATTTAGAGCCAAGGGCCCCCATGCTTGCTTGTGAGCATGCTTTTCTCACCCCAGGTATCCCTCAATGCAAGACCCATCTGAATTTCAGCCAACTGCTGGCGAACCTGTACCGCCTCCGGCGACAGAAGCAGCGACCGCATCGGAAACAAATGCCCCGCCTGCACCGATTGAGACGACTGCAGCGACTACGCCGACTGCCCCTATAAAGGATCCAAACGATCCGGCAAACCTGCGCGAAGAATCGCTCGGCGAACGCAACGATGGCGGGTACAAAACGACATTTCACGTCTATAAAATGGATCAACAGGTTTGTTACTACCTGGAACGCATCTACAATCTTGAGAGCAAGATGGTGCGCATGATCAAACGCTCGGTCGACGGACGATCCGAGACGAGATTTGATCCCACCACCGGAGACGTAGAGCGCATTTTTGAGTGCTACACCTTGCCCGACGGCAATCATCTATCAAAAGAGAAGCGTTATTTAGCCGAGGACCAAACCACCGAATCTATTCTAGTGGTCTGCCCACGCGGTTCTCTTGTACGCGCCGTGGTCGCCGAAGCAGCAGGTCAGATAAACGTTTTTCAGGGTCAGACTGAATTTTCTTCAGACGGCCATGCCACCATTTCAATCAATCATTGGTTTGATCGCAAAAACAGCAAGATGACCAGACGTGAGCAAATTCAGTGGTTGCCCGGCGGTGAAAGAGGTGTAACCGAACACTTCTTTTTTGCCGAAGACGGAGGCCTGCTCTATTACCGCAAGCTGCTTTATCATCCCGGCAGCGACCGCTTTCTGGAAGAAATTCATCACTACGAAGCAAAGTCGCAAAAGCTACGGCGCAAAGAAATCAAATCTTTTGAGCGCAATCAAGATCTGGCCGACATGGAAGTGACGATTTTTGACGACAACGGTGCCGTTGTCGAAACAGGCAAAACTAGAGTGTCACGCGCACAATTAGCCCAGGCCGGTTAGCTCAATTCAATTGGACCAGGGCTAGACCACTACTTTTGAGGCAGCGAAAAGATCATTTAAACCTTCAGGCATCGTCGGATGGCTGAAGACAGCATCGCGTATTTTAGTGAAAGGCAAATTACCGAGCATCGCCATCTGCACGACCGCAAGCAAATTGCCGGCCTCGGCACCGAGTATGGTGCAGCCTAATATTTGCCCATTGCTTCTGTCGATTATAGCCTTCATAAAACCCGTGGTTTCAGCGCTGACTTTTGCCCTGGGTATCACCGACATCGGCACCCGCACTACTTCTACGTCCAGCTTTGCGGCTAGTGCTTCTTTTTCGGTCAAACCAATGCGAGCCAATTCGGGATCGGTGAAGAGAGTAAAAGGCACCTGCCGATCGCTGGTGCGTCGCAAACCTTGACCGAGCAGCTGATCTTTGACGATACGATAATCGTCAAAAGATATATGCGTAAACTGAGGGCCACCATTCACATCCCCAATGGCGTAAACACCTTCACAGGAAGACTGAAGCTTATCGTCTACTTTGACGAAGCCGCGCTTGTCGACAAAAATACCGCTCAGACCCAGGTCCAGAACTTCGGTATTGGGAACACGGCCCAGCGCCACGAGCAAATGCGAACCTTCAATAGTAGTCGTTTTGCTCTCACCATTTTTGCTGATTGTAAGAACGACACCGACACCACCGGCTGACCGCTCAATTTTTTCGACCTTTGCACTGGAGACAATCTCCATACCCTGATCGCTCAATACCTGAGCCAGAGCCAGCGAAACATCGCTGTCCTCACGCGAAATAATTTGCTCGCCTCGGTCTATCAAAGTAACCTTCGATCCAAACAGGCGGAAGAGCTGAGCAAATTCCAGTCCAACATAACCGGAGCCCATGACGATTAAATGCTCCGGCAGGCTCTCAAGTTGCTGAATAGTTTCGGAGGTGAGAGCGATTTCTTTCAAACCGGGAGTATCGGGTAGCTGCGGTCGGGCCCCGGTATTGACAATAATAGTGGGCGCGGAGAGTTGCTTAACCGATCCGTCTTCCAGCTCTACGGCAATCGTCTTAGCGGCAGAAAATTTGCCCACGCCAACGATGAAATCCAGGTTGGGCGTGGTCTCGAAATTTTTCAGATTCATCTCACGCATAGCCGAAACAAGACCGACAACACGTGAGCGTACGGCCGGCCAATCTGCCTTTGCCTCACCATCCCCGGGGCTGATACCAAATTCATGGGCCCGACGACAGGACTGCAAATATCGCGCGGCGGTGATAAAAGCTTTGGTCGGTATGCAGGCGACATTGATACAGCTGCCGCCGATCATGGCTCTCGATTTCTCAATCAAAGCCACTTTTTTACCGGCGTGACCTAACTTTTGCGCCAGGGTCTTACCGCCTTTGCCGCCATCAAGGACGATGACATCGTACTTTGAATCTTCAAGCGTTATCGCTTCAGTGTTTTCTTCCATGCTCTCCGCGTACCTCGAAATGGCAACACAGCTCTCGTGGGCTTGCGACCACAGAGCTAGTGTCATTTTAGCTAATTGCTCCAAACAAAAATGCCACCTCCCTGCGGTAATGCAGAAAGATGGCATAAACAAAAAAGAAGGCCTTGAGCCTTCTCGATCGTTTGTTTTGTTTATCGAGTTCGCGACGAACCCTGATAACTGAACAGCCTTATTTCCAAGATGCCTGTCGACTCCGCTTATCAGGCCTTGAGTAGATACCTGTGTTCTACCTGATAAGTTTCATAGTCATCGACCTAGGAGAAGAACGAGAGTGGTCTACGTCTTTCGACTCGCACTCTCAAGTGTCAGAGTTCTGCTCACGTTAGTGAACATATCCGATTACTCCCTAGAAAGGAGGTGATCCAGCCGCACCTTCCGGTACGGCTACCTTGTTACGACTTCGTCCCAGTCATCGGCCCTGCCTTAGGCGGCTACTTCCTTGCGGTTAGTGCACCGACTTTGGGCGTGACCAACTCCCATGACGTGACGGGCGGTGTGTACAAGGCCCGGGAACGTATTCACCGCCGCGTGCTGATCGGCGGTTACTAGCGATTCCGACTTCACGCAGGCGAGTTGCAGCCTGCGATCCGAACTGAGACTGGGTTTGGCGGTTCGCTCAACCTTGCGGCTTTGCATCGCATTGTCCCAGCCATTGTAACACGTGTGTAGCCCAGGGCATAAGGGGCATGATGACTTGACGTCGTCCCCACCTTCCTCCGGTTTGTCACCGGCAGTCTCGCTAGAGTGCCCAGCATTACCTGATGGCAACTAACAACGGGGGTTGCGCTCGTTGCGGGACTTAACCCAACATCTCACGACACGAGCTGACGACAGCCATGCACCACCTGTGTGTAGGCTCCCTTGCGGGCACCCTCTCGTTTCCGAAAGGTTCCTACCATGTCAAGCCCTGGTAAGGTTCTTCGCGTTGCTTCGAATTAAACCACATGTTCCACCGCTTGTGCGGGCCCCCGTCAATTCCTTTGAGTTTCAACCTTGCGGCCGTACTACTCAGGCGGGATACTTATCGCGTTAGCTGCGGCACATCAGGGGTCGATACCCGATACGCCTAGTATCCATCGTTTACGGCCAGGACTACTGGGGTATCTAATCCCATTCGCTACCCTGGCTTTCGTTCCTCAGTGTCAGTTATGGCCCAGCTAGTCGCCTACGCCACCGGTGTTCTTCCCAATATCTACGCATTTCACCGCTACACTGGGAATTCCACTAGCCTCTACCACACTCAAGTCTGCCAGTATCCAATGCAGTTTCAGGGTTGAGCCCCAATCTTTAACATCAGACTTAACAAACCACCTACGAACTCTTTACGCCCAATAAATCCGGACAACGCTCGCATCCTACGTCTTACCGCGGCTGCTGGCACGTAGTTAGCCGATGCTTCCTCTGCTGGTACCGTCATATGTATTTTCGTTCCAGCTGACAGAGCTTTACACCCCAAAGGGCTTCTTCGCTCACGCGGTGTCGCTACGTCAGGGTTTCCCCCATTGCGTAAAATTCCCCACTGCTGCCTCCCGTAGGAGTATGGGCCGTGTCTCAGTCCCATTGTGGCTGATCATCCTCTCAGACCAGCTACCGATCGTCGCCTTGGTAGGCTTTTACCCTACCAACTAGCTAATCGGACGCGGGCTCATCTTTGAACGGATTACTCCTTTAACCTTGCGGCCTATGCGGTATTAGCGGACCTTTCGGCCCGTTATCCCCCATTCAAAGGCAGATTCCCACGCGTTACTCACCCGTCCGCCACTAGGTATTGCTACCTCGTTCGACTTGCATGTGTGAAGCACACCGCCAGCGTTCGTCCTGAGCCAGGATCAAACTCTCCGTTGTCACTTACCAGGAGTACTGGTAAATGCGTTTTTAAACGATTTAGTTTGCCTACTCAAAAGTTTTGACAGGCGCCTTGTACTATAAGGCTATTCAGTTGTCAGGGTTCGATGCGTAACTGGAATGACGCGGTGCACGAAGCGACGTGCGTCATCCACACGACTAATGAATAATAGCAAGCTAGTAGCGACCTGTCAAATTCCCGAAACCCGCCAAGGACCACACTTTTACACATAACTTAGTAATCCGGCGCATATACTTTCCCTTAAGAATTAGATCAAAGCCACTGCCCATGCCGCTTTCGATCACATTTTTCACCATGATGAGAAAATTGCCACAAGTGAAAGCCTATACCGGGGAGGCAAAGCGGCGACAGATGCCCGTTTCGAGAGGTGTAAAAAGCTGTTTTAACGCACTTGACGCAGTACAAGCGCTGGAGAAAATCGCTTGCGTGCACCCGTGATCATCAGTAAATCAGCGCCTCTTTGCTCAATCGCAATGTACGTATGACCGCTTTTGATGACATTTATAGGCTGATTGACCATTGTGGAAACATTGTCGTCATGAGCGACTCCAATTGCTTCAAGAAACTTTTGATAGTTGGTGGCGGCGTCCACCTGAGAACGAAATGACAGAACCAGGAGCTTGAGACGCTCCTTGGCCGGCTCTTGTATTTGATAATCGGCGACACAGCCGACCACGCGACCTGGGTCCAGGACCAGGCTATTGAGGAAGGGCGCAGGGAAAAAGCGGCGGATTGAGTTGGGGCCCATGACTATTTTTTCGCTGCCGTGCAATAGCTCCAAGCGGGGCAAGCGCCCGAGGATAGCCGGCTGAAGCCCCTTATCGCCCAAGTACTTGACCGCTTCGTTAGCCACTTTGGTCAGGACTTCCTTACTTTCGTCATCGTCCTGGGACGTTCCATATATAGATAGAAAAGTTTTGCCCTGCACCAGAGAGATACTTTGATCGTCTTCGGAAGCCGCATCACCTCTTGGCAAGACCGTAGTCGATCCGCGACGCAAATAGTTGTAAGCACCGTATGCACCATCGGCATTTTGAAAATCATAGACATCTATATATATTGATCTCTGTCCCCGCTTAAAAGACTTGCGGAAAAATCCATTCAGTCGATACTCGGCAAGAATCGCTTCCTTAGCCGCGTCGCCGTCAGGCAACTTGGGATAGACAGAATTTACCGCCTGGGGCAAATCCGCCGAACTGGCGTTAGTATCGGCAGAGACTGCTGCTGCTTCTTTTTCCACAGGTGCGCTTAAAAGCGTCCACATATAAAACGGCTGCGGCTGCCAGCCGGGTAAGAGCATACCGTTCAAGTAAAGGCTGAGCGCATTGGGTGGGCTGGGCAGATCTTTTGTTACTGGCCTCGCCCTTGCTGGAGTTTGGCCCGGAGATGCCACGTTTGCCTGCGCCGGCATCTCACCCACGACCGCCGCATTTTGCGCCGATACGGACAGATCGGCCGCGAAGAATAAAACCAGACCCGCGCACGGAAGCAGTCGGGCCGCGTTTTTTAGCATGGGCAACTTGACCAATTTATAAAAGTACCCGGGTACAAAGCGCTATCAGAGAAAATGACTGTCACTACACGTGGTGGCAGTGGCTCGAGTAAAAATAGTGAGTGTTCTGGCCCCGAGCTAAATCGGTTTTGGATAGGTCGAAATACTGATGATTGTGTGCTTATCATCAATGGGAGAGATAGTGACTGAGACGTGCATTTTGTCGTTTTGCGACTCAAGCGTAATGGAGCCTTTTATGTCATTGTCCGAGAGCACCATGTAGCCCTTCAGTGTAAGCTCGGTTTTGTACCAGGCGACGATCTTTTGCACGTCGTCCGTGCTCATCAAAACCACTATCTGCTGCTGCTGCTTGCCGGGCAAAGGAGTACTGTCGGAGCGGGTGCAGTTGGAATTGGGATAGCAGGCAATGAGGAAGCCCTCGGGCAACGGCTGGCCCGGCGGTTTGTACTCTTTTGCGCAACCTGAGCAGAGTAGCGAAAAGGCGCACAGACAAGTAGCGATCAACAGAGAAGTTGAGGAAAAGCGACGCATTACCAACCTCGAAAGCCAGGAGCCAGACAAACAATGACATCTAATGGCCGAACCGTTCGAACAGCCACCCGACAGTTTGATCATACCGCTTTTCCGACGGTCTATTTATTGTTTGGTTTTCTTGGGCGCATCGTCTGCACCGGCTGAGTGGGTGATCTTATCGAAATTCAACCAGCTGCCAACTTTCGAAGTGGAATTAACGACATTGGGCTTAACGGTTGCTGCTTCGGCGTGAGCACCGGATGCTGTACCTGTAGTCTGGGTGGTGGTTCTATCAGTATTAGATGCGCCGCGCGACTCATACTTACCGTCGCTGCCGGCCGCACCGGATCCACCGGTACGCGACTCATATTTACCGTCGCTGCTTGCGCCGGTCTGCCGCTCACGTCCCTGCTGCTGGTCACGTCCTTGCTGCTGGTCACGTCCTTGCTGCTGCGCAGTGCCGGCTACGTGATCTTTGACGCCGCCGACTGCGCCGCGAACGGCCTGGTCCCTGGCGTTTCTGATCACCATATGACCGATGTCGGTGGGAGATGTCGGTATATTGCCGTGCTCAGCCTGTCTCAGAACCATATTACCGACGGCATTGCCCTGAATCTTTTCGCGGGCACCGGCGGGCAGTTCTTTCATGCCTTCTCTGACTACGTGGGGAGCTACTTCTTTGATTACCAGACTGGAACCGCCGGTCAAAACTATAGGAGCAACTTTCTCCAGAACGCCGCCAACGTTGCCGTTTTGAGCATCCCGAGCAACATCTCTGCCGTCCTGAGCAACGCCGTTCATGACGCCTTTGCCCATACGTCCGCCGATCTCAACGCCATGTTTGACCTGGGCCTGAACCTTGGGGTCATGGGCTGTTTCTACGATCTTGTCTTTGACTTGTCCACCCGTGTGGACGACTGCGTCTTTGGCCGTGCCTAAAGCGTGGGTAGTCTTGTCCCAGAGGCCGCTAAAAGGATTGTGAGATTCTGTGGGTACGTCATTAGTTCTAGCGCCTGACCTGGAGTCAGAGCCTCTGTGGTCTACCATGGGGGAAACCTCAATTACATCGAGTGGGGGATGAGCGAAGTTTAAGCTTTATGGCAGAGAGTTGTCAAGGCAATTCTCATCCCCACAGCGTAATTACCGCAAGGCTTTCCCGGCTGTTACAGAGAGTTCGGAGCGATACCATTCGA
>Ga0207711_10003970_pt1 | contig 12725 bp, 12 predicted proteins | sample KBSS34metaG_FD_184401 | JGI IMG/M metagenome (GOLD analysis project Ga0207711, IMG submission 184401) | Switchgrass rhizosphere microbial communities from Kellogg Biological Station, Michigan, USA - KBS S3-4 metaG (SPAdes) (version 2) | ecosystem: Host-associated > Plants > Roots > Rhizosphere...
GACGTCAGGACGAGCGATGCGGCGAGCAGCGCCAGCATGCCGAAGCCGACCATGACGCGGTTGGCCGCGGCGAGCGCGCGCGCCAGCGGCAGCAGTGCCTTGGGCGTCGCCGGGTCGATGCCGGTGGCCATGCCGCCGGACGCGGGCGGGAGGCTGGCCGCGCCGGCGAGCAAGGCGGCGTCGAGGTGGGCGCCGGGGCCGAGGCCGCCGCCCGAATGCTCGCTCACGAATGCGCCTTCGCGCTGCGCGCGGTCCCGCCGAGCGGGACGAGGCGGCGCCGTCCGAGCGGCCGAGCCGGGCCGCTCACGCGAGCAGCTTCTGCGCCGCCTTCAAGAGCGCGGCCGACGTCTCGCCGCGCTCGCCGTAGTCCTTCCACGCGGTGTCGCGCGCGATCGCCTGCCACTTGCGGACGGTCGCCTCGTCGAGGTCGTAGACCTTGGCGCCGGCCTTGGCATAGACGTCGGCGGCGATCTTGTCGTCGGCCCTGGCCGCCTCGGTCGCGAACTTCTCCTGCTCGGCGCCGGCCTGCATGATGATGTCCTGCTGCGCCTTCGGCAGCTTGGCGAAGACCTCCTTCGACATCAGCAGCGGCTCGAACATGAACCAGTACGCCTTGTTGCGGCCGCTGGTCAGGTGCTTGGCGATCTCCTCGAGCTTGAACGAAATGAAGCTGGTGGACGAGGTCATCGCCGCGTCCATCGCGCCGGTCTGCATCGCCGCATAGATCTCGTTCGACGGCAGCGAGATCACCGACGCGCCGGCCGCCTTCAGCATCATGTCCATCTCGCGGCTGCCGCCGCGCACCTTGAGGCCCTTGGCGTCCTCGGGCTGGACGAGCGGCGCGGCCCGGCTGGCGACGCCGCCGGCCTGCCAGATCCAGCTCAGCACGACGATCCCCTTCTCGTCGAGCGTCTTGGCGAGCAGCTTGCCGACCTCGCTCGTCTTCCACTGCGCGCCGACCTCGTAGCTCGGCACCAGCGCCGGCATCAGGCCGATGTTGGTCTCGGGCACCTCGCCGCCGGCGTACGAGAGCGGGTACAGGCTGATGTCGAGCGCGCCCTTCCTCATCGCCGAGAACTGGGCGTTGGTCTTCATCAGCGACGAGCCCGGATAGACCGCCGCCTTGAGCGCGCCGTTGCTGCGCTTCTCGATGTCGGCGGCGAAGCGACGGCAGAGGCGATCGCGGAAATCGCCCTCGGTCGCCGTGCCGCCGGGGAACTGGTGCGAGATCTTGAGCGTGCCGGCCTGCGCCCAGGCGCCGCTCGCCATCGGCAGCGCGCCGGCCGCAGCCACCGCACCGATCCATTCGCGTCGGGTCATCGCCATGATGGGTCTCCTGTCTGGTCGTTGTCGTGGCATTCTGAGGGCCCGACAAGGCCCTCGCCATTGGGGGTCTTGCCAAGACGCGACCTCCTTTCGGGAGGGGATGGCCGGGTGCGGCAGGCGTCCTAGACTCGGCCGGCCCGCGGCCCCGGGGCGGCGCAGGAGAAACCCTCATGCAGAACGCGATCGCCTTCTGCGACAACGACGTCGTCGTCGGCGCCTGGAGCTACGGGCACAAGGTCGAAGGCTGCATGGGCTTCGCGGTCTATCGCATCGACAGCGCCGGCAAGGAGACCGCGCTGCCGTCGATGGCGGTCTCCCCCGGCTTCACGCCCAAGCGCGGCCAGACAACGCTCGCCGGCGCCCCGGGCAGCCTGAAGCCGATGACGATCTCGTTCCTGGTTTCGAACGAGATCGAGATCGGGCCGCTGGTGGCGCCGAAGTGGCGCGCGTTCTTCAATCGCGGCCTGATCTCGACCCAGCGCGTCTCGACCGCGCTCGGCGGCATGCCCGCCAAGGGCGCTGCTCGCCGCGATCGCGACGCGCGGCGGCAAGCTTCGCGTCAGCCCCGCGGGCGACATGATCGCGGCGCTGCTCGACTTCGTCCGCCGCGCCAAGGCGGGCGGCGCGCTTTACGCCGCGCTCTACGAGCTCGGCGACGACGAGCTGATCAGCGCGCTCGAAGGCGCCGGCAAGCGCCTCCACCTCGTTCTCTCGCATCCCGATCCCGGCGCGCGAGCGCGATCACCAACGGCAACGCGGCGTCGCGCGCGCGGCTGGCCAAGACCGCCGGCCAGCTGATCGACCGCATGCTGCCGAACAACCAGATCGGCCACAACAAGTTCGTCGTTTACGTCGACGCCAGCGGCAAGCCGGCGGCGGTCCTGTTCGGCTCGACCAACTGGACCTCGACGGGACTGTGTGCGCAGACCAACAACACCATCGTCTGCGACGACGCCCAGATCGCGCGCCGCTATCACGACTACTGGAAGTAGCTCGCCAAGGACACCCTCGCCGCCGCTGGCAACGCGAAGTCGCTGCAGGGCGCCGCCCTGCGCACCTGGGACGCGACGTCGAAGTCGTTCTCGATCGGCACCGGGATGCGCGCGACGAGCTGGTTCTCGCCCAACACGCCGAAGCTGCGCGGCTCGCACTCGTGCGCGGCCAGCGCGCCCTCGCCGAGGCCTATGCGACCCATGTCCTCGACATCTACGATCACTTCTCGTGGCGCTGGATGATCGAGAGCCAGGGCAAGGAGAAGGCGTTCGCGATGCTCTCGGTCGTCCCCGGCGAATGGCAGAGCCGCTACTTCGACGCCGCCGGCAACATCAAGGTCGCGCAGCTGCGCTTCTGGCTGAGCGCGCGCTGCCGACGCCCTGACGTTTGCCGGACGAGCTCAGCCGACGGGCCGCGGCCGGCGAACGACGCCGAGCGCGCAGTCGAGCGCCGGATCCCAGCGCGCCAGGTCGGCGGCTGCGCGATAGGTCGATTCGAGAAAACGCAGCGCGGCGGCGTCGGGGTCGGCGGCGGCGCGGACGATCTCGTAGGGGAGCAGCCACTCGCCCAGCTCTTTCGACCAGCGCGCGCCCGCGGGCTCGACGAGCGCGTCGGCGAAGCCGGGCGGCGCCGGGTAGGCGTACGAATAGAAGGTGGCTTCGGGCAACGCGTCGCTGCCGGGCCAGAAGCCGGCACTGCTCACCTCGTGCGAGTAGGCCTCGCGAGTCACCTCGTCGGGCAGGTGGGGAATGCCGCCGGGATGCAGGGGCGCGGCGCGGCCGGAAAAGCGCGTCACTGCCATGTCGAAGCCACCCCAGAAGAAATGCACCGGGCTCGCCTTGCCGAGGAACGAGGTGCGGAACAGGCGCAGCACGCGGTCGACCTGGACCAGCGCGCGCCAGCACGCGTGCGCCGCGGCGCGGTCGTAGGCGGCATGCACGGTGTCTTTGGCGAAAGGGATCGCGTCCTCGACTTCGTTCGGCGCCGGATGGATCGCGACCTCGATGCGCGCCGCCGCGAGCTCGGCGAGGACGCGGGCATGAAAGTCGGCCACCGTCATCGGCGCGAGCGCGAAGCCCCGCTCGGGCCTGTTCGACGTGCGCAGGACGAGGCGGTGGTCGACGAAGTCGAACTCGATCTCGAGGACTTCGCCGCCGACGTGGATCGCCGACGTGCCGAGGCCGCGCGCGCCGACGTAGAGCGGCACGTGCCAGCCGTGGTTGAGCCACGGCGTCAGGGCGAGCCGGACCTTGCCGACGATCTGCGTCCAGCACTGCAGGGTCGCGCCCGTCTCGCGCCAGGCGGCGTAGTCGAGCACGGGCCAGGCGAAGCGGGGTTCGGACATGGCGATCTCCTCGTCAGCAGCGATGCGGCGATCGCCTATTCGGCCTTGATCCCCGCCTGCTTGACGACCGCTGCCCAGCGCGCGGCATCGCGCCGCATCAGCATCGCCATCTCCTCGGGCGAGCTCGGCGCCACCTCCATTCCCTGCGCCGCGAGCGCAGCGCGGACCTCTGGCAGCGCCAGCGCCTTCGTCACGTCGGCGTTGACGCGGACGACGATGTCGCGCGCTGTTCCGGCCGGCCCGAGCATGCCGTACCAGAGGTCGGCCTCAATGTTGGGATAGCCCAGCTCGGCGAGCGTCGGCACGTCGGGCGCCAGCGTCGAGCGGCGGTCGCCCGCGGCGGCGAGGACGACGAGGCGGCCGCCCTTGACCTGCGCCATCGCCACGTGCACGGGCAGGAACATCAGCGGCACGTCGCCCGCGAGCACGGCGTTGACGGCGCCGGCGGTGCCCGAGAACGGGATGTGCGTGATCGACACCTTGGCGCGCAGCTTGAACAGCTCCATCGCCATGTGGTGCGGCGTGGCGATTCCGGGCGACGCGTAGTCGAGCTGGCCCGGCTTCGCGCGCGCCGCCTTGACGAGCTCGTCGACCGACCTGATGCCGGCGGCGGCGCCGGCGACGAGCAGGAACGAGCCGGTCGCGCACAGGCCGACCGGCGCCAGGTCCCTGAGCGGGTCGTACGTCATGTTCGAGTACAGCGCCGGGTTGATGATCAGCGTGTTGACGCCCATCAGCAGCGTCAGCCCGTCGGGCGCCGACTTGGCGACGGCGCTCGCGCCGAGGTTGCCCGACGCGCCCGGACGGTTGTCGACGACGATGCCCTGGCCCCACGCGGCCTGCAGGTGCGGCGCGAGCGTCCGCGCCAGGATGTCCATCCCGGTTCCGGGCGTGAACGGCACGATGATCCGCACCGGCTTGCCGGGCCACGCCGCCTGCGCGCGCGCCACGCCGGCGCCGAGGTCCGCCAAGGCGGCGGCGCCGAGCGAGGCGATGAAGCGGCGGCGCCGCAGGGTGGGGCTGTCGATCAAGGAAGGCTCCTCGGTTCATCGGCGACCGGCTTCATGCCGGCGACCTGCTGGTAGGCCTCGGCGATCCGCGCCAGCGCCTCGCGCGAGACGACGTCCTCGATGCGCGCGAACGGCTTGTCGCCCGATCGCTCGTGCACCTCGCGCAGGATCGCGTCGGGCGGCGTCGTGCGGTTGGCGAGGACGACCTTCGCCGTCGCGGCGTTGCGGATCGCGTCGTATTCGGCGAGCGCTTGCGGACCGACGCCGCGCGCGGCCAGCCGGTCGGCCAGGCAGATCGCGTCGAGGATCGCCTGGCCGGCGCCGTTCGAGCCGCGCGGCAGCATCGGATGCGCGGCATCGCCGAGCAGGGTCACGCGGCCGAAGCTCCAGCGCGGCAGCGGGTCGCGGTCGACCATCGGATACGCGAGCACGGTGTCGGTCGAGCGGATCAGCTCGGCGACGTCGAGCCAGTCGAAGTGCCAGTCGGCGAACGCCGGAAAGACTTCGTCGAGGCTGCCGCGCGCGTTCCAGTCCTGGCGCACCGGCTCGCTGCACTCGAGCTCGGCGACCCAGTTGACGAGCTGGCGCCCGTCGGCGTCGATGTCGTTCCTGATCGGATAGATCACCATCTTGCCGACGGCGAGCCAGCCGGCGCGCACCATCGTCGCGCCGCCGAGGATGGGCATGTGGGGCGCGACGCCGCGCCACATGTTGACGCCCGACCAGCGCGGCGGCCCTTCGTCGGGGTACAGCTGCTTGCGCAGCGCCGAATGGATGCCGTCGCCGCCGACAGCGACGGCGCCGACGACATCGGGCAACGCCACGCCGTCGCCGTCGCGGAAGCGCAGCCGCACGCGCTCGCCGCCGGCCTGATCGACGCCGACGCAGGCATGCCCGAGGACGACGCGATCTTCGCCGATCCGCTCGCGCACGGCGGCGAGCAGGACGCCTTGCAGGTCGGCGCGATGGATCGACAGCTGCGGCGTCGCATGGCCGGCCCGGCGGCCGAGGGGTTCCTTGTAGACGAGCTGGCCGAAGCGGTTGAAGAACGCCCCGTCGCGCGTGACGACGGCGATGCGCTCGAGCTCGGCTAGGACGCCGAGCGACGCCAGCGCGGCGCTGGCGTGCGGCAGGACATTGATGCCGACGCCGAGCGGCCGGATCTCGGCCGCCGCTTCGTAGACGCGGCAGGCGACACCGGCACGGTGCAGGGCGAGCGCGAGCGTCAGGCCGCCGATGCCGGCACCGACGATGGCGACTTCATCGCCCGATCGAGCAGCGCCAGAGTCAGGGTCGACGGACCGGTTCACGCGAAGCTCCCGGGATGTCGACAGGCCCCGTGGCCGCGAAGATCTCGCCGCATCGCGAATTGCTCTGTGTCCCCTGCGCGTCGTAGACGATCTGGACGGCGCTGACGCGGCCCTGCTTGTCGACGCCGAGGCGCAGCTTGCAGACGCGCTCGTCGAAGCCGATGGTCCCGGGCGCCGCGGCCGGAACCCTCGACGCCCATTCGTACGACGCGCCGCCGTCGGACGTCTCGCGGCGCGCGTAGGCGGGCCCGTAGCGGTCGAAGAACTCGCCGGCCGGCATGCCGATGACGCGCCCGTTGACGGTCGCCTCCACCTTCTCGTTGTTCTTGAACAGATTGCAGCCGCCGAGAGCGACAACGAGCGAAGCGGCCGCGATCGCGCGGTGGCAAATGACGAGCGGGGTCAAGGCGTGTCTCCTTCGACCGCCGATGATGCCTGCTCTGGGAAAACCCGCCGCCGGCGGGTGCGACGGCGTCGAATAATCGGCCGACTCCTGCCTGCCACCTGCGAAAGTCCGCGATGAATTCACCGCTCGCCCGCCTCGCCTCCGCGCTGCTGCTCGCCGCGACGATCGCCGCCGCGCCGGCCGCGATCGCCCAGCCGGCGGGCACGGCCAAGCCGATTCACATCGTCGTCACCTTCACTCCCGGCGGCGCGCCCGACATCCTGGCGCGCCTGATCGCCGAGAAGCTGAGCGCCGACTGGAGCCAGCCGGTGATGGTCGACAACAAGCCGGGCGCGGGCGGCAACACCGGCGCCGACTTCGTCGCCAAGGCGCCGCCCGACGGCCTGACGATCGTCGTCGGCACGGTCGGCACGCACGCCATCAACGGCGCGCTCTACGCGAAGATGCCGTACGACATGGTGAAGGACTTCGCGCCCGTCACCCTGCTGGCGACAACGCCGAACCTGCTCGTCGTCAACAACGATGTCCGCGCGAAGACGCTCGCCGAGCTGATCGCGCTCGGCAAGCGCGAGGGCAACATGACGTTCGCGTCGTCGGGTTCGGGAACCTCGATCCACGTCTCCGGCGAGCTGTTCAAGACGATGACCGGCATCGACATGACGCACGTGCCGTACAAGGGCCGCGCCAGCGCGATCCCCGACCTGCTCGGCGGGGGGTGACGATGATGTTCGACAACATGCCGTCGAGCCTGCCGCTCGTGAAGGAAGGCAAGCTGCGCGCGCTCGGCGTGACGAGCCTGAAACGCTCGCCGGCGGCGCCAGAGATCCCGACCATCGCCGAGCAGGGCCTGCCGGGATTCGATGCGGTGTCGTGGTTTGCGCTGTTCGCGCCGGCGGGGACGCCGAAGCCGGTCATCGATCGGCTCCAGGGCGAGGTGAAGAAGATCCTGGCGCTGCCGGACATCTCGGCCAAGCTCGCCGAGGCGGGCCTCGACATCGTCGGCTCGACGCCCGAAGAGCTCGCCGCGTACCAGCGCGCCGAGATCGCCAAGTGGGCCAAGGTCGTCAAGGACTCCGGCGCGAAGGTCGAATGAACCGTCGCGGTCCTCGTTGAAGTCGCCACCGCCGGCGCCGCCGCCGCCGCTCGCCCGCTACCGACAGAAGCGCAATTTCCAGGTCACGTCGGAGCCCGAGGGGGCGAGTGCGAAGGGCGGCGCGGCTGGCGCGGCGAGACCGCTCTCGTTCGTCGTCCAGAAGCACTGGGCGAGCCGGCTCCACTACGACTTTCGCCTCGAGCACGACGGCGTGCTGCTCAGCTGGGCGGTGCCGAAGGGGCCGTCGTTCGACCCGGCGAAGAAGCAGATGGCGATCCACGTCGAGGACCATCCGCTCGACTACGCGAGCTTCGAGGGAACGATCCCGCCGCGCCAGTACGGCGCCGGCACGGTGATCGTCTGGGACCGCGGCACGTGGCAGCCCGAAGGCGATCCGCGCGAAGGCATGGCCGCCGGCAAGCTCGTCTTTCGCCTGCACGGCGAAAAGCTCGCCGGCCTGTGGGAGCTGGTGCGGATCGCCAAGCCGGGCGACAGGCAGGACGCCTGGATGCTGTTCAAGAAGAAGGACGCGTGGGCACGGCCGGTCGCCGAGTACGACGTCATCACCGCGCTGCCCGACAGCGTCGTCGCCCGGCCGCTCGGCCTGGTCGAGGAGCGCGAGCCGCGCGGCGCGCCGCCGCTCGCTGCAGCGACGAACCGCGTCGCGACGACCGCGAGCGACATGGCGGCGGCCGCGCGCGCGCCGCTGCCCGCGAAGATCGAGCCGCAGCTCGCCACGCTCGTCGCGACGCCGCCGTCGGGCGACTGGATCGTCGAGACCAAGTTCGACGGCTACCGCCTGATGACGCGGATCGACAAGGGCAAGGCGAAGCTCGTCACGCGCGGCGGCCACGACTGGACCGAAAAGATGAAGCCGCTCGCCGCCGCGATCGAGGCGCTCGGCATCGCCTCGGCCTGGCTCGACGGCGAGATCGTCGTCATGAACCGCGACGGCCTGCCCGACTTCAATGCGTTGCAGAACGCGATCGACAACGCGGCGAGCGAGGCGATCGAGTACTTCGTCTTCGACCTGCCGTTCCATGACGGCAAGGACCTGCGCAAGGTGCCTCTGCGCGCGCGGCGCTCGCTGCTTGCCGAGCTGCTCGAGAAAGCGCCGAGCGACCGCGTCCGCCTCAGCCAGGCGTTCCCGGCGACACCGGCGCAGATGCTCGAGGCGGCGCGAAGCATGCAGCTCGAAGGCATCATCATCAAGCGGCCCGACGCGCCCTACGTCTCGCAGCGCAGCGAGACCTGGCTCAAGCTCAAGTGCGCGCTGCGCCAGGAGTTCGTGATCTGCGGCTTCAACGACCGCAACGGCGCGCACGGCGAGGTCGGCAGCCTCTTCCTCGGCACCTGGGAGAACGGCGTCCTCACCTACGCCGGCAACGTCGGCACCGGCTGGAGCTCGCGCACCGCGCGCGACCTGCACGCGCGCCTCGCCGCGATCGAGACCGCGACGCCGACGCTGGCGATCGACGCGATCACGCCGGGTCGCTGGTCGCGGCGCAGCGCCGGCGGCGAGCGCTGGGTCCGGCCCGAGCTCGTCGCCGAGGTGTCGTTTCGCGAATGGACTCCCGAGGGCCACGTCCGCCACGCGGTGTTCGTCGCACCGCGCCTCGACAAGCCGGCGCGCGAGGTGACGCGCGAGGTCGCGGCTTCAGGATCAGCCAGCGGCGCGCCGCCTGCGGTGCCGACGACGACGACGACGAGCATCAAGGTCAGCAACCCCGACCGCGTCATCGACCCGTCGACCGGGATCACGAAGGTGATGCTGGTACGCTACTACGAGAGCATCGCCGAGCGGATCGTTCCGCATCTGCGCGACCGGCCGGTCTCGCTCGTTCGCGCGCCCGAAGGAATCACCGGCGAGCTGTTCTTCCAGAAGCACGCCGAGACGCGAATCCCGGGTGTGCGCGAGGTCGATCCGAAGCTGTGGCCCGGACACGCCGCGATGATCGCGATCGACAGCGTCGAAGGCCTCGTCTCGGCGGCGCAGATGAACACGATCGAGTTCCATACCGTGAACTCGACGATCGACCACATCGACCGCCCGGATCGCGTGATCTTCGACCTCGATCCCGGCGAAGGCGTGGCGTGGCCGCAGATTCAGGAAGCGGCGCTCCTGATGCGCGCGATGCTGAAGGAGCTCGGCCTCGCCAGCTGGCTGAAGACGAGCGGCGGCAAGGGCCTGCACATCGTCGTCCCGCTCGCTCCCGAGCTCGCCTACGACGTCGTCAAGGGCTTCGCGCAGGCGATCGTGACGCATTTGGCGAAAACGATTCCCGAGCGATTCGTCGCCAAGAGCGGCGGCGGCAACCGCGTCGGCCGCATCTTCATCGACTACCTGAGGAACGGCGCGCGCCAGACGACGGCGGCGGCGTTCTCGGCCCGGTCGCGGCCCGGCCTGGGCGTCTCGATGCCGGTCGCATGGGACCAGCTGATGACGCTCAAGGGCGGCGCCCAGTGGACCATCACGACCGCGCGCGAGTACCTCAGCTTCGAGCAGCGGGATCCGTGGGCCGACTACCGGACGTGCACGCAGACGATCGCCGAAGGGATGAGGATCCTCGGCTACAAGGCGTCGGGCCGCCGCAACGCCGCCGGGTGACAAGGCACGGGGCTTGCCCGTATGCTCCCGGTCCGCTCGCACGCGACGGACCCGACCCACGGGTTCGAACGCGCCGCAAGGCGGACCCGAAAGCTTCGAGGAGCCCCGATGGCCGCCCGATCGATCGCATCGCTCTCCCTCTCGTTCGGCCTCGTGTCGATCCCGGTCAAGCTCTACTCGGCGACCGAGAGCTCGGCGAGCGTCCGCTTCAACATGCTCGACAAGGATGGCGCGCGCCTCAAGCAGCAATACGTTTCCGAGAAGGATCAGCACGTCGTCGAGCGCGCCGAGATGGTCAAGGGCTACGAGTTCGAGAAGGACCGCTTCGTGATCTTCCAGCCTGAGGAGCTGAAGGCGCTGCAGGAGAGCCCCAGCCACACGATCGACATCGTCGCCTTCATCCCCGACAAGGCGATCGATCCAATCTTCTACGACAAGGCCTACTACCTCGCCCCCGACAAGCGCGGCGGCAAGCCGTACAACCTGCTGATGCAGGCGATGCGCGAGAGCGGCCGCGTCGCGCTCGCCAAGTGGGCGTGGAAGGCCAAGCAGTACGTCGTCCAGGTGCGGCCGGCCGAGGACGGCCTCGTCCTGCAGCAGCTCCTCTACGCCGACGAAGTGCGCTCGATGAAGGAGCTCGACATCGAGAAGGTCACCGTCTCGCCCGCCGAGCTCAAGCTGGCGATGCAGCTGATCGAGCAGATCAGCGAGGACACCTACGACCCGACGATGTTCGAGGACGAGGAGAAGAAGCGCATCCTGTCGGCGATCGACGAGAAGATCGCCGGCAAGCAGATCGTCGCCAACGAGCCGCACGAGCCGGCGTCGGGCGGCGCGCAGGTGATCGACCTGGTCGAGGCGCTGCGTGCGAGCCTGGGCAAGGGCGGCGGCCTGAAGGGCAAGGCGGCGGCGCCGGCGAGCGCGGCGCCGGTGAAGACGGCCGAGCCGGTCGCCGCGGAAGCGCCTGCGGCGGCGGCGAAGGAACGCAAGGGCGTCAAGCGCGCGGCGAAGGTCGAGGAGGCTTCGGCCGCACCCGCGCGCACGCGAGCCAGGAAGTGACGAGCCAGGCGGATCCGAGCCTCTACACGATCCGCGCCATCCAGGAGATGCTGGGCCTCTCGCGCGGCGTCATCACCGGCCTGATCGCTTCCGGATTCGTCGCGCCGACGCGCGGCCCGCGCAACGAGTACCGCTTCACCTTCCGCGAGGTCGTGCTCCTGCGCACCGCCGTCGAGCTGCAGGCGGCGCGGATCCCGGCGAGAAAGATCCTCGCTTCGCTCCGCAAGCTGAAGGCGACGCTGCCCGCCGAGCTGCCGCTCACCGGCTTGCGCATCACCGCCGTCGGCAACGACGTCACGGTGCGCGAGGGCGGCTCGCAGTGGCACGCCGACACCGGCCAGCTTGTGATGGACTTCGAGCTCGCGCCTGCCGCCGGCAACGTCAGCTTTCTGCAGCGAACGCCGGCACGGGCGACGCCCCCTCCCGCCGATGCGGCGGCGTGGTTCAGCCGCGGCGAGGCGCTCGAGGCGAGCGACCGGCGCGCCGCCGAAGCGGCGTACCGACGCGTCCTCGCGATCGATCCGGGTCATGCCGACGCGTATCTCAACCTCGGCGCGCTGCTGTGCGAGAGCCGCCGCTGCGACGAGGCGGTCGCGCTCTACGACGAAGCGCTGAAGAGAAAGCCGCACGAAGCGCTGCTTCATTTCAATCGCGCCATCGCGCTCGAGGACCGCGGCGACGCGGCGGCAGCGCTCGCCAGCTACCACGCGTGCCTGCGCCTCTCGCCCGACCTCGCCGACGCGCACTACAACGCCGCCCGCCTGCACCAGCAGCTCGGCGACGCGCGCCAGGCGGTGCGCCACTTCAACGCCTACCGGCGACTGCAGCCGCCGCGCTGACGACTGCTTGCCGATCATCGCGAATCTTTACGCCGGGCGGGGCCGTCCATAGCGCGCGACATCGGACCGACCGTCCGGGGCATTCGGCTTCATCGTCCCTTCTTCGCGGCTTCGATCGGCGCGACGATGATGGCGTTGCCGCCGCGTCGTCGCGTCGCGAGGAGAGCCGATGTCACGTTCGTCATCCCGCAATTCGCGAATGCTCCGCTTCTGCGCCGCCCTGACCCTCGTGCTGGCGACGGCGGCGGCGTCGGCGGGCGCGCCGGCGCCGATCGAAGATTCGTACGACGAATTCATCCCGCGCGGCTTCACCGAGATCGCCTCGGCGAGATCGGACTTCAACGGCGACGGCCGGCAGGATCTCGTCATCGTCCTCGCCGATGAAACGCCGGACGGTGACGAAGCGACCTGCCCGCTGATCGTCCTGCTGGCGCGGCCGTCGGGCGGCTGGCTCGTCTCGGCGCGCGCCAGGATCGACTGCACGACGCGGCGCGGCGCGCACGGCTCGGGGTTCGACAAGGTCGCGGCGCGGCGCGACACCTTCCTCGTCCGCGTCTACAACGATTTCGACGGCGCGGAAGCCCGCTACCAGCTGCGCGATGGCCGCTGGTGGCTGATCGGCGCGCGCCAGACCTCGGCGACGACGGCGGGCGCGCCCGGCCTGGGCAACAGCAAGGATCGCTGCTTCGTTCAGCCAATGGCCGCGGGCGAGGTCTGCACGGCGCACGAGCTCGAC
>Ga0207711_10003973_pt1 | contig 12720 bp, 10 predicted proteins | sample KBSS34metaG_FD_184401 | JGI IMG/M metagenome (GOLD analysis project Ga0207711, IMG submission 184401) | Switchgrass rhizosphere microbial communities from Kellogg Biological Station, Michigan, USA - KBS S3-4 metaG (SPAdes) (version 2) | ecosystem: Host-associated > Plants > Roots > Rhizosphere...
AGATGCGGAAGTACAGCACCGAGCCCCAGACGAACATCACCAGGAAAAGGCCCAGCGGGATGATGGTCCATGTCGCTTCCAGCAGCGTCGAGCCCTCGATCTGCGTGGCCACAGGATTCTTGTCGCGGCGATAGAGAATCGAGAATGCGCCCACCAGCAGACCTACAAGCACCAGGCCGACCAGGCTCACCAGCGTCATGAATACCAACAGCGCATCCACCTGCGGCGCGATCGTCGACGCCTCCGGTGGAATGATCGCGAAGTTGACCATCCACTTTACGAGAAACTGCCAAAGTACTGGACTCAATCCCATATTTCGTTATCCGTTCATCTTTGCTCCGGGAACATGCGTCCCGGGAATCTTTGCTTGCTGTCCGTCACGGCGAAACATCACCAGCATGAATCCGCCCAGCCCGAGCACCATCACCGCTCCACCCAGTTGCACCACTCGCGCCACCACCAGGCTGTGCGTGTTGGTCGCCGGATCGTAGTGATAGCAATACGTCAGAATGTTGTCGACCGGCGTGCCAATCTTGTTCGACGAGGCCTCGACCAGACCCAGCCGCAAATCCTTGGGCGAATACTCCACGCCCATGTAGTACTGCGCCACCTTGCCCTCAGGCGTCACGATCTGGATGGCGCTGGCATGAGCGAACTGCGTCAGCTTTCCGTCTGGCCCGGGGATCTTCACATACCCAAACCCAACCGTCTTGGTCAGCGCATCGATTTCCTTCTGCTGCCCGGTCAGAAAATGCCATCCATCCGCTGTCTCCGGCTGCCCATACCGCTTCAGGTAGCTCCGCTTTTTCGGCTCCGCAAGCGCAGGCCCTTCCGAAGGATCGATGCTCACCACGACCACGTCGAAATCCTTGCCGGGTGTCAGCTTGACCATTCTCAAAGCAGCGGTCAGACCGTTCAACTCTTCGGAACAAAGCATCGGACACTGAAAGTACACCAAAGCCAGTATCGCTGGATGCTTGCCGAAATACTGCCCAAGCCTGACATTCGCTCCCGTCTCATCCACAAACGGAAGATCGAGCGGCAACTGCGCATTCAGATTCTGCTGAATCCCGACCTTATCCAGAATCGCTGGCGGCCGGTCATTCGCCAAGCCAACCTGCTTATCCCCGGTAGCCGAAACCTGCGCGAGAACTGGAATTGCAGCAGCACACAAAAGAGAAGCGACAGCCATTCGGCCCGCCTGCTTCGCCTTTCGCATTGTCCACAATCCCGTCATCGCTTCCGATCCAATCTCATCTATCGATTTCGCTGCCCTGACAAATGCCAACGAAGATCTCGTACGCCACGGTGACCACAAGCTCCAGGAGAAATTCAAGAATCTCCATAGTTGCCGCTTACCCAAGTCCCAACTCACTTAATCACTTAACCTGATCCAACGAAAGCAGCGTAAACGTCTTTCTGATCCCTGCTCCCTATTCCTTACTCCCAAACCCTTCAGCCTTGGCGGCCTGCTCCTGCTCGTACCCGGTCCGGGCAAAGCCATCCGTCAAACGCGCCTTCACCACCGGCAGTGCTGCTTCGGCCAGAGGCTTCTCCATCGTGCCCGCAGGCGCTACCGGCAGCCCGCGCTCTGCAATCAATGCCATCGCACGCTCGATTGGAATCCGGACGGTGCCCTTGCCCTGATCGACGTAGCTGTAATTCTCCAGAAGCAAATCTTCCTTCGCGTGCATGTCGGCGATTTCCTGGTAGCCGTCATCGGTCTGCAGGCGCGGAGTCGGGAAGCGGTTCGCCAGTTGCGCAAACTGCTGCTGCAGCTCCGGACTCGTCGCGAGATTGCCCAGCTTTCGCACATCCACCGGATGATTCCACTTCGTCACCGGCCCGTCATGCTTGGCCAGCTGCGAATTGATCACCTTGCCAATGCCCACGCACAGCACAGCCGTCACTACGACAAAGATTCCAAGAGCCGTCAGGAAGACCACGATGCCGGAGACTTTGACGTCGGTCCCTTCGTAGCCAAGCTTCTCGTCGATCTTGACGTGCTTGTTGTGTTCTGGGTCGTGATACTCAAACGCTTGCATGTTCAGGCTCCAGAATCTCCGCCAGGTGCGGATCGTTCGTCGCGACCAGCGGACGTGATTTCAGATTCGTAAAGTAGTACGCCATCCACAACGCCACCATCGCTACCGGCACCGCGGCATACTCCAGGATCCCCCACGAAAAGTGCAGGTTCCGCGCCGCGTCCTTGTAGTTCGGCTCAACCAGCCAGAAGAGATCGAAGGCCTTGGCAAAGATCATCCATTGGCAGATCCGCATTAGCCGCTTCTTGTTCTTCTTGATGTCCTTCGACAGCAGCAGCGAGAAGGGAATCAGCCAGTGGAACATGAAGTCCAGCGTGCAGATCACGCCCCAGTGCCCGTTGATGCGGTTCAGGTACCAGGGAATCTCTTCCGGCAGGTTGCCAGACCAGATAATCAGGAACTGCGCAAAGGCCAGGTACATGTTCAGCATGACAAAGGCAAAGGTAAACTTGCCCAGGTCATACTGCTCCGTCGTCCGCAGAATCGTCTTGATCGGCTCCGCCTGGGAGAGAGCGAGCGTCGTCAGAATCGACAACGCCAGCACCGAGTATCCCTGGCCTACCAGGAAAAGCAGCCCGTACACCGACGAGTACCAGGTCACATCCATCGACATCACCCAGTAGATGACCGCTGCGGTCATGGTCAGCGAATAGATCAGGATGCCCGCGCCTGACAAGTTCTCCATCTTCTTGATCCAGTAGGGAGTCTTCTCTGGCGAATCCTTCTCGCGAGTCAGGCTCAGCGAGTTCATGCGCCACGCGAAGTAGGCCCAGATGGCAAAACAGACTACGCTGACGATCACATAGGTGGTCGTGTTCAGCATCGGATGCTTCCACTCGATCGCGTGCGCCTCGGCCTCAGTCATCCCAGCCTTGAGCGCTTCGGCAGCCGAGTTGACCTGCGCCCAGAGATACAGCTTCTTGGCGAAGAAAGCCGAGATCACCCAATACCCAAACACCAGCGGCATGGTGCGGCTCATTGCCTCGAGCGGACGGCGGAGCAACAGGCCCCACTTGCCGCCCGAGACATACTGCACCATCAGCAGCGTGAGTCCGCCGCAGCAGAAGCCAAAGGTCAGCATCAGCCCGACAATCCAAGCGCGGTAGACGTGGTCGAGGCCCAGCGGCCCATCCAGAAATGCAAGAATCGCCGCGATCACCGCGGAGAAAACCGCGACCATCAACGCCCGCGCCCGCCAGCCGTTCACAAACGACGGGGCCGACAAATCCGCGGGAAGTACCTTTGCGTGAGCAGCGTGTGCCATTTGGGTTTCTCTGCCCCTTAATTCCCCGTCCCGGGAGCAGCAGCTCCGGACGGCTTGCTTGAAGTTGTCTTACCTGTGGCAGCACCAGAAGAACCTGTATGCGGCACAAATACCTTCGGGTCGATCGGATACGCCGGCGCCATCGCTGGCCGTTTCTCGTCGGTGATCTCAGGATGAGCCGAGATTGCCGTTGTTGGCAGATCCCACGGCTGGTCTGAACCCTCGGGATAGCCCTTCGCCGCCACGAGGTCCTTCAGCGTCGAAACCTTCGCTCCGGCAGCATCGGCAACCGTTGCGTTCTGGCTCAGCTGCAGCGCGCGAATGTAAGCCGCCACCGCCCAACGCTCTTCCGGGCTTAACTGCGCCGAGTAATCCGGCATTGCCCCATAACCATGGGACATTACGTAAAAGTAATGGCTCAGCGGCTGCGCGCGCCGTACCTGATCGTTCAGATTGCCCGCTGGCTTGTAGCCGCGCTGTACAATCGCGCCCAGTCCATTCCCTACCCGCGAATGGCAGGGCGTGCAATAGATGTTGAAGCGCTCCTGGCCCTTCTCGAGCACGGTCAGGGTCGCGGGAAATGGAAGGAGGTCCTTCTCCTCGCGATAGCCGTTGGCGCCCATCACCGTGCCGGTGTAGAAGTAGCTATCTTCCTTGAGCTCGCCGCGTGCGATTGTGTTTTCGACCTGCGGCCGTGCCGAGCGGTGATCGGCAAAGAACTCAGTGCCGCGCTGGGGAATGAACTTTGGCTGGTTGTGCATGTCCTGCCGGCAGCCTGCCACAAACATGGCGCTTGCTGCGGCGAGAACAACGAAAGCCTGCTTCGTGAAGGTTGCCATTAGTACTCCACCTCCACTACTGAGTTCGGTCCAAAGCTATCCAGATAAGCCCGCGTCTCCGTCACATCAAATTTCGGATCCGTTGCCTCAAGGCAGAGGAAAAACTTGTCGTCCGTCGCCCCGGTGCGAAAGTTCGGTGCATTGAAGAGCGGATGATACAGGCTCGGCAATCCGTTCATTGCAATCATTCCAAATGCTGCCGAAAGCCCGGAGAACAGAATCGTCCATTCATAAGCCGGAACGATAAATGCCGGCCAGGAGTACGTCGGGCGGCCGCCGATGTTGAGCGGATACGCCAGCGTCGAGATCCATGTCTCCAGCGAAAACATCGCGCACAGCCCCATCAGGCCGCCGATCAGGGTGATCAGCGAGACGCGATCCTTGTGAAAGCCGATCGCCTCCGCCGCTTCCTCGACCGGATAGGGCGTGTAGCAATCCATCCGCCGCCAGCCGTCGTGATACGCAGCCTTCGCCGCTCTCACCAGGTCTGACGGAGTATCGAACTCGGCAATCATGCCGTAAGTCCCTTCATACGCTACAGGCATCAGTCACCAGCCCCAACTGCCGGCTTCTTCGGAGAAAGCTTCGCCGACGGCAGCATCATCTTGATTTCGTTCATGGGAATCATGGGCAGGAAGCGCACAAACAGCAGGAAGAGCGCCGTGAACAAGCCCATCGTTCCGATATATGTCATGTAATCCCACTTGGTCGCGCGGTAGGTACCCCACGAGGATGGCAGGAAGTCGCGGTAGAGGCTGGTGACGACGATCACGAAGCGCTCAAACCACATGCCCGTGTTGACAATCAAACTCATCACAAACATGAACGTCATGTTGGTGCGCCACTTGCGCACCCAGAGAGTCGTCAGGGGAATCGCGATGTTGCAGGCAATGAGCATCCAGTAAGACCAGCCCATCGGCCCGAACATGCGGTTCCACATCATGAAGTATTCCCAGTGCGAGGCCGAGTACCAGGCCATGAAGACTTCCATACCGTACCCATAGGCCACAATCAAGCCGGTCGTCAGCATGACCTTGCCCATGTTGTCCATGTGGCGGTCGGTCACCAAACCTTCAAGCTTGTAGAACTTCCTGAGCGGAATCGCCAGCGTCAGCACCATGGCAAAGCCCGAGTACACGGCGCCCGCAACGAAGTAGGGCGGGAAGATCGTCGTGTGCCAGCCCGGAATGACCGCCACCGCAAAGTCGAAGCTGATGACCGTGTGTACTGAGAGCACCAGAGGTGTTGCCAGGCCGGCCAGCAGGAGCGAAGCCGTCTCGTATCGCACCCAGTGCCGCACCGAACCGCGCCAGCCTAGCGAAACCAGACCGTATGCAAACTGCGCAAACTTCGACTTTGCCCGGTCGCGCAGAGTGCCAAAGTCGGGAATGAGGCCTACGTACCAGAAGACAACTGAGATCGTGGCGTACGTCGAAACCGCGAAGACGTCCCAGAGCAGCGGGGAACGGAACTGCGGCCAGATATTCATCGAGTTGGGCAGCGGGAAGAGCCAGTACCCGAGCCACGGGCGTCCGACGTGGATCAGCGGGAACATGCCGGCGCAGACCACGGCAAAGATCGTCATCGCCTCGGCAAACCGGTTGATCGAGTTGCGCCATTGCTGTTTAAAGAGCAGTAGAATCGCCGAGATCAGCGTTCCGGCATGGCCGATACCGATCCACCAGACAAAGTTGATAATGGCGAATCCCCAGCCGACCGGCTGCGTCACCGCCCAGATACCGGTGCCCTTGAGGAACAGCCAGGTCACCGCCACCAGCACCAGTGTCGCCACTCCGCCCGCCACGGTGAACAGTGCAAACCACCCCAGCGACGTATGCGGCGTCAGCACAATGTCGGCAATCTTCGCCGTGACCGACTTGAAGGTATAGTTCAGGTCGACAACCCGGAACTCTCCCGTCTTCGGATCGATTCCAGCGCCGAGTGCAGGATCTTCGGTTTTTATTTCCTTCATCGCCATCGCAAGCAGTGCCTCTTCGTGTTTGCTTCCAGAACCTACTTCAAAATCCCACCGAAACTGGGTGCCCCACCCTCGCCGGGTACTTGTTTTCCGGCTGAGGTGGGAGGAACCAATCTCCCACCCAGCCAGTCCAGCTAACCTGCTATCCCGCGTGCTCCACCGGCTCCGTTTCCAGCTCCGGATTCGGATTCGAAACACCGGCAAGATACTGCGTCCTCGGCCGCGTATTCAGATCCGCCAGCACTGAGTAGCTCCGCAGATCCGCCTGCAGCGCTGCTACCTTGCTGGCCTTGTCGTTGATGTTGCCAAAGGTGATCGCGCTGGCCGGGCATGCCTGCTGGCAGGCCGTGACTACTTCGCCATCCATCACTGGACGGTTTTCCTTGTCTGCTGTGATCCTTGCTTCCGAGATGCGCTGCACGCAGTAGCTGCACTTCTCCATCACGCCGCGCGAGCGGACCGAGACATCCGGATTGCGCATCAGCTTCATGCTTTCGGTCTCGAAGTCCGAGAAGAGCAGGAAGTTGAAGCGACGCACTTTGTACGGGCAGTTGTTCGCGCAGTAACGGGTTCCAACGCAACGGTTGTACACCATGGTGTTGATGCCTTCCGGCGTATGGACCGTCGCGCCTACTGGGCAAACCTGTTCGCAGGGAGCGTTCTCGCAGTGCTGGCAGGCCATCGGCTGGAAGTGCGCCTTTGGTGCCGCGAGATCGCCTTCGTAGTACGTGTCGATCCTCAGCCACTGCATGTTGCGGCCAATTCGCACCTGCTGCTTGCCTACGACCGCGATGTTGTTCTCCGCATAGCAGCTCACAATGCAGGCGTTGCAGCCCGTGCAGCTATTCAGATCGATCGCCATGCCCCAGGCATTGTCTTTGTACTCCCAGTTGGGGAACAACGAATTCTCGCGCTCGACATTCGGATGCTCTTCACCCTCATGCGCAAAGTTCGGGCTCTTCTTGAATTCTTCGAGCGTCGCTGTGCGAATAATGCCGCGCGTCTCCGCTTCGTTTCCTTCGAGCGAATTGTTCCCGTTGCCCTTGCCATCGAACATCTTGGAGCGATGATCCTGGTAGTGGCTCTTGGTAACTGCGATGCCCCAGGTGCCTTCGACCCGCTTCAGCGTACCGGTGGCATAGAAAGGAGCAGCAGTGGTGCGAATCGAGTAGGCATTGAATCCCGCACCCGAACCAACACGCCCCGCCGCCTGGCGTCCATAGCCAAGATGCACCGTAACAGAGTTGTCGGGGTGCCCTGGAGCTACCAGCACCGGAGCCTTCACCGTCCGGCCATCGACCGTAATCTCGATGATCGCCGACTCTTCCAGTCCAAGCTTGGTCAGCGTCGCGCTCGAAACCTGCGCCGCGTTGTCCCAGGCCAGGTTCGTCACCGGCTTCGGCAACTCCTGCAGCCAGCCTACATTCGAGAACCGGCCGTCATAAATGCTCGGGTCCGGCCGGAAGATGATCTCGAGAGCGTCTTTACTCGCCGGAGCAGGAATCTTGCCCACCGCCGCAGCCGGAGCTGCGCCTGTAAACGCAGAGCCCTCAATCCATCCGGCATGCAGCGCCTTGCGCCAGCCAGCCTCAAAGTCGCCTTTGATGTAGGATTTCGCCGTCTCCCGGACCGCTTCGTACGCCGAGAGCTGCGGCTCATCGAGCATTGCCTGGATCAGATCATGGGCGGTGTGTCCGCCATACAGCGGCTCGATCAGCGGCTGCACGATCGACACCGTTCCGTCGTAGCTGCGTGTGTCAGACCACGACTCCAGATAATGCGCGGCAGGCACATGCCAGACCGTCTCCGCCCCGGTCTCGTCGATATGCGAGCCGAGATGAACTGTCATCTTGGCCTTGGTCAGTGCAGACTTGAAATCCAGATCCGCAGGGGCGTCATACACCGGATTCGAATTCAGCAGGACAAGCCAATCGACCTTACCGGCGCTGAGGTCCGTAACCAGCCCCTTCAACTCCGCGATCTGGTCGCCGCTCGTCACCGCCTCGCCGCTCAGCGTGACTGTTTTGCCCACATTGCCCAACGCCGTATTGATCGCAACCGCCAGCGCGGCAACCGACGGGTCCTGATAGAGCCCCGGAATCACCACCGACTTGCCGGAATTTGCCTTCAGATCCTTGGCCAGGGCCTTGAGGAACTTCGCCTGCTCTTCTGTCCAGCTATAACTCGGAGCCGAAACACCGGCAGCTCCAACCTCTGCCGCAAGCGCGGCAGCAAAAGCCGGAATCTCGCTCGCTCGCAGAATCAGCCTGTGTTCCGCCTTGAACCCGGTCGTGCTCGGTGTACTCTCCACCGCATACATGCGGTTCAGGCCCTTCGCCGGATCCTTGCGCCGCGCAGCATACTCACGCGTCAGCTTGTGGAATCCCGGATACCCCGCACCCGAGAGAAAATCCGCGTCCAGCGAGACAATCACATCGGCGGCGGCCAACGAAAACTGCGGCCGCACTCCGGCGGCAAAGGCCGTTCCTGCCAGAGCCGGATCATACTGCACCAGCTTCGCCTTGGGATACGCCTTCTGCGCTTCGGCCCACTGCCTCTGCAGCGTCGGCGAGGTAAACGACGTGCTCAGGAAATACAGCCCTTGGCCGCCCGTCGCTTTGGCCTTGTTCAGATACTCACGGTAGGCTTCCAGGAACTCGACATACTCGGCCGTCGTCCCGCGCAGCGTCGCGTGTTGCGATCGGTCCGGGTCATACAGGTCCAGCAGGGTTCCCTGCGTAAACACATCCGATGAGCCAAGATTGTACGGGTGGTCCGGATTGCCATCCACCTTGATCGGCCGGTAGGCATCCGATTTCACCAGCAGCGGCACGCCGCCCGTCGGGAAAGGATGTGCCGTAGCAAAGTAGTTTGCCTTGCCCAGCACCAGGTCTTCCGGCTGCTTCACATACGGGTAGATCGGTTCGTCGGGCTGCTTGGTGCAACCGGCCAGACCGGCCAGCGCCATCGAAGCGCCCATCAGCTTGAGAAATCCGCGCCGCGAAACCGGATCAACCCACTCCGCCGCAGCGTCAGGAAACTCTTTCGCGACTGCCGCCTCAAACTCCGGCGTACCCGCCAGCTCATCGATCGAGCGCCAGTATTTCTTACCCTTTACACCCTTCAGCTTGGCCTGAACCTGGGCCAGCGTCATCGGCGCATTTTCTGTCTCGTGCGGCATCATTCCATTCCCGTGATCGCTGCTCATCGGTGGCATACCTCGCAGCTTGAAAGCTCATTCGGCTTGCGAATCTTGTAGTGGTCGATCAGGTAATTGCCCAGATCGCGCTGGCTCGTAAACTTCGTGTAGCTTGCTGCGGAGGGCAGCGTAATCCCCGTCATGCTCAGCGAGGCGACTTCTACCTTGCCTGGCTCCGTGGTCTGGCAATCGACGCTCTGAGCGGTAGGCTTGCCTGTCTTTTCGTCGTTGACCGCGCACCACACCGGCTTCTCCTTCGAAGGAGCTTCCCAGGCCATGTTGTACGCCTGGTTGGTCGGACGCAGATTCTTTGCCGGGTCGCGATGGCAGTTCAGGCACCACTCCATCTGCAGCGTGTTTTGCTGGTACATCAGCGGCATCAGGTCTACGCGTCCATGGCAGCTGGCGCAGCCGAGGCCTTTGTTCACGTGAATGGAGTGATTGAAATAAACGTAATCGGGAAGGTCGTGCACCTTGGTCCAGACCAGCGACTCGCCGGTGGCCCAGCTCTTCCGGACTGGCTCCAGAAGGTTCGCATTTGTCCAGATCTGCGAGTGGCAGTTGATACAAGTCTTCGTCGGCGGAATGCCCGCATAGCTCGACTTCTCAACGGACGTGTGACAGTACTGACACTGCAGTCCCAGTCCCTGCACATGATGTTTGTGGCTGAACGGCACCGGTTGGTCCGGCCGCTGACCCTGTCGCGTTACCCATGGAGAGCGCTGCAACGAGTTCAGCGTTACTCCCAGGGCAATCACAATCAACCCCGTCAGCACCAGGCTCATCCTCGCCAGCGAGTTCGAGCTGCGGTCAAAAATCTGCGCCATGAATGCTTCCCTGCTTCCGTTTGTCTGTTCCGCTCGTCTCTCAGCACATTGCAGTTACAAGACAAGCCGCTCAGGTTCGTGTCACGTCGTGAGAAGAAGTGTCCCGAATCGGACAACCCCGAAAGATCAATATAGCAGCGAACTTTGCCCTGGGGATACCAAAGCGTCCTCCCCTGCGGGAAAATTATTTGCTCCTGGGAATTCCCATAACCACATGAAAACAAAAAGCGTTGTCAATCTGGGAAGTTTCGCGCCACTCCCCGAATATGCCTTCGCAACACAGCGTACCAATGCGTGATAACCCGACAAAAACGGTCCTAAATTGAATCCCCGTTTGGACCTTCCGCTGCCGCTCCTACTTGGTTGCTCACGATCAACAAACGGTCTCATTTTTTTCGCGCGACGTAATCCGCTTGTCGCACACCTACCAGTCCCCCAACCTCATCCCACCTCGGCTGGTCCCTGTTCCCTACTCCCTGTCTTCATTCACGAATTCCCAGATCGGTCATCACCAGCATCCGCGGCTCCGTCATTTCCTCGATCGCCCAGCGGAGGCCCTCCCGGCCGAGCCCTGAATCCTTGATCCCCCCATACGGCATCGTGTCCATCCGCCAAGTGGGCGTATCCCCGACAATCACCGCACCGACTTCAAGCTCGCGATAGGCCGTCATAATCCGCCCAGCGTCCCGGGTGTAGAGCCCTGTCTGAAGGCCGTATTTCGAACGGTTTACCATCGCCAGCGCATCTTCGAAGTCGTCGTAAGGCTCAATCGAAACCACCGGCCCAAAGACCTCTTCGTCATGCACTTTCATTCCAGGCTTGGTTCCGGAAAGCACCGTCGGCTCGACCATCGAACCCGTGCGACCACCGCCCTCCACTAGTTTTGCACCGGAGTCGAGCGCCTCCGCCACCCAGTTGAAGACACGCTCGGCATCTGTCGACCGGATCACTGGCCCGACCTCAACCGCCTCATCCACCGGGTTCCCGCGCACCATCTTCTGCGCCCGGTCCACCACCTTCCAGATAAACGTCTGGAAGATCGACCGCTCGACATACACCCGCTGCACAGAAATGCAGCTCTGCCCCGCATATCCAAAAGCCCCGACAGCGCACCGCGCCGCCACCGTATCGAGATCCGCCCAGTCGGAATGCACAATCATGGCTGCGTTCCCGCCCAGCTCCAGCGCTACGCGCTTCTTGCCGCTCTTGGCCTTTAGCGCCCAGCCGACGGCTGCCGAACCCGTAAAGCTCACCATCTTGAGCCGGTCCTCGCGCTCGGCCAGCCACGCCGTGTCTTCGTTGGCCAGCGGAAGCACTGCCAGCGCCTCCTCGGGCCAGCCCGCCTTCAGCACTACCTCGCCCAGCGCCAGCGCTGTAAAGGGAGTCTGCGGAGCCGGCTTCAACACCACCGGGCACCCCGCCGCAATCGCCGGAGCCAGCTTGTGCGCCACCAGCATCAACGGAAAATTGAAGGGCGTAATCGCCAGCACCGGACCTACCGGGAAGCGCTGCACCAGCCCCCAGCGCCCTTCGTTGCCCTCCGTCAGGTCCAACGGAATCGACTCGCCACCCAGCCGTATGGCTTCCTCAGCCGCAGTCTTGAAGGTGAGAATCGCGCGCTCGACCTCTACCCGCGCTGTCCGGATCGGCTTCCCGGCCTCGGCCACAATCAGCTGCGCAAACCGCTCCTTCTGCTCAATGAGCGTCGCAGCAATATCCTCCAGAATCTCCTTCCGCTTCCACCGCGGCAGCGCCCGGCAACGCCGCAGCGAAGCCACCGCATGCGTCACGGCCTCCCGCGCGTCCTTCCGCGTTGGCACCGTGACCTTCCCCACAAGGCCCTGGTCAAAGGGGGAACGAACCTCCATCGTCTCGCCGTCCGTCCACTCTTTCCCGCAAAGCAGAAACCCAGTCACTCCCCCAGGCCGCATTTTCATGGCTTCGAACTCCTATCCCGTCCGCTCCATCCTAAACGCGCAAGCTTCTGAACCCAGAATTTTCAGGTTATGCACACTTACAGCCTGAACACAATGTTGATCGTTGTCATCACTTCCACCGGCTGTCCGTTTAGGCGATATGGCCTGTATTCCGCGTCTTTGACAGCATCGAGTGCTGCTTGTCGCAACTCATCCGGACCGCTTATCACCCGCGTGCTGTGAACACGCCCGTCACGCCCGATAACCCCCTCGATCACAACCACACCCTGTATATGTTGCAACTTTGCGATTTCCGGATATATCGGCCGTGGTTGCTTCAGCAGATTTCCCTGCGCTATCCCCGCGGAAATACTGATCCTCTTCGCAACCAGTTCGGCGCTCTCCGGAGGCACAAAATCAGCATCGACCACTGGGCTCAGTTCCTCAATGCTGTCCACGTGCGCTCGGAGCGTGACCTTTTTGTCTACGACCACCTGCATATCCCGTGCAACATATTGCCCCTGAAACTGGACAATCGAGTTGTGCAGCACCGAGCCCATTCCTGATCCTCGCGCGCTGATACGAAGCAGCGGCCTTGTCGCGTCGAAGCAATAACTCAAGCCGCCAAAGGGTGGGGGTGCATTGTTGGGCT
>Ga0207711_10003974_pt1 | contig 12718 bp, 6 predicted proteins | sample KBSS34metaG_FD_184401 | JGI IMG/M metagenome (GOLD analysis project Ga0207711, IMG submission 184401) | Switchgrass rhizosphere microbial communities from Kellogg Biological Station, Michigan, USA - KBS S3-4 metaG (SPAdes) (version 2) | ecosystem: Host-associated > Plants > Roots > Rhizosphere >...
CACCGGCATGCGCTCCGACATCAAGGTCGTCCAGACCCCGGACTTCAGCGGACAGGGCGACGTCGAGCAGACGGCTCTCGGGCCGAACAACTTCCTGTCGAAGGACGTGCGCCAGGAGTTCGGCGCCGACCTCGGCGGGTTCATCATGAAGGACAAGATCTGGTTCTTCGGCGCGTACGACCGCGTCAAGATCAACCAGGACCTCCAGCCGATCGCCGGCCCGCGGGCGAACGAAGACTTCCCGATCGGGTACTTCCAGAACAAGTACTCCGGCAAGCTGACGTTCAACCTGTTCCAGGGCACGTCGATCGTCGGCTCGGTCTTCTCCGACTCTCAGACGCAGCAAGGCGCGATCGCGATCCCGAACGGCTTCTCGGCGTTCTCGTACAACGGCCGCCGCGACACGGGCGGACCGGACTACGGCGCGCGGCTGAACCAGCTGTTCGGCTCGTTCGGCATCTTCACGTTCCAGTACGCGCAGCACAAAGACCGGTTCAACACGAAGCCCTTCGGGCTCGACGTTCCGGCCATCCGGGACTACACGACGGATCCCACCGGGACGGGAACCAACTTCACGAGCGGCGGCGGCTTCGGCCAGGTGTTCGGCCCGACGCTCAACAACGACTCGCACCGCGACCTGTTCAGCGGATCCTTCACCGGCTACGTCGGCAACCACGAGATCAAGGTCGGCGGCGACTACCAGAAGGACACGACGTCCGGCTCGACTTACTACACGGGTTCTCAGCGGGTGCGCATCCGTCCGTGCGGCGTCAACTCGACGAGCGAATGCACCCCCGACGCTCCGTTCTACACGAACGCGAACGGCCAGACGCAGCAGGTGTTCTACCAGCACGACCTGCTCGCCAACGGCACCAACGCGGACTTCCAGATCATCAACGCCTCTCCCTTCGAGACGCCGACGAAGCGCTACAGCGGCTTCATCCAGGATCAGTGGAGAATCATCCCGACGCTGACGATCAACGCCGGCCTTCGGTATGACTCCGAGCAGTACTTCGGCCTCGACCCGATCACCGGACCCTTCCAGGCGTTCTCGCTCAAGGACGAGTGGGCGCCGCGGGCGGGATTCGTCTGGGATTTCGTCGGCGACGGCACGTCGAAGCTGTACGGCTCGGTCGGCCGCTTCTACTACGCGATTCCGACGGACCTGAACGTCCGCGTGTTCACGGCCAACTCGGCGGTCATCACGTTCAACTACGACCCGACTTCGATCACTCAGGACCCGACGGCCCCCCGCGCCCAGCTCTTCCAGGGCGGCAGCGCGGCGGGCGAGCCCGTCGACGCGGGCCTCAAGGCTTCGTACCAGGATGAGGCCACGATCGGCATCGAGAAGGCCATCGATCCGACTCTGTCCCTCGGCCTCAAGGGGACGTATCGCACGCTCGGCCGCACGGTCGAGGACCGGTGCGACCTCGACTCCTCGGTGGCTCCGTCCTCCTGCGCCCTGTTCAACCCGGGCGGCACGGGTCCGGCCGCGAGCGGCCAGTTCCCGGTCTGCAACGGCTCCGCCAATCCGACGGATCCGACCAACGGCCAGTGCGGCCTTCCCGGCGTCGCGGTGCCCGATGCGAAGCGCATCTTCCGCGGCATCGAGCTCGTCGCCCGCAAGCAGTTCTCCAACGCGATCTGGGCGCAGGCCTCGTACCTGTACTCGTCGCTGCGGGGCAACTACTCCGGCGCGATCCGCGAGATCGACGGCCAGACCGACCCCGGCATCAACGCCGACTACGACTACAACCAGTTCCTGATCAACTCGTACGGCGACCTCGAGCTCGACCGGCCGCACCAGGCTCGGATCGACGCGGTCTACAACGCGCCGTTCGGCCTCTCGATGGGCGCGCAGTTCTACGTCCGCTCGGGCCTGCCGATCACGCGCTACGGCTTCTTCAACAACTTCTACCCGACCGACCTCTTCCTGGATCCGCGAGGCTCCACCGGTCGGACGCCGACCGACTACGACCTGAACCTGTCGCTCGGCTACAACCTCAACGTCGGGCCCGTGACGATCACGCCGCAGGCGTACCTCTACAACGTGCTCAACCGGCAGACGGTCACGGCGATCGATTCGAACTTCAATACGGCCGGCAGCTTCGTGACGAACCCGGCCAGCCCCTTCTTCGGACTGGCCGGCGAAGAGCCCGGCTCGGCCGCCAACTGCCCCGCGACGGCAAGCGCGCCCTGCACGGACAACCCGGACTACGGCAAGGCGACGGCTCGGACCAATGCGCGCCTGCTTCGCGTCGCTCTCAAGGTGACGTTCTAGGGCTTCTCGACGATCCCTTTCCCTTCCAGGGGGCGGCTTCGGCCGCCCCCTCTTGTTTTTGGATCGCGCTCCGGAAGTTTGAACCCGCGGCGGCCGGCCCTTTCCGGCGCATCGCGCGTCCCGCAAGCGCGTGGTTGGACGTAGAATCCGGAGATCCTGGAGGTGCCCCGTGCGTACTTCGTCCCGCCTGACCGTTGCCGTCCTGGGCTTGTTCCTGTCCGGAATCTTCGCGGTCGCCGATGACCTGCCCGGTCTGTTCCGAAAGGCAAAGGACCAGTTCCGGCTCGCCTCCTATGTCGAGTCGCTCGCCATCCTCGATCGACTCCAGAGCGAGGCGGACAAGGCCGGCAACGAAACGCTTCGCGAAGCGCTCGCGCCGGGACTCTCGTTCTATCGCGGCGCGTGTCTCGCGGGCCTCGGACGAAACGACGAGGCCATTCCGGCATTCCAGGAGTTCCTGACGTACGAGCCGAACGCCCGCATCGATCCCGGCCTCTATCCGCCGAAGGTCGTGGCCGCGCTCGACGAGGCGCGCAAGGCGACGAAGGCGGCGAAGGCCGAGGAGCAGCAGCCGGCCCAGACCGGTTCCCTGGCGGCTTCGTATCGCGCCTTCACGAAGGACATTCCTCCGACCCCGCTCTCGGTCGACGAATCCTGGAGCGAGGGACCCGTGCGATACCTCATGACCGGCGAGGAACGCGACTCCTACTCGCGTCTGTCCGACGCCGTGGCCCGCTCGGAGTTCATCTCCGAGTTCTGGAAGCACCGCGATCCAAATCCGGAGACGCCCGAAAACGAATTTCGAGATGAGTTCGAGCGCCGCGTGGCGTTCGCCGATCAGCGAATGGCCCAGGACGAGACGCGCGGAAGCCTCACCGACCGCGGGCAGGTCTTCGTCCTGCTCGGGCCGCCGACTTACATCGGGCGCCGCCCGCTGCGGACCGGCGAGGACGCGAACGACGCGAACGGGATGATGATCTACACGCAGTCGGACGTCGCAAACGCGCTGCACGGCAAGAGCGGCGCTGCGGCCGCGATCACGTGGGACAAGATGAGCGGCCCCAACAACACCCTGCCGAACTCGGACGGAAACTATCGCGAGGTGTGGCACTACCGCCGTGAGGAGTTGCCGAAGGGCATCTCATATCTGAACGTCGACTTCGACTTCATCACGCGGAAGGGTTACGGGAAGAACGTCCTCCAGCGCGACGATCGGACTCTCTCGACGCTGGAGACCGCGCGAAAGGCGATGCGGACGGGAGTCATCCCGACCCGCGCCTCCAAGTAGCGCGTGAGCTCGCGGCCCGGGGCGCTATCTCCACTGGGCCGCGCGGCTTTTCTCGTCGGGCTGGCGATCGCCGCTTCCTGCGCGACCGCGCCCGAGGTCGCCGTCTTCGAGCAGGCCTCCACCGACGTCCACGCCCCCGCCTGGGTCGGTCCTCTGTCCGTGGACGACGCGCTCTCCCGCGGCCTCTATCCCGAGGTCGAGCGTTTCCTCTCCTCGGTTCCGAGGGATGCAATCGTCCGGAGCCCGTCCCTGTCCGCCGCGTGGGGCCGCGTGCTGCTCGCCCGAGGCGACTTCCAGGCCGCGTTTCCGGAGCTGGAACGCGCTCGGGACCTGGAGTCGCGTCCGGCGCGCCGCGCCGAGATCGAGTGGTCTCTCTCGCAGGGCGCCATTCTCTGGAACGACTTCGCGGCGGCGCGCGACTACGCCGAGAGCGCCGTCCACGACGGATACGGTCTGGTCCCCGGATTCCTGCACTTCCTCGGCGCGCTCTCCGACGTCGAGGTGTACACGGGCGCGTCCTTCGGCGAGTCTCACGAGACCGAGTTCGACATGCGGGGCTTCGAGCTCGTGCGCATACCGCTGACCGTCAACGACCTCCAGGCCGGCGCGATCGTCGACTCCGGAGCGGTCTACACGATCGTGACGGAGTCGTTCGCGAAGAAGGCGGGCATCCGGGAGATCCCCGACTCCCGCGCCTCGGGCCGCGGGCTGCACAAGCGGGAATTCCCGGTGACGTTCGGCATCGCGGACCGGATGACTTTCTCGGGCTTCACGCTGCACGACGTGCCGGTCATGCTCATGCCCGACGAGGCGCTGCTCTTCGAGACGACGCGCGGGGAGTTCCCGGTTCCGGCCGTCCTCGGCGCGCATCTCCTCAAGGAGTTCGCGGCCGAGATCGACTATCCGCGGCACCGGCTGAAGCTGACGCGAACGGACTTCCGGGTACCCAAGCGCGCGCCGGAGCAGAACCTCTACTTCCACCGAGGCCGCCTCTTCGTCCGCACTTCGATCAACGGGGTGGGCTGGTACCAGTTCCTGCTCGACACCGGCAGCGAGCCGACGATGATGACGTCCGTCGGACTCGAGCACGCCGGACTGCCGGCGTCCAACAAGCTCTTTCCGAAGAAGGTCTACGGGATCGGCAAGTCACAGGCGCAGTGGGGCCGCGTCCGCGACCTGACGATCGGAGTCGGAGATTTCGCGGCGCGCTTCCAGGGCCTCACCGTGCGCGACGACGAGTCGTCGTACGAGGACGGCATCGTGGGGAATTCGTTCCTGGGTCACTTCCGCGTCGGAATCGACTTCCAGAAGATGGTGCTGTCGCTGGCGGAGTGAGCTCGGACCTCTCGCGGTCCGCTTCGCGGACCGTGGAAATGAGAGGGGAAGTCGCTTCCGGTTCCTCTCCCAACTAAGAAGTTGTTCGCCGGCACGCAGAGGGAGAGGAGGTTTGAGCGGGAGTGGAAATTCCCTAACCCCTGTCGCGTGTTAAGGTTCGCCGGATGCGCCGTGCCCTTCTCGGGACGCTTCTGCTCGTCTGCGCCGCGTCGGTCGCGGCCGCCGCGGACGACGTCCCGACCCGCCTCTCCCGCTACTTCACGGCGTGGTACCCGCTCTGCCCGAACACCCACGTGACCGTCACCCGGGTGCCCGAGATCGCGATCGCCGGCTACGAGAGCTATCGCGTCGAGCGCAAGTGCGACGCCAAGAATCGCAACGAGATGTCGGTCACGCTCGTGAGCACAGCCAAAGACGAGGTCTTCGTCGGAGAGGTCCTTCATTCCGACGCCCCTCGGAGCGGACCGTTCTCGGCCGGGAAGGATCTGCCTCCGCTCGAAGCCGCTCTCCGGGAAGCCTTCGGGGTCCCGTTGAGCGTGCGCGCCGATTCGTCGGCGTCCGGCGAGCTCCTGCCGCTCACGGTTTCCCTGCAGCAGGCGGAGAACGCGACGGCGACGCTTCCCGGCTTCGCCTCCAGAGACGGTGCGACCGTGCTCCTCGGCTCGTTCCGGCCGTTCGGCGAGGACCCCCGCAAGCTGCGGGAGAAGATGCTCTCGGCGACGCCGGGCGTGCGCGCCCGCAAGGCCGACTGGTACGTCACGGCTTTCATCGACCTCCAGTGTGAGCGCTGCCGCGTGCGGACTCCCGAGGTGAGGGACTTCGCGTGGACGCACGGCGGTGCCGTCGAGATCCGCTTCCTCCCGCTCGTGAAGACCCACGACTGGGCCTTCGCCGCGGCCGAGAGCGCCGCCGCCCTCGCCAACGTCTCGCCGGATCTCTACGAGAAGTACGAGCAGGCGGTCGGTCAGCGCGCGAGCGCCATGAACCGCGCCGCCGCGCGCGAGATCGCCGCCGACGTCGCGGACGCCGCCGGCGCGCGCCAGGCGTACGACGCGGAGATGTCGAGCGGCCGCGCGCGCGATCGCGTCGTGCGGGACGTGGAGCTCGCGCTCTCCCTCGGCCTCTACGGCACGCCGGCCTTCTTCTTCCGCGGGGCGCAGCTGACGGGCGAGGCCGGAATGGCGGAGAAGTACATCTCCGCCGAGCTCGCGGACGCGCCGGCAAAGCCGACCGGAGGCGCACGCCGTTGACGAGCCCTCGACGGGGGAGGGGGACAGGCGCCGACGTCCTCCTCCTGGTGGCGGCCGTGGCATCGACGGCCGCGCTCGCCATGGCATGCGGGCGCGGGCCGGAGCACGCCGCCGCCTCCTCCTCCTCTGCGACCTCTGCCACGGCGGCGACTCCCGCCGCGGGTGGCGCTTCGCCCGCCGAGAGAATCGAGGACGCGGACGCTGCGACGCGGACTCGGCGCGCGCCGGGAGGCCGCACGCCGGTCATCTGGCTGGGGCTCGACGGCCTCGACTGGGACCTCCTCGACCGGCTGGCCGCCGAGGGCAAGATGCCGAACTGGAAGCGGCTGACGTCGGAGGGCTACACGGCGCGGCTGACGAGCTTCATGCCGGTCCTCTCGCCGGTCGTCTGGACGACGATCGCGACGGGCGTCGGGCCCGACGTGCACCGCGTCCTCGACTTCCAGGAGGTCGACGTCGTCACCGGGCAGAAGGAGCCCATCTCCGGGAACTCGCGCGCCGTGCCGGCCGTGTGGAACGTCGCCTCGGCGCAGGGCCGTTCCGTCGGCGTCGTGGGGTGGTGGGCGACGCACCCGGCGGAGGAGGTCCAGGGCTTCTTCGTGACCGACCACGCGAGCCCGATCCTCTTTCAGGGTCTTCCGCGCGCCGGCGTCGCCTATCCGGCGGCGCTCGCGGCCGGTGTCGAGGCGGTCGTCTCACGGGACGGCCGCGTTTCGGACGAGGACCTCGCGAAATACCTCGACATGGCTCCGGCCGAGATCGCCGCGTCGCGAGCGAAGGGCGGTGCGCTCGAGAATCCGGTGGTGGCGCTCGGCGCCATCGTCGGGGCCACCCGTGTGCAGCAGCGGATCGCGCGCGACCTCTACGACCGCAACCATCCCGACCTGATGATCCTCTACCTCGAGGGCACGGACGGGATCGGGCACGTGTTCGCCTCGTTCGTGCCGCCGAAGATGTCGTGCGTCTCGGACGACGACTTCGCGCGCTTTCACCGGGCCGTGGACGAGTACTACGTCCTCGTCGACAAGGTGCTGGGCCAGTGGATGCGGCGCGCGCAGGAGGACGGCGCGACGCTCGTCGTCAACTCCGACCACGGATTCAAGTGGGGCGCCGACCGCCCGTGTGAGCGCTCGTCCCTGAATCCGTCGACGGCGGCGTTCTGGCACCGCATCGACGGCGTCTTCGCCGCGTGGGGCGCGCGGGTCCGGCCCGCGAAGGAGCGCGGTTCCGCGTCCGTGTTCGACATGGCCCCGACGATCGCGGCGCTCCTCGAGATCCCGGTCGACCCCCGCGAGACGGGTCATGCGATCGCGGCCGCCTTTTCGGACTTGCCGAAGCCCGCGCGCAAGGACACGTTCGGCTCCGTCGCGGTGCGCCGCGTCCAGGCCGAGGCCATGTCGGAGAAGGAGGCGAGCGAGTACGCCGCGCGACTGCGCTCCCTCGGCTATCTCTCCGGAGGCGAGCCGGAGAAGCTCGCGCCCGCCGGCGGCGATCGCCCCGGCCTGACCGAAGGCGGCTGGAACAACCTCGGCCTCTACCTGAGGGAGACGCGCAAGGATCTGCCCGGGGCGGAGGCCGCGTTCCAGAAGGCGCTCTCGCTTCGGCCCGGGTACGCGTCGCCCCAGTTCAACCTCGCGGTCCTCTACCGGGAGAAGAAGGACGACGCGCGCGCCCTCGACTGGCTCTTCAAGTCGCTCGCGGCCGGGCACGCGGATCCCCAGGGCACGATCCGCCGCTGGGCCGTCGAGTACGAGGAGCAGGGCCGGCACGCGCGGTCGATCGAGGTCCTCGAGCGCGGGGCGGCCGCCTATCCGACGGACGAGGGAATCGCGCGAGAGCTCGGGATCGCGCGGTTCAAGGCCAAGGACTGCCCCGGCGCTCTCGAGGCCGTCGACCGCTTCCAGGCGTCCTCGACGGACCCGAATACCATCAACGCCGTCGCGCTCTTCGAGACGTGCCTCGGCCGCCGTGACGAGGCGCTCGCCCTGTTCGACCGGTCCCTGAAACTCAACCCGAACCAGCCGGGTGTCCAGAACTCGATCGACCTTCTCCGAAAGGCCCCGGCGCCGGGGCCATAATCTGTCGGCAAAAGGGGAGTCCATGAAGAACCGCCTTCGGAGGATCGTTGCCCTCGGAGCCCTCGCCCTTCTCGGGAGCGCGCATGCGCGCGCGTCGACGCAGCAGGCGCAGCACGCCGCCCCGGCCGCATCGTCCACCGAGTCCCGTCTGCCCGCGTTCCTGGCGAACTACCTGCCCTTCAATCCCGGCTCCAAGATCACCGTCGAGCGGACGTCCGAGAAGCTGCCGGGGTTTCAGGGCTGGAAGTTCAAGAGGACCGGCAAGTACCCCAAGCTCGAGGCCGAGCGCACGGTCTGGGTCTCCGATGACGGCAAATGGTTCTTCGACGGCGACACCCTCGTGAATCCGCAGCCCAGGCCGGTGACGTCCGCCGCCGACCTGGAGTGGGTCGAGACGAAGACCGCCGCCCTCTACCGGACGAAGGCTCGGGCGCTCATGGTCCCGGAGCGCGACGCAGCCGGGCTCAAGGGCGTCGCCATGGCCGTCGAGTCCGGATTCGGCCCCGTCCGCGTGCCGGGCTACATCACGCCGGACGGAACCCGGTTCTTCAACGGAATGCTGTGGGACTTCCAGGGCGACCCTCGGGAGGAGCGCAAGCGGCGCATCGATCTCTCGGCGCAGCGCTTCGAGGGCAAGCCCGACGGGACGATCACCATCGCCGAGTACGCCGACATGGAGTGCGGCTACTGCCGCTTCCGCGGCACGCAGATGGACGCGCTCCTGGAGGCGAATCCGGGCCTGTCCTACAAGCGGTACTACAAGTTCTTCCCGCTGTGGTTCTCGCACGTGTGGTCCATGAAGGCGGCATCGGCGGCGGACTGCATCTTCCGGTACGCGAAGGGGCAGATGTTCGCGTTCAAGAAGCAGGTCTACTCGCAGCAGCCGGTCCTGACCGTGGCGACGATCGACGAGCTGGCGATCACGTTCGCGGAAGCCGCGGGCATCCCGCGCGCGGACTTCCTGGGGTGCTACCTCCGAGAGGACAGCCTCGCGGACGTGCGCAAGGACCTCGAGGAGGGACAGCGCCTCGGCGTGAAGTCGACTCCGACGTACTTCATCGACGGAACCGAGATCACGTGGATCGAGGACAAGGTGATGGAGGACTTCCTGCGCACGAAGGACCCGAACCTGAAGTCGATCGATTATGGGAAGAAGGACTGAGGGCGACCCGAGCCGCGCGGCGAATAAACCGGATGCCGCGCCAGCTAGAAGCTGGCCCGGCCACCATCTTTTCGGCGCGCCGTTCGGCGTGACGCGCTTGGCCCTTGCGGGCTGCTGCTTTCTGTAAGCGACTCGAAGCGCCGCGGGACTCGCGGGCCGGTCCTCCGGATCAGGTGACTGAGCCGGCGCCCCCCCTCACCCCGACCCTCTCCCCCCGCTGACGCGTGGGGAGAGGGGGTTCTTCCGGACCTCTACGGCTCGAACGGGATCGGCACCGTCATCCACGTTTTCACCGGCACGCCCGCCTTCGTCGCGGGTGAGAACGTCCAGCGGCGCACGGCGTCGACCGCCGACTCCGTCAGGCCGCCGGGCGCGCGGCGCAGGACTTCGACCTCCTGCGCCGTTCCCCTCTCGGACACCAGCACGCGGAGAAGGACCATGCCCCCCATCCGCGCCTTCAGCGCGAACGGCGGGTAGACGGGCTTGACGACTCCCACGAGCCGGGGTTGAGAGTCGACGTCCTCGAAGGCGACGAGCGCCCCCTCGCGGATCCTGGTCGGGACGGGCAACGGCGCCGGGGCCGCCGGCTTCTCCACGACGGCCGCGAGCGCGACGGCGGCGACGGAGGGGATCGCGGTCGGCGCGACCTCGGCGATCACGACGGCGGTCGGTACGGGCGGCGGAGCCGCCGCCGGCGAAGCCGCGGTCGGATAGGGCACGCGCGTGACCGGCCCGCCGGCCACGACCGCGGGGGACGGACGGTCGCGGTCCCGCATCTGCGCCTCGAGCTTGTGGACCTCGGCCGCGAGGCGCCGCGAGACCTCGTCCCGGAACTGCGCCTCCGTCATCTCCGTCGTCGGTCCCGCGGGAGTCGGCTGGAGCTCCGGCAGCAGGGTCGGGGTCGGCTTGACCGGCGCCGCGGCGACCGGCGCGGCGGCTCTCTCCGGCCCGGGGCGCCGCGCGACGAGGTAGATCCCGCCCGCGACGGCCACGGCCGCGACGACGCCGATCACCGCCGCCGCCGGACCGCGCCGGACCGGCTCCTCGACGTGGAGACGCGGCGCCGTGACCGTTCTCGCGGGGGGAGGGTCCTGCGGCGGCGGGGGCGCCGGCCGCGGCGCGGGGCGATCGGGCGCCGGCGCCGCCGCACGCTCCGGCGAATGAGAGCCCGGCCGCGTCGAGTCGAGACCGGCCTCTCTCCCGCGAGCCCGCGTCTCGCGCTCGATCTCGTCGCGGAACAGGTCGTTCAGGAAGTAGGCGAGGTTGAACGTCGAGGGCGAGTACGGCCCCGAGAAGAGAAGCTTGCCCAGCTCGCGGCGAAGGTCGCCGCTCGACTTGTAGCGGGCATCCGAGGGCGCCAGCGTCATCCGAAGGAGCGCCTGGATCTCGGGCAGCACCGGCGGGGCGGGGACGCTGCCCTGTCCCTTCAGCACGGCGAGCGCGTCCGCGGGAGGCGCGTCTCCGGTGAGGAGCCCGTAGAGGACCGCGCCGACGGAGAAGACGTCCGAGTTCTGCGCGACGGCGCCGCTTTCGCGCTCCTCGGGCGCCAGGTACGGTCCGACCTCGGCGGCGAGTCGCGGCCGGCCGATCGACGGCAGCACGCCCTCCGCCAGGCCGAAGCCCGAGAGCCGGATCTCTCCGTCGTCGGAGATGACGACGAGCCCCGGACACACGAGGCCGTGGAGCGTTCGGTCGCCGTCGACCGTCGTGTTGTAGGCGTGGTCGAGCGCGGTGGCGATCTTCTCGGCAATCAGCAGCGCGTGCTCGACGGGGACGCGACGCGCGATGGCGCGGCACTTCTCGAGCAGGACGTCGAGCGTCCGCCCGCTCGGCTCGTTCCAGGCGATGTAGGGCGAGCCTTCGACCGAGTCCATGTCGACGCCGCGGGCGACCGCGGGGTTCTTGAGGAAGCCGTGGATCTCGCCGTTCTGCTCGATCGCGTCGAGGAGCGCGTCGTTCGAGAGCTCCGCCGTCTCGAGAATGCGCAGGCGGGTGAAGCCGCGGTCCCCCTCCAGCCTGAGCGCCCGGAAGACGCGCCCGAGCGCGTCCTGCCCGAGCGCGGCGGTGAGCAGATAGTTCCCGAACTGCCGGGGCAGGGTTTCCGTGTCCATTTTGTCCTGTCGGAAGGGGCGCCAACGATTGTGGCGCTCCCGGGGCGGGGAATCAAGATCCGACGCCGGCGAGGCGTCAGGGATGGCGCCGGCGAGGCGTCAGGGAGAAGGCGGGCCCGGCTGCGCTTCGTTGAGCGGCGCGGCGGGATCTTCGGCCGGCGGAGCCTCCTGCGCGGCGCCGCGGAGCCGCCGGGAGGCCGCGATGGCGTCGAGGTGCTCCTGGAAAGTGCGCGAGAACACGTGCCCGCCCGAGTTGTCGGCGACGAAGTAGAGGAAGTCGGTCCGAGCCGGCCGGACCGCGGCGCGCAGGGCCAGGACGCCGGGGTTGCAGATCGGCCCGGGAGGCAGACCGTCGGCCAGGTAGGTGTTGAACGGAGAGGCGTAGCCGTAGTCGGACCGGTAGAGCGTCCCGCTCCACTTGCCGTCGACCTTGAGCGCGTACGCCACCGTGGGGTCCGCCTGCAGCCGCATCCCGCGGCGGAGGCGGTTCCAGTAGACGCCGGCGATCACCGGCTCCTCGCTGGAGATGCCGGTCTCCTTCTGGACGATCGAGGCGAGCGTCACGGCCTGTCGGGTGGTGAGCGGCAGCTCCGCGGCGCGCTCCCGCAGGTCGGGCGTGAAGTGCTTGCGGAAGTTCGCGAGCATGCTCTCGACGATCTGGTGCGCGGAGGTGGACCGCGTCACCACGTACGTATCCGGGAAGAGGAAGCCCTCGAGGTCCGGAGCGCCCGGCGCGATCGACGAGATGAGCTGCGGGCTTCGGAACGCGGCGCGGAAGGCCTCGGGGCGGCTGATGCCGCGGCTCCAGAAGAGCTCGAACGTCTCCTCCGCCGTGAGCCCCTCGGGAACGACGATGGGATAGCGCACGACGTCCCCGCGCGCCATGCGCGCGATCACGTCCGAGAGACCCGCCGGACGGGGGAACCGGTACTCGCCGGCCTGGAGAGGCGTGGCGCTTCGCGCGATCCGATAGTAGAGCTCCGCCATCCACGCCGGCGAGACGATTCCCTCCGCGGCGAGCCGGCGGAAGATGTCCGCGGTCGACGAGCCGTAGGGGATGAAGACGGTCGTCTCGGAGCGGTTGGCGGCCGCGAGCGGGTGCTCGAGGCGGGTGTAGAGCCAGAGGCCGGCCGCGAGCGCGAGGAGCGCCAGCAGCAACCCGAGCCGCATGGCCCTGCGGGGGGCGGTCACCGGGTCTTCGCCCCCGCGCTCG
>Ga0207711_10003978_pt1 | contig 12707 bp, 13 predicted proteins | sample KBSS34metaG_FD_184401 | JGI IMG/M metagenome (GOLD analysis project Ga0207711, IMG submission 184401) | Switchgrass rhizosphere microbial communities from Kellogg Biological Station, Michigan, USA - KBS S3-4 metaG (SPAdes) (version 2) | ecosystem: Host-associated > Plants > Roots > Rhizosphere...
CCTTTCAACGGCGCGAAGATCGTTGCGCACGCGTGGGTCGATCCGGAGTACAAACAGCGTCTGCTCGACGACACACCCAAGGCGATTGCGGAACTGTCGCTGCCGCTCGGCATGGCTGGCGCCGAAGGCGAGCATATGGCCGCGGTCGCCAACAGCAGCGACGTGCACAACCTGATCATCTGCACGCTGTGCTCGTGCTACCCGTGGCCGGTGCTCGGCTTGCCGCCCTACTGGTACAAAGACCCAGTGTTTCGCGCGCGCGGCGTGCGCGAACCGCGTGCGGTTCTGCAGGAATTCGGTGTAACGGTGCCGCCGACCAAACAGGTCAAGGTGTGGGACAGCAGCGCGCAGATCCGCTGGTTCGTCATTCCCGAACAACCCGCGAATACCGGGCACCTGAGCGAAGCCGAACTCGCGACACTGGTCACTCCCGAATCGATGATGGGCGTCGCGCTGGTCGCCGCGCCAGCCGTCTGAAGGAGCGCACGATGTTTACCCGCTTCGAGGAGTACGCGGCAGCATCGATGCTCGGTGCACCGGATTCGCCACCGCGCGTCGATGGCAAATTGCTGTTCACCAACCGCTGGGAGCGCGACGTGTTCGGGCTTGCGTTGTCGCTTGCCAAGGCTGGATGCTTCGAATGGGAGGATTTCCGGCAGAGCCTGATCGCGTCGATTGCGCGCTGGGAGACGACCAATTGCGCCGATCAGCCGCGCTGGGACTACTACGAGCGCTTCCTCGAAGCGCTACTCGACGTGATCGAAGCGCACGGTGTGCTGTCGCGCGGCGAACTGACTCGCATCATCAAGGCACGTGTGCCGGTTGCGAATGATGCGTCCACGAACTGATTCACTCACGTAAGGAGGTTCCGATGAACGATACTGTAGTCATCCACCCTGTACCCGAACTTGCACCAATTGCACCGATACCGCTGCGCGAACTGTTGCCATGGGCGCTGTTTGCCGGCCTGCTGATGCTGTTCGTGCTGTACTTCATCGGCGCGGAACAAGGCGCGACGTCCTTGGTGCCGGGTATGCTCGTACATGAATTCGTGCATGACGGCCGGCATCTGCTGGGCTTTCCATGCCACTGATGTGGCGCTGCCGGGGCCGGGCTGCTGCGGCCGTGTCATCACATTTAACGAATGCCGGCCGCAGTGAAACGATGGCAAGCACCCCCCCTCATTGGCGAGCTTCCGATGTTGCCGTATAAACTGTCTTCGGCTGGGATGATCGCACCGAGATGCATGCCCTGCCACGTATCTGGAGGCTCGCAATGAAACGCATCAAGGTCGGCATGGTGGTCTTCCCGGGTTTTCAGCTGCTCGATATCGCCGGGCCGCGAGACGCCTTCGCCGAAGTCAAGATTCTCAGCAACGGAGAATCCGACTACGAAATCATGACCATCGGCACGACGCGCGGCAGCGTGCAGTCGTCGAGCGGGCTCGCGACCTTGCCGGACCGCACTATCTTCGACATGTGCCCTGACTTCGACACGGTGATCGTGCCGGGTGGCCTCGGCATTTTCGATACCTACGACGATCCGGCGCTAAGCGGTTGGCTCAAGGATCAGCAAAAGCGCTGCCGGCGCGTGTCGGCCATCTGCAATGGTTTATTCGCGCTGGGCGCGGCGGGCCTGCTCGACGGCCGCATCGTCACCACGCACTGGATGGATGTGCCGCGACTTTCGGCGACCTTCCCGAAGGCGAAGATCGAAGCGGATCACATCTTCGTGCGCGACGGCAACATCTTCACGACGGCCGGCGTGACGGCGGGTATCGACCTTGCGCTGGCGATGATCGAAGACGACTTCGGCCGGAACATGGCGCTCGACGTTGCGAAGTATCTGGTGGTGTATCTGCGTCGGGCAGGCGGCCAATCGCAATTCAGCCCGTTGCTCGATGCGCTTGCGTCGCCGGGCTCGCAGATGGTTACGTTGCAGCAGTACATGCTGGACAATCTGCACGCGGATCATACGGTGGCTTCGCTCGCGACGCGCGTGCATATGAGTGCACGCAACCTGTCGCGCACCTTCATGAAGGAATGCAGCACCACGCCGATGACGTTTCTGAATAATGCACGGATCGATGCGGCGCGGCGTTACCTTGAAGGCACCGACCTTTCGCTGCGCGAGATCGCGCAGCGCTGCGGGTTCGACGATACCGATGGCTTCCGTCGCGCGTTCAACCGGCGTTTGCAGATCAATCCGGCGGATTACCGCGACCGCTTCAGGTCTAATAGCTTGCCGCTGGAAAACGTCGTGCCGCTGCAGTCCACGGCGCTCGATGTGGATGAGGGTTTGCAGGTGGCACGGCGGTTGATATCGGTGTCGTGAATGGACGGGGTGAATTTCGGCGCGGTTTGGGCGCGGAATAACGTTGGCGTCGATGTGCGCGTTAGCGTGCGCGTCGACGGCTCAGCGCAAGATTGGCGAGCCACACCACGAGTGCAGCGGCAATCATCGAAGCCGCAATAATGACTAGCAATCCGACAGTCTCGATATCGTCGGCGTTTCTGATCGTATCGACGCCAAACGCCCGCATCACGCGCGCAATCGACGCCGGTAATTGCGCAAACTCATAGGGCGCACTGTCAATCCAGCGCGATAGCAGAAAGCCAATGATGAGCGTGGCAACGAGGTTGATGACATATCGAAGCCACTTCATCAGCGAACCTCCACCGTGCCATAAGCCTTCAAGGTTGTACCGGGAACTGCCAAGGTCGCGCCCTTGCCGCGCAGACCGCTGCTGAGCCGCGAGAAGGCAGCGTGACTGGCGAGTGTAATGCAGCCCTCGCTACGGCGCATCGCGCCAATCGGATGCAGCCGAAATGCACCACGTCGTGCGCCGCCAATGTAGGTCTCGTCATCGATTTTCCCATCGTTGCGATATAGCGCGAACCACTGGCTGCGATCCGCTCCATATCCATGCACTCGCGCAAACTCGTACAGCCAACCGAGATGCCCGCCGGTTCAGAAGGAACGTGCAGTTGATCGACATAAAGAGCCTAGCGTTGGATCGAGCGACGCAGCATGCCATAGAGAATGCTCCGTCGACGGTCCAGGCTATCAAGGTCGATAGGGGTGCTTTACCATTTTTTGCGTTGTGTCATGGTTGAATCCTCCCTTCGATCATTGTGTCGACACCCAATAAGTGGTTTCGAGAGCAGGTGCAGGAGTCCCTTGACGATCCGCGACCACCCGTCTCGTCCGAAGAGGTCGAGGTGCGCATGAACATCAAAAAAACCGCTCTCCGGAGGAAACTTGCGGTCCCCGGGGGGAGCATTGATCGTCGAATCAGCTGATCGCCATCAACCACCAAAATCCGTCGACCGCGAGACATCCTGCCACGCTGCGACTTCCTCCTGCATCGCAACCAGCTTTTCACTCACGAGCTTAAGCGCATCCGACCCAAGCACCAGATGCACCGGCGGATGCTCGCTTTCCACCAGATCCAGCAGCACCTGTGCAGCCTTCGCCGGGTCGCCCGCCTGTTTCCCGCTCTTAGCCTCACGCGCGGCGCGCACCGGATCGAATAGCGCATCATAGTCCGGCACGCTACGCGCGCTGCGCACCATCGAGCGGCCTGCCCAGTCGGTACGAAACGAGCCCGGCGCCACCGCCGTCACATGCACGTTGAATTGCGCGACTTCCTTCGCGAGCACCTCCGAAATCCCCTCAAGCGCGAACTTGCTGCCGCAATAGTACGAAATGCCCGGCAGCGTAATAAACCCGCCCATCGACGTGATATTGATGATGTGCCCTTTGCGCCGTATGCGCATCGACGGCAACACTGCCTTGGTCACCGCCACGGCACCAAATACATTCACATCGAATTGCCGGCGCATCTCGGCAAGCGGCGACTCTTCGAGCGTGCCTTCATGGCCATACCCCGCGTTATTGATCAGCACGTCGACCGGACCATACTGCTGCAGCGCCTGAGCAATCACCGGCTCGACGCGCTCGAAGTCCGCAACATCGAGTTCGACTGCGTGCGCGCGGCCCGGCGCGAGCCGTTCGAATTCAGCACAGGCATCCGGCTTGCGCACCGTGCCGATCACCTTATGCCCCGCGTCGAGCGCGGCTTGTGCAAATGCGCGGCCAAAACCGGAGCTGACACCGGTGATCAAAAACGTCTTCTGCACAGACTGTTGCATCGAAGCTCTCCTTTCCGTCAGACATTTTCCGCCGCAACCCTGCGGTATGGATGGAGCAGATCTTAAGGATAGCTTCGAGCCCTGCAAATGCAGCTTCTTATGTTTTGATTGCCTGATTCTATGAATGCGTAGATTCTCGCGCGCATCGGTGGCACATTGATGCCGGAACAGTTAGCCGACGGAAACTGCTGTGACCCACCTGCCCGACCACTCGATGCCCATGCGCCGCCGCATGGTTGACCTGCTTGCCGCACTCGCGCCGCTCGAGGGCTACAACCTCACCGCGCTGCCCGACGTGCGGTTGCTGCGATCGAACCGCCCGCTCACGCGCACGCCGGTGCTGTATGACCCCGGCATCGTGATCGTGTGTCAGGGACGCAAGCGTGGCGTGCTCGGCAAGCAGATCTATCTCTATGACGAGCAACACTATCTCGCGGTCAGCGTACCGGTGCCCTTCACGATGGAAACCGATGCAAGCGCAGACAAGCCTTTGCTCGCCATCTACCTGCGGCTGGATTTCAGCGTCGTGGCAGAACTGCTGCTGCAGCTCGACGAACTCGGCGTGCACGCCGACGCCGAACCTAAAGGCATGCTGTCGACGCCGCTCGACGAAAACCTGAGCCTGTCGGTGCTGCGCTTTCTCGAAGCGATCAGCGAACCCGTCGCGGCGCGGGTACTCGGTCCGGCACTGGTGCGCGAAATCTATTTCCGCGTGCTGACCGGTGAACAAGGCCCATCGATGCGCGCCGCGCTGACCCGACAAGGCCAGTTCGGCAAGATCGCACGCGCGCTGCGCAAGATTCACCAATGCTTCAGCGAGCCGCTCGACGTCACGCAACTGGCCAGCGAAGCGAGCATGAGCGTGCCGTCGTTTCATGCGCACTTCAAGGCCGTGACGGACACCTCGCCGATGCAGTACCTGAAGTCGACGCGGCTGCACCAGGCACGCCTGCTGATGCTGCGTCAGCATGTCACTGCTGCCGTTGCATCCGTGCAGGTCGGCTACGAAAGCACCTCGCAGTTCAGCCGCGAGTTCAAGCGTCTGTTTGGCCTCAGCCCGCTGGATGAAGTCGAGCGCATGCGCCGACATTTCGCGCTGCCGGACCCGTTGCCCGGCGCCGAGTATGTCGCGTCGCACTAGCCGCAGCGATAGGTCCGTGCCTTGACTGGAGGCGCGTGAACCCCTCACGCTGCGGCAGCGCCGCCGCTGTCATAAAATGAGCCGCAACAGATTGCCCGACCAACCCGTTCGCATTGCACCGCCTCGCCGCTGCAATGCCGTTGATGGAGCCGATCGATGAACACTGCCGCCGCACACCCCCATACCGGCCCAACCGAAATCTGGCTGATTCGCCATGGCGAAACCGAATGGAGCCTGAGTGGCCAGCACACCGGCCGCACCGATATCCCGCTGACCGAACACGGTCGCGAACAGGCCCGCGCGCTGGTTCCGGTGCTCGGTGCGCAGCACTTCGACACGGTATTGTCGAGCCCGCTGTCGCGCGCGCTGGAAACGTGCCGGCTGGCTGGCCTCGGCGAACGCATGGAGATCGAACCGCGGCTGCGCGAATGGGACTACGGCATTTACGAAGGACGCAAAACCAAAGAGATTCGCGAAAGCGAACCTGACTGGTCAGTGTGGACGTCGCCGATACCCGACGGAGAAAATCTCGCGCAAATCGAAGCGCGCGCCGGCGCGCTGATCGAACGGCTGCTTGCGCTGCAAGGCCGTGTTGCGCTGTTCTCGCATGCGCACTTCCTGCGCGTGCTGGCCGGCAGCTGGGTCGGATCGGCGGCCATCGGCGCGCATCTGTACCTCGACACGGCGTCGGTCAGCGTGCTCGGCTTCGACCGTGAAGACCGCGTGATCCGCCGCTGGAATAACGCGCCGCCAACGGCAAGATAACAACGCACCGCGCAACACATCGCGCAACGCACCGCGAGCGCAACAGCACCACCACCGTCGCGCGCTCGCGGCCAACCCATCACCCGCCCCGCCATTTCGCCCGCAAACGCTTGCGCGAGCAGGCGTCCTCTCCCTCCCGTGACCTCGTGACGCGTTTGCTTCGCGCGCTCGCCGAATGTCACCGCGATGACACACAGATTACCGAGTATTTCTCCTGCATTACGTCGGCCCTTTCATTTGCAGCATGGCGTGAACGCTTGCCGCACGATGTCCTCACGCCAATCTACTTCCCCCCAAGGAGATATCGGTGCCTAAATCAAGTTCGTTCGCGTTGACGCTGATCGCGTCACTGTTTGTCGTGTCGTCTGCTCATGCCACCGTCGATCTGATCGCCAAAGGCCAACTGTCCGGCACGACCGGCGACCTGTCCCGCGAAACCGTGGCGCCGCTCGAAAACGGCGCGCCGGGCAACCTGTTCGGCGGCATCGGCTCGGCGATGACTTACGCCGGCTGCACGAACTTCATCGCTGTGCCTGACCGCGGTCCGAACGCGATTCCGTTCAACCCGGCTATCGACGACACCGCTTCGTACATCAACCGCTTCCAGACGCTGAACCTGCAGCTGTCGCGCGCACCGTCCGGCGCCGACCTGCCCTACGTGCTCACGCCGAAGCTGACCGCCACCACGCTGCTGCACACGTCCGATCAACTGGTGTACGGCAACGGCGCGGCCGCGGGCGTGCCGAACGGCGCACCGAAGCTGAACAAGACCCATCACACGAACTACTTCACCGGCCGCTCGGACAACTTCGATCCGACGCGCCGCTCGACCAATCCGCTCGATGCGCGCCTCGACCCGGAAAGCGTGCGGATCAGCAACGACGGCGACAGCGTGTACATCTCCGACGAGTATGGCCCGTACATCTACCGGTTCGACCGTCAAACGGGTCGCCGCATCGACGTGATCAAGGTGCCGGACAGCTTTGCGGTGACCACGCTGAGCCCGGTCGGCGCCACGGAAATCAGCGCCAACACGGTGGGCCGCGTTGCGAACAAAGGCATGGAAGGCCTCGCGATTTCGCCGGACGGCAGGACCTTGTTCGGCGCGATGCAAAGCCCGCTGCTGCAGGACGGCGGCACCAACGCGCCGTTCACGCGCATTTTGCGCATCGATCTGCGCACCGGCAAAACGCAGCAGTTCGCGTATGAGCTGACCAATATCGGCACGGACGCGAAGCCGAACTTCACGACCATCAGCGACGTGGTGGCCGTCAACGATCACGTGCTGCTGATGGACGAGCGCGACGGCAAGGGGCTCGGCGACGATTCGACGGCCAAGTTCAAGAAGGTGTTTCGCATCGACCTGAACGATGCGCAGGACGTGAGTCAGGCAAGCGGCGCTGCGGGCCTCAAGCCATACGCATTGCAAAAGACGCTGTTTCTCGACGTGGTTGCGGTGCTGAGCGCACACGGCCTCGACCCGAAAGACATTCCGGCGAAGCTGGAAAGCCTGACCTTCGGCCCGGACATCAAGATCGGCGGCAAGCGCAAGCACACGTTCCTGATCGCAAATGACAACGACTTCGTCGGTATCGTGACGGATACCAACCATCCGAACGGGATTGCCAATCCGAACCAGTTCTTCGTATTCGCAGCAGACCCGAGCGACGTGCCGGGCTATGTGCCGCAGCAGCTGGCAGCACGTTTGAATCGCGACAACTCGCACGACGGCGGCGGCCAATGCCGTTTCGTGCGCGACGACGACAACGATGATCACGGTCACGATGGCGGACACGGTGACCACGATCATGACGATGATGACCATGGATCACATCACGGGTTTTGACGCGTTGATACGCGAATAGAAGTAGCGTGCGAAGCGGGAGCAAATCGGGCAACGGGGCTAGTCGCCGTTGCCCGATGTAGCGGGCGCGTGGCCGTCAGCGCCCATTAGCGCCCGCTGCGCTGCCGTCGCTCCAGATCGAGCTCCATGTATTTAGTGCCGACAACTGGATTGAACACGTAGGCAGGGATCGGTTTGAACCCCATCGCCGCATACAGGCCTTGCGCATCGTTCATCGTCGGCAGCGTATCGAGCCTGATGCACCGGTAGCCCGCTTCCGCAGCCACCGAACAGATGGCCTGCGCCAGCGCCCTGCCAAGGCCTCGTCCGCGCGCCGAAGGCCGCACGTATAGCCGCTTCATCTCGCACGCGCCGTCATCGAGTGCTCGCATGGCGACGCAGCCGGCTTCATGGCCCACTTTATGATCACCGTCATACGCGAGCAGCACGCGCCCGGCAGGCGCCGCGTATTTGCCCGGCAAGCCCGCCAACTCCGCTTCGAAGTTCTGAAACCCGAGATCAATGCCGAGACTCGCCGCGTACTCGCGAAAGATCGCGCGAACCGCGTCGGCATCGTCGGGAAAAGTGGCCTCGTGAAGTTCGATCATCGCTGCCTCACCAATGAAGCATCGAGTGTAGCGCACCACGTTCGCACCGCCAGCGAACGCTTAAAGCTGCACGAAGCCCCACCAACGCAGCACCCCTACCGCGTCGAAATAACGATCGCCACTCGCCGGTTCTGCGCGCGGCCTTCGGCGGTCGCGTTGTCCGCAACCGGCTCGCGCGCGCCTGCGCCGGTCGTCTGAATGCCATCGCGCGGCAAGCCCGCCGCGGCCAGCGCGTCGGCCACTGCGTTAGCGCGCTGCAACGACAGGCGTTCGTTGTAATCGCTCGAGCCGGTCGAATCGGTATAGCCGTACACCCGCACGTTCGAAATGCCGATGCCAGTCAGCGTACGTGCCACACGCGTCACCACCTGCTGCGCCTCCGGCTTCATCTCGAAGCGGTCCGTATCGAACAGCACGCGGTCGTTCAGGCCGAATTCCCAACCTTCGTCCGTATGCTTGAAGCCGGCATCCTTCAGCACGGCAATCTGCTTTTCGCTCAGACCGTGCTGCGGCGGCGCACTCTGGCATCCGGCCAGCACGCCCAGCCCCAACAGCCAGCCGAGCATCAGTACACGCACACACCAGTTTCTCGTCGAATCCCCGAATCCTTGCTTCGCAACGCCTCTCACCTTGATTCCCCATTCGCATTCGTTAGAGCGTGTTCGTTATCGCCGCGGGTTTGCCCGCACGGTCACGGCATGTTCTGTTCCGGCGCATCCTCTGCGGCGCGCGCGGTGCGTTCGGCTTGCGCCACCCGCCACGCGCCCGGTCCCGCGCGCTTGGCCTCATACATCGCTGCATCGGCGCTACGCAACACGCTCGAGCGGCCGCGCGCATGCTGCGGATAGAACGCAATGCCGACGCTCACCGTTGTGCTGACTTCGCGTCCATCCGGCAGTGCAATCGGCACGTGCATCGCTTCGATCAGCGTTTGCGCGATGCGCGTTGCGTCCGACACTTCACGCATCCCAGGCAGCATCACGACGAATTCGTCACCGCCGAGGCGCGCCACCAGATCGCTCTTGCGCAACGGCGCACGCAGCCGTGCGGCAATCGCCACCAGTACCGCGTCGCCGGCGTCGTGGCCGAGCGTGTCGTTGATTTCCTTGAAGCGGTCGCCATCGATGAACAGCACACCAACCGAGGTGCCCGACAGTTGCGCATCCGCAATCGCCTGTTCGAGCCGCGCATCGAAATACGCGCGGTTCGGCAAACCCGTCAGCCCATCGTGATTCGCCTGGTGCGTGAGGCTCGCATTCTGTTCGCGCAGCGAGTCTTGCCAGCTTTCGAATTCGTCGAGCAACGCGTTGAAGTCTTCACCCAGTTCGTGCAATTCCGCGATCGGCGTAGGCTCGACGCGCCGGCCGAACACGCGGTCGCGGCGCACCGCGCGCGCGACGTCGGCCAGCGCGCGCAGCGGCGCCACAATGTCGCGATGCATATGCCGCGCGATCAGCGTGCCGGCGCCGAGAATGATTACGAGGCATGCCAGCACGCCGCCCATGCCACCAAGCATGAACAGGCTGAACTGATGCCCGCGCCCGCGCACTTCGAGATGCCCGAAGACCGCGCCGTTGTGCATCACCGGCACCGTTACGGTCTTGCGCAGCGCGAGATCGGCCACGCGATGCAGCATCCGCACCAGCGGCCCCTCCTCGGCGCGCTGCCAGACCACCAGCTCCGCACCGCGCGCGTCGGTCACGACCACCTGCGCAACGTCTTCGTTGCCGGCGATCATCGCAATCGCCTCCTGCGCCGCGACGTTGTCGTTGAACACCACCGCCGCCTCGACCGTATACGCCATCGAGCGCGCCAGCAGCATCAGGTTGTCCGCCGCATATGAGCGCAGCACGATCCACGCGACCAGAATCAGCGATATCGCTGCGAGCGATACCGCCGAGAATGCGAGGCGCAAATACGTGCTCCGCAGCGCCCGTTCCAGTGAGGGACGGTGCGGACGCAGCGCAAAGGGCGCCGCGGCCTGGGTGCCGCCGCGTGCCCGTGGCGCGCGTGTGGTCATGACGCTCCCCGTTTATGTGCGAGCCTGAGCACGTTCGGACTGACGCGCACACCGCTGCGCGCCACGCTATCCAGATTGATGTCGAACGTCACGCGCCCCGCATCGTCGCTCAGGCAAAACATCGCACCGAGCGTGCAACTGCTGTCGTGCTCGCTGATCGTCAGCACCGGATCGCCGGCAATGCGCGTGTTCAGCCGCGCACGTTCGGCCTCCGTCAGTTCGCCCAGATACAGCGCGTCGCAACTATCGCCGATGCTCGGGTCGCCGGGCTGGACGTCGCGCGCCAGGACCGGCGGCGCGGCGGACGACGGCGCTTCGGCTGGCGTTTCACCCGGCGCGACGAGCGAGAAGCGCGTGCGGCCAGTCACGCACAGTCGCACGCTGTCGCGCGGCTGCGGCCAATGCGCATAGCTGATGATGCCCAGCACGATGCGCCTCACCGCGGCCTCATGTTCGAGCGGCGCCGCTGCCTGTGCATGCGCCGGGCTCGCCAGCACGAATGCGAGCACGCCGCTGGCCCACAGGCTGGTTATGCAAAACCGTCCCGTACGCACGAAGGCTGCTTCAGTTAACGGTGCATCGTGATTGGTCATGCGCAAGCCGCTGCTGCAAAAACACGGTCCGGAATTCTCGAGCCACACTGAAAATAAGTATTCCGTCTAAAAGGCGGACCATTATAGAAGCGTTAATTCGCTTGGGTAGTGGGCAAACGTTTGCATGATGTGTCCGCGTGTCGACCAAGCAACGCTCTATGCTGTGCGCATTGCCACTGCATCGCAATACGCGAAATCAGGCATTAAAGCGCTGCCATTCATGCACCGCAGTGGGGTTTTAAAGCAGCCGATAACGGCATTACAAAATCCATTTGCAATATGCACATTGGTTCGTCGCAAGCACACGCGGCGCGGGCCGCAATGGCGTCAGGCAAGCGTTGGCTGCACGTACCCGCTCAACAGCAGCGCCATCTGGGCGGCGGCAAACAGCACGATCAGGAGTGCGCCGGAGATCGAGAACACGCGTTGCAGCGTCTGCACGCGCGAGCGGTAACGCGACGCGCGTAGCAACAGCCGGTTCGCGCCCAACGCGCCGAGACCGACCAGCGTCACGGTTATCGCAACGCCCGTGGCCATCGCCAGCGTTGCCGCAACACCCACCAGCGGCATGCGCGCCGCCACCGCGGCAACCAGCACGAAGATCGCGCCGACGCACGGCCGCACGCCCGCGGCAAGGCCGGTGCTGAAGATCTGCGAGAACCTCGTCGTGCGCGCGGAGGTAGGCGCGAAGCCAGCGCTGCGTCCGCTTGGGCGCAGCGTCAGTTTGGCGCCGAGATAGGCGGCTTCGCCCTGCGTCGAGTCGGTAGGCAGCAGCTTCGCGCGGCGCTGCTTCGGCACGAGCTGTATCGCTGCCGGATCGAAGCAGCAATCGGCTCGCGAGAACGCGGTCCACAGCGTCCAGCCCCCCGCGATACACAGCAGCGCATAGCTGACCACTTCCAGTGCTTCGGCCTGCGACAGCACATTCGCAACACCCGCTTTGGCAAGCGACGCCACGCCGACTACCAGCACGATCGCGCTCATTGCCTGCACGAGCGCTGTCCAGCCGCTGAGCAGCATCGCGTGCTTGACGCGTGCGCGGCGCGAACCGAGATAGGTGCTGATCACGAGCTTGCCGTGCCCTGGGCCGATCGCGTGCAGCACGCCGTACGCGAACGACATCAGCAACAGCGTGAACCACGTGCGCGGCGTCGAATCGCGGCGCAGTTGCGCGGCCGCGTCTTCGATACGGGCGTTCAGCTTGCCTTGCCACACGATCCCGGTGACCAGTACTTCGCGCACAGGCTCGGGCAACACAAAAGCAGGCTGCTTCGGTTGCGGCATGTCAGGCACGGCGGACACGCCAGGTTCCGCGGGCGTTGTACCCGCCGCAGATGCACCGGCGCTACCCGACTGCACAGGCCGCCCAAATACGTCGATCGCCGGCCCGGCCGCATGTGCGGCCGGTATCGCAAAAGCGAACCACAGCGCTGCCAGCCCCGGCAGACCGCACAAACACAGGAAAAAACGGATGCGCTTCAACATGAGATTGCGGTCGCTTGCGGCACGACGATGCCGTTGAAAATCGGATGCGCACGATCCGCAAAGGGCTTGGCCGTGCACGTGGGGGCAGCGCCGTCGAG
>Ga0207711_10003979_pt1 | contig 12707 bp, 11 predicted proteins | sample KBSS34metaG_FD_184401 | JGI IMG/M metagenome (GOLD analysis project Ga0207711, IMG submission 184401) | Switchgrass rhizosphere microbial communities from Kellogg Biological Station, Michigan, USA - KBS S3-4 metaG (SPAdes) (version 2) | ecosystem: Host-associated > Plants > Roots > Rhizosphere...
GTAGAGCGACGCCAGTTTGTAATGGCTGGCGATTTCCAGCGCCCGCGCCTTGATCTGGGGCGTCCAATCCACCAGGTCGTTCGCCGTCACGCCTTGCTTGGCGAAGGGTGGCGGCGCGCTGGGGAATGGTTGGGTGGGCGAGTACCATTCGCCCGGTACATCGCCCTTGGCGACCTTCTTTTCCGGAATTGGCCAGACCGGCTTGCCGTTGGTGCGGTCCAGAACATAGACGAAGCCCTGCTTGGAGGGCTGGGCGATCGCCTTGATGACCTTGCCATTGTGCGGGATGTCGCAGATGACGCCGGCGCAGCACACATCGCGGTCCCAGATTCCGTGATGGACCATCTGATAGTGCCATTTGCGCAAGCCCGTTTCGATATCCAGCGCCACCAGACTTTCCGCGAACAGGTGCGGACCGGTGCGGCTGACCCCAAGCAAGTCGGTTTGCGGTGATTCAACCCCGACATAGACCAGGCCCAATTCGGGATCGGCCGACATCGGCGCCCAGACCCCCATATTGCCGCTGGCCTCGGCCTGGCCCGGCGTGGTCCAGGTCTCATAGCCGAACTCACCCTTGCGCGGGATGGTATGGAAGATCCATTTGCGTTTTCCCGTCTTGATATCGAACCCGCGCACATAACCCTTGGAGGCGATGGTGGGGGCGGCGCCGACCACGACAGTATCCTTCACCACCAGCGGCGGGGCATGCAGGCCGATGACGCCTTTGACCGGGTCCATCTCCTGGTCGTCGTCCAAGCGTAGATCCACTTTACCGTTCTGTCCGAAAGCGGGATCGGGCAGGCCGGTCTTGGCGTCCAGCGAGAACATGGTGTAGCCGCGCGTCACATAGACGATGCGCTCGTTGGCGCCGTCGGTCCAATAACCCACGCCCAGGCCCGGCCCGCCGCGCGAGCCGAGGCGATCGCCTTCATCATAGGTGTGCAGCCATAGAATCTCGCCGGTGCCCGCGTCCAGGCACACCACGTCGCGGCGAAAACCGGCGGTGACGTAGATGCGCCCCTTCACCACCAGCGGCGTGGACTGATAGTCCGCGTCCAGTCTGGGACCAAAAGAGTTGGTGCTGAAACGCCAAGCCAATTCCAAATTGTTGAAATTGGAAGCAGTGATCTGGTCCAGCGGCGAATAGCGGGTGCTGGCAAGGTCGTTGGCGTAATGGGTCCAGTCCGTTTGCCTGGGCGCCGAGGGCGCGCTCTGCGCCCAGGAAGGCGCATGCCACAGCAATGTCGCGGCCGACGATCCAGCCAGCATCATTCTACGATTGATCGAGCGCATTCTCTTCCGAATTTCCCCTGGTCTTGGCGGCCGCGACGGGCGGCAAAACGGACAGCAAGTCGCGGTATACAATCAACTTGTCGCGGGAATGTCGCGGCGGCGGCTTTGTGCAACGCGGTATTGCGGGGTCTCTATTTTGCCGCAATTGCCTTCTGCTACATCGGTGTAGGGCGCCGCGAAGCCGTTCATCGTGGCAGGATTGCCCCATCGCTGTCTGATGGTGGCGCGCACGACAGCGGTTGGCTCATTTAAAATTGGGTCGCCATGATTGGGACCGGATCGCGCGTCAGATCGATTTGCGATCCATCCGGCAGGACGGATTTTCCGGTGACCCGCATGTGACGCCTTCGTTGCGACCATACAAAGGTATGGTGCCTTTCCGTCCACATCGCGCCGCCGGGGAAAGTTCCAGCCATGCGGCACCGTATTTGCAGTCATGCGTTGACATGAATTGCCAGCGTCTATAGCCACAGCCCGATTTTATTGCAGCTGCGAGGGCTCATGGCGCGCCGGCTGCCGGCATTTTAGCCACGGCATTTATTCACCACTCCGGCGCCCTTATCGGCGCCTTATGAGGCTCGTATCGTTTGATGTCACAGGAAGCATTCAATAAAGCCTTGATGCTCTCGGTATTCGCCGCCTTCGCGGACGGCCATCTGGAGCCGCTGTTCGCGGCGATCAGTCCCGAGGTGGTGTGGAAGGCGACCGCGCCCCAGGAATTTTTCCGCTTCGGCGGCACCTATTGCGGCACGGCAGGGATGCGGGAGTACACCGCGCTTCTATCCTCGCGCTATCATTTCACGCGTTTCGCGCCGAAGATTGTCACGGCCTGCGGCGACCAGGTGTGGGGCGTGTTCGAGGCCGAAGCACTGCACCAGCCCAGCGACCGCTATGTCCGCTTCGATATATCCCTGCGCTGGACGGTGGAGGGCGGCAAGATCACCGAGCATCAATGCTTCTTCGATACCGCTGGCGTGTTGATGCAGCAGGGCGAACTGACGGTCGCCGCCTAGAGCGCAATCGGGTGTAATGCGCAGCACTTCGCCCGAAAATTGCGCGACAATCAAAGAATCTCGAACATGATCTGATTCAAAATAATCAGATCATGTTCTAAACGGCGAGATACGCCACCGCGAACAGCGTGGTGCCGGCACAGCCAAGCCCGATGGCCGCGAGCCAGAACGGCCGCTTGGCGGTGATGATCGCAACCGTCGACAGTGCGATGCCGATCTCTACCAGGGTGGCTGCGCCGGTCAGCCAATGGTGACGGTCCTCATGCAGGGCGCTGTTGCGCAAACTTTCATCGCGTTCCTGTTCGGCCTCTTTGGCTTTTTCGCGCGCCTTGTCCTGGCTCTCTCTTTCGTCCCGGATGTCGCGCAGATATTCGTCGGTCTTGACGCTCGGCGTCGCCGAAGCGATCTCATACATGTGACGCTTCAGGCTGTCGGCTTGATATTCATTCCAACTGTCGGTGGCCTTGTCCTGCGCCAACACCGCCTCGCTGGACCGGGCGATGGCGCGGCTGGCTTCCACGGTTTCCAGCGATCCGGCGGTGGCCGCCATCACCGCCAGCACGGCGATGGTGATGGAAACCCGGGCGACAAAGGGGTCGCGCATATGGGCCGCATGCTCGGCATGTTCGGCATGCTCATGCGCGTCCAGCGCCGGATCGTGGGTCATGGCGGCTTCGCGGCTTACTTGAACAGGCCCAGGTTCACCGCGTCGGCCATCGCCTTGTATCCCGCGTCATTGGGATGAAGCTTGTCGCGGATGTTGTACTCGGCGCGGAAGGTGAGCGGATTGGCCGGATCGGCGGTGGCGGTGGCAAAATCCACCACCCCATCAAAGGCTCCGCTGGTCTTGATCCAATTGTTCAGGCCGGTGCGCACCTCCTCGCCGGCCGGCGAGGCATAGTTCGCGCCTTGATAAGGCGTGAGCAAGGCGCCGATCACCTTGATCCCATGGTCATGGGCGCGCTGGATGATCTGCTTATCGGCGGCGATCAGCGCTTCCAGGGTCACGGGATCCTGGACGCCGGTCGTCAGGAAGCTGCGGCCGATGTCGTTGATGCCCTCCAACAGGATGATGGCCTTTACGCCCGGCACACCCAGCACATCGCGATCCAGCCGCGCCAAGGCATTGGGGCCGGTGCCATAGCGCAGGAGCTTGTTGCAGCCGATGCCGACATTGACCACCGCCCATTTGCCGTTTGCGGCCAGACGTTCGGCCAGCCGGTCAGGATAGCTGCGGAAGGCGTTGCTGGTGGAGGTGGCGCCATCGGTGATGGAATCGCCCAGGCAGACGATCACGCCAGTGGCTGTCGTTGCGTCTACATCCACTTCACTGACCAACGCGGTGAGACGCGCCAACTTTTGTCCCGGGAGCTGGGGCGCTGCGGTCTGATCGCCGCCGACGCTTGCCATATAATGCAGCAAGGTATGGCCGACGCGTGCCGCCGAGCCAGGGAGATAAGTGGAGACCACCAGCCGGTCGAGCGCCTTGACTGGAAGATCGACCGGATCTGTCAGCAGCGGCGCGCCGGCGGGGATGGTGATGGCGCGGCGTCCGTCGAAGGTGACGATCCGGTCGCTGCCGGGCAGCACACTGCCGTCGGGACCCGCCAAGCCCACATGCACCGCGCCCACCGCCAGGACGTCGCTGCCGCCTTCATTGGTGAAACGCAGGCGGATGCGCTTTCCGGCGGCCGAGACCCGCACCAGTTGGCGAATCGTAATGTCGGTGGGATCACTGCCCAGCGTTGCCACCGGAATATTGCCGGGGTTTTCCACCAAGGGCGGCTGCGCGGCGGCCGCTTCCGGAAGGGGTGCCAGCGGCACGATGGCGGGGGGCGTCACGGGCATGGCGATGCCAGGCGGCGGCGGCACAACCGCAAACCCCCAGGCGCCGATCCAATTTTCCTTGGAGGCCGCCTGGGCTCCCGCTGCCAGAGGGCCAACGGCCAGGACCACGGCCCAAACCCAGGCAATATGACGAATATGCATCTGCGACTCCCCTGACTTTCTTGGTTGGGGCGACTTTCCCTTGTGCCGGAAAGCGACGCAAGGCGGGTCCAGCGGGCGGAAAACCGCCAAATTGGGTCGCCTACGGACCAAAATGAGGGGTAAAAACGAAAAAAGTCTGGTTTTTCAGATGCTTCCCGTTGACGGGCGGGAACATCCCATGACATTTTATTCCCAACCAAGGGGTAACCCGACGGTGTGTCCCTCAAAGGGGCTGGGGATGATCAAATCAGAATTGGTTGCACGGCTTACCGCTCGCTATCCGCACCTGTACCACCGCGATGTCGAACGCATCGTGACCACGGTGTTGGATTCCATCAGTAAAGCGTTGGCGGAAGGCCATCGTGTGGAGTTGCGCGGCTTCGGCGCCTTCAGCGTCAAGGTGCGTCCTTCGCGCATGGGTCGCAATCCCCGCACGGGTGAACCGGTTTCGGTGGGCCAGAAGCGTGCACCTTTCTTCCGCACCGGCAAGGAATTGCGCGAGCGGTTGAATGGCGGTACGCCGGAACCGTGATAGCGAATCCGGTTCCGAACCCCGTCTTTGTCGCACTGGATACAACCGATCTGGATCACGCCCGCCAAATGGCGGCGCGCGTGCGCCCACATATCGGCGGATTGAAGCTGGGCTTGGAATTCTTCAACGCCCACGGTCCGGAAGGCATAAAGCCTTTTGTCGAAACAGGTCTGCCGATTTTCCTGGACCTCAAATATCACGACATCCCAAACACCGTGGCGGGTGCGGTTCGCGCCGTGGCCGGCCTGGGCGTTTCCATTCTCAACGTCCATGCCCAGGGCGGGGCCGCGATGATGGTGGCCGCGCTGGAAGCGGCCAAAAGCGTGTCCCCAGCCACAAGGGTGATCGCGGTGACCATGCTGACCAGCCTGGGGGATGAGGATTTGCCGTCGCTGGGGATTCAACCTCCGGTGGCTGACCAGGTCTTGCGCCTGGCGACCTTGGCGCAGGAATGCGGCCTGGATGGTGTGGTGTGCTCGGCGCATGAGATCGTCAGGCTGCGTAAGGAACTGGGGCCGGATTTTTTCCTGGTGGTGCCAGGGATTCGCCCCGCGGGAAGCGCCCTGGGCGACCAGCGCCGGGTGATGGGTCCGGCCGAAGCGCGCGATGCCGGCGCCAATGTGCTGGTGATCGGTCGCCCCATAACGGGTGCTCAGGACCCCCAGCTTGCGGCGCGCGATATTGCTCAAAGTCTAGGCATTCCAGCGGCTTAACCGCGTTTGCTTGATTTCCGCCAAGGCTGGGCTCATACACCCCAACCCATGAGTATTGCGGTCAAAATCTGCGGGATCACCAGCGCGGGCGCCATTGATGCGGCGGTTTCCGCCGGTGCCGCCTATGGCGGTTTGGTGTTTCATCCCAGATCGCCACGCTTTGTGCCCTTGGAACAGGCACGCGCACTGGCCGATCACATGCGTGGCCGCCTCAAGATCGTGGCGCTGATTGCCGACATGGACGACGCCGGAATCGAGGCGCTGGCAAGGGCGGTGCGCCCGGATTTCCTGCAGTTGCATGGCCATGAGTCCGTGCGTCGCACGGCCGAGATCCGTGGTCTCTTCGGCCTTCCCGTCATCAAGGCGCTGCCGGTGGCCGAAGCATCCGATCTCGACGCGGTCGCCGATTTTGAAAAAGTCGCCGACATGCTGATGTTCGATGCCCGTCCGCCAAAGGGTGCGGAGCGCGGCGGCGGCCACGGCCAGGCCTTTGACTGGAAAATTCTGGCCGGCAAAAACATGACCAAGCCGTGGTTCCTGGCCGGAGGGCTTTCGCCCGACAATGTGGCGCGCGCGATCGCGTCGTCCGGCGCGCAGCTGGTGGATGTTTCTTCCGGCGTGGAAAGCGCGCCGGGCGTAAAAGATGCCGGGCGCATCCGTGATTTCATCCTGGCCGCGAAGAATCCGGCCTTCTTGAGCAAGCAGAACGCATGAACCAGATTCCCAATTCGCTCCGCTCCGGTCCGGACGCAGGCGGCCATTTCGGCGCCTATGGCGGCCGCTTTGTCGCCGAAACCCTGATGCCCTTGGTGCTGTCGCTGGAACAGGCCTATGAAGCGGCAAAAAAGGATCCGCAATTTGCCGCCGAGCTGTCGGGGCTTCTCACCCATTATGTGGGCCGTGAGAGCCCGCTTTATTTCGCAGAGCGGCTGACGGCGCATCTTGGCGGCGCCAAAATCTATCTCAAGCGCGAAGACCTCAATCACACCGGCGCGCACAAGATCAACAACTGCCTGGGGCAGATTCTGCTCGCCCGTCGCATGGGCAAGACCCGCATCATCGCCGAGACTGGCGCCGGCCAGCATGGCGTCGCCACCGCCACCGTGGCGGCGCGCTTCGGACTTCCCTGCACGGTTTACATGGGCGAAGTGGACATGGAGCGGCAGAAGCCCAATGTCTTCCGTATGCGCCTGCTGGGCGCGGAAGTGCGCGGCGTGTCGTCAGGCTCGCGCACCCTGAAGGATGCGACCAACGAGGCATTGCGCGATTGGGTCGCCAATGTCCACGACACCTTCTACATCATCGGTTCAGTGGTGGGGCCGCATCCTTATCCGGCGATGGTGCGCGATTTCCAAACCGTGATCGGCAATGAAGCCCGCGCCCAGATGCTGGAGCGGGAAAAGCGACTGCCGGACCTGGTGGTCGCTTGTGTCGGCGGCGGCTCCAATGCCGCGGGCATGTTTCACCCCTTCGTCGATGACGGCGCGGTGGAGATTCACGGCGTCGAGGCGGCAGGCGAGGGCGTGGATACGCCGCGCCATGCCGCCACGATTTCCAAAGGATCGCCTGGCGTGCTGCATGGCGCCCGCTCCTACCTGCTGCAGGATCAGGATGGCCAGATTCTGGAAGCCCATTCCATCTCGGCGGGGCTGGATTACCCCGGCGTCGGGCCTGAGCATAGCTGGCTGAAAGATATCGGCCGGGTGAAGTATTTCTCTGTCACCGACCAGGAGGCGCTGGACGCCTTCATGCTGCTGTCCAAGCTGGAAGGCATCATTCCGGCGCTCGAATCGGCGCATGCCATCGCCCATGTCGCCAAGGTGGCAGGGCAGATGGAAAAGGATCAACTCATTGCCGTCTGCCTCTCCGGGCGCGGCGACAAGGATATTTTTTCGGTCGCCCATGCACTGGGAGAAAAGCTGTGAGCCGCCCCCATGAGTAGATTGGCCAATGTCTTCGCGCGCCTGAAGAAGGAAGGCCGCGCCGCCTTCATCCCCTTCATCACCGCGGGCGATCCCGACATGGAGACCAGCTTCGCCATCCTGGAGAAACTTCCCGCCGCCGGCGCCGATGTGATCGAACTGGGTATGCCCTTCACCGATCCCATGGCCGACGGGCCGGCCGTGCAGGCGTCGTCGGTGCGCGCCCTCAAGGCGGGCGCCAGCATGGTCAAGGTGCTGGAGATGGTGAAGAAGTTCCGCAGGGCCGACAAGAACACACCCATTGTGCTGATGGGCTATTACAACCCCATCCACGCCTATGGCACCGCGCGCTTCGCCCGCGACGTGGCGGTGGCCGGTGTCGACGGACTGATCGTGGTGGACCTGCCGATCGAGGAAGATGAAGTCCTGCGCCTGCCCGCGTCGGCGCAGGGCGTCGATCTGGTGCGCTTCGTCACGCCGACCACCGACGAGGCCCGGCTGAAGCGGATCGTCGCCGAGGCGTCCGGTTATCTCTATTATGTCTCGGTGGCCGGCGTGACCGGCACCAAGGCGGTGCCTGAGGACGAGGTGCGCGCGGCGCTGGCCCGGGTGCGGGCCGCCACCAACCTGCCTTGCGCGGTCGGTTTCGGCATCCGCTCGCCGGAGCAGGCGGAGGCTGTCGCCCGCGTCGCCGATGGCGTGGTGGTGGGTTCGGCCATTGTCAGCCAGGTCGCGGCGCACCACAATGCCGGTCCCGACAGAATAACCGCCGAAGTGCTGGCCCTGGCCCGCTCTCTCGCCGGTTCCACCCATGCGGCGCGCCGTGGTAAGGTTGAAGCATGAACTGGATCACCAAAGTCGTCCGCCCCCGGATCAAAGGCCTGATTGGCGGCAAGGATGGCGGCCGCGGCGATACGCCGGAAAATCTCTGGAAAAAGTGCCCCTCCTGCAGCCAGATGATCTTTCACCGCGATCTGGTGGCGAACCTGAACGTCTGCACCAATTGCGACCATCACATGCGAATCGGCCCGGCCGAACGCTTCGCCTACACCTTTGATGCCGGCAGTTTCACCGAATTGACCCCGCCGAGCGTCCCCGCCGATCCGCTGCGCTTCAAGGGCGAGAAGAAATATTCCGACGAGATCAAGGCGGCCCGCGCCAAGACCGGGCGTCCGGAAGCCTTCACCGCCGCGCGCGGTACCATCGACGGTCTGCCGATCATGATCGGGGTGCAGCCTTTCGATTTCCTGGGCGGCAGCCTGGGGCTTGGAGTGGGCGAGGCGCTTGTGGAATCCCTGCAGACCGCGATCAAGGAAAAGCGGGCCTATGTCCTGTTCGTGGCTTCCGGGGGCGCGCGCATGCAGGAAGGCATTCTGTCCTTGATGCAGATGCCGCGCGCCACCATCTGTGTCGACATGCTGCGCGAGGCGGGGCTTCCCTATGTCGTGGTGCTCACCGATCCGACTTTCGGCGGCGTCAGCGCCTCCTATGCCATGCTGGGCGACATCCAGATCGCCGAACCGGGGGCGCAGATCGGTTTCACCGGCGCGCGCGTCATCGCCCAGACCATTCGCGAGAAGCTTCCCGAAGGTTTCCAGCGCGCCGAATATCTCCTGGAACACGGCATGTTGGACATGGTCACCCACCGACGGGAAATGCGCGCCACCCTGTCACGGGTGCTGCATCTTTTGCTGAAACAGGGCAAGCCGCGCAGCAAGGTGCTTTCCATGCCGAAACGCAGCAGCGGCAATGGCGGCGTCGCCGCGGCTCCTTGATTGGGAGTGAGCCGTAATGCTGTCGGAAACCACGCGCAGCGACGCGGTGCTCAAGCGCCTCCTGTCGCTGCATCCCAAATCGATCGACTTGGCGCTGGACCGCGTCCTGCGGCTGCTGGGTGCGTTGGGCAATCCGCAAAACCGGCTGCCGCCCGTGATCCATGTCGCCGGCACCAATGGCAAGGGCAGTGTCTGCGCCTTCGCCCGCGCCATGCTGGAAGCGCAAGGCCTGAGGGTGCATGTCCATACCTCGCCGCACCTGGTCAAGTTCCATGAACGCATACGCCTCGCGGGTAAGCTGATTTCCGAGGAAGGCTTGGTGTCGTTGCTGGAGGAAGTGGAGCAGGTCAATCAAGGCCGCGAGATCACGTTCTTCGAGATCACCGCGGCGGCGATGTTTCTGGCTTTCTCGCGCTATCCGGCCGATGCGGTGGTGTTGGAGGTCGGGCTGGGCGGCACCTTTGACGCGACCAACGTCGTGCCCAATCCCGTCATGACGGTGATCCAGCCGGTGGGACTGGACCATAAGGAATTTCTGGGCGACGACCTGGCCTCCATCGCCGCCGAAAAGGCCGGCATCATCAAGAAAGGCGCGCCCTTGGTGGTGGGCCCGCAAGTGGAGATCGCCCGCGATGTGATCCTCGCGCACGCCGACCGCATGGGCGTACCGGTATTCGAATTCGGCCAGGATTTTGCCAGCCGCCAGGAACATGGCCGCATGGTCTATGAGGACGAGGTGGGTTTGCTGGACTTGCCGCTGCCCAGGCTGGTCGGCCGGCACCAGATCGAGAATGCCGGCGTCGCGATCGCCGCCTTGCGCCATGCCGGAAGTTTTGAAGGCAGGAGATTGGGCTGGGGCCAGGACGCGGCGGTGGAAAAGGGCTTGGCCATGGTGGAATGGCCGGCGCGGCTGCAGCGCCTGCTCAGGGGCCCGCTGGTGGAATCAGCGCCCAGCGGCGCCGAGATATGGCTGGACGGCGGCCACAACCCGCATGGCGCCGAAGCGGTGTCGCGCGCCATGGCCGACATGGAAGAACATGGCGAACGGCCGCTTTATCTGATCTGCGGCATGCTGGCGAACAAGGATGCGCTGGGATATCTGCGCGCCTTCCAGGGCCTGGCGCGGCATGTGGTGACGGTGGCGATCCCGGGCGAAGCGGCCAGTCTGGGGGCGGGCGCGCTTTATGATATCGCGCGCCGCGCCGGCCTGGACAGCGCGCCGGCCGAAGATTTGGACGATGCCATGCTGCAGGTCACGGCCTGGACGCGATTGGACATCCAGGACACGCCACCGCGGATTTTGATTTGCGGATCTCTGTATCTCGCTGGGAAAGTGTTAGCTGAAAACGGCTAACCCCTTTGTCATGGCCCGCTAATACGGGCCATGACAATGAGAGATTAAATCGAACTCTCAATCCATTCCTTGATCTTCGACTTGGGCAGCGCGCCGACCTTGGTCGCGGCCACCTGGCCCTGATGGAAGATCATCATGGTGGGAATGCCGCGTACGCCATATTTGGTCGGCACATGCGGATTCTCGTCGATGTTCAATTTGGCGATCGTCACCTTGTCGCCCAACTCGGTAGACAGCTCGTCCAGCGCCGGCGCGATCATGCGGCAAGGCCCGCACCACTCCGCCCAGAAATCGACCAGGACGGGTTTCTTGGCATCCAGGACATCGGCCTGGAACGAAGCATCGGACACTTTGATGGGCATGGTTTGATCCCTGAATATCGCGTCACAATATCTAGGAACGCGCATCCTCTGGGTCAAGGCGTGCCGAAATGGCCGCAATCCGGGCCTCCAGAACCACATCAGAAAGCTGTAAAAGCCGGGGACCGTCGGTAAAGACCAAACCACACACGACTCGCCTGTCCGGGAACAGTCTTTGGGCACCCACACGGTAGAGCGCCATCTGGGCCAGATAGACCTCGGGCACCTGACTTTCATGCGCCGGTGGCGGACGGTTGGTCTTGAAATCCACGATCAGAACCTGATCGTCCGTGATGGCCAGCCGGTCGATACGGCCGTGAATGCGCGTGCCTTTCCATTGGCCGGGCAGCTCCGCCAGCAGATCGACTTCCGCGCGGCTGCCGGGTGCGAACGCCGCCGCGAATGCAGGATCGTCCAGAACCGCCAGCGTTTCTTCCACCAGCGCCGCAGGTTCGCTCCATCCGCTGGCTTCCAGGAATTTGCGCGCCACGGCGCGGCGCTTTGCCGGCGCGATATCGGGCAGCCGCGCCAGCAAGGCATGCACCAGGTTGCCGCGGCGGAAACGAATCGCGCCCGCCTGCGCGGGTGAGAAGGTGGGCGGCGATATCCCGGCGACGTCAGAGGGACGGATCAGGCGCGGCGATGCCGGCTCTGGCGGTGCCACGGTGGTGACCCAGCTGGGCAATGCTGCATGCGCGGGGATAGCCGTTGCGGCATCGGCTTTCTCGTCTTCCAGCGCGCCGAAAGCGGTGATCTCGCCGTCCCCGCGGCTCACTTTCACGCCCAGGCTTTCGGCGGCTTGTTGCGCCAGTTGATACCAGGAGCCTTCCTTGACGCCCCGCTTGCTCTCAAAGCCGCAGACATAGAGCCGATCTCTTGCCCGCGTCAGCGCCACATAGAGCAGGCGGCGATGTTCCTTAAGCGTTTCGACTTCCGCCCTGGCCTTGGCCCGCTTGACGATGTCCGGCGCGTCCGCATCCGCGAGCGGAAACAGCACCCGGTCCTCATGATAGAGCAGTTGCCCCTTGCGGCTGGGCGGCTCGGGCAGGGCGGTGGTGTCGGGCAGGATGACGATATCGGCTTCCAGTCCCTTTGCGCCATGCACCGTCATCACGCGCACTTCGTTGCGGCCATGCTCCATGTCGCGCTTGATCTCGATGGAGCCGCGTTCGATCCAATCCAGGAAGCTTTCCAGCGATGGCGAATGGGCGCGTTCATGGGTGAGCGTCAAGGACAAAAATTCCTCGATGGCGTCAGCGGATTCCAGCCCCAGCCGCGCCAGCAGTTTTTCCTTAGCTCCCAAGGCGGTCAGGGCATGGGCATAGAATTCAAACGGCGGAGCATAGTCGGCGCGCTCCAGCATCGCCGACAGAAAGCCATGCGCGCCCATGAAATCGCCGCGCCGCGCCACAAGCGCGGTCCACAGATCAGCCTTGCGCGCATGCGCCAGCGAGAAAAGGTCTTCCTCGCTCAAGCCGCAAAGCGGGGAGCGCAGCAGCGCCGCCAGGTTGAGATCGTCTTCGCGTTGCAGCACAAAGCGGCCCAGCGCGATCAGGTCCATGGCCGCGATCTGTTCGGTCAGCCGCACCCGGTCGGCGCCCGCCACGGGCACGCGGCGCAGCTTGAGTTGCCGGATCACCTCGCCGCCAAAAGGCTCGCGGCGCGGCAGCAAGATCATAATGTCGCGCGGCGCGATCGGTTGGGTGTGGCCCGGCAGGCGGGCACGGGATTTCAGCCAACCGTCGATCTTGCCGGCA
>Ga0207711_10003982_pt1 | contig 12694 bp, 10 predicted proteins | sample KBSS34metaG_FD_184401 | JGI IMG/M metagenome (GOLD analysis project Ga0207711, IMG submission 184401) | Switchgrass rhizosphere microbial communities from Kellogg Biological Station, Michigan, USA - KBS S3-4 metaG (SPAdes) (version 2) | ecosystem: Host-associated > Plants > Roots > Rhizosphere...
ATCCGCAACGCGCGCCTTGACCCCGACTGGCAAAAAATCAACCGGCGGACGCTGCCAGTGGCAGCTCGTGCGATTTCCTCGCTTACACAGACGCAGGGCATCGGCGATCTCTACCGAATTTACGCGACCGCGCAGCGCGACGGGCTGGATTACAATCTCGCTTACATCCCGAGCAGCTTCAACGTCGTGGCCGCCGAGGAGTTCGACCAGAACTACATGAGACAATTGTACGCCGTGGGTCGTTCGATGGCGCTGAAAGGCTATCCTTGGGAAAAGGTACCGCCGGGCTTCGACGCGCCGGCGCGATAAGCTTCGCCATTGCGCGAAACTGCAACGAGCGTGCAGCGAAATGTCGCCTTTCGCGGCGACCCATTCCTCAATGAGGAGGGGCTAGTCGCGGTCGGTCGTCAAAGCCTTTTGCTTTGTCTTGCTGTTCCGGGCCGTTCGCAGGGCTTCGATCTGCGCAGCAGTATGGACCCCGCTGTCGGTGACTATCTGCTCGACTACCCGCAGTCGCTCTTCAATCTCTCGGCTGTGCGACGCGTATTGCGCCGCCTTTTCAGCGGCATTCATTGCCTCGATCTCCAGCTTCTTCTCTCGTAGCCGAAAAAACCGATTTGCAACGTAAATGATCAGCATCGCGGGAACGACGACGACGCTGATGAACGCCATGAACTCACCGGGATTCATACTCTTGCCTCCGACTGTTTTATATCTCTAACACGGTTGGGGTGTGACACCAAGTCGGCTCCGGTACCCGTTCGACGGTGGCAGCGGGGGTCTGCTTTTCAGCCCAAGTTTGCCGTCCACATCGGCCCGTTGGGTCCTCGCTTTTTGCTGATCTCGGGGCAATTGCGCCGAATTGAATTTCCTTGACGCGCTGCGCTGCGGCACGGCTAGTCCGAATGCGGGCAGGGGATTTCATAAATGGCGACTCTCATCGACACGTCTGGCAAACCGCACTCCGGAGACGAACGCTTCTTCTTAGGCGCCGCAATCGCGATGACGTTCGTGATTGTCGCTGGATTCTCAAATCAGTTCGCGATGGGCCGGTCGACCTTTTACGCGCCGCCGCTGGTGCATGCTCATGCCATTATCTTCATGGGCTGGATCGCGATTTATCTGATCCAGAACATCCTCGTTTTTTCCGACCGAATGGAGGTCCACCGCCGCCTGGGCTGGGTTGCGGCGGGCTGGATAGTGCCCATGGTTGTGCTGGGTTTTGCCGTGACGCTCGCGATGGTCCGACGCGGCCAGGTTCCTTTCTTTTTTCGTCCGTTACAATTCCTCGTTTTCGATCCGCTCTCGGTTCTCACATTCGCCGCGCTGACCGGCTCAGCGATCGTCCTGAGACGGCGGACCGAGTGGCATCGACGACTGCATCTATGCGGCATGGCGATGTTAATGGGCCCCGGGTTCGGACGTCTTCTACCGATGCCGCTCCTGCAGCCTTGGGCATGGGAGGCCTCGTTTGCCGCTGGTATGATTTTCCCAATTGCCGGCGCAGTCGCCGACATTCGTCGCAATGGTCGTGCTCATCCCGCTTGGCGCTGGGGCATCGCCACGATGAGTGCTGCCTTTTTGCTTATCGAGGCGATAACCTACAGCAGTTCCGGCCAAGCATTATATCGCCTTGTCACCGCGGATTCCCCAGGTGCTGCCGTGCCGCCGCTTCAATTTGCAGCGCCTCCGTCGACCGGACTTGTCACCGGCCGAACTTGATCGATCGCCAAGGCCGACGGTCCGCCATTCAACCAAAACTGACTTCGCCCAGCGTCGGCTTTCGACCCATTCCTGCCATTAGATTGATCGCGAACTCCTACGCTCAGTGTTCTTGGTCGATTTTGCGAGACTTTCACGTTAATTTCACGGGCCCCCTAACGCCCTCGCGCCATCTTCGACCCCGCCTGTGATTTGCAGGTCCTAGGAGGATTTGAAGATGAGACACTTAGCAGCCTGTTCGCTGTTGCTGGCGTCATTCGCCGGTAGCCCTGCATCAGCGGGAGCGAACGATGGCCCACCGGCCACGACCAGCTATGTCGACCATTGCAACGACGTGATCGTGAATCGCCCCGAGGCAACTCTCGGCGAATGCGTGAGCTTCAACATTACACGTGAGGTCAGCGACCAGGGAAACGTGTCGCATTGGTGCGATCTTCTAGAGGAGAGTTTTCCGGACGACTTCTACCTCGAGTTCAATTCCCACGCCGACTGCGTCCGGGCCGGCCGGGCTGATTAAGGTTCTGGCAGCCGGGGAGACTTGGACCCCGGCTGCACAGCCCAAATGGGATACTTCGAAGAACTGGGTGACGGATTGCACAGGCTACAAGTTGCTTTCGTCTCGCTCGCGCTCAGCGTGGCGAAGAAAGTGGCTGCGCAGCCGCTGGAACCTCGGCTCGCCGCGCAGGGAGGCGAACGCCGGTTCAAAAGCAAGATCGCTGAATGAGTCTCGCTCAGCACCGTAAAACCAGCCCTCGTTTGCCGCGTGTTCGAGAGCTGAAATCGACTCGTTGCGGCGACCAGCAACCGCCCAGAGCTGCGCTGCGATTGAATAATACCAGCACGGCACTCGGCCGAGGCTCAGCGTCTTTCGGACGGCAGCTTCGGCTAGGTCGGCCATTCTCTGGGCCTCCACGGTCCGGCCTCTCGCCCGAAGCGCAAGAATGACGAGTGCAGAGTCGCGGACGAAGGCGGCGTGACCGAATGGCATTCTTGAGGCCATTTCCGCCGGCGAATGAAACTTCGCGTCATAAAGCGCTGCAGCTTCTCGAGCTCGGTTGGCGTTGAGGAGGGTCGCAAGCCTGAATGCTATATTCGCCTCGTCGGACCATGCGATCCGCGGGTTGCGGATTTCGGATCCTACTTCCTGCGGCGTCGGCGCTCGGTTGTGCCACATCCGCCACATTACGTCGTCAACTCGATAAAAGGGCCATATGTCCCGCGCCCCGCCAAAATCGCCCATTGCGCGAAGTGCTCGTGCACGCGCCAACTGAGCGTAGAAGTCACCGCCTGCTCGGGAGACTTTGAAGGCTTCGTTACTCGCGGCAAGCGATTGCGAATAATCGCCGCGACGCATTGCCATGTCGCTCCTGATCATTTGGGCGGTGAACGGTTGATTGGGTTCGTCCGTGGAAGCCTTCCTAGCGTATTGCGCCGCCTCGCTGCGATAGCCGAGGTTCCAGGCCGTCTCCGAAGCGTTGAAGAATGCGCGGAACCACAGTGGTTCGATTCTCACCGCCTGGCGCCAGGCGGCAAGTTCGCGGACATAGTCGCCGCGAAATCGGTGCTCGAGCGCAACCGCGTTCCAGGCCTCGGCGTTGTTTGGATCAAGCGCGACTGCTCGCTCGAACTCCGCCTTCCGCTCCTCGCCGGGTCCAAGAGTCATACCTAATGCGAGATGCGCTTCCGCGAGACTGGGCTGCAGCATGATCGCTCTGCGGATGTAACCGACGGCTTCGGGAGAATTGATCGATTCAGAAAGCGCGTCCGGCTGATAGCGAGCGCGGAAGATGAGCGCACGCCCAAGGCTGGCCCATGCCGGCGGGTAGGCGGGATCGAGCTTTACGGCCTGGCGAAGCATATCGATGGCAACGTCGACCTTTGAATCCTCGCGACTGTGAATGAGACCTCGTGCGGTTACGTAAAGCACGTAAGCGTCGCCGCGAGGCTCCCGGTCACGGGCATGTGGCAATCTTGTTTTCAGCCGTTGGGAAATCGCGTCACCGATGCGGTCCTGGATGCCGAATATGTCGTCGATCGAGCCACTAAACTGCTCGGTCCAGAGGCGAGCGCCGCTTTTCGCCTGCACCAGCGATACGTCGACCCGCACCTGGTTGTTCGCGGAACGAACGGTTCCTTCGACCAGATAGGAAGCATTGAGCCTTTGGCCGATGGTCGCAGTATCGAGCCTCGCATCGGCAAAGGCCCATACAGAGGTCCTGCCGATGACCCTTTGCCCGGGGTCATGCGACAGGCGCGTCATGATTTCTTCGGCAATTCCATCCGCGAGCCCGGGATCCTGCTGGTTAGACAGATCTTTGAAGGGCAGAACGGCGATCGTTTTCGGCGCGGACGCCACATTTGGGGAAAAGTAGAGCCAGGTGCCGATCAGTAGGAGAATCAGCACCGGCGCCAGGATCAGCGCTATTCTGCGGTGACCGCTATATTGGGGAAAAGCAGCCGAACTGGGAGATGTTCCTACCCTCGGCGTCCGGATTTGCAGAGCTTCGGGGCGTCTATCAATTTGATAGCCGGGATCGATTTCAAGAAGTCGCGTTTCGAGCGAGTGAGCCAGCGATCGCTCACCCGCTCCAAGAGCAGCTGTCAAACCCTGCGAGATCAAGGCAACCAGAATGTCACCCTGGCGGGTTCGTTCGATAGCGAGCCAATCGTCGAAATCATCGTCGATGTTGTCGAGATTCGCGAACAAGCAGTCGCTCGGTTCAGGCATCGTCGACAGGAATTCGGCGAATGCTCCCTCGTCAATCAACTTCCGCAACTCGTCGATATCGGTGGTCAGTGCCGAAGGCTCGAGTGAGACGCCGTCACGTTCGACTACCAACAATGGCGGCTGGCTTGACGCGAAAGGCTTCAGTTCGACGAGGGCTTGGCGGAGGCTCGCGCGCGCCTGCTCTTCGGCGCGATCGCCCCAGAGCAACGCGGTCAAGCGCTCGCGGCTGACTTTCTTGGCTGGATGAAGCACGAGATAGGCGAGCAGTGCGCGCGATTTCCTGCCGCGAGGATTGGCTGCGGCGTTCGCCATAGCGTCGAAGACGCTGAAATCGCCCCAGCATGTGACCCGGAATCGACCGTCGGTAGCCCCTTTGCTTCGGCTTACGCTCGATCGTTCATTCATTGGTTTGGCTTCGCCTCGATCATTGACCGCGGTTGTTGCCAACCATGCCCTCAAAGGTGCACAGTCGACAAGCTGGCTTCAGAGCCAGCAATTCGGAAGCCTGGGTGAGGGGTCCTGGCTTGGTCCGCAGCTTTTTCCGGGGCTCAGTCGCACTGGCGGGAGTAGCGCTCATCAGCCCGGTGACCGCCGCGCCAAATGACAAGAGCTCGCCGCCCGAGTTTGAAGAAATCGTCGTCACCGGAGACCGGCAGGCCAGTTTCAGTGCAGATTTGGTGCAGGCGGGGACTTTTCGCGGTGCGAAGCAACTCGATACTCCGACGACAGTCGCTGTCTTGCCAAGAACGCTTCTTGAAGCCCAACAGGCCTCAAGCCTCCTGGACGGCTTGCGCAACACCGCGGGTGTGACCGGCCTGCTTGTCAGCCCAACCGTCTACGACAACCTCTCGATCCGAGGTATTCCGGTGGATGGCCGCGGGAACTATCGCCTGAACGGCACCCTTTCGATTGTGAACTTCATCGATCTGCCGCTGGAAAACAAAGAGCGGATCGAGGTGCTGAAAGGCGTGTCGACACTCTATTACGGATTTTCGACTCCGTCCGGTATCGTCAACCTGGTCACCAAACGACCGCCAAGCCGTCCGTTGCTCAACGTTGCGGGGACAGCAAATTCCCATGGGCAGTTGCAGGCGATCGTCGATATGGGAGCGACAGTTGGGGCCTTTGGAGGGCGGGGGTCAATCGCTGTCGGACCGGTAGACCTCGGAATCGAACGAACTCGAGGACGCCGAAGCTTCCAGTCGGGCGCCTTGCAGTTCAAGCCTTTTGATCAGCTCCAGTTGAATTTCGATTTCGAACGGATTTTCAAGGAGGTTACCGAACCGACGATTTTGCAGGGCCCCGAAGAGCGAACTCAACTGCTGACAAGCCTGCCGAAGTTGCCGCCCGCAAAAACGAATCCCGGTAGTGAGGGATTCATGAACCGCGCTTCGGAAATCAACGTGCTCGGCAGGCTGCGCTGGAAGGCGACCGATCGCTGGAATGTCACGCTCGAGGCCGGGGTGTCTCACGAACAGCGCGATCGACGATTTAGCCTTTTGACTTTGCTTGACCCCAACACCGGCGACGGCATCCTATTTGTTGGAGTCGCCAAAAACCAGAAGTTCGAAAACAGAACCTTGCGTGGAGACGTTGGCGGAATCTTCACGACGGGAGGCCTGACACACGAACTGTTAGTGGGCGCAACTACCAATTGGCGCCGACAGTATTTTACACGCGCAACCATCGTCGCAGGAGTTGACACGGACCGCGGTCGGACGGGCTGTGTCGCTCTCGGGTTGGAGAGTGATTGCGTTCAGAACGCCGGCCACCCGCAGCCTTTGCGCGACATTCGTTTCGAGGCGACTCTCCCTTATGATCCGAGCCGCGATACCGAGATCACGGACAGCGGATACTATGCATTCGATCGGGTTCGATTCGGTGGTTCCCGCGATGATGCGGTGAATATTCTGCTCGGAGCTCGCAAGTCGAACTATCGCGAGACTGTCGCGACCGCTTCGGGCAGCCGGAGAACGACATTTCAGGACGCGCCCGTTTCGGTCTCCGCCGGGCTGGTTCTGAAGTTACGTAGGTGGGCAAGCCTTTACGGTAGCTACATCGAAGGTCTCGAGAGCCTTCCTCCGGCCCCGAACTTCACCGCTAATGAAGGCGAAATTCTTCCACCGGCCGAATCCCGGCAGCTCGAAGCGGGATTGAAGGTTCAGCCCAAAAGCGGGTTGGTTGTAACGATCGCCCGTTTCGATATCCGGCGTCAGCTGACTTACATCAATGCCGACAATCGGTTCGTTAGCAACGGAATCGGCCACTACCGGGGATGGGAAGCGGGGGTCGCAGGCGAAGTCAGTTCGACGCTCTCAATCTATGGCTCGGCCATGCGCTTGGATGCAGTTCAAAGCCTGACAGGCGACCCACTTTTGGACGGCAAAATCCCTGAGAATGCAGCGAAGGAGCAGTGGTCAATTTTTGCGGAGTTCCGACTGCCAGGAGTTCGTCGGGGAGTGGCGCTGAATGCCGGGATTTTCCACACCGGAAAGCGCCCGATCAATCCCGAAAACAGCGTGTTCATTCCGGCCTTCACTCTGCTCGACTTTGGGGCATCGTATACATTCAACCTTCGCGGCACTGAGATGATCGCTCGCGTGACGGCATCCAACGTAGTCGGCAAACGCTATTTCATCTCTACAGGGTCGAACCTGCTGGCTTACGGACCGCCGGCTGCTGTCAAATTCTCTCTCCTGGCCAAGCTCATTCCGCAAGATCGTTAGTCTCGGCTCCGGAACTGACTGCTAGTGGCATGCTATGCCCGAGACATCAGCCGAACCCAAGACGCCCCAAACCTTGCGACGGAGTCGTGCAGTCCAATTCGCCGGCTGACTTGGCGGAATGTCAGCTTTCCCCATTCTTGCCGTTATCCGAGTGGCGGCTTGCGAGCCATTGCGGACATTAGAGCAGCTGTTACGTTTGGCCCGAGTTGCTGGGGAGCGACATCTTGACAGTACTTCGATTAGGCTTGGCACTAGTTCTGGTCGTCATTGGCTCGGGGAGCCTTGCCGCCTCGGGCCCACAATCAAAGCTGATCATCGCTGCGCGCATTCTGGACGTCAGGACAGGTCACTATCTTTCAAACGGAGCAGTCCTGGTGACCGGCGAGCGCATCGACGCTGTGGGCGCTGCCGCTGATCTTAGAAATCGAGCGCCGCATGCTCAGGTCATCGACCTTGGCTCGCGCACTCTGATGCCGGGCCTCATCGATGCGCACACGCACGTCATGGCCCGAGTACCCGAGAGCGATGAGGGGTACATCGTCAACCTCGCGACCAAGTCACAGGCGTTTCGCGCGCTTGAGGGTGCGGCGGACGCCCGAGCAATCCTTCACTCAGGTTTCACGACGATCCGCGACGTGGAAAGCGAGGGCGCCGGATGCGGTGACGCGGCGCTTCGCGATGCCGTCGCGCAGGGGTTGGTTGAAGGCCCTCGCATGAAGGTAGCGACGCGGGGCGTCGCTCAAGTCGGCCAATACATGCCCTTCGGCGTCGCCCCAGACCTGCAAGGTTTCCGCACCGGAGCGCAGATGGTGAGCGGTGTGGAGGAAGTCCGCCGGGCGGTCCGCGAGCAGATTGGCTGCGGCGCGGACCTCATCAAGATTTACGTTGATTGGCGGCACCCGACCTTTACCGTCGAGGAGATCAGGGCTGCGGTTGATGAAGCTCACAAGGCAGGCATCAAAATTGCGGCGCATGCGACGCTTCAACAGGGCATCCTGAATGCAGTCGCCGCCGGCGTTGACTCGGTTGAACATGGTTCGCGTGCGGACGCGGCAACGCTGAATTTAATGAAGCGAAAAGGAATATTTTGGGTTCCGACACTGACGGCCCAAGACCGGGGCATCGAGGCAGCGCTCGGCGACCCGCAGCGCAGAGCGAGGGTGATGGCGTTGCGAGAGGCGATGCGATCGGCTGTTGCAAACGCAAGGCACCTGGGCGTCAAGGTGGCGCTCGGCTTTGACGCTGCGGAGGCTGCATACCAAGGCCACAGCGCAGATGAGCTGAAGACGATGGTGAAATACGGCTTCACTCCGCTCGAAGCCATCCAGGCCGCAACGCTGGGAGGGGCCGAGCTCTACGGCGACAAGATCGGAGCGATCGAACCTGGCGACTACGCTGACTTAATCGCGGTGGACAGTGATCCGCTCGCCGACGTGAATACGCTAACTCGCGTTACGTTCGTTATGAAGGGCGGCGAAGTCATAAAGAATGATGCTAGCTAATGCCTGCGTTCCACCCAAAGCTGCCGTAGCCGACGGGCAGCTTTCGACCCGTTCCTGCCAAAAGCCTGGCAACGAAGGGGGAGGGCGTGTCGAGCGATCAGACCGGCAAACCAGTTCTCAAATTCCATGCAGTGCCAATGGCGTCGCTCTGCCCAGAACTCCTGCAATCCGAGCTAGCGAGCAGCGCAGGTCGCCTGTGCTGCCTAATTGCCCGCCAATGCTCGCGATAGAGTTGGCCGCGCCACCCAGAGCCGCCATCAGGTGCTGAGTCGCGTTACGCCCATTACGGGAGCAAGCGCTCGACTTGCCGACTTACCCGCGGCAAAGATCGCCCGCACAATTTGAAGTCCCGCTCCGTAAGTTTACTAGGTTCACTGGCGCGCTTAACTTGATAAACGACATACAAGGCAACGCGACATCCCGGGGGCATTCGCGATGTCTGAAAACAATCCGGACGACCTAGCCGCGCAAGAGGCATGCGCGAGGCGGCTACAGGCACTTGCAAAGAAGCGCAGGGCCGACATCGAGAGCGAAGCGGCTCGCAGCGCGGCTCACAGCCCATTCACGCTACGACGGCGTCAGAAAGACTGATCTTGTGCAAATGGAATGACGCCAGTGGCGGGCTCCGCATGGAGACATCGCGCGCCGTCGGTGATCTTAGCTCCAAAGCTTCACCCTGCGATCCCGATGCCATAACTCCATGCGACGGTCCTCGCGCCAGTGCTCCGATAGCCTGATTGCAGCCTCATCGTCTGGTGCTTCGAACTCATGAGCACGTTCGATGTGCTTTCCGCCGTTGAAGAAAAATAGGCGATACTGTTGCATTTGAGGACGATCCCAGAACCGTGTCGGCATTACGACATGACAAAAATGAAAGACGGCCCGGCGCAGTGGAAAACGCCGGGCCGTCGCAGGGCACGGAAGCCATTGTTGGGGGGCTTCCGCGCAGCGGCAGCTAGGTAACCCGCGCGGATGCCGCTTGCGCGATTGCGCCGTCATTTTTCGAAATGACGACAGATGATGGCCCGCCGCAGAGCAGCGCCAGTCACTGGCGACCGCTTTTCCACTCATTCGCGGCGTCGATCGGGTCCACCTGCTTGGGACGAAGGTCGATTTGCGCCGATACGCGCCAATTTGCGTCTGCCTAAGCTGCAGTTGAGCATTACGTCCGAGCGTGTTTCAGTTCGACCGCAATGATCCGAAGTTCGTGCGCTCCAACATTCTCCACCGAATGCGGGACAAGCGGCTCAGACCATAGGGCTGCCCCGGGCTCGGGACGCCGTTCCCAATCGCGCGAGTCAACGATGATATTTCCGTGCGCGTCTCTCCTGACGAAATCGCTCCAGCTCATCACATAAAGCGAGCTTGGCCAGCGATGGGAATGGAGCGGTGTTCGCTCGCCAGGTCTCAGTCGTGTGTCCAGGACCCGTACGTGGTCATTTTCCAGAATGACCTCGTGATGGTCGGGTGCGGCGGTCATGGCGTCAAGCGCGTCGCTGTAGTCGGGCATTGGTCCCCCCAACGGCCTTACTAGCATGGTCGCGGGGATGAGTCGTCTGAGTGCCAGCTCTCCATCCAAAGGGGACATTGTGACTTTCCGGATGATCCCGCCCAGGACTCACGGGCTGCATCGGTGGTTCAGATGGAGGACTTTCCCTGATTGGAGCACGGGTTGCTCAGGTCCAAACCGACTGGTTGGGGAGAAATCCGATCGGGCTAGTAGGCAGAGCGATCATACTGACGGTCGGAACGCTGCTGCCGATCATGAACCCGTTCAGCACAATTCCGCTGTTCCTGTCGCTTACGGCCGGAATGGGACCGATGCGGCGCAATCGCGAGGCACGGATGGCCTGCGTTTACGCGCTGGCGCTTCTGGTCGGGTTCCTTCTGCTCGGCGAAGCCATCATCGATTTCTTCGGGATCTCGGTTCCTGGCATCCGCGTCGCCGGCGGCGTGATCATCACCGCGATTGGCGCGCGCATGCTTTTTGCCAACCCGGCGGCAACCAAGACCGAGCCCGAGAAGGGAGACATCGCGTTCACCCCGCTCGCCATGCCTAGTCTTGCCGGGCCGGGCTCCTTATCGGTCGTGATTACGGCGGCTTCCCAGATCAACGCCCGGAACCCGGAGGGTTACCAGCTGGTCTATTTGGGCGTCCTCATCGGCATGGTTATCGTGGTCGCGATTGCCTTCGTGCTTCTTCGTGGAGCGGGGTTCCTGGCGCGTTTTCTTGGACCATCTGGGCTCGATGCGATGACGCGAATCTTCGGCTTTCTTCTCGTCGCAATAGGCATGCAGTTCCTGTTGACCGGCATAAGCGACTTCTACGGTATTGCCCGTCCCTAATGTCAGCTTTACGCATTCTTGCGGTCGGCCCGTGGCAGCCGCGCGATAGTCTCTGCTTTCGACCCATTGCCAGGCATTGCTACCGCTCGTTCTCCAATCAAACGTAGCCAGCAAATCTGCGGAGGGCCCGTTAACTCGCGTGGCGCGTTCTTTAGGTGTGGCCGCTGCGGGGCATCATGGCCGCCTAAAGAGGAGGCACCACGATGCTGACACTAATGCTCTGGGCCGCGGCGACGACGGTAACGGCGGTTGATGCGGAACGCGCCTTCAGTCGCGATGCTCAAAGGACCGGCCAGTGGGCAGCGTTTCGCGCCTACGCCGACCCCGACGCTGTGATCTTTACCCCTCAAGCAGTTTGGGCACGCGATTTTCTGAAAAGCAGGATGGATCTCAAGGCGACCACCCGTTGGTCAACGAACACCAGCTACGTTTCCTGCGATGGTGAAATGGCGGTCAATACCGGGCCATGGCAAAACGCTGGTGGCGGACAAGCCGGCTTTTTCACGACTGTGTGGGAGCAGGAAAAGGGCAGATGGCATTGGATTTCCCACGGCAGGCACACCCTGACTAAACCTCTTGCGGCGCGCGCGACACCGATCGTCCGCAAAGGTTCGTGTCGAGGCCGCGCACCTGGTCCGCCCTTGATGGCACCGCCCACGACGAAGAAGGGGCCCGGCGGCATTGCACCTGACGATTTTGGCCGAGGTTATTCCGCGGACCGGACGCTAGGCTGGGACTGGACAGTGGGACCGAGGGGTGTCCGTCATTTCCGGGCCTTTTTGTGGACGGGCAGCCGTTACGAATTGGCGCTCGAGCAGACCATTGGCGGAGAGTGAGGGTTGCGGGCCTTCACTTGCGACCCGTCATTACGAACGCAGAGCGGCCTAGCGCTACAGGACGAGGCTAGGCCGCTAAGGTTGGCACTCTCGAAGGGGAATAAGAGGCCCACTCGAAAGTTATCATGGGCCGGGGATCGTCCCATCAGGAAGAATACTGAGACAGCCAGATAATCGAGGTGATAGTTTGCTGTGCTCGCATTCAACCACCCAAGAAATTGCGAGTTCGGGTCGGCGCTGAGACGGCCGCCGAGCCGTTTCTCAACTCCTAGCCACCCGAGGCTCGGTGGCATCGACTGCAAAGGTCGTCGTCCGAAGGCCTGTCCTTCTGGATTACCCCGCACTAGGGTCGGTGGTTTGGCGAATGTCCGCTCTCCACCCAAAGCTGCCCTTGCCCCTACATTTGGCAAAGGCCCGCGCCGTGTCGATTTTAGCGCCCGGCCAACGACGAGTATCGCGGGAAAACTTCGCGACAGGATAGACTAAAGGCGCGTTAGTGCGCGGCCACGCCGGCAATCTCGCTCTTGATCAGCGTTGGCTGGACTATGCCGCTGGCGAAAATCCGCCCCATCGCCTCGCCGAGAACAAACGGCCGCCCCTCTGCGTCGGCAGCGTGCGACTGGATCGCGAGCAGCTCATCCAACTGAACTTTGCCGATGATGTAGCTCGGCCCGTAGCCCGGCTGGCGAAGGTAGAGCAGTTGCTCGAACCCGACCAGGCGGCTGTTGGGGTCAGACCAGCCCCGCGGTGTCCATCGTGCGTGAAACTGCCCCGCTTCTGCCAGGCCAATCTCGTTCGCCTGAACGCGCAGCGATGCGAGACCTCGCGCAGCGC
>Ga0207711_10003985_pt1 | contig 12684 bp, 4 predicted proteins | sample KBSS34metaG_FD_184401 | JGI IMG/M metagenome (GOLD analysis project Ga0207711, IMG submission 184401) | Switchgrass rhizosphere microbial communities from Kellogg Biological Station, Michigan, USA - KBS S3-4 metaG (SPAdes) (version 2) | ecosystem: Host-associated > Plants > Roots > Rhizosphere >...
GGTACCGACTGGATATGTGTGGCTGGCGGAGTTGCCGTTGACGGCGAATGGGAAAGTGGATCGCGCCGCGTTGCCGGCTCCGGAAGGAACACGACCGGAGTTAGCGGACAGCTATGTGGCGCCCCGCACAGCGATTGAGGAAGTAGTGGCAAGGATCTGGAGCGAGGTGCTGAAAGTGGAGCGGGTTGGCTTGCACGACAACTTTTTCGCGCTGGGCGGTGATTCTCTCAAAGCCATTCAGGTTATATCGCGTGTTCAAAGCTTCCTGGAAGTAGAGCTGCGTCTGCGGGCCATCTTCGAGGCTCCGACTGTGGCAGAACTTTGTCTGCTGTTATCGCAGACGGAAAACGATCTTGTCGCCACGGATGAGATGGCGCAACTACTTAGTGAATTGCAAAAAATTTCCCCGGACAAGGCAAGGGAACTACTTTTCAGTGAAGCGAACGGATAGAGAATGTTCATGAGTGATCTTTCAGCGCGAATTGCTAATTTGCCTCCGGAGATGCGGGAAATTCTCGCACAACGGCTCGGTATCAAAGGCACAGACGCCTCGCCACAACACACGATTCCAAAGAGGGGCGAGTCAGATCTAAATCCGCGCCTATCGTTCGCGCAGGAACGTCTCTGGTTCCTGGAACAGTTTGAGCCGGATAGTTCTACTTATCATATCTATCCTGCCTATCGGGTGCGTGGAAGACTCAACGTGGCGACACTCGAACAGAGTTTCAATGAGATTATCCGACGCCACGAAGCAATGCGGACAACGTTCGTTGCGGACGATGGTTCAGCCAGGCAGCTTATCTGGCCGGCACAGACAGTGAAGCTTCCAGTTGTCGATCTCTCTGAGATCGATCCATCGGAGCAAGAGTCGCACGTGCAACGGCTGGCGCTGAATGAAGCGTTGCAGCCGTTCGATCTCACCTCTGGCCCATTACTGCGCGCAAGAGTTTTGGCGTTGAGTCCAGAGGAACATGTCCTGCTGCTTACATTTCATCACATCATTAGCGACGGCTGGTCCATGGGGATCTTCTTTCGGGAACTAGCGACCCTCTATCAAGCTTACTCAATGCAAGTTCCCTCGCCGCTTCCTGAGTTGGCGATTCAATACGCCGATTTTTCGGTGTGGCAGAGAAGCTGGTTAACGGGTGAGAGACTACAAAAACAACTCGCTTATTGGGCCAGACAACTTGCCGACTCTCCCCCGCTACTCGAGCTAACGACGGACCGGCCTCGTCCCGCTCTTCAGAACTACCGGGGAGCAACCCAAAGGTTGATGTTGTCCAAAGGCTTGACGGAATCGCTGAAGCAATTGAGTCAGGGTGAAGGCGTCACTATTTTCATGTTACTGCTGGCCGCCTTCGACACTCTTCTTTATCGCTACACGCAACAGGAAGACATCTTGCTTGGGACTCCGATTGCGGGCCGAAGTCGTACGGAAGTTGAGGGGTTGATCGGACTATTCATTAACACTCTCGTTTTACGGACGAATCTTTCAAACAATCCGACTTTTCAGGAATTGCTGAAACGTGTGCGAGATGTGGTGCTCGACGCTTACGCGCACCAGGATTTGCCCTTCGAAAAACTGGTTAATGAGTTGCAACCCGGACGCAACTTGAGCAGTGCGCCAATCTTTCAAGTGATGTTCGATTATCAGAGCACGCCAAGCATGGCGCTCGATTTGCCCGACCTCACACTGGAGTACATGGGAATTGAGAGAGAAACCGCCGTCTTCGATCTCGCGGTCGCCATTGTAGATACACAACGCGGATTAAGGGTCTCGATCACGTATCGGACAGATCTTTTCGAGTCCGCCAGCATCAGCAGGATGCTTCATCATTTCGATGTTCTGCTCGGATCTATCGTCGTCAGCCCGCAGCAGCCGATAGCGTTCCTGGACATTGTCGATAAGGACGAAGGACAACTTCTAACAGTCGACTGGAATAATAAGCCGGCAGGCGATTGGCGGGCGCAATGCATACACCGGCTTTTTGAGTTTCAAGTGGCGCAGACACCGCTCAACATTGCAGTAATCTGTGATGAGCAACAGTTGTCGTATGACGATCTTAACAGCGAGGCTAACCAGTTAGCCTGCTACCTGCAATCCCAGGGAGTTAAGCCCGGCGTCTCGGTAGGTCTATTTGTCGAACGATCATTGGACATCATCATCGGGTTGCTGGCGATACTCAAGGCTGGTGGAGTTTATGTGCCGTTGGATCCGTCTTATCCCGAAGAGCGTTTGGCATTTATGCTGCAAGACACGCAGATGTCGGTACTGCTTACGCAAAAACCCTTGGTCGCTCGATTACCAGCTACCGCCAAAACGATCAATGTAATCTCCCTCGACTCCAGCCGGGAAATCATCGCTCAACAGCGTAACGAAAACATTATTGGCGAATCATCAGCCGAGGATCTTGCCTACGTGATCTATACCTCCGGGTCGACGGGCCAACCAAAAGGCGTGCTGATATCGCATGAGATGTGTTTGAACCATTGCCTGGATATCCAACAGCAGTTCGCTATAGAGGTGACTGATAGAGTGCTGCAATTTGCCTCTATCAACTTTGATGTTTCTCTGGAGCAGATACTGCCGACGCTGATTACCGGCGCGACCATTGTGTTGCGTGGCGAAGAGTTTTGGAGCGCATCAGACTTTTATCGAGAGTTAACGGCGACCGGGATCACCATCGCCAATCTTCCGACGGCTTACTGGCACGAAGTAGTGCACGAAGGGGTACGTCAACAGGGGCTGTTGGGACCGAACGTCTTAAAACTAATGATTCCGGGCGGAGAAATGGTACGGCCGGAAGTAGCAGGCCTCTGGGAACAAACACCCCTGAAGTCGGCGCGTCTACTCAACGCCTATGGGCCAACAGAGACGACAATGACGGCGACGACCTTTGACATTCCTCGCTCGATTCAAGGAGATGGATCTCTTAAGTCGATTCCAATCGGACGCCCGCTGGCGAATAGAACGTTTTACGTTTTGGATCAACGTGGAGAACTTGTTCCCATTGGAGTGCCCGGCGAACTACACATTGGCGGACCGCTGCTCGCATGGGGTTATCTGAACCAGCCGGAGTTCACGGCAGATAAGTTTATTCCCGACCGTTTCAGTGATGTGGCTGGGTCGCGTCTCTATACAACAGGAGATCTCGTCCGTTATCTCCACGATGGCAATCTGGAGTTTCTGGGCCGTGCTGATCGTCAGGTGAAGATACGAGGGTTCCGAATCGAGCCCGGAGAGATTGAAGTAGCTTTGAACCAGCATTCTTCGGTGCAAGCCAGCGCAGTCAGAGTTCGTGAAGACGTGCCGAACGAGAAACGACTGGTTGCTTACATCGTCCCGCAGTTAGAGTCTCCGGTAAGTATTATTGAACTACGCACATTCCTTGGCGAGAAGATTCCCAGCTACATGATGCCGGCCTTTTTTGTAATGCTCGAGAAGCTGCCGCTGACTCCCAACGGCAAGGTGGATTACCGGGCGCTTCCAGTTCCTGATCACGATCGATCTGAGATGGATGACACCTACGTGGGTCCGCGCACAGTTGTCGAAGAGACCCTCGTTAAGCTTTGGTCAGGGGTTCTGGGTGTTGAGCAAATAGGCGTTCACGACAACTTTTTCAGGTTGGGTGGAGATTCCATTTTGGGCATTCAAATTATCTCCAGGGCCAACCAATCAGGTATCAGGCTTACCCCAAAACAACTTTTTCAATTTCAGACTATTGCCGAGTTGGGTGTGGTAGCCGGAACTGCGCCGGCCGCTCAGGCTGAGCAAGGCCTGGTCACTGGTCCAGTGCCGCTGACCGCCATCCAGCACTGGTTTTTTGAGAGGGATATTATCGAGCCGCATCACTATAACCAGAGCTTTCTATTTGATGTCTCTCGAAGTTTAAAGACGCCGTTGATGGCGGCAGCGGTTCGGGAGTTGTTTTCACATCACGACGCGCTGCGGTTGCGGTTTGTGCGACACGCATCTGGTTGGGAGCAATTTAACGCGGAGTCAGAGACGGCCGTCGCTTTTGAGGATGTCGATTTGTCGAATTTGTCGTCGGAGGATCAGCGACTCGCGATCAAAGCCAGGGCCCAGGAGCTACAAGCGAGTTTGGATTTGGCGGCAGGACCTTTAGCGCGGTGCGCGTACTTTGACCGGGGACTAGAGGTTACGGGTCAACTCATTTTGGTCATTCATCACCTCGTCGTTGATGGTGTGTCGTGGCGCATCATCCTGGAAGATCTGCAAACGTGTTACGAGCAGCTCGGTCGAGGCGTACAAATGGAGCTTCCGGCGAAGACCAGTTCCATGAAGCAGTGGGCGGAGCAGCTCGTGACCTATGCGCGCAGCAATGAAGATCTGAAACGAGAATTGCAATACTGGTGTGATGAACAAGACCGAAGCAGCAGGTCACTGCCAGTAGACCACCCGAACGGATCAAACCAGGCATTGTCTGCGAGATTCGTCCGAGTGTCGCTTACTGACGAAGAGACAAGGCAACTGATCCAGGAGGCGCCCCGCGCCTATAACACACAGATCAACGACATTCTGCTCGCAGCGTTAGCGTTAGCGTATCGAGCGTGGACCGGTGAAACGAGCCTTCTGATTGATCTGGAGGGACATGGGCGTGAAGCGCTTTTTGATGATGTGAATCTAACGCGTACCGTCGGCTGGTTCACCAGCATTTTTCCGGTTCGCCTTGAGATCACAGAAACGGACGCTGAGGCGGAGGCTTTAAAGAGAGTCAAAGAGCATTTGCGTGCAATACCAAATCGCGGCATCGGCTACGGATTGACAAAGTACCTGAGCGGAAACGATGAGGCCACCACGAAACTGAGAGCAGGCAAACGAGCTGAAGTCAGCTTCAACTATCTAGGTCAGTTTGATCGTGGCATGACCGAAACCTCTCTTTTCACGCTGGCGCATGAGACGAGTGGTGAAGTTTGCAGTCCGCGGGCACAACGTAGTCACCTTGTGGAGATCAACGCCCGTATTGTGAGAGGTCAGTTGCAGATTAATTGGATATATAGCGATACGGTTCACCATCGAGCGACCATCGAAGGGTGGGCGCAAACTTACATCACATCGCTGAAAGAGCTTATCCAACACTGCCTATCGCCGGATGCCGGTGGGTTTACTCCTTCGGATTTTCCTGAATCCGATTTGAGTGCTCCAGAATTGGAGGCTCTGCTCGTCGAGCTCAAAGGATCACACGACGCCGATTTGCTCAACATGTAGGCCCTACTCGCTCCAAGGACTTTGCACAAGAAATCAAATTCTCACCAGCGCAATAGCTGAACGGATGGTTTACTCCTTCCCAGCTTCAAATAAATAAAATGAAATCTTCCAGGGACAACATTGAAGCCATTTATTCTCTCTCGCCGATGCAGGAGGGAATGCTGTTTCACGGCCTCTACAACCCCGATTCCGAGGCGCATTTCGGCCAATCCAGCTTCACGCTGCAAGGCAAACTCAATATCCCGGCATTCAAGCAAGCATGGCAGGACGTAATAGACCAGCATCCATTACTACGAACATTGTTCTTATGGGAACGTCGTGAAAAGCCACTGCAGATCGTTCGCCAGCAGGTGAGTGTGCCTTTTGTCGAACTGGACTGGCGAGGTTTTGCCGGTACTGAGCAGTTGGAGCGGTTGGAAGCTTTGCTTACAGCGGATCGCAAGCGCGGCTTTGATTTCTCGAAAGCTCCATTAATGCGCTTCACACTTATACATCTGGCTCAGGACACTTATCGTTTTCTTTGGAGCCGTCACCACATCATCGTTGATGGTTGGTCTCTCCCGTTGCTGCTTGATCAGGTTTTCGCTGGCTATCGTGCCCGTTGCAGTGGCGAAAATATGAACTCAGCAAACACACGGCCTTATGGTGATTACATTGCCTGGCTAAAAAAACAGGACCTCGCAAACGCAGAGGCCTACTGGCGAAAAACCCTGAAAGGCTTCACGTCACCTACTCCTTTGGGTATCACGCGTAATGCTGATCAACTAAGTCCAGGGCCGGAGCATTACGACGCGCAAAGGATCCGGCTATCAGAATCCGCTACCGCCGACTTGCAGTCATTGGGCCGCAAATATCAATTGACATTGAACACCTTAATACAAGGGGCGTGGTCATTACTGCTGTGCCACTACAGTGGTGAAGAAGACATCGTCTTTGGCGTCACTGTTTCTGGCCGGCCTCCGGAACTCGCCGGCATTGAGAAAATGGTCGGACTATTTATCAATACGTTGCCGATGCGGGTTAACGTACGTGGCGACGAATTCCTGCTGACCGCCCTGAAGAAGCTGCAAGACCAGCAGGTGGAGATGAGGCAGTTTGAATATAGTCCGCTCGTGCAGGTGCATGAGTGGAGCGACCTGCCATCGCGCGAACCTCTTTTTGAGAGCATTTTTGTGTTCGAGAGTTATCCCGTCGCCGGCGTGCTCAAGAAGACCGATAGTGAATTAAAAATCAGTGAAGTCGTCTACTTTGAGAGGTCACATTATCCGTTGACCATGATCGTCGCCTCCGGCAAAGAGTTATTGCTCAAGCTCGCGTACGACGCCTCTCGTTTCGATAGCGATACGATTCAAAAAATGCTCGAGCAACTTCAGCTTTTGCTGGCAAGGATTTGCGCGAATCCTGAACAGCGGCTGTCAAGCTATTCATTGTTGACGGACTCAGAAAGACATCAACTGTTGTTCGAATGGAACAACAATAGGACCGACTATCCGGTTGACCGGTGTGTCCACCAGCTATTTGAAGAGCAGGTAGAAAAGACTCCGGATGCCACGGCTGTGCGTTACGGTGAGCGACAGCTCAACTATTCAGAACTCAATCGCAGAGCGAATCAACTGGCCCACTACTTACGTCATAAGGGCGTGGGACCGGAAGTGCGGGTTGGCATCATGATGGAACCCTCGATTGAGATGATCGTTGGGTTAGTCGGCATTCTCAAAGCGGGTGGCGCTTATGTACCGCTCGATCCTGTCTATCCACGGGAGCGCCTTCAGTTCATGCTGAAGGATGCAGCCGTTCACCTGCTCGTCACGCAGCAGCGACATCTTGAATCGCTGCTTCTCGATAGAGAATCGGTCGTTTGCATTGATGCGGATCGCGAAATAATCGAGACCCGAAGCGATGATAATCCTGCAGTGTCCGCAACAAGTGAGAATCTGGCTTATATAGTCTATACGTCCGGTTCAACCGGCACGCCCAAGGGAGTGTGCGTGTCTCATCGCGCAATTAATCGCCTGGTCTGCAATACAAACTATGTTGACTTCGGCGCCGCGGATACGATCGGGCAGATTTCTAATCCGTCGTTCGACGCGTTAACTTTCGAAGTCTGGGGAGCGTTGCTGCATGGAGCGCGCCTCGTTGGCGTCAGTAGAGATGTGGCGCTCTCTCCCCAACAATTCGTAAGACATCTTGAAGAGCAGCGGATTAGCGTGATGTTTCTGACCGCTGCGCTGTTTAATCAAACCGTCGCTGCTGACCCGCGCGCTTTCAAATCGATGCGCGTTCTTCTCGTCGGCGGTGAAGTGGTTGATGCGAAGTATATGAACCAGGTGCTCGCAAAAGGAGCGCCGGAAGAATTGCGTAATGGCTATGGACCAACCGAAAGCACGACTTTCGCTATTAGCCATCTGCTCACCGCGATCGCTGAGGACGCACAAACGATACCCATCGGCATCCCGGTTTCCAACACTCAAGCCTACATACTGAATCAGCATCTGCAACCCGTTCCCGTTGGCGTCCCGGGTGAGTTATATCTCGGTGGAGCCGGGCTGGCCCGTGGCTACTGGAACCGCCCTGAGCTGACGGCGGAGAAGTTCGTGCCACATCCGTACAGTGAGCGGGTGGGCGAGCGGTTGTATTGCACAGGAGATACTGCGACGTATCTGCCCCATGGCGTAATCGAATTCCTGGGAAGACGTGACGCCCAGATCAAACTGAGAGGATTTCGCATTGAACTGGGTGAGATTGAATCAATGTTGGCGAGTTATGCCGGTATATGCGAGCAGGTCGTTATTGTTCGTGAAGATCAACCAGCCGATAAGCGATTGGTCGCATACGTCGTCAGCGATGGGCGAGAGGTAAGTGTGGATGAGTTGCGGCAATACTTGCAGGCGCACTTGCCATATTACATGTTGCCGGCTGCGTTTATAGAACTGCCGCGCCTGCCACTGACCGCTAACGGTAAGGTAGACCGCAAGGCGTTACCCGTACCCGAGGAGAGTCTAGTCGCGCGTGACTCTTACATCGCTCCCCGCAGCATGCTTGAAGAAGAGGTCACACGCATCTGGAGTGAAGTGCTGAAAGTGGAGGGGATTGGAATCCACGACAACTTCTTTGATCTTGGCGGTCATTCGTTGTTAGCCATGCAAGTCATTTCTAAATTGCGCGAGAAGTTTCAACTGGAAATACCTTTGCGCACCTTGTTTGTTGAGCCAACTCCGGCGCAGTTCTCGCTCAGCTTGCAAGCAACGCTAAGCGGCGAAGATTCCTTCGCTGACACCACGCCCATCATTACCGTCTCGCGCGATCAATTGTTACCACTGTCGTTTGCGCAACAACGGCTATGGTTTCTCGATCAACTCCAGCCGGGTTCTGCCGCCTACAACATGCCAGTCGCGGTTCGACTCAACGGCGAACTCAACCTTCAGGCACTCGAGCGTAGTCTGGACCGCATCGTGCGTCGCCATGAAATACTGCACAGTTACTTTCCCATGAAACGTGGGGAAGCCGTGCAGGTGATTGGAGAGCCCTGGGTGATGCGAGTGGAATTTACAGACCTCAGCAATCTCAGTGGACCGGAGCGTGAACGGCAGGCGCAAGCTGAGACCATGCAGGAAGGTGAGAGGCCGTTTGATTTGGCGACGGGTCCACTGTTTCGTAGCCGCGTCCTGAAGCTCGGCGAACATGAGCATGTCTTGTTGTTAACGATGCACCATATCGTTTCGGATGGCTGGTCGCTGGGCGTGTTAATGAAGGAATTGAACGATTTTTACGCGGCAGAGTTGTCGGATACAAAGAGCGGTCAGGAGCAGACGGAGTTGGCCGTGCAGTATGTTGATTATGCAGTCTGGCAACGCAACCGAATGGCAGGGGACAAACTAGAGCGTGAATTGGCGTACTGGCGCGAAGAGCTAAGAGGAGCGCCGGCAGCTTTGGATCTAAGCGCCGGCCGAGAGCCGCGGTCCGTGCGGAGTAATCAAGGAGCGACGGAGCGCATGAAGGTAAGTCCGGAGTTGACACGAGAGATCAAGAAAATGATCGCTCGTGAGGAAGTCACCCTCTTCATGTTCCTCCTCACGGCCTTCGATGTCTTATTGCACTATTACAGCAAGCAGGAAGACATCGTGGTGGGAGTCGACGTCGCCAATCGTGATCGCCGCGAGATTGAAGGGTTGATTGGATTATTTGTGAATCAAGTGGTGATACGAACCGACCTCTCGGAAAACCCTACATTTCAGAAGCTTTTAGTCCGCGTGCGTGAGACTACCTTGAGGGTTTACGCACATCAGGACTTTCCATTCGACAAGGTGGTGGACAGTTTAAAGCTCGAGCGTCAGTTGGGACGAAACCCGATCTTTCAGGTTATGTTCGGCCTTCAGAATCTTCCGCGCTGGTCCAGGCAACTGCCCGGGCTAACTGTCATTCTCCTTCACGTTGAGACAGCGACGACTATCTTCGATCTGAGTTTGTACATGGCAGAGGCTGATCAAAATCTGATCGGATGGATGAGATATAGCTCGGACCTCTTCACGCCGGAAGCGATCAAGCGCATGGTCGATGGTTATCAAACAATTCTTGAAGCAGTGACAGCTCAGCCTTCGATAACCCTCGAGACATTGTGTCAGGCGCTGTCAGAACGCGACAAGCAATTGCAAGTGAGCCGGCAGACCGAGAACAAAGAGATGTCACGCCGGATGCTGGGAACGGTGAAACCGCAGGCCATTAGGGCAGGACTGATGGGAGAGATGCAGTGAAATTAAACCAAAGTGTAAGTCGAAATCCTTTAACAGATCAGATTTGGTCGCAACGGATTGCCGTCAAGCCTCAACCTATACGACTCACAAAAGAAAGACTGCTCGAGGAAGCAGAAGAACTGGAGCTTGACGCCGCAACCAGAGGCATCAAATTGCTCTACGAGAAGTATCCTTATCCAACGCCGGCCACTGGAGACAGTCTCATTCGGGATTTGACTAACGTGATTGAAGTGTTATTTCCCAAACAGGATTTTGAGAACTGGCAAATCCTGGATGCGGGATGCGGATCCGGTCATCGGCTGTTGGCGCTGGCTAAGAACTATCCCAAAGCCAAGTTTACGGGTATTGATTTATCTGCATCGTCGCTCAGCGTAGCCTCGCAAATCGCTCGGAAAAATGGCATCACGAATGTGACTTTTGAACAGGCAAACCTGCTCGATCTGCACCTCTCGAACGAGTATCGCTTGATCGTATCTACGGGAGTCGTTCATCACCTGCACGATCCGCAATTGGGACTTAAGAATATCTACAATTACCTATCTGCTGACGGGCTGCTTTATACGTGGTTCTATCATTCATTCGGCGAATTTCATCGTCTACTTGACCGCGAATTGGCGCGACTTCTGTGGGGTACGGAGCAATTGGACTTCCAGGAAGGCATCTCCATCCTCGAAGAGTTGGACCTCAAGTTACCCGCCGAGCAGTATGGAACGAAAACCTCTGCTCCGGCGGAGGTAGACATAAGCCAGTTGTCGATCAACGCGGATGCGTACCTTCACCCGATTGTGAATGCATACCGATTCCACGAAGCGATCGAAATGTTTAGGCAGGCAGATGCGGATTGGGCCGCCATCAACGGTATTAATTTAAAAGGGAAAAGCAGGTTGATAGATTTGGATCGAGTAAGCGATCTGCCGTTCCTCTGTTTGTCCGACCTGGAGCTTTTTCAGAGCAGGCGTCTGACCGAGAAATATCACGGACTGGATAATTTGAATAAACTCCGCGCCATCGAGCTGAGTTTAAGACCCACAGGCTTCAGTATTGTAGCCGGGAGAAATGCATCTTTCAGTCAATGTGGAAGCCGCATAGAACATAATGCGGTTCGATTCCTTCCTGACAGTCCCGCCCGATAATTTCAGAGCACCACTTGTTGATGTGATTCCTTCCGGAAATGCCGGAAGTTTATTCAGCATTTAGGACGGAGAACTATGGAGAAGACCCGGACCACTAACAGATTACGCTTCAGTAGCAGCGATCTTTCCAAACCCAAGGTGATCAGTGTGTCGCAGGAAGGGCTGATCAAGACCGAGCTTCTGGACTCTGGACAATCTCTTCCGTTGATGATCCAGCCAGGCGTTAAGGACCTGAGTCTCATCAGTTGGGCGGCAATGAATCGAGACTTTATCGAAAAACAATTATTGAAGCATGGAGCCATACTGTTTCGAAATTTCGCTCTGAAATCTGTCGCAGACTTTGAGGGATCTGTGAGAGCAATCTCCGGTGAGATTATGCCTTATCAGGAACGTTCATCGCCGCGGCATGAGGTTAGCGATAGGATTTACACGTCCACTGATTACCCGGCCGACCTCGCGATCTTCCCACACAACGAGCATTCGTACTGCAAGTCACTTCCGCTCCGGCTCTTCTTCTTTTGCTTGACGCCCGCTCAAGATCGAGGCGAGACGCCCATCGGCGATTGTAGAAAGATCTTCAAACGCCTGGACCCGACGATTAGAGATCGCTTCATCGCTAAAAAGTGGATGTACTTGCGCAACTTTGGTGACGGATTTGGTCTGCCGTGGCAGACAGTGTTTCAGACAACCGATAAGTCTTCGGCCGAGGACTATTGCCGGCGAAATGACATCCAGTTCGAATGGAAGAAGGGCGATCGTTTGAGAACTTATCAAGTTCGACCGGTAGCAGCCTCCCACCCACGAACTGGGGAAATGGTCTGGTTTAATCATGCGACGTTCTTTCATATCACCACCCTCGAGCCAACTCTCTGTGAGACTTTGTTGGAACAGTTTGGGGAAGGAAATCTTCCCAATAACACTTACTACGGCGACGGCTCTCCGATCGAGCCTTCTGTCCTGGACCATTTGCGTGATGCCTATCTAAAGGAGATGGTCTCTTTTCGTTGGCAGCAAGGCGATCTGTTAATGCTCGACAATATGTTGACCGCACATTCACGAGCACCCTACACCGGAGCGCGGCAGATACTGTTTGCGATGACGGAACCATTCACCCGCACGGACTTCTAAGCCTCAACGGTCGAGTAACAGGAATAAGGACGAAATTGAATATGCAAGAGCAGAGTTTGGAAGGCTATCGCCTATCACCGCAACAGCGCCATTTGTGGCTGTTGCAGCAGGAGGATTACAGCGCCGCCTACAGCACGGTTTGCGTGGTGCGTGTAAGAGGACGGTTGCAGCTTGGCGGTTGGGAGCGCGCGGTGGCAAGCGTGATCGAACGGCAGGAAATACTGCGCACGAAGTTTCGGCTCTTGCCCGGGATGACGACGCCGCTGCAAGTGATCGGGGAGGCCAGGCAGTGGCGCAGTGAGCAGGAGGATGTGAGCGGGCGGAGTGAAGCGGAACAGGAGGAGAGTATTAAGCAGGCGTATGTGGCGGCAGGGCGGGAAGAGTGGCAAGTGGGAGCCGGGCCGTTATTAAGGATCAAGTTATTGCGGCTGAGTGTAGAGCA
>Ga0207711_10003986_pt1 | contig 12684 bp, 13 predicted proteins | sample KBSS34metaG_FD_184401 | JGI IMG/M metagenome (GOLD analysis project Ga0207711, IMG submission 184401) | Switchgrass rhizosphere microbial communities from Kellogg Biological Station, Michigan, USA - KBS S3-4 metaG (SPAdes) (version 2) | ecosystem: Host-associated > Plants > Roots > Rhizosphere...
GGAGCTCCCCCGCAAGCGGTGGAGCATCTACGGCCCAGATCCTCCACCGCAACGCGGGGGAGGTGGCTCGCGTAGCGAGACGGAGGGGGCGTTTGCGGCATAGGCGACAGCCCCGCCCCAAAGGGGAAGCATCTACCCGGCGGCCCGCACCGCGCCGGCGATGAAGCCGCCACCGAGCACGCGGGTCGGGGCCTCGGGGGCGTAGAGCACGCAGGCCTGGCCGGGCGCCACGCCTTCCTCGGCGACGTCGAAGGCCACGCCCGCCTGGCCGTCGATCATCGCCAGGCGGCCGGGCGCCGGCTCGCGGGTCGACCGCACCCGCGCCAGCACCGGACGGCCCGCCGCGCAGGCGGCCTCGATGCTGGCGGCGTCGCCGATCCAGCTGGTCTCCTTCAGCGTCAGCGCCCGGGTCAGCAGGGCCTCGCGCGGGCCGACGATCACCTGGCGGCGGTCGGCGTCGATCTTCACCACGAACAGCGGGTCGCCGACGGCGACGTTCAGCCCCCGGCGCTGGCCGATGGTGTAGCGGGTGACGCCCTCGTGGCGGCCGAGCGTGCGGCCGTCCAGGTGCACGATGTCGCCGGCCTCGGCGCCATGCGGCCGCAGCCGGTCGATCACCGTGGTGTAGCGCCCTTCCGGCACGAAGCAGATGTCCTGGCTGTCGGGCTTGTCGGCGACCGCCAGGCCGAGCTCCGCGGCCGCCGCACGCACCGCCGGCTTCGGCAGCCCGCCCAGGGGAAACCGCAGGTAGGCCAGTTGCTCGGCCGTGGTGGCGAACAGGAAATAGCTCTGGTCGCGGGCCGGATCTGCGGCGCGGTGCAGTTCGGGGCCGGCGAGCCCTTCCACGCGACGGACGTAGTGGCCGGTGGCCATCGCCTCGGCGCCGAGGTCGCGGGCGGTGTCCAGCAGGTCGCGGAACTTCACCGTCTGATTGCAGCGGATGCAGGGGATCGGCGTCTCGCCGCGCAGGTAGGCGTCGGCGAAGTCCTCGATGACCTGCTCGCGAAAGCGGCTCTCGTAGTCGAGCACATAGTGCGGGATGCCGATGGCGTCGGCCGCGGTCCGCGCGTCGTGGATGTCCTGGCCGGCGCAGCAGGCGCCCTTCTTCTGGATCGCCGCGCCGTGGTCGTAGAGCTGCAGGGTCACGCCGACCACGTCATAGCCGGCCCGCGCCAGCACCGCGGCGGTCACCGTGGAATCCACCCCGCCGGACATCGCCGCGACGATCCGGCTGCCGAGCGGCAGGCGCACGGCCTCGCGCGCAGCCTCGATCAGGCCGTCGGGGGCGTCGCGCAGCAAGGCGGGAGCGGTGGTCATCGCCGCCTATTTAGCTGTGCGTGCAAGGCTTTGCGAGGGGCGGGGCGAACGGATCCGCCCAGGCTGTGAAATTGGCTCGGTGAAGCTCGTCCGCGACCGGCCTCTGGACTTGCGGCCGGGCGTGCTCGGCTTGGACGGCACGGTCTGATCTCCAGCTTCCATTCGGCGAGCGCGCGGCTGGCGAGACGGTGTGTGGAGTTTCAACCAGCTAGAGACGCTGACCGGGCCGCTCCCGCTCAACGATGACAGAGACCACCCCTGCGGGTTCCGAGAGAATCTACTCGGCCTGGTAGAGAATCTTGTTTTCCTAGCGGAGCTGTAGGGATACCGTCACAAAAGCTTCACAAAAGGGGATGGGCATGGCGCACGTTGGCATTATCGCGACCGTTGGACCGGTCTCGCGCAATCCAGAGACTCTCCGAGCACTCGCTTCAGCGGGAATGACGGTAGCGCGTCTCAATGGGTCCCATGCGGACCTCGATTGGCACCGGGAGACGATCCAGCTCATCCGCAGCGTGCTGCCCGATCTTCCGATCCTATTGGATGTTCCTGGCCGCAAGATCAGGACACTCCAACTCGCACACGAGCCAAGTTTCTCTGCCGGCGATCGCCTCACGCTGACGACGGACCGCTCGCACGACGGGCGCGAAAAGGTGCCCGTCAACTTCGACGGCCTGCACGAACAGCTTAAGCCTGGGGTGCGCGTATTCGCCGACGACGGAACGCTCGCGTTCCTGGTCGAGGAGGTGGACGGACGCGACATTCACGTTCGAGCGCTTGGAGACGGACAGCTTCGCAGTCGCAAAGGGATCAACGTTCCTGACGTCAATCTTGGCCGCGCTCTTGTCACGTCCGCCGACGAAGCCATGCTCGCTTTCGCGGCCGAGACCGGTGTCGACTACGTCGGCATCAGCTTCGTCGAGAGCGCCGCGCACGTGCAGGCAATCCGTCGACTTATCCGGAACGGCTCGCCTCGCATCGTCGCGAAGGTGGAGAACCAGGGCGGTCTCGATCACCTGGACGAGGTGATCGCCGCGAGCGACGTAATCATGATCGATCGCGGGGACCTCTCGGTCGAGACCGAGCTCGACCGCGTTTCCCTGTTCCAGAAGCAGATCATCACCGCCGCTCAGGCCCGCGGGAAACCGGTCATCGTTGCGACTGAGCTGTTGCACACGATGATCGAGAACCCATACCCGACGAAAGCCGAAATCAGCGACATCACCAATTCCGTGCTGGATGGGGCATCGCTGCTGATGCTCTCCGGCGAAACCGCGGTCGGGAGATTCCCCGTCGAGGCGGTCGCCCGCTTGGCGAGCGTAGCGAGCGTCGCGTCGGAAGACGTCGGGCGGATCGCTCGGAGCCCAGAATTGCCGCAAGTGGTCCGGGCGGTGCATGCCCTCAGCCGATCCGGCGAGGTGACCGGCGTCATCGTGCTCTCAAGGTCGGGATACGCGGCGGGTCTCGTCGCCGCCGCGCGTCCGGCGGCGCCGGTTCTGGCTGTGCATTCGGACGAGGGCCTGGCGCGCTCTCTAAACCTGCTGCCCGGGGTGAGGGCCGTTCATGTGCCTGGGTTCGATTGGGACGCGTCGGATCCCACGGATGCAGCCATCGCAGCCTTGGTTGGGCGTGGCCTCCTGGGCGAGGCCGATGTGGTGCTCACGGTTGCGGCGTCTGCTGACGAGAGCAGAGCGGACCTCCTGACCCTCCGCACGCGAAGACTCTCGCCCGCTCTCGGAATCGAACCGCAGGCCGCCTGACGTACGCCGGCATCGGAAAGACCGTCCATGCACGACGCCATTTTGATCGGCGCGCTGATCGCCGCCTTCGCTGTTGTCCAATCTGTTTTCGGGATGGGGTTGCTCATCTTCGGCACCCCGACCTTGCTGCTTCTGGGCCTGGACTACGCTGAGACGCTCGGCTGGCTGCTGCCGGCGTCGGTGACGATCTCTGCGATTCAGACGCGCGGATCCTCACAGTTCGTGGAGATATGGCGCAAAGGGCGCCCCCTCCTGTGCTTGATCCCCCTTCTGCTCGCGCTTGCGCTGGTGCTGCGCCAAGGACTTCACGCCCGCCTTGATTTGGCGATTGGCCTTGCGCTCATCGGCGCGTCCGCCCTGCGCCTCAACCAGGCTTTACAGGCTCGACTGCGCGCTTTCATCGGGCGGGCAGAACGACCCTATCTCGTCGCCATGGGTCTGCTGCACGGGTTCACCAACATGGGCGGCGCCCTGCTCTCGGTGTACGCCTCGGCCCAAGGCGAGGGTAAGGAGCGCACCCGGGGCATCGTCTCGACCTACTACCTGTCTTTCGGCCTGGTCCAGCTGGCCGTGCTGGCGCTGTTCTCTCCTCATGCGCTGGGGCTACACAGCGTCCTGGCGGCGGCGATCGCGGCCATCTCTTACGCAGCCGCCGGACGGAAGGTCTTTAAGGGGGCCACCCCGCTTGTCTTCGAGCGCTCACTGACGGGATTCATCGCGGCCTACGGCGTCGCGGTGCTGATCAAGTCGGCTCTGTGAGGGCCAGGCGGTGACCGCGATTCTCACAGCGCTTACGCCGATCTTCGCCCTGATCCTGATCGGGTTCCTCATCCGCCAAAAGGGCCTGCTCGCGGACGAGTTCTGGGTTCCCTGCGAACGCTTGAACTACTTCCTCTTCTTTCCCTGCCTGATGTTCAGTCAGATTGCGACGGCGCGCTTCGACGGGTTCTCACTCGGCGGAATTGCGACGAGCCTGCTTGGAGGCGTCGCCGTGGGCGGACTGCTGCTCTACGTCTCACGCGCGCTCCGCCCACAACCCGGGCCGACCTTCTCGTCCGTGCTCCAAGGCGCCCTGCGGCCGAACACCTACGTGGGCGTCGCCGCCGCGACGACCCTCTTCGGCAAGCCTGGCCTGACAGCGACTGCGATCGCGATCGCCGTCACGATCCCGGTGCTCAACGTCGGATCGATTATCGTGCTCTCGATCTATGGGCATCACGGCCGGCTTCAGGTCGGCAAGCTCGCCAAGACCATCGTGACGAACCCGGTGATCCTCTCGGTGCTCCTTGGCGCCGCGGCGAATGGCCTTCGCTTCGTGCCGCCTCCGGCCCTGGCGAGCCTGCTGTCGATCCTTGGCGCCGCGTCGCTTCCGCTGGGGTTGTTGGCTGTCGGCGCAGGGCTCGAAATGCAGGCGTGGCGTTCGGTGCGCCGGCCCGTCTTCGAGTCCACAATCGTCAAGTTAGCGATCGCCCCTGTCGCGACCTATGTGCTCGGGAGGACCGTGGGGCTGCACGGTGTCGGTCTAAGTACGGCCGTGCTGTTCAATGCGCTTCCGTGCACGCCGTCGGCCTATATCATGGCTCGCCTCCTCGGGGGCGATCATCAGGTCTCTGCCAGCATCATCAGCGTCCAGACGGTGCTCGCGGCCGCCACCATTCCAATCGTGCTTATCTTCTTCGGCTGATGTCGCATCTCGAACTCCATGACCGTTTCGCTGTGGTGTCGGATATCCACGGCAATCTTCCGGCGCTCGAGGCGGTGTGCCGGGAACTGGCGCGGGAGGGCGTGGAGCAGGTGATCAACCTGGGCGACTCCTTCTCGGGTCCGCTCTGGCCTGCGGAAACTGCGAGCTTCCTTCGCGATCGCGGCTGGCCGACGCTCGCCGGAAATCACGAGCGCTATCTTCACTCGGGAATGGGTGGAAGCGCGTCGGACGCTTTCGCGGCCCGCGAACTCGGCCCGGAAGCCATCCGAGATATCGCACGCTTGCCAAAGTCGTTTCGTGGCAGGACCCGGAAGGGCGCCTCGGTGCTCTTCTGCCATGGCGTGCCTGACGACGACTGCCTCCCCTGGCTGCACACCGGAAAGCCCGGCGACTATGCGCCGGCTACGCGGGCCGAGATCGCTCGCCACCTTACGTCGGATGCGCTGGCATTGTGCGGGCACACGCACCTGCCGCGGGTGCACCGTGTGCGCGATCGGCGTGTGGTGGCCAATCCTGGCAGCGTGGGTCTTCCCGCATGGCTTGAACAGCGGGTTCGAGAGCCGCCGCCTCCGACCTTTCTGCTTGTTGAGCAGAGCGCCACCTTGCGAGTCACCATGCGATCGGCGCCGTATCGGTATGAATATGCAGCGCAGCGCGCCGAGACGAACAGCCGCACGGAGTGGGCCTTTCGGTTAAGAACGGGCGTGTTCACCCCGCCCATGCCATAAGGCCGCGTTTCGCCGGACCGGTATATTCGATTCATTTCAAGCGAGGCGTCGCGGCACGGGCTCGCGGCGCTACAGGGGGGCTGCATGCTGAGATGGTTCCAGGCGCTGATGCCGCGCGAGGAAGCGTTCTTCGACCTGTTCGAAGCGCATTCGAGAACCCTCTGCGCCGGCGCGCGAGCTCTGCGCGATCTGTTGCAGACCGGTGGCGACGAGGTTCCTGCGCGCTGCGCCGATATCTCGCGTCACGAGACGGACGCCGACGAGATCACCCGCGAGGTGCTGCTGGCTGTGCGGCGAACCTTCATCACCCCGTTCGACCGGGCTGATATCCGCGACCTCATCACCTCGATGGACGACGCCATCGACCAGATGCACAAGACCGCCAAGGCCATCACCCTGTTCGAGCAGCGCAACTTCGAGTCGCACATGGCCACCCTCGGGGAGGTCATCGTCAAGACCGCCGACCTGACCGCTGAGGCCGTGCCGCTGCTGCGTGCCCTTCGCACCAACGCGGGACGCCTGAACGCGATCACCGAGGAGGTGAGGCGCCTCGAGGAAGATTCAGACCAGCTCTACGACCAGGGCATGGCCGCGCTCTACCACGGTCCCGCGCGTAGCGATCCCATGGCCTTCATCGTGGGATCGGAGATCTACGACCACCTGGAAAAGGTGGTCGACCGGTTCGAGGACGTGGCCAATCGGATCAGCGGCGTGCTGATCGAGCATCTGTAGGGGCCGACGTGGATCTCGCCAGCTCGGGCGTTCTGCTCGTCTTCCTCATTGCCGTTGCTCTGGTCTTCGACTTCCTGAACGGCATGCACGACGCGGCCAATTCGATCGCCACCATCGTCTCCACCCGCGTACTTCCAGCGAACTGGGCGGTGATCTGGGCGGCCTTCTTCAACTTCGTGGCCTTCCTCTTCTTCGGGCTGCACGTGGCCACCACGGTCGGCAAGGGCATTATCCATCCGGCCATCATCTCCGACGCGGTGATTTTCGGGGCGCTGGGCGGGGCGATCACCTGGAACGTGGTGACCTGGCTCGCGGGGATTCCCTCCTCCTCGTCGCACGCCCTGATCGGCAGCCTGCTCGGCGCCGGGATAGCTAAGGCTGGCTTTGATCCCATCGTCTGGATGGGGGTTCTGAAAACGATCGCGGGGATTGTGGTTTCGCCGACGCTCGGCTTCGCCCTCGCGCTCCTACTTGTGCTGATCGTGTCCTGGGGATTCCGGCGGACCACGCCGGCGATCGCAGACTCCACCTTCCGCAAGCTGCAGTTCGTCTCGGCCTCGCTCTATTCGCTCGGACACGGCGGCAACGATGCCCAGAAGACGATGGGCATCATTGCGGTCCTACTGTTCGCACACGGCAAGCTCGGCGGCGAGTTCCACGTCCCGCTGTGGGTGGTGCTGAGCTGCCAGGCAGCGATGGCGTGTGGAACTCTCGCGGGCGGATGGCGTATCGTCCACACCATGGGCTCGAAGATTACCCGGCTCTCACCTCAGCAGGGCTTCTGTGCCGAGGCCGGGGGCGCCATCACCTTGTTCCTGGCCACCCACATCGGCGTTCCGGTCTCGACGACTCATACCATCACCGGCGCAATCGTCGGGGTCGGTGCGGCGCGCCGGGTCTCCGCAGTGCGCTGGAACTTGGCCACCGGTATTGTCTGGGCTTGGATTATCACCCTCCCCATCTCCGCCGCCATGGGCGCGTTGTTCTACGGTCTGGCGCGCTTGGCGCACCAGGTCGCGGGCTGATGGCGAAAAAGGGTCAAGTTCCCGCCGAGCCTGACCGAGAGCCCCGCTCGCAGGCGGCGGCCCTGCCGTGGCGTTACACCGAGGATGGTGCGATCGAGGTGCTGCTCATCACCTCGCGCCAGACGCGCCGCTGGGTGATCCCCAAGGGGTGGCCGATCAAGGGCCTCAATATGCCCCAAACTGCAGCGCGAGAGGCTTTCGAGGAGGCCGGCGTCGAAGGTGAGTTGTCCAAGAAGAAGGTGGGCGTCTTTCACTACCAGAAGCGCGTGGCCAGCGGCCGACTGCAGCAGATCCGTGTCGCGGTCTATTCGCTGAAGGTGGCTGCCGAGCGAGAGGTCTGGCCTGAGGTAGACCAGCGGGAAAAACTCTGGACGACCCTCACGGCGGCGGCCGACCTGGTGCATGAGGCAGAGCTGGCCGAGCTTTTGCGGAATTTCTCGCCCGCCTAAGCTGACACCCCGTCACTTCGACGCAGGTTCAACTTCGCGGATTACGGTGACAATGCACTAATTGACCTTCACCACCCCGCCGTCCATCGCCGAGGACTATCGCGAAGACGGCCGACCCGCTGGAAACGCCACGAGCGCGTGGAGCAGCGCCTCGATGACGGCTCGATTGCTGGCGTTGTCGTCGACGGCCAGGATCCGCAGCTGAGGAAGCTCAGTCTGCGTCTCGGCGTCAGCGGTCTCGACCCGCGCCGTCACGGCTGGAGCTTCGATCGAGCCGACGAAGGTGGAGCCCGAGCCTTCGACGCTCTCGACGTCGAGGTCTCCGCCCATCATCCGGCAGAGACGCCGCGAGATCGAAAGTCCCAGACCCGTGCCGCCGTATTTGCGACCGGTCGAGGGGTCGCCCTGGCTGAAGTCGCGGAACAGCCGCGCCAGCACGGCGGGCGACATGCCGGCGCCGGTGTCTGTGACCTCGAACCGCAAACGCTGGTCGACGCCGTAGCGGACGCTCAGGCGGATCTCGCCCCGGTCGGTGAACTTCAGAGCGTTTGAAAGCAGGTTGGTGAGGATTTGCCGAAGCCGCGTCGGGTCGCCCACGACCCAAGCCGGAACGTGCTCGAACTCCACGGTCAGGACGAGGCCTTTCTCGGCGACCGGCCCATCCCAGAGCGCCACGATCGAGGACCGCAGATCTCCGCCGGACAGCCCCGCTGAACGGCTAAGCAAGGCGAAGGACATGCGCGACCAGGTTCTGATCACCGACGCCGAGTTCGAGACCATCAAGGCCCGCGTCATCGCGGGGCTCTAGCGGTGAGAACCTGACGGATCGTCCCCAGCCGTCCCACGGCCGGCAGGGCGGGGGCCGAAACTCAAAAAAGTGCACCGTACCGCAATGCCTATGCGCGCCGCCGCCGCCAACTTGGCTTTTAGCCAGCGCGCCTCATCCGTTTGGTGGATGCCACGGCCTGCAGCTTTGGCAGAGTCTCGGTTTCAAACCGGAAGGTGAGCGAGATGGCGGCCCTACGGGCTTGTGAAGACCCCGTCTTCGATCGGGGCGACGACCTTCGACTGAGCAAGCCCAGCAGGAGGTGGTTATGAAAGCCTCTATTCGCTTTCTGACATTTGCGTCCGCGGCGCTGCTTGCGGTGATCATGATCTCACCAGCTGCCGCGCGTCCTTTCGAGGACGTCAACATGAACACCGACATTTCAGTGGATGGACGGGGTAACATCGTTGTGCGGTGGATGGACGGTCAGTTCGACGAGTATCACGTCGGCTGGAGCGTGAATGGCGGATCGCGCGGTTCACGGACCCGTCCGGGCGACAAGCTTTTCACGGTGCTGATGCCCTACAGCCCAGGTTCGGTCTATCAGGTCGGGGTCCAGGGCTGCATCAAGCATGCCTTCGGGCATGACCAGTGCACGAGCTGGGACACAGTCACATGTGGACCGGCGGCGCGTTCGCCCTGTCCGGGCTCACCCGAAGCGATACGGCGTGGCGGTCATACATACTAAGGTCCGCCACGGTCTTGATGCCCTCGCGGGCATTGCGGTGATGGTGTGGACGGCTCCGGCGAGTTCGCCTTCGGCTGCGTCACCGGCCAGATCTTCGGCGGCGGCGACACAGACGCCGTCGAGTTCTCCTGGCAAGGCAATGACGAGATGGACGAGGCCCAAGGCGACGGCTCGGCCGAACTCCAGCCTGACGGCTCGCTGAAGGGCCAAATCTGCTTCCACGACGGCGACGAAGCAAACTTCAGCGCTCGCCGGGAGACTTCTTCAACGGCCTGCTAGGCCGCTTCGTCAGCGATGGCTGGGATTGATTAGTTATTTTATAACTAGTAATTCTATGTCTATGAACAGATCCCCCAAACGCTCGTCCATCGCGCTCGCCGTCCTCGTGATGCTGTGCGAGGCCCCGATGCACCCCTACCGCATGCAACGGCTCCTCAAAGAGCGCGGCAAAGACGCGGTGATCAACGTCGAGCAGCGGGCGAGCCTCTATCAGACGATCCAGAGGCTCGAACGTGATGGCCTGATCTTGGCCCGGCAGACGATCCGCGACGACAAGCGGCCCGAACGGACCGTCTATGAGATCACCGAGGAAGGACGCGCGACCGCGCTCCAGTGGATGCGCCAGATCCTGGCGACGCCCACACCGGAATATCCTGAATTTCCTGCGGCGGTTTCATTCCTCGCCCTGCTGACGCCAGAGGATGCCGCTGACCAGTTGGCGCGGAGGGCCCAGGCCATAGAGGCCGAGGTCGTACGCATTGATCAGGCATTGAAGCAGACCGAAGCGATGGGCCTGCCCCGACTCTTCATGCTGGAGTCGGAATACGTCCGCGCCGCCCAGCTCGCTGAACTGACCTGGGTGAAGGCCGTGCTCGAGGACCTACGCGCCAGTCGTCTCAAGTGGGACGAGGCCTGGCTGCGTGAGATCGCCGCCCAATTCTCCACCGAACCCGTCAGCGGCGGGGAATAGATTCATGCACGTCCTGATCATCGGCGCCGGCACCGGCGGCCTGGCCCTCGCTCATGTGCTCAAGCCGGCGGGTATCGGCGTTTCGGTCTTTGAGCGCGACCTAACGCCCAACGCCGACACCGGCGGTTTCCGCGTCGGCATCAGCCCTGCCGGCAGCCGGGCTTTGAAGGCCTGTCTTCCGCCTCAGCTCTACGACCTCTTCGTCGCCACCTGCGCGCGGCCGCCGCGCTATTTCAACATGCTGACCGAGCAGTGGTCGCAGCTGCTCTGCCTCGAGATCGAGGGCGAGGCGGCTGACGCTATGGACGGGGAGAAGAACGTTATCCGCAAGACGCTGCGATCGGTCCTCCTCATGGGGCTCGAAGAGAACGTCTCGTTCGGCAAGGGATTGGCTCGCTACGCCGACAACGCCGACGGTTCGGTCACGGCCTGGTTCGAGGACGGAAGCTGTGCGACCGGCGATGTCCTCATCGGCGCAGACGGTTCGGGGTCGGCCGTGCGCCGGCAGCGCCTGCCGGGTGCAAAGCTAGAGGACACGGGCATGGTCTCGATCGGCGGCAGGCTTCCCATGACGGCGGAAACCCGGGCGCTGCTGTCAGACAAGATGTTTCAGGGCATGTCGATGATCATGGCGCCAAGGGGGTTCGGCGCGATTGTTCATGCGCTGGAGTTTCCGCAACGGGCCAATCCCGATCTGGCGGCGCGCTGGCCTTGTTTTGCCGACATCCTCGACGACGACAGCATTGGCTGGGGCCTGTGGGGCGCACGGCAGAATTTCCCAACGGATCCTTCCGTGCTGGACGGGGAGGTCCTCGCCCGACTGGCGCTGGACGTGACGCACGGCTGGCATCCTCACATGCGTAGGCTCATCGAAATGACCGAACCGTCGGAGGTCGGCTACATCGGAGTGAGGACCTCGGTCCCTCCTCCGCCCTGGCCGAGCTCAAACGTCACCTTGCTGGGCGACGCGATCCACACGATGACGCCGGGCCGCGGCGCCGGGGCCAATACCGCATTGCGCGACGCGGTGCTGCTGTCCGGCGCGCTGATCGATGTCCATCACGGCCGCAAAGCGCTCCTGCCCGCCATCGTGGCCTATGAGGCCGAGATGCTGCGCTACAGCGCCGAGGCGGTGAATGAATCGAAGCAGAACATGAGTTCCAAGGACCTCATCCACCGGCCGGTGATCGGCGCGCTCCAGCTGGCCGCAATGCGCGGCGGGATGCGCGTCGTCGATGCGATCCCAGCCATGAAACAGAAGGTGCTTCAGAACCTCATGCGCGTGCGCGGCGAGAACTGAGGACCGTCCGAACCCCGTGAGCGACGACGGGGTTTGGAAGCACCGGCGGCATGGCGGGAAGCAGAGGAACGCGCCGCTAGCCGGGGATTACGGTGATGGTGTGGACGGCGCTCGCGAGCGCCGTCCACACCATCACCGATTTCCGTACATGCAGCTCGCGCGTCAAAGATGGCCCGCAAGGGATGCGCGGTCACCACAATCCCTGGCTTCTCAGAAGTCGCCACTCATGGACCGCCCTCGCTGCCGCGGGGATTTTGAGTGCGGTCCAGATCGCTGCAGCCGCGCACACAAGCGCCAAGAGCGCCGTCACCGCAATTCCCTCACGCGTGAGAAGGCCGGATGTTCCGACTGCCCGAAGCGTCTTCCAGTAAGCCGTAGCACCTGCTGTGGCGACGTGGCCGTAGAACAAAGCCTCCAACGCGGACCCACCCCATACAAGGCACATACCTAGGGCGCGGATACGGCTCGCCGGCGGGTCAATGCGAGAAGCTGCTTCCGGTGGTTGCGACGCGATTGAGACATTTGCGGGCCTTTCCCAAACGTGGAGATCGCTCCGGTGTCGCGCCCGGCGGTCGATCAACGTTAGATTGTCAAAGCTGATCGATTCGAAAAAGGCCGTGCCTTTCGGATTTGAGCTGGGCATTTCGTCGGCGAACGGCGCGGCCGCTGCAGCACCTCCGCGTTTCACGCGCGACCTGCGCGCTTGCGCCCATTGCCGAACAGCTAAGCGACCGCGCTGGCTTGAACGGGCTTCCCGCCTGAGAGGCTCAGGCTCTGCACCGCCTCCACCAGAGTTTCGACCAGGGCTGTAGGTTGGATGGGCTTGCTCAGGTGGCCATCGAACCCCTGGGCGACGTAGCGTTCGCCGTCGCCGGCCATTGCCTCGGCGGTGAGCGCGACCACACGAACACAAGGGTCGCCAGCCGTTCCGCTGCGGATCGCCGCGAGCGCCTCGAGGCCGTTCATGACCGGCATGTTGATGTCCATCAGCACCAGGTCAGTCGGAACCGCGCGGAGGATGTTCAGGGCGTCGGCTCCGTCGCACGCCAAGGTGACGGAGAGCCCGAGCGCGTGGAGCAGCGCCTCGATGACGGCTCGATTGCTGGCGTTGTCGTCGACGGCCAGGATCCGCAGCTGAGGAAGCTCAGTCTGCGTCTCGGCGTCAGCGGTCTCGACCCGCGCCG
>Ga0207711_10003987_pt1 | contig 12681 bp, 10 predicted proteins | sample KBSS34metaG_FD_184401 | JGI IMG/M metagenome (GOLD analysis project Ga0207711, IMG submission 184401) | Switchgrass rhizosphere microbial communities from Kellogg Biological Station, Michigan, USA - KBS S3-4 metaG (SPAdes) (version 2) | ecosystem: Host-associated > Plants > Roots > Rhizosphere...
CGAAGGCGTTCCGCAATTCCTGCGACCACGGCTCGCCCGGCTTGACGTAGGTGGTGCCCGGAATGAGGTCATGGAACGCGACGAAGATCGCCTTTCGCCGCGCGTCCATGCTCACCATGGCGGTCAACAGAGCATCGACCACGAGATGCGCACCGAGGTCCTGCATGGCGTCGAACTCGGGACCGTTCTTCTCGATCTCGTCGAGCATGCCGTCGACGATCCCGGCGATGCTTTGCTGGAGCTGCTCGATCCGCCGCGACGAGAACGCCGGCATCAAGAGCCGGCGGACGCGGGCGTGCTGCTCGCCGTCCATCTGGGTGACGAACTGCGCGTCCATGATCTTGTTGTACTGCTCCCAGCCGGGTCCGCGCGGCATCTCGGAGCGAAAGGTCTCGGTGTCGGAGAACACCTTGTGGACGTCGGCGTAGCGGCCGACCACCACCTGAACCGGCCCTTGGACCGGCCCCTTGCCGAGCACGTAGAACGGCCGCCGCGTCGCCCATTCGGCCATCAGGCGGTGCGCATTGGCCTTGAACTCGGCGCTGCCGAGGTCGACGTCGACGACGTTGCTGCGGTCCAACTCGGCCAATGATGGCATGCAAGCTCCGGCACCTGCGATTGATTAGATATCTAAGTATCGCATCGGAGGGGATCGACCTCAACACCATTTTGGCTTGATGCCGGGTGGCGCAAGCCAAGACCGCGCAGCCATTTCTGTGGCAGAGATGACGGTCGGGTTGGTAGACGAACCATAATAGAGTCTCCGCAATGAGTCCTCCTGGCTTCACGCCGTTTTTCGACGGGCACAATGACGCGCTGTTGCGCCTGTTCAAACGCGACGGCGCCGACGCGCCGCGCGCCTTCATCGACGGCGAGGACAAGGGACAGCTCGACCTGCCGATGGCCGTTCAGGGCGGATTCGCCGGCGGCCTGTTCGCAATCTTCGTGCCGTCGCCCAAGGCGCCCTCCCCACCAACCGCGCGCGCCGAGGATACCGGCCCGGTGCCCGACACGGCGCCGGGCGCGCCGATGCCGCCGCCGCTCGAGCTTGCGGCCGCGCAGGCCGCCGTCTCGAGCATGGCATCGATCCTGATCCGCATCGAGCGCGAGGCGAACGGACGTGTCCGCATCTGCCGCAGCGCCGACGACATCCGCCATTGCATCGAGACCGGCGTGCTGGCGGCGGTGCTCCATATCGAAGGCGCGGAAGCGATCGACCCGGAGTTTGAAACGCTCGACGTTCTGCATCAGGCCGGACTGCGCTCGCTCGGTCCGGTGTGGAGCAGGCCCAACGCGTTCGGGCACGGCGTGCCGTTCCGCCTGCCATCGTCACCCGACACCGGCCCGGGCCTGACCGATCTCGGCAAGGACCTGATCCGGGCCTGCAACCGGCTGAACATCCTGATCGACCTGTCGCATCTCAACGAGCGCGGCTTCTGGGACGTGGCCGAGCTGAGCGACGCTCCCTTGGTCGCCACCCATTCCAACGCCCACGCCCTGAGCCCGCATTCGCGCAATCTCACCGACCAACAATTGAAGGCAATCGGCGAAACCGGCGGCATGGTCGGGGTCAATTTCGCGGTGAGCTTCCTGCGACCTGATGGTCGCCAGGACCGCGATACGCCGGTCGAGCTCATCATCGATCATGTGGAGCACATGCTTGCCCAGGTCGGCGAGGACGGCGTCGGCTTCGGCTCGGATTTTGACGGCGCCATGATCCCGAAACGGCTGGGCAATGCCGCCGGCCTGCAGGCGCTGGTCGAGGTCATGCGAACGCGCGGCTACGGCCAGCCGCTGATCGAGAAGCTCTGCTTTCGCAACTGGCTCCGCGTGCTGGAGCGGACGTGGAGCACGACGGGCGGCAAGGCCCGTTAGTCGGGGCTTGAACTTGCACCGACGTCTGAACGGACCAGGCATGCGGCGACGTGATTTTCTGGCAGGCAAGCGCGACGATGGTCAGGGCAGATAGGCCTTCAGCACCGTGCCATCGAGCTCGTAATTGATTCGGCCGCCGCGGCCGAACGGCTTCTCCTCCGCCCTGATCTCGATGGTGACGTTGCCGCGCGGCGATGGGTCCATGCTGCCGCGTCCAAGCGTGATGCTGCTGATCGATCTCGGCGGCATGGTCAGCCGCTTCAAGGTCCCCATCTCCAGCTCGGCGAGCTTTGTCGCGGTCAAGGGCGTAAGCTCGGCAAGCGCGAACGGCCGACTGCGCGCGGCCAGCATCGACGGCGTGCCGAAACGCGTGAAGCCGTCCTTGGTGAGAAGAATCTGCGCCAGCTCTCCCGGCTGGCGCGGATCGCGCGCGGTGATGACGACCTTGTCATCCATGAACATGATCTCAGCAAAGCGCGCTTCGGCGCCGAATTCGCGGCCGATTCGCTCGAGCATCGCCACCATGGTCGCCGGATCGTACCAGTCGATCGGCGCCCGGCGGCTCTCCGGCGGCGTCACCTGCTTCACCGCACCGGTGACGTCGGCGACCACCCTGCCCTTCTCGCGATTGGGATCGGTCACTTCGATGGTCCACAACAACGTCGGTGTCCCGACGCCCTCGGTCGGCCTCTTGAGCTCGACGTCGGTGACCTGCCCTTTCGGCATGCCGAGCTGTTCTTTCGCAGCGGCAAAAAGCTTCGGCAGCACCGACCAGTCGGCGTCGTCAACACCGAACGGTCCATCGCGCACGCCCAACGCTGCGTCGGCGTTGATCGAGCCGAGGGCGCGGTGCAGCCCGCTCAAATTCCAAGTGTAAACCTCGCGCGGGCTCAGGCTGCCCGACATCGGCAGCGGATAGTTCTTGTCGGGAATGTTGGTTTGAAAGCCGATCGAATGCGCGCTGATGGCGACCTTGACCAGCAACGGTCCGCTGCCGACCGAGGCGCGGAACGCCTGGACCGCATCGGCGACGGACGCGGGCTCCTTCAGCATATCAAAGGTTTTCGCCCGATTGGTGTTGGCGAGATCAGCAGCAACGATGTTGCCCTTGAGGTCGGCGTAGACTTGCGCGGACTCGCGGCCGCTGCTCACATGGATTGACCAGCGCGCAGGACCGCTCGACGGCGATGGCAGGATGTAGACCGGCCGCGCCATTTCCATGCGTGTGACCTGGGCGGCATCATCGAGCTTGGCGCGGACGAGCGCGGCGCGCGCCATCGCAGGGACTGCGGTGAAGGCACCATCATCGAGATCGAACAGGTTGGCCTCGAGATCGGGATTGAGCAGGTCGAGGCTGACCGGCGACGGCCCCGACAGCCGATCCCAGTAGATGCCGGCAGCGGACCTCCGGCTGGTGCGCCATTCGTAGACGTGGTGGCGGTTGGCCGGGTCTTGCGCCTTGACCGAGATGCCGCCCGGATCGACCGCCACGGCAAGCACGCGCGGATGTTCTCCGATCCGCGTCCTGATCAGGGCAAGCACTTCCGCCAGTCCGTCCGGATCATTATAGAGGCTGCCCGGATCACCGACCCGGCAAGACGTCAGCAAGGTTGCGCAGAGCACGCCAAACAAAAGCCGCCGGGCCGCGCGCTTCATCCGGCAGCTCTGATGGGGCGCGATCGCCGCACCCTTCAGGTTTGCGGCCGAAACTTTTCCGGTTTGCAAAGAGCAAATCATTGCGCTTTTGCGTCGTTTCCGAAAATGGCTCCGAGCTCACCGCATGGCATCCTGCGCTGGTCACACAGGAGACACAAGTCGAACGAAAATACATCGCGCCAAGCCGATGCCTGACAATTTGGCGGCGCATCAGCCCAATCCAGCTTGTCAGCGACTTTCGGCTGACTTCACCGGGGGTAAATCGGCTTGGACTGGGGGTTCAGTCCCCGTTATGAAGTGGGTCGAGTCCGTACCGGTCTGCAGATGTGCTCGTAGGGAGTGAGGCCTTTGGGCGTCTTCAGCCGCGTGGCAAACTTATATGCGTCAAGCAAGGCGGCCCGCTGTTCCGCCACTTCGCTCGTTCTCTGGACAATCTGCCTTGGGACGGCCTGCCGCTTGCTGGTCGCCGCTACCGTACCCGACCTCGGTCACAGCGAAGCCTATTACGTTGCCACCTCTCGGCACGTGGCATTGAGTTATTTCGATCATCCACCGCTCTCATTTTGGATCGCTTGGGCGGCCTTGAAGCTGACGGCATCGGACACCGTACTTGCGGTCAGAACGCCATTCATTTTGATATTCGCGGGAACGACTTGGCTCACGTTCCGTTTCACCGCCTTGCTGTTCGGAGAAACCGCCGGGGCGTTCGCCGCGCTTCTCCTCAACGTCTCCCCGCTGTTTGCCATCAGCCTCGGGGCGTGGGTTCAGCCCGACGGTCCGTTGCTCTTTTGCCTGCTTGCCACCAGCCTCTGTCTTGTCCGCCTTGCCAATAACGAAAGACTCGAGCGCCCACTGCTGCTTTGGGCGCAAACTGGGCTTTGGCTTGGGCTTGCCCTGCTATCGAAATATTATGCAGTGCTCTTGCCGGTTGGAATCGTGCTGTTTGCGGTGACAAGCCAAGAGTATCGGCGATGGTTCCGAGAACCGGGGCCTTACATCGCGTGCGCCATCGCAATTCTCGTCTTCAGTCCGGTCTTGATTTGGAATTGGCAGAACGACTGGATTTCGTTCTCATTTCAAGGGCGGCACGCCGTCGAAAACGAAGGAACTGAGGTGCGATGGCTGATCGACAGTATTTTGGGACAGGTGGCGCTGATCGGTCCGTGGATATGGATTCCGATGCTGCTGTCGTGCGTACAGCCCGCCCGCGACGGTCGTACGGATTCCAAGAGTTGGCTGGTTCTGTGCATCGCTTCTGTTCCGATCTTGGTGTTCACAGTGATCTCGCTGTGGGTGCCACCCAGCGGGCATTATCACTGGCAGGCCCCGGGATATCTCATGTTGTTTCCCCTGTTGGGTAGATTCGTCGCGCAAAAGCTTGAAAGCGGCGACATCCACGCGAAGCGCTGGTTGGTCGCCTCTGTCGCGACGATGTTTCTGATCTTTGGGGTTATGACCACAGAGACCGCAACCGGATGGATCGATCGGTTGCTTCGAAATTCGTTCTCGGTCGGGCAAAATCTCACCGCGAAAGGACTCGAGTGGAAGGGATTGCGGAGCGCTGTCGCCGCGCGAGGCTTGCTGGGAAAATCTGGATTGTTCGTCGTGACCGCGCATCGCACCGAGATCGGCAAGGTCGATATTGAACTCGGCCGGTCTCTTCCGGTGGTTTGTCTGTGTTCCGACCCTCGCAATGTTGGGTTCGGGTGGGACCCTGGTCAATTTTCCGGGTGGGACGCCCTGATTATCGGCACGCCGGAGAATATTCCCGATGCCCAGCAACGGTACGGCACATACTTCAGAACCATCGAGCATCTGGACGAAGTGCCTATCCATCGCGCCGGAAGGACAGTACTGATCCTGCATGTCTATTATGCGAAGGATTACCTTGGTACCTATCCGCCGCCGTTTGTACATTGATCGGAGCGAACTCACACCAAATGATCGCTCGATCTCGAATGAGCGCTCACGCGTTGAAGACGCTCAACCGAAGTTTTGATGATGATTTCCAGTCCCACGGATCTTCCGGTGACCGACGCCGTGTCGATGGATGAGACCCGAAACGCGACCACGCCGGGACCCGAACTCACGGTCGTCGTACCGACCTGCAACGAGCATGACAACGTCCGCCCCGTCTATGATGCGCTTTGTTACGCGCTACGAGGCGTCGACTGGGAGGCAATCTTCGTCGACGACGACTCCCGCGATGGAACGGCAGCGGCGGTTTGCCTAATCGCCAATTCCGATCGCCGGGTGCGATGCATACAGCGGATTGGCCGACGTGGGCTGGCCTCCGCCTGCGTTGAAGGAATTTTGGCCAGCTCTGCGCCCAACATCGCGGTGATGGACGCCGACCTGCAGCACGACGAACGGCTTCTATCCGACATGCTCCGAGTATTGAAGACCGAGCCGACCGTCGACATCGTGGTCGGTAGTCGTTATGTGGAGAAGGGCGACATGAGCAGCATGAGCCGGCACCGCCTCTGGCTCAGCAGAATTGCCACCATCATTGGCCGTAAAATTCTGCGGGTTCCGGTCGCCGACCCCATGAGCGGCTTCTTCATGATCAGGCGCGAGGTGTTCCAGGCATCGGCGCGACGGCTGTCGAACATCGGGTTCAAGATACTGATTGATATTCTGGCCTCATCGCCGCGGCCACTGCAGATCGTGGAGATCCCCTTCCAATTTCGCAGTCGTCACAGCGGCGTGAGCAAGTTTGATGCGCTCATCGGATGGGAATACCTGACACTGCTGGCCGATAAGACTGTCGGCCACATCGTGCCGACCCGCTTCGTCGGCTTTGCACTGATTGGCGGACTGGGGCTTCTCGTGCATCTTGTCGTGTTGTGGCTGTGCCTCAACATCACGCATTTGGCTTTCGCGCCAAGCCAAGCGACGGCAACCGGCGTCGCAATAATCGGCAATTTTGTGCTCAATAATTCGCTGACCTATCGCGATCACCGTCTTGTCGGATGGGACTTTGCATGGGGTCTCTTGTCGTTCGCACTGATCTGCAGTTTCGGAGCGATCGCGAATGTTGGAATCGCCACGTTGCTGTTTGCCCAACAGCACTCTTACTGGTGGGTAGCAGGTATCGCCGGTGCGGCCATGAGCCTGGTGTGGAATTATGCTGTGACTTCCGTCCTGACTTGGCGTTCGCGGTGACTGACGCCGCCGTCAACGGCTAGCACCGGCGGCGCGGGGATCATGACGGATAACCCATCGCCCGAGCCGACCATGGCATTCGTCAAGTTCCCGATTGATCCGGCCCATCAGGAGCCTTGGAAGCGCGCCGGCTTCGAGTCATTAAGCCGGTCCACGACCTCGCACGCGGCAGCCCGCCTGCCGGTCGGGCCTAATCACAGCGAATAGCCGCCGTCCACCACCAGCGTCTGCGCCGTGATCATGCTGTTGTCGGCGCAGAGGAATACGATGGCACCGGCGATATCGGCTGCGGTGCACGGCCGCTTCATCAGCGTGCGCTCGACCGAAGCGCGCTTGCGCTCGTCAGGCCACTGGCTCGTCCATTCGGTGGCGACAAAGCCCGGCGCGACCGCGTTGGCGCGCGCCTCGGGCGCGAGAGCGCGGGCGAAGTTCTTGGTCAGGCTGATCAGGCCTGCCTTGCTCGCGCCATAGGCCATGCTCGATCCCGCCATGTTGAGCCCCGCGACAGAGGCGGTGTTGCATACCGCGCCTCGCGCGGCGCGCAGTGCGCTCGCCGCCGCATGGGTGCAGCGGAACGGTCCGATCAGGTTGGTGTTGAGGATCGTCATCCAGAACTCTTGGGTGAGCTTGTCCATGTCGCGTGAAGGGATTGGCTCCTTGGTGTTCGGCGTACCGGCGTTGTTGGCGAGATAGTCGAGCCGGCCGAGCTTCTGGATGGCGTCACCGACCATGCGCTCGGCCGCGCCGGCCTTGGATACATCGCCCGGCGCAGCGATCACATCGAGCCCCTCGGCGCGCAGCTTCGCTGCGGCGTCGGCGCCACGCTTGTCGTCGGGCAGATGGTTGAGCGCGACCTTGGCGCCGCGGCGCGCGAACAACTCCACGGTCGCAAGCCCGATGCCCGACGAGCCGCCTGTCACCAGCGCAGCCTTGCCCTTGAGATCGCTCATGTGCCGCCCTCCCAAAGCGATTTGCCCTGCCGATGGGATAGATTGGCGCAAAAGTGGGTCCCGTAGGAGACCGAATTGGACTTGCCCGGATAGGCCAAAGATGGCGTGAACGATCCGAAGCGGACGCCTGCCTCCGGGATCCTCCTCGCCGCCAACGTTTTTCAGTCGCATTGGCGCCAGAATTCACCAACAAGAAGCAGCGGTCGGGCGGTCAGCCAGGAGTTTGTAAATGAAGGCTATCTGCATCGCGACGGTCCTTGCCGTGGTTTCAACGCCCGCTCTCGCCCGCACGGCGCACCATCACAAGCACGTTCGGTATCATCACAGGCAGATGGTGATGACGGCCGCATGGCAACCGTTTGGATGGGCCACAGCGGTGCCCGAACGTTGGGATGCGCAGGCGCGAGCGCCGGGCATCGCGCTTGCTGCCTCGCCGGGCCAGGGCGCCTATGCCGAGATGGTTGCGCGCCATGCTGCGGCGAACGGCGTACCCGTTTCGCTTGTGCATCGCGTCATCATGCGTGAGAGCCGCTACAATCCTCGCGCCGTCAGCAAGGGCAACTACGGCATCATGCAGATTCGCCTCGGCACCGCGCGGGCGATGGGCTACACGGGGACTGCCTCGGGGCTTCTCGATCCCGAGGTCAACATGACCTATGCGGTGAAGTATCTCGCGGGCGCTTACAAGACCGCTGGCGGCAGCGAGGGCGGCGCCGTTGCCAATTACGCGCGGGGCTACTATCGCCAGGCCAGGCGGCAGGGTCTGTCGCCCTATGAGGCACCGGGTGCAGCGGCGTTTTCCATGCAGCCATCAGCACGGGGCATTCGTATCGGGCAAATGAACCCCGATGCGAGCATCAGGGTGATCGCAGACCGTCACATGGTGTTCTGACGCAAAAAAAGCCGGCGGCGCTTTGCGGTCGCCGCCGGCTTGACTATCGCGGACATCAGAGTTGGAGCCCTCGCGTTACAGGAACCGCGTCGGCCACATGATGGTGCGCCACATGTGGGCGGACGGGCTGTTGTCCCAGCCGAGGCCTTCTTTCGGCTGGCGGAAGTTGCGGCCGATGATGTCCTCGAACTGATCGAGGTTGACCTTGGCGTTAGGATCGAAGGCGTAGATGTCGTTCACGCAGATCAGCCGCGACGTCATGTAGTGTTTGTGGTTTCGCGCGCGCTTGTATTCCTCGTGGATGTACGGCTCGGGCGAATAGTCGGGCCCGAAATACTTGGTGTACATGTCGGGATAGCCGTAGCCGACCGACTCGTCGGGGAAGAAGCGCAGCGCCTGGTGCGACTTGATCGCCCAGCTCACCTCTTCGTCGACATAGGGCTCGATCATCTGCGCACCCCAGTAGCCGTGGTCGCAGCGGATGAAGCCCACCACCGCGATATCGTGGAGCAGGCAGGCGAGCACCACCTTCTCGCTGTGGCCGTTCTTGAGCGCCAGCGCCCCGCTCTGCAGCAGGTGGTTGGTCGAGGCGAGCCGGTTCTTGAAGTAGTCGAGCAGGGTCGGCTTTTCCGGCATCGGCGGCAGCCGCGGGTCCGGGCCCATGTTGAAATACTTACCCGGGTACTTCTTCATCAGCGCCGCGCCGCCCTCCATGTCGACGTGACCGTCGGTCATGTTGGCGAATACCGACTTGGTGACGATCTTGTCGAGCTCATGCATCATGTGCTCTTCGATCGCGTCGGCTTTCTCCGACAGCGTCATCTCGCTGGTGATTTTGGCTTGTGCGGCTTGAGGTCCCATCCGACCGCTCCTTCGATGTCCTATGCGGCCCCTGTGGGCCGGCCCACCGCGAAGCTACACCGAAACGCGCCGCCGCGACACTGCAAGGCGTCGGATTTCGTCCTGCAATTGGGCATGAGAGGAATGAAGCCACGGTTGACCGCGTATCGGCGGGGCTATCTGATAGCGCCGCCCGGAACCGTCTCATGCCCCATATCGAAATACGCGACGTATCGCTGGTCTATGACACGCCGGCCGGCCAAGTCACCGGCGTCCAGAGCGCCAGCTTCAACATCGAACAATCCGAATTCCTCTGCATCGTCGGGCCTTCCGGCTGCGGCAAATCCACGCTGCTCAACATCATCGCAGGGTTCCTCGAACCGACCGGCGGCATAATCCAGATCGGTGGCAAGGCGGTGAAGGGCTACGGCCAGGACCGCGGCGTGGTGTTCCAGGATTTCGCGCAGCTGTTTCCGTGGCGCACGGCGTTGGGCAACGTCACCTTCGGGCTGGAGATGAAAGGCGTCGGCAAGACGGAACGCGAGGACATCGCGCGCCAGCAGCTCAAGCTGGTCAAGCTGGAAAAATTCGCCAACTCCTATCCGCACCATCTCTCCGGCGGCATGCAGCAGCGCGTCGCCATCGCCCGCGCGCTCGCCTACAATCCGGCTGTGCTGTTGATGGACGAGCCGTTCGCGGCGCTTGATGCATTGACGCGCGACGACATGCAGCGGCTCCTGGCCGATGTGTGGCGTGAGACCCGCAAGACCGTGATCTACGTGACCCACAATGTCGCCGAGGCGGTGTATCTGGCGGATCGGGTGGTGGTGATGTCGTCGCATCCGGGCACCGTGAAGATCGAAGTGCCGATCACCCTGCCAAGGCCGCGCGATCCGCTGAGCGTCGAATTCCTCGATCATCAGAAGCAGCTTCTCCGCCATCTCGGTCAGGAGACGCACGCATGAGAATGCAAATGCGCCGATTTGCTTGCGTCACGATTCTCACTCTCGCCGCGCTTGCGTCCGGGACGGCAGCGCTGGCGCAGGACCATTATCCGAGCCGCACGGTGCGGCTCGTGGTCGGCTTCGGCGCCGGCGGCCCGACCGACATTCCGGCGCGGCACATCGCCGACAAGCTCGGCACGCTCATTGGCCAGCGCCTGATCGTCGAGAACAAGACCGGCGCGGCCGGCATGCTGGCAACGCGCGACGTGCTGGCGCAGCCGGCAGACGGCTACAACCTTCTGCTCTGCACGCATTTCGAATCGATCAACACGGTCCTCTACAAGAACCCGGGCTTCAAGCTCGCGGACCTGGCGCCGATTTCTCTGATCGCGCGTTATTACTATGGCCTCGCCGTCGCCAACGCCGTTCCGGCCAACGACTTCAACGGCCTCGTTCAATACGCCAAGGCGCATCCCGGCGAGATCAGCTACGCGACCTTGGGCGCCGGCTCGGCGCAGGAAATCCTGGCGCGGCAGATCGAGAAACTGGCCGGCATCCAGATGAACCGCATCCCGTTCCGTACCGGGAGCCAGGCGATGCCGGACCTGATCGCCGGGCGGGTCTCGATGTACGTGTCGCCGACCATCGGCGTGCTGCCGCAACATATCGACAAGCAGCTCAAGATCCTGGCGACCACGAGCCCGCAGCGGCTCAAAGGCATGGCCGATGTGCCGACGCTCAAGGAGAATGGCCTCGATTATGTGCGCTACGGCTTCCTCGGCATCTGCGCGGCGAAGGGCACGCCGCAGCCGATCCTCGACCTGCTCAACCGTCATATCGTCTCGATCGTTGCGACGCCGGATTACCGCGACCTGATCGAGAAGGGCGGCTCGCTGCCAGAGTCCTCGACGCCGCAGGGCCTGGGGCAAGTCATCGCACAGACGGTGGACGACGTAGAGGCTACAATCCGCGAATTCGGGATGCAGCAGGAATAGGCGTCCGGAAAAACCGGACGAACCGGAGGACGACATGACGATCAAATTCGACGGAATAAATCGCCGGCAAATTCTGACCGCGACCGGGGCTGCGGCATTGGCCGCCGGCGCAGGTCTCCGTCCTGCCGCCGCGGCGGACGTCACGATTCGCCAGGGCTACCAGACCAACATCTGGGGCATGCCGACCTATTACCTGATGAAATCCGGCTATCTGGAAAAGCGCGGCATCAAGACCGAGGACTTTGCCGTACCGTCCGGCAACCTGACCATGCAACAGATGGTGGCGCGGCAGGTCGATATGGGCACCTACGCCGGGCCTTCCTTCATCCTCGGCCACGACAAGGGCGGCCTGGTCGCCATCGCGCAGATCGAGACCGTGGGCGCGACCGGATCGATGGTGGTGCGGAAGGACCTCGGCATCACCAAGATGGCCGACCTCAAGGGCAAGAAGATCGCCAACCAGACCGGATCCTCGATCGGCAACATCTTCGTCGATCAGGTCGGACCGGCCAACGGGCTGAAGAAGGGCGACTTCCAGGAGGTCCGCATGGACGTCAACAACATGATCGCCGCCATGGCGGCGAAGACCGTGGACGCCATGATCAACGTCGAGCCGTATAACGCTATCGCCGAGGCCGAAGGACTCGGCACGATCATCATGAGCCTCGACAAATACGACAAGGTGCCGGTGTTTATGGCGGCGACGCCCGACTTCGTCGAGAAGAACCCGGACACGATCGTCGCCTACCTCAAAGCCTGGCTCGACGTGAAAAAGGACTTCAAGGAGAACCCGAAAAAAGTGTCGGAGGTGATCTACTCGTTCTTCACTTCCAAGGGCTACAACATGGACCCGAAGACCTTCGAGACGGCGATGGGCCGCGTCGCGGTCGACCCGGGCTTTCCGACCGATCTGGTGCCCTACCTGACCAAGCACACCGAGGTGCTGATCCAGGAGAAGAAGGTCTCGGCGATGCCGGATTGGAAGAAGGCGTTGCGCACCGACTTCATGGACAAGGCACGCGCCGGCTCCTGACCGCGAAATAGGCATTTCGAGAATGACGAGGCCGGCGCGAATGCACGCCGGCCTCGTGCTTTTGGGGCCTCCCCTCGCCCACGGAAACGCGCTAAACGTTCCGCCACGCGGTCAGTCCGCTGAAGGGGAGAACTTTATGAAGCGTGCGAAGAAGAAGGTTGCCAAGAAGTCCGGTGCGAAAAAGAAGACCGTCAAGGCGAAGGCGAAGACCGCGAAATCCTCCGTCAAGAAGCCAGCCGTCAGCCGCAAATCCGCGCAGCCCGGCCAGGCTAAGTCCGACGGCACCGTCACCTGGAATTTCAAGCTGCTGTCCCACAACCTGCTCGGCGGC
>Ga0207711_10003988_pt1 | contig 12680 bp, 8 predicted proteins | sample KBSS34metaG_FD_184401 | JGI IMG/M metagenome (GOLD analysis project Ga0207711, IMG submission 184401) | Switchgrass rhizosphere microbial communities from Kellogg Biological Station, Michigan, USA - KBS S3-4 metaG (SPAdes) (version 2) | ecosystem: Host-associated > Plants > Roots > Rhizosphere >...
GGCAGGTCGACGGCAAGACCTACGCGCTTCCGTTCAGCTACGGCATCGAGGGATTCTGGTACAACAAGGACCTCTTCAAGCAGGCCGGGATCACCGACGTTCCCACCACCCTCGACCAGCTCAACGACGATGTGACCAAGCTGAAGGGCGCGGGCATCGCCCCGATCGCCGTCGGCGCCGGCGACAAGTGGCCGGCCGCCCACTGGTGGTACAACTTCGCGCTGAAAGACTGCACCCCGGCAACCCTGAAGAAAGCCACCTCGAAGCACGTCTTCACCGACAAGTGCTTCGTGCAGGCGGGCACCGACCTGAAGAAGTTCATCGCCACGAACCCGTTCCAGGATGGATTCCTCGCCACGCCCGCTCAGACCGGCGCCGGCAGCTCGGCCGGCCTGGTCGCCAACGGCAAGGCCGCCATGGAGCTCATGGGCCACTGGGATCCCGGAGTGATGAGCGGCCTGACCGCCGACAAGAAGGTTCCGCCGTTCCTGGGCTGGTTCAACTTCCCGGGCGTCCCCGGATCCGCCGGTGACCCGACCGCGGCCCTCGGCGGCGGCGACGGATTCGCCTGCTCGAAGAAGGCTCCGCCGGAGTGCGTCGAGTTGCTCAAGTACATCGTGAGCGTCGACGTGCAGAAGAAGTTCGGTGCCAGTGGCGCGGGCCTACCCGTCACCAAGGGCTCCGAGTCGAGCGTCACCGACCCGAACCTGGTCCAGGTGCTCGACGGCAAGAACAAGGCATCGTACGTTCAGCTCTGGCTCGACACCTCGTACGGAGCCAACATCGCTGGTGCCATGAACGACGGCATCGTCAGCCTGTTCGCCGGCAAGGGAACGCCTGAGGACATCGTCAAGGCGATGCAGGCAGCCGCGGCCCAGTAGCGCATGTCAGTCGGCACCATCACGGCCGGGCCCGCGGTTTCCGCGGGCCCGGCCCCCGCTCACCGCAGACGTTCGCGTCTGCGCCAGCGCATCGAGATCGCCCTGTTCGCGGGCCCAGCGTTCCTCGTCTATGTGACGTTCGTGCTGGTCCCGGTCGCGCTCGCGGCGGTCTACAGCTTCTTCCGGTGGAACGGCCTCCAGGCCCTCACCGACTTCATCGGGCTCGAGAACTACCGGAGGGCGCTCAGCGACCCGGTCTTCATCGGAGCCATCGGCCACAACCTCTTCGTCGTCGGGATGTCGTTGATCGTGCAGGGCCCGATCGCCATCGGCGTGGCTCTGCTGCTCAACCGCCGACTGCGCGGCCGCACCTTCTTCCGCGTCATCATCTTCATCCCCTACGTACTCAGCGAGGTCATCGGGGCCGTGAGCTTCAAGCTGCTGCTGCAGCCGGCCGGCCCGTTCGACAGCTTTCTGCACTCCATCGGCCTGGGCAGCCTCAAGCAGCTCTGGCTGGCCGACAGCAACGTGGTGCTCTGGGTTCTGTTCGCCGTGCTCACCTGGAAGTACGTCGGCTTCGCCATCATCCTGTTCCTGGCCGGGCTCCAGGGCGTGCCCGCCGAGCTCGAGGAGGCGGGACGCATCGACGGCGCGAGCTGGTGGCAGATCCAGCGGCACATCACCATCCCGCTGCTGGCCCCGACCATCCGGATCTGGGCGTTCCTCTCGATCATCGGATCGCTCCAGCTGTTCGACATGGTCTGGGTGCTCACCGGCGGCGGCCCGGCCGGCTCGACGACCACGATGGCGACATACATGGTCCAGTACGGGTTCCAGCGCAACCAGCTCGGCTTCGGCAGCGCGGTCGCCGTGATCCTGTTCCTCATCTCGTTGACGTTCGCCCTGCTCTATCAGCGCTTCGTGCTCCGGCGCGACCTGCAGGGTTCGATGTCGCAAGGGGTGCGCTGATGACCGCCGCCACTCTCAAGCAGGTACGCCGACCACGGTTTGATTGGGGCCAGCCCTTCGTCTACGTCGTCGCCCTCGTCATCGTCGGCATCACTGTCGTGCCGGTCGCCTACATCTGGATCAACGCGTTCCGCACCACCGCCCAGATCAACGCCGACCCCTCTGGGTGGCCAAGTCCGTGGCTGTGGCAGAACTTTGCGACTGTGCTCAGCGCATCCACCTTCTGGACGGAGGTGCTCAACAGCACGATCACCGCCCTGGGAACGACGGCGGGGGTCGGCATCCTCGGAGTGCTCGCGGCGTTCGTGATCGCCCGCTACGAGTTCCGCGGGCGTGACGCTCTCTACTCGCTGTTCACGGCCGGGCTGCTGTTCCCGATCACGGTCGCGATCCTGCCGCTCTACCTGATGCTGCAGGGGCTGGGGCTGGTGAACACCCTGGCCGGGGTGATCATCCCGCAGATCGCCTTCCAGTTGCCGGTGACGATCATCATCCTGGTACCGTTCCTGCGCGCCATCCCGGTCGAGTTGGAAGACGCAGCCTCGATCGACGGCACCAGCCGCTTCGGATTCTTCTGGCGGATCGTGCTGCCCCTGTCGGGTCCTGGGCTGGTCACGGTCGGGGTGCTGGCGTTCGTCGCCAGCTGGAACGCCTACCTGCTGCCCTTGCTGCTGCTCGGCGATCCGTCGATGCAGACTCTGCCGCTGGGCGTTGCTCTGTTCTCGACGCAGTACTCGCAAGACACCGCGCTGGTGCTGGCCTTCACGACCCTGGCCATGCTCCCGGCGATCATCTTCTTCACGATCGCCCAGCGCAACATCGTGGGCGGCCTCACGGGCGCCGTGAAGGGCTAGGCGCACGACGTGGACATCGAAGCAACGCCGGACGACGCCGTCCAGACCGTTCCGGTCTGGCGCGACAGCTCAGCGCCCGTCGATGTCCGGGTCGAAGCGCTCGTCGAGGCGATGACCCTCGACGAGAAGCTCGCCCAGCTGATCGGCGTCTGGGTCGGTGCCTCCGCCGACGGCGGCGAGGTCGCCCCGCACCAGAACGAGATGTACGACGATGTCGACCTCGACACCCTGCTCCCGAACGGTCTCGGCCAGTTGACCCGGCCGTTCGGCACGGCTCCCGTGGATGCCGCGCTCGGCGCCGTGTCGTTGGCCCGCGCCCAGGAGCGCGTCGCGAAGGGCAACCGCTTCGGCATCCCCGCGCTGGCCCACGAGGAGTGCCTCGCCGGCTTCGCGAGCTGGGGTGCGACCGCCTACCCGATCCCGCTGTCGTGGGGTGCGACGTTCGACCCGGGCCTGATCGAGCGGATGGCCGAGCGGATCGGCGCCGACATGCGCGCGGTCGGCGTGCACCAGGGCCTCGCGCCGGTGCTCGACGTCGTGCGCGACGCGCGCTGGGGCCGGGTCGAAGAGACCATCGGCGAAGACCCGTTCCTCGTGGCGACGGTCGGCACGGCGTACGTGCGCGGACTCGAGTCGGCCGGGATCATCGCGACGCTCAAGCACTTCGTGGGCTACTCGGCGTCCAAGGCCGGCCGCAACCTGGCGCCGGTCTCGATCGGCCAGCGCGAGCTCGCCGACGTGCTGCTGCCGCCGTTCGAGATGGCCGTGCGCGACGGCGGAGCGCGCTCGGTGATGAACTCGTACAACGACATCGACGGGATTCCCTCTGCCGCCGACGCCTCGCTGCTCACCGGGCTGCTGCGCGACACCTGGGGTTTCGACGGCACGGTCGTCGCCGACTACTTCGCCGTCGGCTTCTTGAAGTCTCTGCACGGGGTCGCCGAGACCTGGGGCGAGGCCGCCGCCGCCGCCCTCAGCGCCGGCATCGATGTCGAGCTGCCCACCGTCAAGACCTACTTCGACCTTGCCGAGTTGATCGAGCGGGGTGAACTCGACGAGAGCTACGTCGATCGGGCCCTGCGGCGGGTGCTGCGCCAGAAGATCGGGCTCGGGCTGTTGGACTCCAGCTGGTCGCCCGTGCCGCCCGCTCTCGGCGATGTCGGCCTCGGGGACGCGCTCGACAACCCCAGCGCCCTGCGCGGAACGGTCGAGCTCGACACCGCCGAGAACCGCGAGTTGGCCCGCGAGATCGCCGAACGCGCGATCGTGCTGCTCCGCAACGACGGCGCGCTGCCGCTGGCGGCGCCGAAACGGATCGCTGTGCTGGGCCCCAACGCCGGCGACGCCTATGCCGTGTTGGGCTGCTACTCGTTCCCGAGCCACGTGGGCGTCCATCACCCCGAGGTGCCGATCGGCATCGAGCTTCCGACGCTGCTCGACGCGCTCCGCCAGGAGTTCCCCGACTCCGAGTTCGTCCACGTCGCGGGCACCACTGTCGACGGCGGTGAACTCGACGGCATCCCCGAGGCCGTCGCCGCCGCGCAAGACGCCGAGGTCGTGGTGCTCGCCCTCGGCGACCGGGCCGGGTTGTTCGGCCGCGGAACGAGCGGTGAGGGATGCGACGCCCCCTCGCTCGAGCTCCCCGGCGCCCAGCAGGCTCTTCTCGACGCCGTGCTGGCGAGCGGAACGCCGACCGTCGTCACCCTGCTTTCCGGGCGTCCGTATGCCCTCGGCTCCGCGGTGACCGGGGCCGCGGCGATCGTGCAGACCTTCTTCCCCGGCGAAGAGGGCACCGGCGCGATCGCCGGCGTGCTCAGCGGCCGCGTGAACCCGAGTGGACGCCTGCCGGTCAGCGTGCCCGCCGACCCGGGTGCGCAGCCCTCGAGCTACCTCGCCGCACCGCTCGCGGCCAAGAGCTCGGTGTCGAACATCGATCCGACGCCGGCCTACTGGTTCGGACACGGGCTGAGCTACGGATCGTTCGCGTGGGAGGGGCTCACCGCATCCGGAACCGAGTTCGACCGCGAGCTCACCCTGACCCTCACGGTGCGCAACACCGGTGAGCGCCCGGGCGCCGACGTGGTGCAGCTCTACCTGCACGACCCGATCGCGAGCATCGTGCGCCCGATCCGCCGGCTGATCGCCTACCAGCGCGTCGAACTCGCCGCGGGCGAGTCGGCAACGGTGTCGTTCCGGGTGCCCGCCGACCTCGCCTCGTTCACCGGACGCGACGGCGCCCGCATCGTCGAGCCGGGCCGCCTCGACTTCGAGTTCGGCCGCTCGGCGGGCGAGATCGTGCTGACGCATTCGGCTGAACTGACCGGCGGCGTGCGGATCGTGGATCACACCCGGGCACTGACCGCCGACGTCGAGGTTCGCAGGGGCTGAGTCGCTCAGGGGCTGAGGTTCGCAGGGGCTGAGTCGCGCCGGGTCGACGGCGAGCCCGGCTCAGGCCGCGAGCGGAGGCGGCGCGGTGCTCTCGCGGATCACCAGGGTGGTCGCAAGATCCATGCGGGGTACGGTCTCGAGCGGTGCCTGGGTCATCCGGATGACCAGGCGCGACGCCTCCTCGGCCATCCGCCTCAGCGGCTGGTGCACGGTGGTGAGCGTCGGGCTGACCCACTTGGCCAACGGGATGTCGTCGTAGCCGACCACCGAGAAGTCGTCGGGCACCCGCAGACCCAGGCTTCTGGCCGCATCGAGAACGCCGAGCGCCTGCAGGTCGCTTCCCGCGAAGATCGCGGTCGGCCGGTCGGCGGACGACAGCAGTTCGCGGCCGTTGAGGCTGCCGCCTTCGATGTGGAAGTTGCCGAATCGCACCCAGTCGGGGTTGATCGGCAGGCCGGCCGAGGTCATGGCCGAGCGGAAGCCGTCGATGCGCGCGTGCGAGCACATCATGTCTTCGGGCCCGCTGATCGCCGCGATGCGGGTGTGGCCGAGCTCGATCAGATGCCGGGTCGCGATCAGCCCGCCCGACCAGTTGGCCGATCCCACCGACGGCACGTCGGGTGAGGGGTCTCCCGCCGGATCGATGATGACGAACGGGATGGCGCGCGACCGCAGCCGGTCGCGGTACTCGGGCGGCAGATCCGAGAACACCAGCACGACGCCGACCGGCCGCCTGCGCATGACGCTCTCGATCCACTCCGGCCCCGGCGCGTGCCTCGAGCCGCTCTCGGTCAGCACGACGCTCATGCCGTGTTCGGCAGCGACATCCTTCACGCCCCGGATGATCTCCATCGCCCAGGCGCTCTCGAGCTCGTGGAACACCACCTCGAGCAACTGGGTGCGAGTCTGCCCGGCGTTTCGCCGCAAATACCCGTGCTCGGCCAAGAGACGCTCAACCCGGGCGCGTGTGGCGCTCGACACGTCGCTGCGCCCGTTGAGCACCTTCGAGATGGTCGACAACGACACGCCCGCGCGGTCGGCGACCTCCGACAGGGTCACCCGCGACGCGTCGTGCGAGACATCGGAAGAGGCGGGCATAGCGACAACTTTAGCGAAACTATCGGAGCGACTTTGACCCTGGCTGCCGAAGTCGGCGACGGCTCCTGGTGCCGTCGGCCGATTGCGGGCCGCGACCGTGGCGTCTAATATGTTGTTGCAATCAACAATCACCCTCTTCTTCACCACCGTCGCTGAAAGCAGGACCCCGTGGCCACACCCGCTCCCACCCCCGCCGACAAGTTCTCATTCGGGCTCTGGACCATCGGTTACAACGGGGCCGACCCCTTCGGCGGGCCGACCCGCGCACCCATGGACATCGTCCACGTGGTCGAGAAACTCAAAGAGGTCGGTGCATACGGCCTGACCTTCCACGACGACGACCTGTTCGCCTTCGGCTCGAACGACGCCGACCGCCAGAAGCAGATCGACCGCCTCAAGGGCGCCCTCGCCGACACCGGGCTCATCGTGCCGATGGTGACCACCAACCTGTTCAGCGCTCCGGTGTTCAAAGACGGCGGCTTCACCTCCAACGACCGCGCCGTGCGGCGGTTCGCGATGCGCAAGGCTCTCCGCCAGCTCGACCTCGGCGCAGAGCTGGGCGCGAAGACGTTCGTGATGTGGGGCGGCCGCGAGGGTGCAGAGTACGACTCGGCCAAAGACATCCAGATGGCGCTCGAGCGCTACCGCGAAGGCGTCAACCTGTTCGCCCAGTACGTGACCGACAAGGGCTACGACATCCGCTTCGCGATCGAGCCGAAGCCGAACGAGCCGCGCGGCGACATCCTGCTGCCGACCCTGGGCCACGCCATCGCGTTCATCAACACACTCGAGAAGCCCGATCTGTTCGGCATCAACCCCGAGGTGGGTCACGAGCAGATGGCGGGGCTCAACTTCGCCTCCGGCATCGCCCAGGCCCTCTACCAGGGCAAGCTCTTCCACATCGACCTGAACGGCCAGCGCGGCATCAAGTACGACCAAGACCTGGTGTTCGGTCACGGCGACCTCTACAACGCCTTCGCGCTCGTCGACCTGCTCGAGAACGGCGGTCCGAACGGCGGCCAGGCCTACGACGGCCCGCGTCACTTCGACTACAAGCCCTCGCGCACCGAGGACGAGACCGGCGTGTGGGACTCCGCGAAGGCCAACATCGCGAACTACCTGATGCTCAAGGAGCGTGCGGCCGCGTTCCGCGCCGACCCCGAGGTGCAGCAGGCGCTCAAGGCGGCGCAAGTCGATGGCCTGTCGACGCCGACTCTCGCCCCGGGCGAGGGCTACGCCGAGCTGCTCGCCGACCGCTCCGCGTTCGAGGACTTCGACCCGAGCCCGTACTACAACGGCAAGGGCTTCGGGTTCGTCCGCCTGCAGCAGCTGGCGACGGAGCACCTGCTGGGTGCTCGGTAGCCTATGACGTTGGTTGTCGGCGTCGACTCGTCGACGCAGAGCTGCAAGGTCGTCATCCGCGACGCCGCGAGCGGTGAGGTGGTGCGCAGCGGGCGCGCCGCGCACCCCGAGGGCACCGAGGTGGCCCCGGATGCCTGGTGGTCCGCGCTGCTTGCGGCCGTCGCCGACGCGGGCGGGCTCGACGGTACCTCGGCGATCTCGATCGGCGGGCAGCAGCACGGCATGGTGGTGCTGGATGCCGATGGTCGCGTCATCCGCGATGCCCTGCTCTGGAACGACACCCGCTCGGCTGCCGCAGCGACCCAGCTGATCGCCGAGTTCGGCGCCGAGGCCCTCGCGGCGCGCACCGGACTCGTGCCGGTCGCGAGCTTCACGATCACCAAGCTGCGCTGGCTGCGCGACGCCGAGCCCGAGAACGCCGCCCGGGTCGCCGCCGTCGCGCTGCCCCACGATTGGCTCACCTGGCGACTGCGCGGCTACGGTCCCGCTGGCGAGAGCGCGCTCGGACCGGTGCTCGACGAACTCACGACCGACCGCTCCGACGCGAGCGGTACTGGGTACTGGTCGCCCGATCCGGCGGGCGGCACCGGTGAGTACGACCGCGAACTCCTCGCCGCCGCCCTCGGCCACGACGCGGTGCTGCCGCGTGTGCTGGCCGCTCACGACTCCCCGGGGGTGTCGGCCGAGAACGCCGGCATCCCTGCGGGTCTCGTGGTCGGCGCCGGGGCCGGCGACAACGCGGCAGCCGGCCTGGGCCTCGACGCCCGCAGCGGCGACGTTGTCGTCTCGATCGGGACCAGCGGAACGGTCTTCGCCGTGACCGATGCGCCGACGGTCGATGCGAGCGGATCGGTCGCCGGATTCGCGGATGCCGGCGGCGCCTTCCTGCCCCTGGTCGCGACCCTGAACGCGGCGCGCATCCTCGATGCGATCGCCCGCCTGCTCGCCGTGGATCATTCCGAACTCGGCCGCCTCGCTCTCGCCGCCGAGCCCGGCGCCGACGGGCTCGTGCTGCAGCCGTACTTCGAGGGCGAGCGCACCCCCAACCTGCCCGACGCCACCGCGACCCTGTTCGGCATGACCCTCGCCTCGACGACCCGCGAGAACCTCGCCCGCGCCGCCATCGAGGGCATGCTCTGCGCGCTGGCCGACGGACTCGAGGCCGTCGAGCGCCTCGGAGTCACCGCGACCCGGCTGCTGATCGTCGGCGGCGCGGCTCAGAACGAGGCGGTCGCGGCGATCGCGGCGCAGGTCTTCCCGGTGCCGGTCGAGGTGCCACAACCCGGTGAGTACGTGGCGCTCGGGGCTGCGGTCCAGGCCGCGTGGGCGCTGACGGGGACGCGCCCGAGCTGGCCGGTGGATGTCGTCGCCAGCCCCGCTGTCGACACCCGTAGCGTCATCCGCGAGCAGTATCGAGGTCGCAAGTAGGTCTCGATACGCGGGCTGCGCTCGCTACTCGACCGTCAAGAGTCAGCCGCGCGTCAGCGGCTCCAGCGTCGGGTCGGACCGGTACGACTCCGCCGCGTTCTCGCGCGTGACCAACTGAGGCGTCAGCAAGAAGGTCGGCACGACCTTCGCGCCGTTGTTGTACGAGGTGGGGTCGTTGACATCCACCGGCTTGCCCTTCTGCAGTTCGCCGACCATCTTGATCGCCTCGGCGACAAGCTTGCGGGTGTCTTTGTTGATGGTCGAGTACTGGATGCCGGCCATGATCGACTTCACCGACTCGGCCTCCGAGTCCTGCCCGGTGACGATCGGGTACGGCTTGCCGGCCGTGTTGATCGACTGCAGGATGGCGCGGGCGAGCGTGTCGTTCGGCGAGAGCACCCCGTCGAGCTCCGCGCTCGTGTAGAAGCCGGCCAGCAGGGTGTCCATTCGACTCTGCGCGTTCTGGGCCAGCCATCCCTGCGTCGTCACCTGCTTGAACGCCGTCTGATTCGAGACCACCTTCAGCGTGCCGTCGTCGATCTTCGGCTGCAGCACCTTCATCGCCCCTTGGAAGAAGACCCCCGAGTTGTTGTCGTCGGGCGAGCCGGCGAACAGCTCGATGTTGAAGGTCTTCTTGCCCGGGTACTTCGCCCGCATCCCATCGAGCAGCGCCTGGCCCTGCAGTTCGCCGACGCGCTCGTTGTCGTAGGCCACGTAGTAGTCGACGTTCGCGGTGTTCAGGATGAGGCGGTCGTAGGCGATCACGACCGCGCCGGCCTTCTTGGCATCCGCCACCTGGGTGGACAGCTGGCTGCCGTCCTTGGCGCCGATGATGATCACCTTCGCCCCACTGGTGATCATCGCCTCGATCTGGTTCTGCTGCTCGGCCACCGTGTTGGTCGCGGGTGCGTACTGCACGTCGGGCGAGTAACCGGCCTTGGTCAGCCCGTTGGTGAAGAGCTGCCCGGCGATCGCGAAGTTCTCGCTGGTCTTGTCTGGCAGGGCGACGCCGATGGTGGCATGCGCAGGGAAGCCGGTGGTGCCGCCCGCCGCCGCCTCCTGCATGCGCGAGGTGCAGCCCGTCAGGGCCAATGTCGCGATCGCGAACCCGATCAGGATGGATGCCGCGGGGCTTCTCATCATGAGTCGCTCCCTTCGCGCTCGGCGGTCGGCGCAAGAGCACGGCGTTGCAGCCGCGCGATGATCGAGGGCCGACCCCGGCTCTTGCTGTAGACGTCCACGCCCACCGCGACCAGCAGCACGAGCCCCTTGATGATCTGCACCCGGTCTGAGCTCACCCCGAGCAGCGACAGCCCGTTGTTCAGCACCGCGATCACCAGACCTCCGACCACGGATCCGACGATGGTGCCGATGCCGCCCGAGACGGCCGCACCGCCGATGAACACCGCGGCGATGGCGTCGAGCTCCCAGCCGATCCCGTCACCGGGCCCGGATGCGGCGGCGCGGGCCACCCACATCTCGCCCGCGAAGGCGGCGATGATCGACATGTTCATCATCACGAAGAAGTTGACCCGGCGGATCCTGACCCCCGAGAGCTCTGCCGCCCGCCAATTGCCGCCGACCGCATAGATGTGGCGGCCGATGATGGTCCGATTGGCGAGGAACGAATAGCCGAGCACCAGCACGACCAGGATGACCCCGGCGATGGGGAAGCTGGTTCCGAGCGGGCCTTTGGCGAACAGGTAGGTCGCGCCCGAGATCACGGCGATCAGCAGCGCAGCCCGCACCACCGCGACCCAGAGCGGGCCGGCATCCGCCCCCATGCCGCGGACGCGTCGGCGCAGCAGCACCTCGCGCAGCACCACGCCGCCGATCGACAGAACACCGAGGATGACCGTCGAGAGATTGAGCTGCACGCCCCACGCCGGATCAGGCAGGTAACCGCTGCCGATGAAGGCGAAGGTGTCGGAACCGGGAAGGCTGACGCTCGTCGAGTTGCCGACGAACTGGTTGGCTCCCCGGAAGATCAGCATGCCTGCCAGCGTGACGATGAAGGCGGGTACCCCGACGTAGGCCACCCAGAAGCCCTGCCAGACGCCGACCAGCGCGCCGACCCCGAGCCCGAGGAGGAGCGCGAACGGCCACGACCAGTGCCATTGGTTGACAGAGATCGCGACGATGATCCCGGCGAACGCGGCGACCGAGCCCACCGAGAGGTCGATGTGGCCCGCGATGATCACCAGGACCATGCCGATCGCAAGAATCAAGACGTAGGCGTTCCCGTTGACCAGGTTCAACAGGTTGATCGGGTCGAGCGTCTTGCCGCCGGTGAGCACCTGGAAGAAGATGACGATCGCGACCAGGGCGCCCAGGATGCCGAACTGCCGACCTGACGCCCCGAAGATCCGGCGCAGGTCGGCGACGCGGAACGGCGGCTTCGCGGGGGTCGGTGCCCCGTGAGTCGGCTGGGTGGGTGCGGTCATCGGGTCTTGGCCTTCTTCTGGGTGGTCGTGATGCTGCGCATCAGGGTCTCGGGGTCGGCCTGGTCGACCGGGATGTCATTGGTGATCCGGCCCTCGAAGATCGTGTAGATCCGGTCGCAGATGCCCAGCAGCTCCGGCAGCTCGGACGAGATCAGCAGCACGCCGCTGCCCTGCGCGGCGAGGCGTTGGATGATCCCGTAGATCTCGAACTTGGCGCCGACGTCGATGCCCCGGGTCGGCTCGTCGAGAATCAGCAGCTCGGGGTCGGTGAACATCCACTTGGCCAGCACGACCTTCTGCTGGTTGCCGCCGGAGAGCTGCCGAACCCCTTCGTCGACGCTGGGGGCCTTGATCCGCAGCCCGGCCCGGTACCCCTCCGCCGCGCTCCGCTCCTGCGCCTCGTCGACGACGCCTCCTCGCGCTACCTTGCGCAGCTTGGCCGAGACGACCGAGTCCTTGATGTCGTCGAGCAGGTTCAGGCCCAGCGTTGTGCGGTCTTCGCTGACGTAGGCGATGCCGTGGGCGATCGCATCCGACACGCTGGTGAGCACGATCTCACGGCCGTCCATGAAGATCTGTCCCGAGACGTAACTGCCGTACGAACGGCCGAACACGCTCATCGCGAGCTCGGTGCGCCCGGCCCCCATCAACCCGGCGAGCCCGACGATCTCGCCGCGCCTCACCTCGAAGCTCTCGCCCTTGCAGACCAGCCGCTCCGGCGCCTGCGGGTGGCGGACCGTCCAGTCGCGCACCTCGAAGAACACCTCGCCGATCCGCGGGGTGCGGTCGGGGAAGCGGCTCTGCAGGCTGCGGCCGACCATGCCCCGGATGATGCGATCCTCATCCACCTCGTGCGCCTTGACGTTCAGGGTCTCGATGGCGTGCCCGTCGCGCAGGATGGTGATCGAGTCGGCGATCTGCTCGATCTCGTTGAGCTTGTGGCTGATGATGATCGAACTGACCCCGCGCTCCTTCAACCCCAGGATGAGCTCGAGCAGGTGCTGCGAGTCGGTGCCGTTCAGCGTCGAGGTGGGCTCGTCGAGGATCAGCAGCTGCACGTCCTTGTGCAGGGCGCGGGCGATCTCGACCAGCTGCTGCTTGCCCACGCCGAGATGCTTGATCTGGGTCTCCGGGTCTTCGCGCAGACCGACCAGCGCGAGCAACTCGGTGGCGCGGCGGTTCTGCTCGCCCCAGTCGATGACTCCCGCGCGCGTGATCTCGCTGCCCAGGAAGATGTTCTCGGTGCTCGCCGGCTC
>Ga0207711_10003991_pt1 | contig 12673 bp, 18 predicted proteins | sample KBSS34metaG_FD_184401 | JGI IMG/M metagenome (GOLD analysis project Ga0207711, IMG submission 184401) | Switchgrass rhizosphere microbial communities from Kellogg Biological Station, Michigan, USA - KBS S3-4 metaG (SPAdes) (version 2) | ecosystem: Host-associated > Plants > Roots > Rhizosphere...
GAGGTCGGCGCCGGCCGTATCAGCACGGGCGAGTTCCGACGCGCCAGTCGCTCAGTTCACCATGCCTTCGAACTGCCCGGGCACGTAGGAGCCTCCCTTCTGGTGCACGATCACGGCGATTTGGTTAACTACCGCGGCATATCGTCCTGCCGTGATCCGATGGGTCGGGCGGACACGGCGGCGCGGGCGTAGCGACGGGCCAGGGCGGCGAAGGCCGCGGCGAGTTCGGCGGGTGCGATGACGTGGATGTCGGCGTCGAACCGACCGACAGTGGCGGCCAGACTCGCCCAGGACCAGGAGCCCTGGACGAGGCGGGCGCGGTTCGGGCCGAGCTCCTCGACGATCGCGTCCTCGACGTACCGGGAGACGAAGGCGGCCGGCAGATCGACGATCATTTCGCCTCGGCACGGCCAGCGATCCGGTCCGGCGGGGCCCGCGAACCGCTCGGTGATGTAGGCGACGACGTCCCCGCCGGGCACCTGCCGCGGGGTGAACCGCGGACCGGCGGGAGGGCGTGGGGTGATCCGGTCGACGCGGAAGGTCCGCCAGTCGCCGCGGTCGAGGTCCCAGGCGACGAGATACCAGCGTCCGCCCCAGGTCACGAGATGATGCGGCTGCACCCGACGCGCCGCGACGGCATCCGCGGGCACTGACCGCGTCGGGGCGGCGTAGTCGAAGCGCAGTTCCTCCCGGTCGTGGACCGCCGCGCCGAGCGTCACCAGAACTGACGGATCGACCCGCGGGCTCGTTCGGTTTCCGCCCCGTGCGACCGCGGTGACCTGCAGCGCGTCGACCTGGTGGCGGAGCCGCGTGGGCAGGACCTGCCGGACCGTGCTCAGTGCCCGGGCCGCCGCTTCCTCGATGCCGGCACCGGACGTGGCGGCGAGCTGGAGGGCGACGGCCAGGGCGACGGCCTGCTCGTCGTCGAACAGCAGTGGCGGCAGTTGTGCCCCGGCGTCGAGCCGGTACCCGCCGTCCGGACCCTTCATGGCCCGGATCGGATAGCCCAGCTCACGGAGGCGGTCGACGTCTCGGCGCACCGTGCGAGGACTGACCTCGAGCCGCTCGGCCAGCAACGCCCCCGGCCAGTCCCGGCGCGCCTGCAACAACGAGAGCAGGGTGAGCAGGCGCGCGGACGTCGTCGGCATGGCTACGAGATTGCCCGGAACAGCGGCCAGAAACTGACCGCTACCCGGAGGACCGTGGGCGTACAGCAGACGACGGCAACGACAGAGAGGCCGAGGACATGACAGGCACGGGCACAGGCACAGCCGCGGGCACGCACGCCGTGGCCCTTGATCCGGAGCGGGCGGACCTGCTCGCCGAGCTCGCCGTAGCAAGAGCCATGCTGGTCAACACCACCCGCGGTCTGCGTGACGAGCAGGTCGGTGAGCGCCCTACCGCCAGTGCCCTGTGCCTGGGCGGGCTGATCAAGCACGTCGCCGCCGGCGAGGAGATGTGGATGCGGTTCGTCCTCGAGGGGCCCTCGGCGATGGAATACTCGCTGCCCGACGGCGTCACCTGGGAGGAGTTCATGGCCGGCACCGCGCGGGAGTACCCGGCCTGGGCCATCAGGCGCCAGCAGGACTTCCTGATGCAGCCGGGTGACACCCTGGCCAACATCCTCGCCCGCTACCAGCGGGCCGCCGCCCGGACCGACGAGATCATCGCGACCATCCCCGACCTGTCAGCGACGCAACCACTGCCAGAGGCGCCCTGGCACGAGCCGGGCGCGCGGCACAGCGTCCGCCGGGTCGTCCTCCACCTCATCGCCGAGACCACCCAGCACGCCGGCCACGCCGACATCCTCCGCGAGACGATCGACGGCCAGACCACAACCTAGTGTTCCGATGGCAGGTCCGCCGGTCTTCCGATGGAAGGATTGCGGCGGCCCGACCTTGACGGGATGACGCGGTGAGCGGTCGGCCCGGGGCGGGCGCCCGGCGGGCGTCGCCACACGCTCAACCGCTTGAGGCGGCAAAGATCACAGCCGTTTCGCCCGAGTACCAGATGTTGTCGATGCGGAGGTGGGCCACCCCGTCAGGCTGCGACCGACCGATGACAGCCGCCGCCTCAGCCGAGGGCGTCGCCGGTCGTCGCGGGGAAGGCTGGGGCTGGGCCCGCGGGTAGCCGGCCGCGCACAGTTGTTCCGTGTCCCAGTCTCGACTCGATGGACAGGACCCCACCGACAGCTCCCACCCGGTCGGCCATCCCGAGCAGGCCGGTTCCGCTGCCGGTGGCGGTCGCGCCCTGCGCGTCGAAACCCGGGCCGCCGTCGTGGACGGACAGGCACAGGTCGTCGCCAGCGAGCGAGAGTTCGACGACGGCCACGACCCCGGGTGCGTGCTTGGCCGCGTTCTGCAGGGCTTCCAGGCAGGTGAAATACGCCGCGAGCTCGGCTTCCGGCGAGAACCTGTAGCCGTCGAGATCCTCGGCGGCCACGACTTTCACCGCGCCCCGGCTCGCCCGTGCGCGGCCGCGCAGCGCGGCGACCAGGCCCCGCGCGGCGAGCACCGGCGGGTAGATCCCCCGGGAGAGCTCCCGCAGTTCGTCGATACACCGGCCGACGTCGTCCCGGCATCGGGCCAGCGCGTCGCGCGCGATCACGACGGCATCGCCGGCAGCGACCACGTCGGCGGTCAGCAGTCTCTGGGCCTGAGTGATGGTCACGGTCATCGCGACGAGCCGCTGCTGGGCTCCGTCGTGGATATCGCGCTCCAGGCGCCGGCTCTCGTCGGTCTGCGCGCTGACGATACGTCGGCGGCTCGCAACCAGCTCGGCGCTCTGCGCGGTGATCTGATCGAGGCGGGCGCGCAGTTAAGCGGCGAGCGCGACGGCGCGCATCGCTGGCCATGACCATCCAGTCACGGCCAGCTGTCCCCCCCACCATGCGGTCGTACGGCGGTGGCGCCACATCCGACGGCGAATGGCCGTTGCTGACAAAGATCGCCGGGGCGGCGATGGTCATCTGGTTTGCGCTGTCGGCCATCGCCGGCGTGCTCAACCCCGGCTACAACCCCATCCGGGAGGCGATGAGTGCGCTCGCCGCCACGGACGCCGACTACGCCTGGATCTCGATCACTGGGTTCATGATCGCCGCCGTCGGCCTGGCCTGCACCGGCATCGTGTTGTGGCGGCGGTTCGCCGGCAATCGGGCCGGGCTGGTCGCGGCGGCGCTGGTCCTGGCCGCCGCACCCGAGATGGTCGTGGCCGGCCTGGCCAGACAGGACTGCTCCGAGCGGCTGCCGACCTGCATCGACTACGGCGACGCACCGTTGGCCTCCACCCACTTCTGGGTGCACCAGTACACCGCGCTGTTCATGTTCGTCAGCCTGACGGTCGCGCTGTTCCTGCTGGCCCGCGCGCTGCGCCGGGACGCCGGACGGACCCGTCTCGCCGCACCCACCCGCCTGGTCGCCGTCACCTGCCTCGCGGTCATCGTGGTGGTGTTCATGGCGGAGATCGGTAGCTCCTGGCATGGCCTCATCCAGCGCATCTTCGCCGCCCTGGTGTTCGGCTGGCCGGCGGTGGTGGCTGGCTCGGCGCCGATTCCCCGCCGGCCCTAGCGCCAGCCGTAGCGCTGACGCAGCCGGTCGGTGACCCGCTCGAACGGCTCGCGTGGCAGGGCCGCCGACTCCCGGCGCATCCCGCCCTCGTGCACCCGGATCACCCGGTCCAGGTTGACCCAGGACGGCCGGTGCTCACCGTCCCACCCACCCGCGCCGACGGCCACGAAATCATCGTCGCCGTCGTGGTCCTTGCTGGTGAGCTGCACGGCCAGGTAGGTGCCCGCGGACTCGGCGGCCACCACGAGGACCGGCCGGTCCTTGCCCCGCCCGTCGTTCTCCTCGAACGGCACCCACGTCCAGACGATCTCGCCGGGATCCGGCGCCCCGTCCGACTGCGGCGCGTAACTCATCCGCACCGACCCGATGTCCTGCGGATCGACCTCCGTGGTGGCCGTCGGCCCGGACTCGCCCGGCGAGACCTCCGTGGACGCGCCGCCAGACCGTGCCCGCGCCTGCGTCCGTTCCGGCTCCCGCCCCCGCTCCTGGTGACTGCGCGCGACCGTCGCCGGGGATGGAGCCGCGGACCGCGACGAGGATCGTCCCGTCGGTGCCGACGTGGCCCGACGCCGCTCCTTCCTCGAGGGCGCCGCGTCCTGCGGGCTCGACGCGTCGTCCGGCGGGCGTGCCGCCTCCCGCAGGTTTGCCGGGTCCCGCGGGGGTGTCTCCTCCTGACGGCGGCCGCCGCCCCCCACCAGGTCGGACACGATCTTGAGCAGATCACCCAGCAGACCCATGCCGCCACAATAGTGAGCGACGGCGACGGCTCCCTCCGGAACGTCCCAGCCGGGTCAGGCCCGCATGCGGCTGCCGGGGCCGGGTTCGGAGCGCAGCCGTGGTCGGTGGTCGAGGTCGTGGCCGTCGTCGCAGCGGAGGGTGAGGCGGACGGGCGCGCCGCAGTCGGCATGGCGGATCAGCGCGGGCGGTCCCTGCGCGTCGGCGAGGTGACGATCGCCCCAGGCCAGGAAGGCCAGCAGGACGACGCCGAGCTCCCGGCCGGAGCTGGTCAGCCGGTACTCGTGCCGCGCGCGGGCGCCGTTGTCCTGGTAGGCGACGCGCTCGACGACACTCGCGTCGACGAGGCGCGCGAGACGGGCGGACAACACGTTGCGGGCGATGCCGAGGTGGTTGACCAGCTCGTCGAACCGGCGGACGCCGTTCGCGAGGTCGCGCAGCACCAGCAGCGACCAGCGGTCGCCGACGAGCGCGAGCGCCCGGGCGATCGAGCAGGTCTCGCTGTCGTAGTCGGTGAACGAGGTCACCCTCGCAGCGTACGTTCATGGGTTGCGATGTGAAACTCAGATGCCCTAACGTGGGCGATATGGCGGCAGCGCACGAGGCTGGCACGACGGGGTCCGACGCTGATACGACGTTGTCCGAGTTGTCCGACGTTGGCGCCATGACGGCCGATGCCGACCTGACGGCGTCCGAGGTCGACCCGGCGGGCGGCGTCTCGCGGGAGCGGACGTTCACCTGGGCGGATCCGGGGGCGATTCTGGCCGCGGGAGTGGGCCGCAGTGGAACGGAGGTCCTCGCCGGATTTCGCGACGGCGCGATTCCACCGCCACCGATCACGCAGGCGCTCGACTTCGAGGGGACAGCCTTCGGCGAGGGCACCGCCGAGTGCCGCCTGACTCCGCAGGAATTCCATTACAACCCGTTGGGCACCGTGCACGGTGGGGTCCTCGCCACGTTGCTCGACACCGCCTGCGGCTGCGCGGTACACACCCTGCTGCCCGCTGGGGTCTTTTACACCAGCCTCGACCTTTCCCTCAAGTTCCTGCGGCCCGTCACCGTACAGACCGGGCCGGTCACGGCGCACGGAAATGTCGTCCACCTCGGCCGCCGTACCGCCCTCGCGGAGGCCCGCATCACCGACGCCGCAGGCAAGGTCTACGCGACCGCCACCAGCAGCTGCCTGATCCTGCGTCCGGCATAGATCGACGAGCACGCCGGCGCGCGACTCCCTGGACGGGACGGTCGAGTCCCCAGGGCGCATCACCTGCCCGACGGCGGTGACCGCGGGCCTGCTTCCATGGTGGGCAGCGTGAACGGGTGAGGAGGCGCGGGGCACTGTGCTCAGGGTGGCGACGGTCAACGTGAACGGTGTTCGCGCGGCCAGGCGGCGGGGAATGGGCGCCTGGTTGGAGGCCCGGCGCCCGGACATCCTGTGCCTGCAGGAGGTACGCGCCGACGACGCGGTCCTGGCGGCCGCGGTCGGACCCGACTGGCACGTCGCCCATGAGGCGTCGACCGTGAAGGGGCGGGCGGGGGTCGCGATCCTGTCCAGGACGGTACCCACCGGCGTCCGGACGGGGCTCGGCGACTTCACCGGTACTGGTCGATGGGCGGAGGCTGATTTCTCGCTGGAAGGCGATCCCGGACTGCTGACCGTGGTGTCCGTGTACGTGCACACCGGTGAGGCGGACACGCCTGCGCAGGACGAGAAGTACCGCTTCCTGGCCGCGATCCGAGAGCGTATGGCGAAGCTGGCCGCCGACGGCCGGAGCGTGCTTGTGTGCGGCGACCTCAATATCTGCCACCGGGAGATCGACCTGAAGAACTGGAAGGGCAACCTGAAGAAGGCCGGATTCCTTCCCCCGGAACGATCCTGGCTTGACCAGCTCTTCACCGAGGACGGCTTCGTCGATCTCGTGCGGAACCACGCGGGCGAGCAACCGGGTCCGTACACATGGTGGTCATGGCGAGGCCGGGCCTTCGACACCAACGCCGGCTGGCGCATCGACTACCTGATCTCCGACGGCCAGCTGGCCGGGCGAGTCCTGACCGCCATCGTGGACCGCGCGCCGACATATGATCAGCGTTGGAGCGATCACGCCCCGGTCTATGCCGAATTCGACGTGTAGTACCGCGACCCCTGGCCACAGGGCGCGGTGGAAAGCAGGAGTCGGTCGAGGAGCCAGACCGCCGCGCTGGCTATCAGCGCCCCGTCGAGGTAGTGACAGGCCATGGCGCCCGCGGGGGCGCCAGCGGCTTTGTCCTCAAGGACACCCGGCCCGAGGACCTCCTTGCCGCGATCAGGATAGTGGCCACCGGCGACGCCCTGCTGGCGCCGGCCGTCACGCGGCGGCTCATCGCCGAGTTCGCGCGGCATCCGCAGCCATTGAGCGCCGTGACAGCGCCACCTGCCGCGCTCACCGAGCGGGAGCTGGAGGTCCTCGTCCTGGTCGCTTGGGGCAGTCCAACGCCGAGATAGCCGCGACCCTCTTCGTCAGCATGGCCACCGTCAAGACGCATGTCAGCCGCCTGCTGACCAGCCACTTTCAACGAGGCCCGGCCAGGACAGCGCCGCTCGGTCCTGACGTGCGACGGCTCGTTGGGCCAGCGAGCGCCGGGCTGGGGCCTGGAGCAAGGGCGGTGGTCACGGTCAGGCGCCGGGAACGGCCGGCCGGCGAAGCCGGGCGCACAGTCGGGACCGGGTCGCGGGCCAGGCGTCGCCGAGAGCATAGCGAGCGGACTGTAACGGGTAGGCTACGTCGGCTGCGATGGGGTGCGGCACCAGGGCGCTCTGGACGGCCTGCGCGGCGTGCATTGCGCGCCACACCGGATCGGCGCGCAGCGGGCCGGTCGGGAAGTCCGCGTTCTCCCACCGGCCGGTGAACCGTTCGGCCAGTAAGCCGATCACTGTGTACCGGCCGTCACCCGGGGGCGCACCGGCGTCGCGCGCGGCCCGCACGGCGTCAACCTCCGGTTCGCCGTCGAGAAAGCCCGTGGCCAGCAGTATCTCGACCAGGTCGTCGGTCGCGGCCTGAGCCTGGGCCGGGCTCGCCAGGCGCATCGCCGTTTCGAGTTCAGGATCGAACCCGATTCCCACAACCGGCGGATCGGCAGCGCCGGCGGTGTAGTCGAGAACGATCGCGGGCTGGTCGTCCTCCAGCCAGGCCGGGTCGAACCGCACCCCGGTGCGCATCTCAACGACCGCCATCATTGCCGGGTAGAAGCTGGCGGCCTCATCGTGGGCGGCGGCGTAGACCAGGTCGATGTCGTCGCCAAACGCATCGATGTCGATGCCATGCCGATCGTCGGGAAACTGTCCGTCGACGCTGACCAGAATGCTCCCGAGCGCGGCGCAGCTCAACGAGTTGTTCATGTTCACGTTCCAGTAGGAGCTGTGCACCCGAGCGCCACGGCTGAGCCGGCCCAGCACCTCCGGCAAAGATCCCTGGAAGCCGTTGTACTCGATCATGACCACCGCCCGCCCGACCTGGAGCAGGTAGATCATCGGGCGGTGAGCGCCGTCGTCGGACTCCTCCCAGGACCTCCGACGGATCTGGGCGGGATCGCCGCCCAGCCGGCGGGCCACCTCGTCCACGGTCAGCGCGCCGCCCACCGGTTCGATCACCGTCCAGCACATCGCCACGTCCAGCCACCGCTCCCGGTCCAGGAAGTCGGTGTAGAAGTCGAGCGGGTTCACCGGCTGCTGTGCGCTCACAGCGCGATCCTGGCAGCCGGGTACGACATTTCCCGAGGTCTCCATGCCCGTCAGAAGCGCGGCGGAGGGCGGGGAGATCCCGTAGGTGAGCCAGCCCGACCCAGGTGGGTTGTAGCCGCCCATGCCGACCGGCCAGTCGATCCGCAGGCCGTTGTACGGGTTCGAGCAGTGGTTGGGCGTGGCGATGTGCTGGACGGTGACTACCTCCTCATCGCGAAGTCGGCGCCAGAGTTCCAGCGGCGCGGCGAACGCAAGTTCGAGTGTGATTTGTTAATCGCATCAAATCGGATAAACAAGGAACGGCCGTGCCAACCCCTGCGGCCCGGACCCGACCGGCCCGGCCGCGGCGGGGCCTGGCGCCCGTCAGCCGGCCTGCGCCTTGGCGGCGGCCTTCATCGCCCTTTTGTATTCCCGGACCTGGTCACGGGTGGAGACATCGGTGATGTCCGCGATGGAGCGGAAGCTGCCCTCGTCCCCGAACGGGGCGGACGCCTCCCGCCAGCCCGGCGGGTTCACGCTCAGCTGCTTGCCCAGCAGCGCCACAAAAATACCTCGAGAGATCACGCTCGACCTCGCAACGATCAACGCCTTGAGCCTGGCGGAGCGGGTGGTCGGGGCGGGTGGCCGACCAGGCGACAAGGTCTGTCGAACGCGCCGAGAAGATGACCGACCTGCGGGAACGCTACCGTGCGGAGCTGCGAGGAAATCGGAGCAGAGCGGCCGAGGTGATTGATCTGATTTTTGGCAACCCTATTCTGACAACTCGCTACGTCGCGTCCCAACTGAGTGTCTCGTCGCAGGGAGCGGCCAATCTCCTAAGACAACTGACCGAGCTTAAAGTCCTGAGAGAGGACAGCGAGAGACGACGGGGAGTTCGCGGACGTGGGTTCGCGGACAAGGTCATCGACAAGGTCATCAACCTGCTTGATCCATGACGCCGACCAGACCCTGCCGAAAGGTCGCGCAGGTTGACAGCATTCGCCCGGCCGGGCAGATCCATGGAAAGACGGGGACGCAGCCCGGTCTCGCCACTGCTTCTGACCGGCGGCCGTCGGCGGCCCACCCGCCCCGCGAAGCGCGGACAGAGCAATTTAAGCCTTGGCGGCGGCCTTGAGGGCTTTCTTGTATTCGCGGACCTGAATGCGGTTTCGGGGCCGGTGATGTCGGCGACCGAACGGAGGCTGCCTTCCTCACCGAAGGAAGCGCAGGCCTCACGCCAGCCCGGCGGAGTGACGCCGAGCTGCTTGCCGAGCCGGTCACCACAGGCGAACTGGCCACGAATCGCCGACCGCTTGCCGCGCCTGGACGGATCAGTCACGATCGGCCCCTTGTCCCGGCAGTCGCGGAGGTCCCGGCCGCGGAGACGGCCCGGCCAGGCCAGGCAGCAGAAGATCGGCGAGCACGTCGATGACGGCGTCGTCGGTCAGCGCCGGTCCGTTCTCACCCGCCGTCAGAATGAGCGGGTGCCGTCCGAGATCATTGCCGCGACCGTCCGCCGGCACCGACCATCGGTCAACCACATGCTGGGCCCGGTGCCGATCTGGCAGGACCGACACACCGTGCTGGTCGGCGATGCGATCCATCCGGTCGGCGCCGGCCAGGGCGCCTCGATGGTGATCGAGGACGGCGTCGCGCTGGCCTCGGCCCTGGCCGCATCCGACTCGATCCCGGACGGCCTGGCCGAGTTCGAGCGCCGCCGCCGTCCCCGGGTCGGCGAAATGCTCAAAACGTCCGACGACAACCGCGCGGCCAAGCAGGCCGGCCGCCTCCGGCTGCGCGCCCAGGAGATCGTCATGCCGGTCATGGTTCGGCTCTTCTACGAGCGGATGACCGCCTGGCTCTACACCTACCAGCCAGACCCACTCCCCGCCCGAGCCGACCAGCCGGCGGCGTAGACGGCGGGTGGGATTCGGCAGAAAACGACGGGGCCTGGCTCCCGTCAGCCGGCCTGCACCCTGGCGGCAGCCTTCATGACCTTTTTGTATTCCCGAACCGCATCACGGGCGGAGACGTCCGTGATGTCCGCAACGGAGTGGAACGTGCCTTCGTCCCCGAACGGCGCACTCGCCTCGCGCCACCCCGGCGGGGTCATGCCGAGCTGCTTGCCCAGGAGCGCCACAAAAATCTTGGCCTTCTGTTGGCCAAACCCCGGCAGTGCGGTCACTCGTTTCAGCAGTTCCCTGCCGTCGGCCGCGTGTGGACGACCGCGATGAGCTGCCCGTCGTAGGTGTCCACGATGAGCTGGCACATGGCCTGCACCCGCTTCGCCATCGACCCGGGGAAGCGGTGCAGCGCCGGGACCTGCGAGAAGACCGCGCCAAGCTCGTCCGGATCGAACGCCGCAAGCTCCGCGACATCCAAGGACCGCCCGAGCCGCTTGGTCAGCTCCAGCGGCGCCACGAACGCCCGCTCCAAAGGAATTTGTTGATCGCAGCCAGTCTCGGAACGATGGAACGGAGAAGCGGCGGGCGGAGTTCCTGGCGGGCGGCCCGCGGATCGCCTTGACCCCGCCGCCGTCGGCTACGTGGCTGGCCGAGCGGATTCGGGGCGGACGAACTCGAGCAGGTCAAGCAGACGTAGCCAACTTCCGTCGGGCTGGCGGCGGGCGACCTGCGCCCGCACGCCGGCCCCGTCGGACGGCGGGGTCGATGTCAGGGCGATATCGCCGCTGACCAAGGTCGGCAGCGGGGGTTCCGGCTCGAAGTGAGGGCGGGCGGCCAGAACCTTCTCCCACAGCGCGCGGATGCCCTCCCGGCCCGGCGTCTGAGCGCCCGGTGGGTAGGCCAGTACCGCGTCGGTTCGTAGAGCGCGGCCACCCCGGCCGCGTCACCGGCGTTGGACCGTTCGACGAACAGGCGGGTGATGTCCTCCGGGCTCATGGCCTTCTCGTACTGCTCGTAGTCCGGCACGGGCTTCCTCCCAGCGGTCGAGTTCGGGCACTTCCCACCCTGACCCCGCCACCGACCAGAAGTCCAACAGATAGTTTTTCTGGTAGCTAGAATTTATGCTCATGGAACTACGGCAGTTGGAGTACTTCGTCGCGGTCGCCGAGGAGCGGACGTTCACCAGGGCGGCCGAGCGGGTGCATATCAGCCAGTCCGGGGTCAGCGCCCAGATCCGCCAGCTCGAATGCGAGCTCGGTCTGGACCTGTTCGACCGCTCGACCCGCACCGCCACTCTCACCGTCGCCGGGAAAGCCGCGCTGGAACCGGCCCGCGCCGCACTCGCCACCATCGCCTCCCTCCACCAGACGGTCAGCGCGGTGATCGGCCTTCTGCGTGGCCGGCTCGCCGTCGGCATGGTCACAGGCTGCACCGTTACTCCGCTGTTCGACGCCCTGGCCACCTTTCACCAGGCCCATCCCGGAGTGGAAATCCTCCTGCTGGAGGGGGCCTCCGACCAGCTCGTCCACCAGGTACGCGCCGGCCACCTCGACCTGGCCCTTGTCGGATGCGCCACCACCCCCGACGGGCTGGAGACACTGACGATCACCCAGGACCGGCTCGTGGCAGCCGTCCAGCCCGGTCACCCCTCACCCGGCGGCCGCGACTTGCCCTGCACGACCTCGCCGCCTACCCCATCGTGTGCATGCCGCCGGGAACCGGACTGCGCACAGTGTTCGACCAGAGATCTTCGCCTTCTGCTCGCCGAACCCGGGGAGCTTGCTGATCCTGCGCAGCAGTTCCTTGCCATCGGCCGCCGTCGTCCACACCGCGGCCGCGTCACCGCCGTACTGATCGACGACGAGCTGGCAGAGCGCCTGCACCCGCTTGGCCATCGAGCCGGGAAATCGGTGCAGCGCGGGCTGCCGTGAGAAGACCGCGCCAAGCTCGTCCGGATCAAAGCTAGCGAGCGCCGTGACGTCCAGCGACCGGCCGAGCCGCTTCGTCAGCTCAAGAGGCGCCGCGAACGCCCGCTCCAACGGAATCTGCTGATCCCCACCAGTCTCGGAAGGATGGAGCCGGCGCGACAGTATCTGCCTGCTGGGGCCGTGTCAGTGGCTGCCGTTGCCGTGGCCAGGGTCGCCGTCCAGCTTTCTGCCGAGGCGGTCGTCTTTGCCGGGAATACGGCCAGACCTGGGGCGCAGGCGTGACTGGCGGGCAGTTACCCAGAGGGGACCGAGGATCAACCAGCCGGCGAGGACGAGGCCCAACTGTGGAATCCAGGCCAGCAGTGCGCCGGTGCCGGTGCTGTCTCCCAGCCAGGCGACCGCGCCGAGCAATAGACCAATGCTCGTCGCCGCCGCCACGCAGGCCCGACCAAAGCGGCGCCACTCCGTCCTGACATGCGGCGGCCCGTTGGGCCGGCGAGCGTCGGGCTGGGCGGTGGGGCTGCGCACGCGCTGGTCTGCCCATCTGATCAAGGGCGGTCCGAAGACGATCGAGAAGCCGAGGTAGACGGCTGCCAGACCGTGGGTCCAGTCTGGTCGGGCACCAGCCCGCAGCACCAGCAGGGTGAGGACCAGCAGGGCCAGGTCGAGGACGGGCAGGCCGCACAGCACGGCGCTAGCCATGCACGGCCGGTTCCAGCGGTAGCGCAACAGCAGCCCGAACCCCAGTAGCAACCAGAACCCGATCTCGCAACAGACGATCGCGGCGCCGATCATGCCGATATCATCGGCCGGCGAATGTGCGGAACACGGCTGTCACGACCA
>Ga0207711_10003992_pt1 | contig 12672 bp, 17 predicted proteins | sample KBSS34metaG_FD_184401 | JGI IMG/M metagenome (GOLD analysis project Ga0207711, IMG submission 184401) | Switchgrass rhizosphere microbial communities from Kellogg Biological Station, Michigan, USA - KBS S3-4 metaG (SPAdes) (version 2) | ecosystem: Host-associated > Plants > Roots > Rhizosphere...
CAGTTCCGGTTACATACAAAATATCCGATTTTGCAGTAACCGTATCCGCTGATGCTACCGTACTTTCTGACAGTTTAGATACTGATCCAGGAATCATTTCCCACCTCCACCTATTGCAATGACTCCGTTAACTAGCCGACTGGGATGTATTTACCCGAAGCCGGATTGTATACGAGCAACATAACCTGACCTGCGACTGATGCGGTCGTTGTCAGAATGTTGCCTCCAGATGCCACGCCACCAGTTCCAGCGAACTGAATTGCGAGCATGTGTGAGTGTGGTACGGGCGGAGTGATAGTTGATACCGCCACGTTACCTGTCAACACTGTCAGAAAACCAGTCGGCGCAATAGTTGCCGCCGATGGAATCGTAACAGGAACAGAGTTGTTTACAGGATTAAGCTGCGCCCAATCGGATGCCACAAGGGGCATAATACTAACCTACCTTTCCAAATCTTCGTAGCTTAGATTCTCGATTTACTATCGCCTTACATTCTCTGCATTGGCGACGTTTATTTCCATTGGCACTTAAACACCAGTAGGTATTTTCTTCTGTAAACTCATGACCATGTTTACAATGGGTTGAATCGGTATTCTGATTACGGGAACGATTTGCATTCATTCTATCTGCAATGTTCTCGTCATTTGTTCCAATGTAAAGATGGTTAAAGTTCCAGCAGCAGGGATTATGGCAATGATGCAGAACATGGAGAAGCTCAGAGTATATCGGATTATACCCCAAGAACAGAATTGCCGAGATACGATGGACATAGTGAAATTCACCATCAATGGTGATCTGACCATATCCTACACTATTCTTACCTTCGTATTCCCAACAACCTGTTTCTGAAATTACATTAGTACGTTGTTCTAGTAATCTCAAAACTTTTTCCTTGTTCTGCACCAAGTCCATACAGCCTCCAGATGTTCAATATCCGATTGGTACAGCCAAGTTATCGATATAGCTACATGCCGCCGGGTTACTTACGTAAACCTGCATACCCACCACCATGTAGAAGATTTCCGCTGCGGCTACTCCACCTGATGCGCCACGAATTTCGAAAATCTGGCGTCCATCAGTCTTGTAGAAGCCGATTGGAAGAATCTCTGCACGGCCCCACACTTCATCCACAACGAAGTCGATGCGTGTCTTGTCCCAGTTGTAGGATGGAGTGACAGGAGCACCAGCCAACTGCATATTGGAACCACCGAAATACATATTCAGTGATTCTTCCTTAGCAGCTTTCTGGATGATGCTTACGAGTTGACCAATCTCCTCATAAGCCTGTTGCTGACAAGGATGCGTCCACGCCTTCGGTGAGAATGAATTCTCAATACCCACACGATTCCCAATCTTGTTGATAGCAAGACGAGGAAGCGGGAGAGTCAGTGCAGCGCCACCACCATTGACTCGATTTGCACGAATTTCAGGTGTTGTGCTACGTGAGAATCCAAGCCACGTACCAGAACTCGCATTAGAGTGATGATACGGTACACCGAACAACGCAGGAAGTGATGCAGGTGAAGCAAGTCCAGCAGTCACAATCTTATCACCAACACCCACTCCAGCGATCTGAGGAGTGATGGAAATAGACTTGTTCTCCACATCCCACTGTGTAATCGTCCCTGAACCACGGTTGATAGCCAGTGCAGTATCCCAAATCTGAACCGTCTGACCATAACGCATCAGACGCGCACCGAATCCATCCGTAGTCAGAGTGATTACATTCGATCCACCAGCAGGTGTATCAGTCGTAACCACACCGATTACACCATCACCAGTCTGCATCATCTGAGCATCCAACTGACGACGCATCTCATCCAATGCTGTGGCCGTAAGACGGCGAACAGAATTGATGATTGCTTTGCGGTCGTCATCAGTTGCCCACTGAGCCAACTTCGTATACTCAATATTCTCACTGAGAAATACTGAGTTCAGAACAGCCTTATCGAAAGTAGGCCCACCACCTCGACCCAGATCACCACCATCTGGATTGAAATACTGGAAACTACCCCCTGGCCTCAGTTCTAGCGGAACTCTCATTTGACGGTGTGAAATCTTCTCCACATCCCGTTTCTTGATGTTCGAGTAGAACTTGTCATCACGTTCAAACAGCACACGGACTTTCGGTACAACCCGTTCAAGTTCCGTAGCTGCTACTTGTGCTTCGGAAACAGCCATTTCAACACCCCTAGTCCTTCATTAACACATCAAGTGTAGACATCCCACGAGGAATGTCTGATGCCTTTTTTATTCTTCCACTACTAGAGGGGGAAGTGGATTTCCCAGGCGTAATTGGACCCTTTTTAGAGGTCGATCTTTCTTCGTCTTCCATAGAATCATCCGAAACTCGTCTGCCTAACCCCTTCAAAGCGTCATTTCTGGCCCTTTTTATCACTGATGGCAACAGTGTCTTAGCCTTTGAAAGATACGCAGATTTAATCCGATCCGTGGAATCTTTATCGAATCCACGTTCAAATGCCTTCTCCCACAGCCTATCCAACAGTCCACGAAACCTTGAATCTTTAGATATCAAGTCCTCAAGAGTTTCGTGCGCTTCTCTGACTGCGTTTTTCCTTACGTAATCAGTCATCGTCTTACGTGGATCGATGTTCTGATCTATCGTGGATTTCAATACATTGTCAGCTTTCGTCTGTAATTCACTTCTTGTGGACTCAAACTGACCCATGAACCGCTGTTGATTCTCTTGTTGAATCTGATATTCTCTCTGCTGTTCACGCGGATCTGACTGACGTGAAAGGGTCGTAGCAGGGGTGAAATTCTGTGAACCAAATACAAACTGATTCAGAATATTAGCGGCTGCCTGTAACGGCGCTCCCTGATCACCTAATGCGCGACCCTCTTTCACCATCGTCACGATGGTATCTTTAATCACGTTTCCGAGTACGTGATAATATGCCTGCTGATCTACTCTCCTGAGTGCGGGTAAGTAGTTATCAGCAATCTTGTAGAATGCTTCCTGATCCCCATTCTTCGTTGCTGCAAGAACCTGACTAATATCTCCACTCATTAAAGAGCGGTCAATATTGTCCATGAATCTAGCTTTTTCTACAGCAGTCTGAGCATCCTGAATCGTCGGCAACAATTCAGTGAACTGCTGCTCACGATAATATGCCTTCTCAAGATACGGAAAGTCCTTAAATAGTTGAGGATATTTAGCTAGAATCTCACGCCTACGAACTGGCGTAGTTAACTCTAAATCTTCCTCTTTAGGACCCTCTAGTTCTTCTTCAATTTCCTTTAGTTCGTCTACTTCCTCTTCCTCGTCCCCATCTTCCTTCTCTGTCTCATCATCGTCAGTATCATCCGTCGCCTCTTTCTTCGTTTTAGGTAGTTCAAGAGTCTCAACAGGATCTTCTTCATTCAACAACTCTAGTGTTTCTAGTTCGGATTCTGAAGATTCAGATCCGCCACCACCTTCAGTGGCAGCGAAATATACTCGAATTAAACTATTGAACAGTAGGTTCATTTTGATCTACTCCAAACGGTTGGCCCATACTTACGGGCGGTGGTGTTTTATTCGGATTTGGACCCTTGCCAGGGATCGGTGGTTGTTCAGGGGGCACTTGTTGCATCATCTGTTGCATTTGCTTTTCATTATCCATGTCTTTGTGCATCTTCATATGCAATAAGACATTTTCATATCCTGGGGGATTTTCCATTTTACAGAGTCTACCGGCATCACCAACTAGCCATCTACGGCAAATATCCCCTTCCAATTGATGATTATCCACATCGAAATCCGCGTCTATGGACGGCAATCGCTGTGGCGGCGGTGGTGGCATCCCATTCATCATCGCCTGTTGCATCATCATTGGATCTGGTGGCATTTCAATAGGTTCAGAGTTGATGAGTAGTTCAATTTCTTCGTATTGTTTCTGTCTGTCATCTTCACCAGGAATAATGTAGTCTGTGAGTCCAATAGCCTTCTTGATGTAAGGAATATTCTCAGGTGACAGTAATGTTTCCATCAGTGCATCATTATTCATGCCAAACAATTCCATGATAGCATCTTTCTGCTGATTCCATGTGATTGGCAGATTTTCATTCGCCTCTAATTCAACTGAACCGATTTTTCCTTCAAGTTCTGACTTACGAATGAACACATTTACGAAGTTCCCGAACTCATTCTTCTTTACCTGCTTCTCATCATCTTTCATTTCAGCAATGTAAAGAGGAATGACCTTACCAAACACATTTTTCCACCAACTTAGGAGCATTTTCCAGGTAGTTTGGAGTCTTTGTAAGGCTTGGGATCGGGACATACTGTATTCGGAAGCAGTACGAGAACCTGACATCTGCCCGCCGAATAAACTAGGTAATGCACCCGAGACCATTTGTCCAATTTCCTGTATCTTCTGGGCGAAAGGTAATACCTCTTGACTGAGAGTAGCAGTCTTGACCTCATAGAAGCCTTCCGATAGTGCTCTACCAGATTTTGGTGTTGCTGGATAGATTCCACCTGGAATTACCTCACTATTTCGGTAAGCATTGAAATTCAATACTTTAGGATCTGCAAACGTCTGCGGAATTCCATGTTCGACAGTCTGTAAAACGAGTGAAATGAGATCGTTGGTGATGTCCTGTACCGAAGTGAGAAGTAAACCAAGCGGATCGAAGTGAATGTAATCCGACAGAGGGTTGTAAGTGAGAGTCCAGTAATCATCAAGAGCTTCATTACACGCATGTGCAACCTGATCATTCACGACGACGACTTTCACGCCATCAGGATATTCTTTCTTGAGTTCCTTCGCTTCATCCTCATTCAATACATTGAAGGCACTAGGACGAAACCAACAATTTCGTACCGTGACATTGTTGATTGGATGTTCTCCACGATACTGCGGGGATGTGCGTCCCCACTGTTCGTATAAATCGTAACTATTTGAACCTTTTGAAATTTTGTCGTGTAGTTCAGGGTATCGTTCGATGACATTAGCGAAATGTGTCTCATATGAATCGATGAGATATGAACAGTCCGCCTGAGTGCGTGCCCACACAGGAACTTTAACGAACAATCCACCCTTAACTTCAAGACAGATTCTACTCTTTGGACGTTTTGTAATTCCAACGAGTCGAGTCATCACAATGGTACTGTGTCTCATGTCAGGAATGACCTGTTGAGCACAGTTAGGACATACTTCTAATCCCTGATCTATGGCATTATTTACTGGTGCATCTTCTGGACCAGGTTGAAATTTATCTTCCTGCGCACTTACGATGGACGGATCTGCCATCTCCGTCTGACACATAGGACAGATCGGTGTCTCCTGAAGCTGTGTATCTTCTTCGTATTTCTTTTCTTCGTATGTTCCGTATTTCTCGTCTTCTTTTGCGTAGGAGTAACACGCCGTCATTCCTTCAGTACAGAAAACGAATAGTGCGTGAAGCCACAACAAGGAAGCATCATTGTGCTTAAAAATCAGTGCAGCAATCTTATCTCCTGCCTTCGCCGTAACGATATCTAACGGGTTATCTGCATCATCAGGATAGCAAGTAACAGGAGGCACAGTGACAGAAAGAGCAGCAATAATAGACTCAAGGTAGGCACGGTAGATATTGACTGGCTTGTCATAGAATCCCTGATCAGATTCCTCACCAGCTCTTTCACTTTCTGGGATACGCCAGTCATGAGCTACCTCACTGTAATAAGTATGTTGAATATTTTCCCACAATAGTTTAAGCCTACGCCATTGTCTTATTTGACGATCACGGACAGCACGATCCTCGTCATCGAAGTGATCGACGATGAATTTAAGCTGTCTCTTTACGTCGTCCGACAGTTCTTTTTCCATTACCTTCTACCATTACCAGAATAAATTCGTGGCATTCTGGTTACTTTAGTCTTGTAGTTGCCTTCTTCATCAGGATCACCGATGTTCGTAGTCACATCATATCCATGACGGAACGGCTGATTCTTAATCGCCTGTTGTCTACCTTGGAATATTGATTGTGCTAGATTCGGACTGGACTGATCTTCCTGATTCATTGGATTGTCATTGTATCGATACCCACCACGCGGCATGATGCTTGACATTTGTGGCCTCTCATCATACGTTGGTGCAGTTCTAGCCCCACCTGTTGATGGGCCAGCATTCGATGAACCACCATTCGACATTCTACTTTGGGCGACACGCAATCCTTGATTTGCAATGGATCTCCAGTCTGGTCCTTCGCCACCAGTTCTTTCATCCATTGCCTGTCCGCCACCACCAGTGGCAGCATTAGTTAGCACACTCTTCGCAACATTACCTGCAATATTCTTGGCAATAGTTCCCTTAGTGACGGCTTTCGCTACACCTGCTGATGGTCCGATTCCTTTGACTGGAACCTTAGCACCCAGGTATCCTGTAGCTCCACCAATACCACCAGCTAATGCCGCATCTTTCCAACTACCGCCTTCTAATTTCTTCGATGCTGCACTAGTTCCTGCACTGATAGCCATTGCTGCTAATGGACCCACACCTGGGATAGCCATCGCAGCATATGGTGCGACCTTGAGTGCGACTTTTCCAATTGTCTTTAATTTGGATTTTACACTCATGTCATACCATCACTTTACTGAGATAATCCCACACACCGAAAACTTTTAGAAGCCAAAGAATCACGGCTACTATTACAACGATGTTAATGAGTTTCAACATCGTTCCATCGATGAATGCCGCGCCATACCGATTCACTAGCATTAGAAGTACACCAACGACTATCAGAACTAAAACTACTGTTAGAAGAGGCATTACTTCCTCGCTTTTCGGTGAACCACATGATCTGATGGTCCAATTCCTTTTTTCTTTTCAGACAACATAATTGCAATAGCCTGTTGTCTATTCTTTACAACGGGTCCAGATTTAGAACCAGAATGAAGTGCGCCATGTTTGAATTTGTGCATAACTTCTGTGTATGGCATCACTTCACCCCTTCCGTATGAAGTAGTTCCTTCTCTAACTCTGCAATTTCCTTAGATTTATCGCGCATCAGTTGAGCTTTCTTACGATCTTCCTGCTCTAGTAGTTGTTGACGCACGCGCCAGGGTGTAAACTGTGGCGTAATCGCCTTTGGTTCTTCATTCGCCTGCACAAATGGTTCGGGCTTATCCTTCTCTAGTAACCGTGCGAGTAGTTCTTTACGCTCGCCTTCGCTTTTATCAAGCTGGTCACGTAAAACCTCGCATGTTAAACACAAGTCGGGTGTAAGCCCAAACCACTTTCGCAGAAGTTCATTGAACATTTCTGACTCGTATTTATTCAATCAGTTACTTAGGTTCCGGCATAGGTGTTTCAGGAAGTGAATTGTCTGGAACCAAAATCAGTCCCACACACGCGAGATACTTCACAATGAATCTGTTACCCGGACGCGGAGGCCACACGACAGGAGGTGGTGTAGGGCCAGGAAGTGAATTGTCAGGAGCAGTTGGATCGTATGGATACACAGGTAGTTGAACTGCTCCACCACCCGGTACAGGCTGTCCACTCGCATACGGTGGAAGTCCAGGAAGTGAATTATCTGGACGACCCTGAACAGGTGGAAGTCCCTGATCAGGTGACAATCCACCATTACCATCTAGAAACGTGATAATCGCTGTTCTCGAATACGGCATCTTAACTCTCTTTCTGTTGACTAATGACGATATCTCGACACGGGCTTAATCTGATCCAGTTCGTTAGACTCGACTTTATTCATGTTGCGGTAAAAGGCGGTCCAATCCTGAGTACGATTCAGATTATTTACTAGATTTTCTTGAGCCTGTACGCGCTTGAATTCCTGATTCGATTCATCGAAGAATCCTTCAGCAGCGTCCACAAGATATCTCAAGCCATCTATCGGATCATCTCCCTCAAATTCGGCAATATCCTCCGCAACCTTATTACCTTTTGGCTTGTCATAAGAACATGCCTTAATTGCTTCGACGAGTACCGGACACGCCCCGTAAAAAATCTGGAGTTTTGGGATATTGGTCTCGGGTTCCTGCGGATTGAATGAGGCGAGATAAGATTTATACTCATTCATACCTCGATTCCGCATAATCCACATTGCATACTCATCATCGTACTGACCTACTTCAGATGGATTAACCAACTTCGGTTGCCATCTGAGATACTCATGAATCAGTAGCTTGCCGGCGACACGCGAACCTGGAGTATTGTTTGACAACTCTACAGGTTGTTGTAACTCGTCTTCAATCTGTTGCTGAATCGTGTGTTCCTGCCCACGATCTTGACCCGCACTCTTACAAAACCTGATTAGTCTGGGCGACTCTTTATCGATATACAACTTGACATGAGGAGCCCACTCCGCTATCTTAGTTTTAACCCAATATTGTTCGCGGTAAATGTACACGCGCTTATGTGGACTGATTGCAGCCCATCCAATCCATGTCATTGCACGAAATCCCCAGTCGCCAACCATGATACGTGGCCACCACTGTGGGATCTCAAATGGTTCAATCACATGAATCGCATTTGATGGTTCATCTTCAAACTTACGATCTCTAAATTCATCGAAGACTTGACCCTGATACGCGTCCCAATCACCAAGCAGTTTGGCTTTTCGCTCAGCTTCAATAGTAATGCCCTGAAGTGACTGTTTGTATGTTGGATCGATGTGGGGATTATCTTCGAGTGTAGAGTGAACGTAGATTCGCTTGTTTCCACCACGTCCGACAATTATTTTTCCGCCTTTCGGATATGGTTTAATGAATCTCTTATATGTCCAAGTATGTCCAATACCGCCAGGCATCCCCGCTGCGCGGGTGATAGATGGTAGTCCACTGTCCTTCGGTGCTCTATTTCTCTGAAATGTGATGTAAGTGTAAATCCATTCGGTGATTGAAGTCAACTCATCAGGAGTGTAGAGACATATTTGCATCGTATCGTATTGATGAACGTCATCTTCATTCTCACAATGACCTAGAAAGATCATTGCTCCCTCATTTGCTCGACCTGAACCGTACTGATCTTCGCGTGGAAATGTCCAACACATTTCAGTTTTATTAAGAGTTGCTCCGAATTTTCTATATAGTTCTCTACTTCGAGGAATAATCTCATTACGTAGTTCGGGGTAAGTTCTACGCATAAACACCTGTTTGAATTTTGGGTGTTCATGCCATCTGTGTACTATCCCATAGAGTAAAAGCACATCAGACTTACCTGAACCCGCTCCACCTCCATAGAATGCTTCCTTTATTGTAGTAGGTAGAGACAGAAATAGTTCTTGTTTAGGAGTTGGCTTCCACTCATTTGACGAAAATACTGCCATCTTCCCAACAACTATTGAGTGTATTGACCGAACTGTTGTTTCCTACGCGGATTCATCATCTGCGCTGATGGTCCAAGTCCTCCCATACCAGGAGGTGGTGGAGGCATTCCTTGTGGCATCGGTGGTTTCATTGCCATTGGTGGCATCACCTGCGGTCCCGGCATTGGTGATCCCTGTGGTGGTACCGCCATCTGTGGATTGACCGGCGGTGGTGTCGGCGGCATCTGTGGTGGAACTGATGGACCGATACCGAGTGCGCGTCCTACTCCATTATTAACTGCATTCATTCCTGGGGCACCAGTCAGTTTATTCATGCCTGGAGCTTTATTCACCGCATTAGCAACGGGACGAACTGCTTTCTTTAATGCTCCAAACATAATCTCTCCTTAACTGACCACAATTATTGACGCCAAGTTCCATTGATTGAAACTGTTCCCATCAGGAAGTCATTTGATGTAGCTTCACGAAATAACACGCCATTGACTACGATCTGCGCTCCAATGAATGGTGCAGTAGTTCCCAATCCGTAGCCTAATGGAGTCACATCGAGTGAAAGGAACATCGACTTCTGATCTGTTGTGAATGAAATGAAATATGGTAGAGTAGTAATCGTCTGATTCAATCCGTCTATTGGATCACTGTATCGAACTCGAACTGATGACGCATTACCGATTACTCTGAACTCTATCTTATTCGTCGTAACTACTGGTGTAACTGGAGTTGGAGTAGGAGTAGTTGGTGTACCATAGTAGTAGGTCCGATCACACGCACTTACTCCGATGATCAGTGTAATGAAAGTAATGAAAGCGAATAGTTTCATACGCCAATCACCTTCCAATTCGTTCCATTCCATCGAGCCAGTACATGGAATGAACCACCACCCGCTACAGTTGCACCAGGTGTATTGACTGTACTGTCACTGAAGTTTGCGATTGCGCCTATCGTCTGTCCATTCACACCATTCACAGGAACCTCAAATAAATCAATTCTATTCTGTACTACAATGACTGGACAAGAAATAGCCTGATTTGTAACTAGTTGACCTGTATTACGATTCAAGTATACAATACGAGAGATTAGTGTACCAATATCATTCTCACAATCAAAGTTAAAGTATCCACCAGCCATAGGCCAAATATGCCATCGTCTCTGATCTGCTGGTTGACTATTATCGATTAGAATTATACCAGGATTAGCACTATTCAATACTACATCGTCACTGAATACTGGAGCAACTCCAGCACCTTGACTCACAAGAACCTGACCTAATGCAGCCGTAGGTAGTGATCCACCTCCACTCGGTGAACCTACCTTAGTAGCTGACTTGACTGTAACTACTGCATTACCTGTAGGACACCGAATGAATCCCGCCGATGTAGCTGTGTCGTTGGCTAGTGCAGTCCACGTCGATTGATTTGACGAGACTTCACACGCGATTGACGCATTGATCTGACATAATTGAGCGGGGAGTGCGTATACGACATTCTGAACTAGAGTAGTCGGTGGGCCTAATGAAAGTAATTGTGTTGGCATCTTCTTTCCTTCATCGAACTACTGACCACCATGAACTTCAGAATCTGGATCGTTGAACACTACTGCTTTAATTGCCCACATCGCAGTCTGTTCATTCTGAGTGACTGCCAATGAACGCTGACGAGAGTTAGGACATACTTCGAGAATTAGTCGTTCTAAATCTGAGAATGCTTTACGGAGTCGAGTGATTTTATTCAATCCATCTGCACTCGGCGCATGATACGCATACGGCTTATCAATCAAATTATTGGGCACTCTGTCCTCTTTTCTCTGAACTACTTCTTCGTTGTGGGCATTGGTGTAACGATTGGACCTGATTGTTTCGGTACACCAACTAGACCTGATTGAGTAGCAGGGGTACCGTCAGTGAATGTGAATGTCATCGGATCTGATTGAATCCCATCTGGATTCAGTACATGAACAGGGAGTGCATCAGGTCCAACCCACACACTCATGTTCACGCCAGTTGTAATCTCCGTTGCAGAAACGAATGTAGTAGGTTCTTCCTGTCCGGCGAATACAATGATGGAATCAGATTTGAATCCAGTTCCGTGAACATGCAGAACGAATGATGGATCACCTATCTCCGCTGAATTAGGAGTGAGTGAGGAAACTACTGGTGGGACAGAAGGAACTGAAGTCAAGACTTTCATGATTGCTTTGAATGCCTTGTCAGCGAATTGATTATCTGAACACGCAGTCTCAAGAATCCTACGAATTACTTTCGACTGTTCATCAGTCACCACCAGAGCAGGAGACGAGAGAAGAACAGCATTGAATGGATCTGGGTGTAGCACTGTTGGCATCTGACTCTCCTATTACTCGTTGACGTTGATGACTTCAAATGAACGCTCATCCCTAAATGTGGGAGCGTAAATTGTAAACTGTGGAGCCTTCACTCCATCGTCTGATGTGACGGACGGAGGAGGCTCAAGATTTTTAATGATGACGGACATGTCTTTAGCGATGCCACTTAAATCCTTGGCATCTGCGTAATCTAACTTGTCCTGAGTGATGGAACCGAGTGCGGAGTTGAGAGTGCGTGAGGCTCGCTTAATTGCCCTGTTCCTAGATTTATTGATATGAGAAATGATGGAAGGTTTAGGTGCCTCATACGAGGCAGTAGAGGTTGCACCTTTGGTGTATGCGGAAACTGACGACGCAGACACTCCAAACATTCCTGCCAAACCTAGTGCAGCCTGTCTCCCGTCAATTACTGCTGTCTCACCGATGATCTTGCGGAGAGAGTCAGGGACATTATTGTCACCATCTGATCTACCCTTAGATGGTTTATCGATTACAGTTCCTTCAATTACTCTAGGGGCTTGAGGTTTAGATGATGAGACTCTTTCTAGTTCAAGTAGAAAGTCATCATCTGAAACTATACCAATAGGCATACTATCATCTCCACAGTATTTAGATTTATGGAATGACAGTATGAAGTGAAGGGCGGACTGCCCCCGCCGAGTCGAATCCTAGCATGGATTGGTCGAAGTGTCAAGAGGGGCTAAGTGATTGACTGAGGAGGAGTTAGAGGAAAGAGGGCAAGAGAGGAGGATGGGACTTACTTTGTATTATGGAACCATATTATGAGACTCTATTTATTTTGTACTGAGATAGATTTACCCTGACACACATTATTTCTATTTTGGTATGACACATGCTATTTCTATCAAGCCCCCTCGGGGCACTTAGGTACTTTACACTGTAGAGGGGTATACCCCATAGAGTACTCTACGTTATAAAGTACTCTGCGCTGTAAAGCACTCTGCGAAATAAAGAACTTTGCGCCGTAAAGTGCGAGGATAGACAAAGTACTCTGCAATAATGCAAAGGACTCTGCATTGTAAAGTGCTATGCCAA
>Ga0207711_10003996_pt1 | contig 12662 bp, 11 predicted proteins | sample KBSS34metaG_FD_184401 | JGI IMG/M metagenome (GOLD analysis project Ga0207711, IMG submission 184401) | Switchgrass rhizosphere microbial communities from Kellogg Biological Station, Michigan, USA - KBS S3-4 metaG (SPAdes) (version 2) | ecosystem: Host-associated > Plants > Roots > Rhizosphere...
CCAGCGTGGCGAGGCTCTCCATGAAGCACGCGGCCAGACGGCCCAGGCCCCCGTTGCCGAGCGCGGCATCGGGCTCCAACTCCTCCAGCGCGGCAAGGTCGAGCCCGTGCGCCGCCAGCGCCTGCGTGAAGTCGGCCGTGGTCCCCATGTTCGACAGCGCATCGCGCAGCAGCCGGCCGATCAGGAACTCCATCGAGAGGTAGTAGACCCGCTTGCCGCCCTGATCGTAGGTCCGCCGAGTGGACTCGATCCAGCGGTCGATCACCGCGTCGCGCACCGCGAGCACGGCGGAAGTGTACCAGTCGTGCAGCTTGGCGGCACGTTCGTCCTTGCCGATGCGGTGGCGCAGCACATCGATGATGAGCGCGTCGGTCTCCGAAGTCTTGGCTGTGTGCATGGTGGCCACCGCGAACTCCTGAATCAGCGAGAGCCGTCGGTGGGCGCGCCCGACAGCGGATATGTTCGAGACCTTTCGGGTGACCGCGACGCCGACGACCTCCCCCCTCGCCCATGGCTATGCCGCCCTCGCGCATGCGGCAAGCCGATTGTGCAGTGCCGCAAGGATTTTTACCGAGGTTTGACGAAGGCGCGTCAGCGGGCGACGTGCGATGGCGCCCGCCAGCGCTAGAGTCTGTCCTGTTCAAGCGGCACCGGCCCACGCCCCCCACCCGACCTCCCAACGATAGTACGCTATGGGAGGTCGGGTGGGGGCGTGGGCCGGTACCGATTCCGCTTCAAGCGGACAGACTCTCGGACTGGCAGACAGGTGGGTCAGGGTGGGAATTGAATGAAGCGCCGCTTTTCAGGAGCGGCTTGGCGTCACCACTCGGAGCGACCCAGGACCAGCGTATCCACAAGGTCGACGATGAAGGCCTCCCCCCGCTCCCCGTCGAAGGGGCGCATCGAAAAGGCGCATTCGGTGAGGAACCCGCGGATCGCCATCATGTAGGTTCTGGCAACCCGGAGCGGATCGCGACAAGGGACCCCGTCGCGCTCGCCGCACGAGACAATGAAGCTCCTCACCTCATCCACCGCCAAGTCGACCCGTTCCAGCACCGATTGCCCGAGCTCCGGGAAACGTGGCCCCTCGCTGTAGATGAGCCTCTCGTGATTGACCCAGATCGGCATCTGGCTGATCTTCAACGCGTTTCGGCCAAACGACCGCAAGCCTTCGACCAAATCCATCGTGAGCGGATCCATGCCCTTGTGCGTTGCGCCATGCACCTCCTCGGCAGTACGGCGGATGATGGCCCGGAACAGGTCCGCCTTGGTGGCATACCGCGCATAGAGGGTGGTCTTCGAGACGCATGCGGCCTTGATGATCATCGCCATCGACGTTTCGCCATAGCCGTACGTCAGGAATTGATCGAGCGCGGCATCGAGTATCTCGCGATCGATCTGTGCAGCCGTCTCCACGCTCGGCCGTCCCCGCGGCCTCGTGGGCGAAGACCCGCCACTCGCGCTCGCTTCGCAATCCTCAACCATAATCATCCCATCCTCCCCCGCCGATTACTGCTTATCGCAGTACGACGCCGCCGCCTTATTTTTTCAGCAGTCTGGCGCGATACTCGTCACCGATCCTCCATGAGATCATAACAACATGATCCACAGATGAAAGTGGGCAGTAGGGCAGCATTTCCAGAGCCATGGACGTGGCAGCCGGACGAGCCGTGCGTCACGCCCACGACGCGAGACGCACTCTCGCTGGTCAGCAGGATCGCGCGCGCGGGCGGGGCATGCGCGCGCCGTGCGTCAGCCGTGCGCGCCGCCGCCGCCGCTCGATGGCGCGGAAACGCCGCCTTGCGGCGGGGAGCCGACCTGTCGCCAGTCGACGCGATAAAGGTCGAATCGCCGGTCGCGCAGGTTCTGCACCGCGCCGGACTGGCGGGCGGTCAGCAGCGCGTCGAGGCTGAGGTCGGCGATGGCGATGGTCTCGGTGTTCGCCGCCGTATCCGCCGCCACGCCGTCCCGGGCGAACGGGAAGTCGGACGGGGTCAGGATCGCGCTCTCGGCATAGTGCACGTCCATGTTCTCGACGTTGGGCAAGTTGCCGACGACGCCCGAGGTGACGACGTAGCACTGGTTCTCCACCGCCCGCGCATGGCAGCAGTAGCGCACGCGCAGGAAGCCGCGCCGCTCGTCGGTGCAGAACGGCACGAACAGCATCAGCGCGCCCTGGTTGACGAGGTGGCGCGCGAGTTCGGGAAACTCGCTGTCGTAGCAGATCATCACGCCGATCGGGCCGCAGTCGGTCGGGATCACGCTGGCGCCGTAGCCGCCGCGGATGTTCCACCAGCGCCGCTCGGACGGGGTGGGATGCAGCTTCTCCTGACGGTGGGTCGATCCGTCGCGCAGGAAGATGTAGCTGATGTTGCGGATCTCGTCCTTGCCGACACGGGTCGGGTGCGAGCCGCCGATGATGTTGATGTTATAGCTCACCGCCATGCGCTCCATGAAGGCGGTGAAGCGGTCGGTGTACTCGGCGATCTTGGCGATCGCCTCGGCGGGCTGGAGCTTGCTCTCCTCGATCGAGAGCAATTCCAGCGTGAACAGCTCGGGAAACACGACGAAGTCGGATTCGTAATCCGAGGCGACGTCGATCCAGTATTCGACTTGCTCTTCGAACTGGTCGATCGCCTCGATCTTGCGCATCATAAACTGCACGGTGGCGACGCGCACGTTGGACGGCAGCCACTCCTGGAAGCCGGGCTTGGCCTTGCCGGTCTCCTGCGGCGCGATCGGGTTGGTCCAGTACATCAGCACCGCGTTGCCGCCGCTCTCGCGGTCGTTGGGCAGGTAGCCCGGCAGGATACCGCGCGGCTCGTAGCCCTCGCTCATCTGGAACTCGATGACCTGGTCGCGCACCTTCTTCGCCTTGACCGCCTCCAGGTACTCGTTCGGATCGGGAAACCGGCGGCGGCGGCGCTGGTAGCCGGGCATGCGGCCGGCGAAGACGATGCCGTTCAGCTCGAAGTCCTGGCACAGCTCGCGCCGCTTGCGGTAGAGCCGCTGGCCGATGCGCAGCCGCCGGAACTCAGGATCGACGCAGATCTCGAAGCCGTAGAGCACATCGCCGTCCGCTGCCGGAGGCCGGCCGTAGCCGCCGGCGCTGATCTCCTCCCAGGTGTGCGGCTTGAAGGCGAGTTCGGACGAGACGATCATCGTGGCGCAGTGGCCGACGACTTTGCCCTGGTACTCGGCCACGAACTGGCCGTCCGGAAAGTTGTTGATCTGCCCACGCACTTCGGCCCGGGTGAAGGCCTCCGTGGGGCCATAGACCCGGGCTGACAGCCGCGTGATGGCAGGAGCATCCGTCAGGACGGCCGGACGGATGACGAGCTTGGCTTTGGATGTGGACATCGGCTGCTAATAAGCGCGCGGCGGCAGGTGGTTCCAGTGGCAACGGTTATCGTCACGCGCGAGGAGGAGGAATTCCGCGCCCCAGCACTTCCCACCCGTCGCCCCGAACCCTCAAGTCAGGGGCGGACGACTTCCTGCTCGATGCGGCCGAAGATCGATTGGCCATCCTCGTCGAGCATCTCGATGCCCACGGTATCGCCCCAGCGCATGAACGGCGTCGCCGCCTTGCCGTCGCGGATGGTCTCGATGGTGCGGATTTCGGCAATGCAGGAATAGCCCAGGCCACCCTCGCCCACCGGCCTCCCGGGCCCGCCCTGCTCGTCCTTGTTGGAGACGGTGCCGGAGCCGATGATCGTGCCGGCGCACAAGGGCCGGGTCTTGGCCGCATGCGCCACCAGATCGGCCAGGCTGAAGGTCGCGTCCTCGCCTGCCTCGGCCCGGCCGAAGGGTTCGCCGTTGTAGTCGATCCGCAGCGGCAGGTGCACGCGCGCGTCCCGCCAGGCGTCGCCCAGCTCGTCGGGCGTGACCGCCACGGGCGAAAACGCGCTCGGCGGCTTGGACTGGAAGAAGCCGAAACCCTTGGCAAGCTCGCCGGGAATCAGGTTGCGCAGCGAGACGTCGTTGCACAGCATGACCAGCCGGATGTGCCCCAGCGCTTCGGCCGGACCGACGCCCATCGGCACATCGTCGACGATCACCGCGATCTCGCCTTCCATGTCGCAGCCCCATGCCTCGTCGCGCAAGGGGATGGGATCGCACGGCGCCAGAAACGCATCGGAGCCGCCCTGGTACATCAGCGGATCGCTGTAGAAGCTCTCCGGCACCTCGGCCCCGCGCGCCTTGCGCACCAGTTCGACGTGGTTGATGTAGGCGCTGCCGTCCGCCCACTGATAGGCCCGCGGCAGCGGCGAATGCGCATCGGCCTGGTCGAACGGCTCGCCCGGCCAGGCACCGCTGTCGAGCTGCTCGGCGATGGCGCGCAGCAGTGGCTCGGCGGCGTCCCAATCATCGAGCGCCGCCTGCAAGGTGGGCGCGACTTCGTGGGCGGCGACGCACCGCGCGAGATCGCGCGAGACGACGACGAGACGACCATCGCGGCCGGACTTCAAGGAGGCAAGCTTCATGGTTTCTCCGGCGCGTCGGGCTGGTTGTCGGGGTGAGCGGCCTGGAACGCCGGCAGCGCGAGGCAGGCCGCCTCGATCCGACTCATCGCCGGCATCGCGGAAAGATCGAAGCCGAACCGTCGCGCGTTGTAGAGTTGGGGAACCAGCACGGTCTCGAACAGGCCAGGCGCATCGAACAGGAAGTCGCCCACGCCCCGCTGGACCAGCCTGGCTTCGAGCCCGGTCAGCGTCTTGCCCGTCCAGTGGTGATACCACGCGCGCACCTGGTCGGGCGTGAGGCCCAGGTCCCGGTCGAGATAGGCAAGCACCGGCGAATTGAGCGGCGCATGGAGCTCGGTGGCGATCGCATAGGCCAGCTCGCGCGCCGCGAAGCGATCCTCGATGTCGGGAGGCAGCAGCGGGTTCGCGGGGAACCGCTCGTCCAGCCATTCCAGGATCGCCAGCGACTGCGCATAGACTTGCCCGTCCAGTTCCAGCGCCGGCACTCCGGCAAAGGCATTCAGCGCACGGAACGGCTCCTCGCGCTGCTCGCCTTTGACGATGTTCACCGGCACCGTCTCGAAGGCGAGGCGCTTGAGATTGAGGCCGATGCGCACGCGGTAGCTCGTCGAACTGCGGTAGTAGCCGTAGAGCCGCATCAAGCCGCGCTCTCCTGCGCGATCTTCTCGTGCAACCAGGCGGCATGGCGCGGGGCCTTGCGCGTGCGCGACCACTCCTCCAGCATGTCCTCGGCCACGTCCTTCAGCCGCTGCATCTGGTCCTCGGTGCCGAAATCCCAGGCGAGCTCGAGCCGATGGCCGTTGGGGTCGAAGAAGTAGATCGACTTGAACACGCCGTGGTGTGTCGGACCGACCACCTGCAGCCCGCGCGCCTCGGCTCGGGCCTTGGCGGTCAGCAGGCTGTCGTAATCGGCCACCTTGAAGGCGATGTGCTGCACCCAGGCCGGCGTTGCCTCGTCACGGCCCATCTCGGGCTGGTTGGGCAGCTCGAAGAAGGCAAGCACGTTGCCGCCGCCCGCATCCAGGAACACGTGCATGTAGGGATCGTCGGCGCCGGTCGAGGGCACTTTGTCCTCCGCGATGGCGAGCGTGAACTCCATGCCCAGCACGTCGCGGTAGAATTCCACGGTCTCCTTGGCGTCCTTGCAGCGATAGGCGACGTGGTGGATGCCACCGAGGACGGGCGGGCTATCGGCGAGGCTCATGGTGTCGCTCCTTGTTGTTTCACGCGGAGGCGCGGAGGCGCGGAGAATGAAGCCGGGAGTGGCGCGCGCAAAGGCGCGAAGGCACGAAAGAGGTCTCGCTTGGCCGAAGGCCCATTCTGTCTGCCGTGGCGGCGTTTGCCGCCGGTCGAGGAAGAAGGCGGCTTCGCCGCAAGCGCAGCCTCTTCGCGCCTTTGCGCCTTCGCGCGCGCCAACGCCTTCCTTCCCTCTTCTCCGCGCCTCCGCGCCTCCGCGTGAACCATGTTCACTCCGCCGGCTCGCGAACCTTCAGCACCCCGCGCCGCAGCTGGTCGCGCTCCATGCTTTCGAACAGTGCCTTGAAGTTGCCGTTGCCGAAGCCGTCGTCACCGCGGCGTTCGATGAATTCGAAGAACACCGGGCCGACATTGGCCTCGGCGAAGATCTGCAGCAACAGCCGCGCCTCGCCGTTCTCCACCGAGCCGTCCAGCAGGATGCCGCGCGACCGCAGTTCGCGCGCGTCGACCCCGTGCCCCGGCAGCCGCTCTTCGAGCATCTCGTAATAGGTCTCGGGCGGCGTGGTCATGAACGGCACGCCCAGGTCCTTGAGCTTGTCCCAAGTCGCCACGAGATCGTCGCTGATCAGCGCGATATGCTGGATGCCCTCGCCGTTGAAGGCACGCAGGAACTCGTCGATCTGGCCTTTCCCGCCGTCCGCCTCCTCGTTGAGCGGGATTCGGATCTTGCCGTCGGGCGCAGTCAGGGCGCGGCTGGTGAGGCCGGTATATTCGCCCTTGATGTCGAAGTAGCGGATCTCGCGGAAGTTGAAGAGCGTCTCGTAGTAATCCGCCCAGAACTTCATCCGCCCGCCATAGACATTGTGCGTCAGATGATCGATCCGGTTGAGCCCGGCACCGATCGGGTGACGCTCGACGCCCGGCAAGTACTCGAAGTCGATGTCGTAGATCGACAGCGCGCCGTTGCCGTCCTTCTCGTAGCGATCGATGAGATAGATGATCGAGTTGCCGATGCCGCGAATGCCCGGCAAGTGCAGTTCCATCGGCCCGGTCGCCACTTGCACCGGCTCGGCCGAGCGGGCGAGCAGCTCGGCATAGGCACCGCGCGCATCCCTGACCCGAAAGCCCATCCCGCACGCGCTGGGCCCGTGCTCGCGGCTGAAGAACCAGGCCGGGCTGTGCGGCTCGTAATTGGTGATGAAGTTGATCTCGCCCTGGCGCCACAGCTCGACATCCTTGGAACGATGACGGGCAATGCGGGTGAAGCCCATCGCGGCGAACACCGGCTCCAGCACGCCCTTCTCCGGCGCGGAGAACTCGACGAACTCGAAGCCGTCGAGGCCGATGGGGTTGTCGAAAAGGTCGCTCATGCGATGGTTTCTCCAGAAAGCGCCAGCGCCTGCTCGCCGGGCTGCAACAAGCCGGCCGGCAGCGGCTCGGCATCGCGATAAACGGTATAGAGCGGGCCGAAATCGAGGCCGACCAATCCATCGATCAGCTGGTCGAGGCTGTCGAGCACGAAGTAGTTGGGCTGGAATTCGTCGATCTTGTAGGCGGTGCGCATGACCCGCACCGGGTCGAACGGCAGGCGCAGTGCGTCGGGGTCGGTCGCGGCATAGACCGTCTCCGCCGCCGAGGAGACGATGCCGGCGCCCAGCACCTTGAACCCGCTCCCCTCGTCGCGAACCAGCCCGAACTCCACCGTGTACCAGTAGATCCGCGCCAGCATGTCCAGCGCGCCCATCGCCATCGCCTTCTCACCGGCGCGACCGTAAAGCTCCAGGAAGTCGGCGATGCACGGGTCGAGCAGCATCGGCACGTGGCCGAAGAAGTCGTGGAACACGTCGGGCTCGACGAGATATGCGAGCTCGTGCTCCTCGCGCAGCCAGCGGGTCACCGGAAACCGACGGTTTGCCAGATGGTCGAAAAACGCGGCATCGGGAATGAAGCCGGGGACCGCCACCAGCTGCCAACCCGTCGCCGGGCCCAGAACGGCGTTGGCATCCTCGAAGCGAGGGATGCCGCCGGCACAATCGAGCCGTTCCAATCCCCGCACGAACTGCGACGCGGCGTGGCGGCGCGCCAACTCACTTTGCGCGGCGTAAAGCCGGCGCCAGCGCTCGTGCGCCTCGGGGGAGTAGGTCTGCCAGTCCTGCGCGACGGTGAAGTCCGCCGCGGCGCCTTCGTACTCTCCCCGAAGCCCGCTCGTGCTCGTTGTCGTCAGCGGTGTCTTCATTCCCCGATAATGCCATGGAAGACGCTTCAGTTCCTTGCGCAATTCGCCACTCGCGCTTGCCTGTGGAGTGGATTTGACCAAGAAGAATGTCGCTAGGAGTGGAATCATGCAGCTGGACGTATTCGACCGCAAGATCATCGAAGCCCTGCAGGACGATGCCCGCATGCCCGTCGCCGCGATCGCGGAGCGCGCGGCCTTGTCCGCCACTCCGGTCAGCCGACGCCTCAAGCGGCTGGAGGACGAAGGCGTGATCCGCGGCTACGCGCCGGTGCTCGACGCGCGAAAGCTGGGCTTCGCTCTCGATGCCTACGTCCTGGTCAACCTCGATGCGCACACCGATGCCAACATCGCCGGGTTCGAGCAAGCGGTGGCCGAGAACCCCTACGTCATCGCCTGCCACGCCGTGACCGGCGAGCGCGACTACCTGCTCCACGTCATCGCCCGCGACGTCGACCACCTGGGCCAGATCACCTTGAAGTCGATCGTGCGGATCAAGGGCGTGCGCGACGTGCAGTCGGTGATCGTGCTCGACACGATCAAGCGCAGCCGCGCGCTGCCGCTGGAGTAAGCTGCGCCGCCAGCGCGCAAGCGGAGTCAACCGCGTACCAAGGGGAAGCTTGGCGCGGGAACGCCACGGCGCTTGACCCGTTGACGTAGACGTCGATATGCGGTCTCGTAGAAGGACCTGCGTGCAGACCAACGCCGAAAGGTCCTTCCCGGATGAACTACACAAGCTTACCCAAGGCGTCGCGGCGCGACGTGCTCAAGACGGGAGCGGCAGGCGCGGCCGTCGCCTCGGCCGGCGGCAGCACCGCCCTGGCCGGCGCGGCGCCCGCCGCGGTCCCGCCCCGCGCGAAAGTGGGAATGACCGTCAACGGCAAGCCCGTGTCGGTGGAGCTCGACACCCGCACCACGCTGCTCGACACCTTGCGCGAGCACTTGCACCTCACCGGCAGCAAGAAGGGCTGCGACCATGGCCAGTGCGGAGCGTGCACGGTCATCGTCAACGGCCGCCGTATCAATTCGTGCCTCAGCCTCGCGGTGATGCACGAAGGCGATCAGGTCACCACGATCGAGGGCCTGGGCTCCCCTGAGAACCTGCACCCGATGCAGGCCGCGTTCGTGAAGCACGATGGCTACCAGTGCGGCTACTGCACGCCCGGGCAGATCTGCTCGGCGGTCTCAGTGCTCGAAGAGATCCGCGCCGGCATTCCCAGCCACGTCACCAAGGACATCACCCAGGGGCCGCCGCTCGACACGACCGAGATGCGCGAGCGGATGAGCGGCAACATCTGCCGCTGCGGCGCCTACTCGAACATCGCCGAGGCCATGGCCGAAGTGGCGGGAGCAAAGGCATGAAGCCGTTCACTTACGAGCGCGCGACTTCGCCCAAGGACGCAGCGGCCAAGGCCGCGTCCGCCAAGGGCGCCAAGTTTATCGCCGGCGGCACCAACCTGCTCGACCTGATGAAGCTGGAGATCGAGGCGCCCGAGCACTTGATCGACGTCAACCACCTCGGCTTCGACGCAATCGACGAGACGGCGGACGGCGGCCTGCGGATCGGCGCCTTGGTGCGCAACACCGACCTTGCCGCCGACAAGCGCGTGCGCCGCGACTACGGCGTGCTCAGCCGCGCGCTCGTCGCCGGTGCCTCGGGCCAATTGCGCAACAAGGCAACGACGGCGGGCAACCTGCTCCAGCGCACGCGCTGTCCTTACTTCTACGACGTCAACATGCCCTGCAACAAGCGCAAGCCCGGCTCGGGCTGCGCGGCGCTGGGCGGCGTCTCGCGCCAGCTGGCGGTCATCGGCAGCAGCGACGCGTGCATCGCCACCCACCCCAGCGACATGGCGATCGCGATGCGCGTTCTCGACGCGCAAGTCGAGACGATCAACCCCAAGGGCGCCACCCGCACGATCCCCATCGCCGAGTTCCACCGCCTGCCCGGCGACACGCCTCACATCGAAACGGCGCTGCAACCGGGCGAGCTGATTACCGCGGTGACCTTGCCCAAGCCCATCGGCGGCACGCACATCTACCGCAAGGTGCGCGACCGGGCGTCCTACGCCTTCGCGCTCGTCTCGGTGGCGGCGGTCCTGCAGAAGGACGGCACCGGCCGGGTCGCCGTCGGCGGCGTCGCGCACAAGCCCTGGCGGGTCGAAGCCGCCGAAGCGCAACTGCCGCGCGGGGCGCGCGCCACCACGGCGGTCCTGCTCGACGGCGCTCGCCCGCGCCCCGACAACGCCTACAAGCTCCCGCTGGTGGAGCGCACCCTTGCCGCAGCGATCGCGGAGGCCAAAGCATCATGAAGTTCCAACAGCCCGCCGCTCCGAACCCGATCGACAAGGGCCGCGTCATCGGCCGCGCCCACCCGCGCATCGACGGTCCGCTCAAGACCTCGGGCCGCGCGACGTACGCGTACGAGCACTGGGACGAGCTGCCTGCCAAGCCCGCCTATGGCTGGGTCCTGGGCGCCGGCATCGCCAAGGGCAGCATCGCCTCGCTCGACGCGAGCCGCGCGCAGTCCGCGCCCGGCGTGCTCAAGGTGCTGACCGCCTCGGCCGCAAGCGTACCCGCCAAGGGCAAGCGCAACACCGCGCTGCTGCTCGCCGGGCCCGAGGTGGAGCACTACCACCAGGCGATCGCCATCGTCGTTGCCGAGAGCTTCGAGCAGGCGCGCCACGCCGCCAGCCTGATCGACGTCACCTACCAGCGCGGCGGCGGCAAGTTCGATCTGGCGGCGGAAAAGGCAAACGCCAATACCGACCCGGAAGACGCCGACAGCGCGCGCGGCGACTTCGACAGCGCCTTCGCCTCGGCGCCGGTCAAGATCGATGCGACCTACACCACGCCCGACGAGAGCCATGCGATGATGGAGCCGCACGCCTCGATCGCGGCATGGCAGGGCGATGCCCTGACAGTGTGGACCTCCAACCAGATGATCGCCTGGAACAAGGCGGATCTCGCCAAGGCGCTCGGCATCGAGGCCGAGAAGGTGCGGCTGATTTCGCCCTATATCGGCGGCGGTTTCGGCTCGAAGCTGTTCCTCAGGAGCGACATCGTCGCCGCCTCGCTCGCGAGCAAGGCCATCGGCGGCCGGCCGGTAAAGATCGCGCTGCAGCGGCCCCTGATCGCCAACAACACCACCCATCGTCCCGCCACGATCCAGCGCCTGCGCCTGGGCGCCGATCGCAAGGGCAAGCTGCTCGCCATCGGCCATGACAGCTGGTCGGGCGACCTGCCCAATGGCAGCGCCGACACCTCGGTGGACCAGACGCGCCTGCTCTATGCCGGCGAGAACCGGCTCACCCGCACTCGCCTCGCGACGCTCAACCTGCCCGAATCGAACGCGATGCGCGCGCCCGGCGAGGCGACCGGCATGATGGCGCTCGAAATCGCGATGGACGAACTGGCCGAGAAGCTGGGCATGGACCCGGTCGAACTGCGCGTCGTCAACGATACGCAAGTGAACCCGGAGAAGCCCGAGCAGGCCTTCTCCCTGCGCGATCTCACCGGCTGCCTCAAGCAAGGCGCTGAGCGCTTCGGCTGGAGCCATCGGCCCAAGACTCCGGCCTCGCGGCGCGACGGCCAGTGGCTCGTAGGCTACGGCATGGCGTCGGCTTTCCGCAACAACATCAACGGCAAGTCCGCCGCGCGGGTGCGCCTGGGAACCGGCGGCAAAGTCACGGTCGAGACCGACATGACCGACATCGGCACGGGCAGCTACACCATCATCGCCCAGACCGCGGCCGAGATGATGGGCGTGCCGCTCGAAGCGGTCGAGGTGAAGCTGGGCGACTCCAGCTTCCCCGCCTCGGCCGGCTCGGGTGGGCAATGGGGCGGCAACAGCTCGACCTCGGGCGTCTACGCCGCCTGCGTCAAGCTGCGCGAGGCGATCGCGCAAAAGTGCGGCCTCGATCCCGCCACCGCCGAGTTCGAGGATGGGCATGTGCGCGGCGGCAACCGCTCGTTCACTTTGTCCGAGGCGGCGCAAGGCGGCGAGATCGTGGCCGAGGACAGCATCGACTTCGGCAGCACCAACCAGACCTACCAGCAATCGACGTTCGGCGCGCATTTCGTCGAGGTCGGTGTCGATGCCTACACCGGCGAGGTGCAGGTACGCCGCATGCTCGCGGTCTGCGCCTCGGGCCGCATCCTCAACCCGCAGACGGCGCGTAGCCAGGTGATCGGTGCCATGACCATGGGCGTGGGCGCCGCGCTGATGGAGGAACTCGCGGTCGACAAGCGCTTCGGCTTCTTCGTCAACCACGACCTGGCCGGCTACGAAGTGCCGGTGCACGCCGACATCCCGCACCAGGAGGTCGTGTTCCTCGACGAGGTGGACGACAAAGTCTCGCCGATGAAGGCCAAGGGCATCGCCGAACTCGGTATCTGCGGCGTCGCCGCTGCCATCGCCAACGCGATCTACAACGCCACCGGCGTGCGCGTGCGCGACTATCCGATCACCTTGGACAAGCACCTCGCGCATCTGCCCGAAGTGGCGTGACCCGGCCGCCGTCGACCCGGACTTGATCCGGGTCCGCGCTCGTATGCGAAGCTGGGACGATGGGGTGCTTGCACTGCGATGCGGCGACATGGCGGAACCGGTCCCGGATCAGTCCGGGATGACGATAAGCTTGACATTTCGTGCCAATTCGGTTATATGCTCCAGCACACGGCGGGTGTGGAGGGGCTGAGACGTCGGCCCTACCAACCCCGCACCATGCGGCCGGCGGCTCCGACGG
>Ga0207711_10003998_pt1 | contig 12660 bp, 13 predicted proteins | sample KBSS34metaG_FD_184401 | JGI IMG/M metagenome (GOLD analysis project Ga0207711, IMG submission 184401) | Switchgrass rhizosphere microbial communities from Kellogg Biological Station, Michigan, USA - KBS S3-4 metaG (SPAdes) (version 2) | ecosystem: Host-associated > Plants > Roots > Rhizosphere...
CAGTTGCGCCTTGAGCTCGGCCAGTTCGTTCGGCTGTGCGGATGCCGGCGCGACGCAGAACAGGAGTGCGACGGCCAGGAATACGAGCGTACGCTTCATCGATGGCTTCCCTTCTCGACGCGAAAGATCGCGAGCAGATGGAGGGAAAGTATCCCATAAAGCCGAGGTGATTCAGCGTGCGTCCCGCCCGTGCCGCAGCCTGTTCGCGAGAGCCAGCAGGTCGGACCAGCCGCCCCCTTTTCGCACCACGCCATCGGGCTGCAGTGCATCCGGATCGACAGCCGGACGGCCGCCCGGTCCGCTCGCCGTGAGCATGATTACAGGAATGGTGCAGGTCGCCGGATTTTCACGGATTTTCCTCAACAGGCCGAACCCATCGCCGTCGGGCATCGCGACGTCCGTGATGATGATGTCGGGACGGCAGCGGTCGACCTGGACGAGCGCCTCAGTGCCGCCCGCGGCCGTGACGACGTCGTACTGTGCAGACTCGAAGACGAGCTGCAAAACGTGGAGCACGACGGGGCTGTCGTCTACGACGAGTACCGTCGGTCGGTCGGAGGCCGCATCCGGGGAGCCTTCAGGCATGTGACGTGATGGGTTGACGAGACTCTATCGCAAAAAGTTGTATGTACGCTGCAGTTGAGATACAAATGGCGGGCTGGAACGAGCGAGATGCCCGCTTCGACATTCGCCCGGAGCCTGAGTCTTTCATGCATTGGGATGAAGCGTTACTCGTTCGCATCGAGCAACTGATCGGTGCGCTGAACGTCGATTCGAAAGAAGAGCCTGCCCCCAGCAGGAGCTTGAGAATCTTGTACGCCGACGACAATCCCATCAACCAGCGCGTCGCGGGCGAGATGCTCCGCAAGGCCGGACACCGCGTGGACATCGTTGCCAGCGGCGCCGAGGCATTGACCGCGATGGACGATGGTCCCTACGACGTCGTGCTGATGGACGTGCAGATGCCTGACTTCGACGGCTGCAACGCCACGGCCGCCATCCGGGCGCGGGAGCGGCACACGGGCGCGCACACGCCGATCCTCGGTGTCACGGCGTACTCGACACCAGCCGACGAGGCGCGCTGCCTCGAGGCCGGCATGGACGCGTACGTGGCCAAGCCGATCAGCGAGCAGAGCCTGCTGTCGTCGCTGCAGCAGCTGGCGCAGACGGAGATCGCCGTCGAGAGCGAGGAGTCGTTCGACGACGGGATCGCACTCGACGCGCGCGCCATCCTGAGCCCCGATATCGCCGCGCTGCTGCTCAACGAGTACACGCATCACCTCGCCAACATTCGCAGCGCGCTCGGTGCCGGCGACCTGCCGCACGTCGAACGCTTGGCGCACAGATTGAAGGGGGCCGTCGGCCTGTTTCACGCGGCGAACGCCTACGATGCCGCGGACCGGCTGGAGCAGATCGCATCGACCGGTGACATCGCCGAGACGACGGCCATCTGGAAACGGCTCGGCGGCGAGCTGGAACGGCTGATTGTGGAGCTCGGAGGTTCGGCCGCTCCCGGGGCGGAACGACCGTGAGGTCCAAGATCCTCATTGCGGACGACGAGCCGGTCACGCGCGCCGCGGTCAAGAAGGTCGTGACCCGCCGCGGCTGGGAAGTCGTCGTCTGCGACAACGGGCACGACGCGGCGGCGCAGTTCGATCTCGAGAACCCGCCCGATGTCGCGGTCCTCGACTGGATGATGCCCGGCCTCGACGGATCCGAGCTGTGCATGCGGCTGCGCAAGAAAAAGGTGAGAGCGTACTTGATCATGCTGACCGGCCGGACGCGGCCTGAGGATCTGGTGCAGGCGCTGGCCGCGGGCGCCGACGATTACGTCCGCAAGCCGTTCGACTGGAGCGAGCTCATCGCGCGCATCAAGGTCGGTGTCCGCGTGTCGCTGCTGCAGCGGCAGCTCGATGAGAAGGTCAGTCAGCTGGAGGCGAGTCTCGCCAACGCGAAGCAGTTGGGCGGACTGCTGCCGATCTGCAGCTACTGCAAGCGGATTCGCGACGACCGCGATTACTGGAACGGCCTCGAGCACTACATCTCGAGCCATTCGGATGCCAAATTCACGCACGGCGTCTGCCCGTCGTGCATGCGCGACGCCCTCAGCGAGGTCGAAGCCGCCGGGAAGCCGCGCGCCGCGAGCTGACGCAGGCACTTCTCCGATCTTTGAGGTTCGCGGGCTCCGAATGTTAGAATCGGGGGTTCCCGAATACGGGAGAGGTGGCTGAGTGGTCGAAAGCGGCGGTCTCGAAAACCGTTATAGTCGTAAGGCTATCTAGGGTTCGAATCCCTACCTCTCCGCCAAACTCCGCTGCGCTTCGTTTGGCGCAGCGTTTCCGCGGCACGGCGAACAGATTCTGCGGCTCCGCCGCGACCTGGATCTTGTCTGCGACGCTCCCCACGTCCTACTCCCACGGATTTATCTTCGGCGTTACCAGGAGCGGATCGATCTTCGATACGCCGGGACAGTCGAGGCTGCCGATCTTCAACCGGAAGTTCGACGGGAGGAGGCTCTTGCTGTACGGCGCCGATGACGGCTTCTTCTGACCGTTTGTCGCGCCAGCCCTTGTCTACTCCGGCGCGATCTTGAGCGTGATGAATGCCGGGTCTTTCGAGCCCGCATCGCGCGCGGGGAATCCGATCTCGGATATCAGGCCGTTGAAAAAATCCTGGCGCGACTGTGCCGTGCCGATGTCGCCGGCGGGTACGATGGAGAGGCATGCTCGCAGCCCCGTCGATCACCGTCATCCTGAATGCCGCGGCCGGCACGGCGCTCGGACGGCTGGCGATGGACGCCCAGATCGCCGATCTGTTTCGCGCCGCCGGCCGCGATGATGTGGAGATCGTCAAGCTGCGCGACGGCCAAGACCCGATCGCCGCGGCGCGAAGCGCCAGCACGCGCGCGTCGATCGTCGTCGCGGCAGGCGGTGACGGCACCGTCAGCAGCGTCGCGACCGGCATCTTCCAGACTCAGGCTGCTCTCGGAATCCTTCCACTCGGCACGCTGAATCATTTCGCCAGGGATCTCCGGATCCCATTCGACCTGTCCCAGGCCGTGGCCATCGTCTGCGCTGGACGCATCGGGCCGGTGGACGTCGGGCAGGTCAACGATCACCTCTTCGTCAACAATTCGTCGATCGGCATCTATCCTTCGATCGTCGACGCCCGGGAAGCGCTGCGTCGGCAGGGTCATCGCAAATGGCCGGCGATGGTAATCGCGACCGCGAGAGTGCTGCGGCGGTACCGTGGTGTCCGGGTGACGATCGCCGCCGGCGGCCGGCGCCGTACCTGGCGATCGCCGTTCGTCTTCGTCGGCAACAACGAATACACAATCGACGGGATCGGCCTCGGCGCGCGCGCAACCCTGGATGCCGGCATGCTGTTCGTCTATCTCACCCCGCGGGTTCGCGCGCGCCATCTCCCGATTCTGTTGCTGAAGGCGCTGGCCGGACACGCACGGCAGTCGGGCGAGTTCGAGATCGTCTCCGCCTCCGAGCTGTGGATCGAGACATCCCGAAGACGATACCTGGCTGTAGCGTTCGACGGGGAAGTAAAAAAAATGCAGACGCCGCTGCACTACCGGGCGCGCGCGATGGCGCTGCGCGTCGTTCTGCCTCAGGTCTGACACGATGCGGACCATCGTCCACCTGTCGGACATTCATTTCGGGCGCGTCGATCCGCGGCTGGTCGCGCCGCTGGTCCGCGCCATTCACGAGATCGCCCCGGATCTCGTCGCGGTCTCCGGCGACCTCACGCAGCGGGCCCGGCGCATCCAGTTCCGGCAGGCCCGCGCCTTTCTCGCCCAGCTACCGTTTCCGTCGCTCGTCGTCCCCGGCAACCACGACGTGCCGCTGTTCAACCTCGCCGCGCGGTTTCTGAATCCCTACGGCGGCTACGTTCGATACATCGCGAGCGATCTCGAACCGGTATTCGACGACGACGAGATGATCGCGGTTGGATTGAACAGCTCGCGGTCGCTCCCGTTTCACGGAGGCGGCCGGCTGAACGAAGAGCAGGTGGTGCGTGCCTCGACGCGGCTGAAGGATGCGCGCGCCGATGCCGTCAAGATCGTCGTGACCCACCATCCGTTCGATCTGCCCGCCGGTCACGGTGACGAGCACCTGATCGGGCGATCCGACATGGCGATGCGCGAGCTCGCCGCCGCCGGCGCCGATCTGTTCCTTGCCGGTCATCTGCACGTCAGCCACGTCGGATACACTGCCGAGCGCTACCAGATCGCGGGACACTCCGCGCTCGTCGTGCAGGCCGGCACGCTGTCCACACGTGGACGAGGAGAGTTGAATACGTTCAACGTCCTGCGGCTCTCGCGCCCCACGATTACGGTCGAGCGCCGCGAGTGGGACGATGGCGCACGCACATTTCAGCCAGCGTGGGTGGGGACGTTTCGCCACACACCTGACGGATGGACGTAGCGCGTGAACGGAGTTGCTGAGGCGCAGCCTTCTCTCGGCTAAAACCGTCGAGGCCGAACCCGCGCACGAACTGGTGGCGATCATGCATCCCCGACAGCCAGGACGTGATCGAGGAGGCCCTATGCTTCGGATGATTCCTGCCGCGGTCGTCTTTGCTGTGACCACGGCTGTGGCGATGCCATCGTTGGCGCAAAGTCAGGCTCAACCGCAGACACCGTCGCCGGCTACCGCGGCAGCATCAACCGCTTCTGGACAGCCGGCCACTCAACCGGCCGTCACCACACCGAGCGTGCCGGCGCCCGGCGTCAGCGGTGCGACGGCACCCGCGCCGCAGCCGCCGTCGACCACATCGTTGGCGGAGTCTGAGTACGGCACGGCGATTCTCCTGCTCGAGCGCATCCAGAAAGTGCTCGATGACGCCGCCGACGGCCAGACCGGCACGGTGAAAATGGACCGCGGCATGCTCGACGAGCTCCGCGCCGAGGTAACACAGGTTCGGCTGGCCCTGAAGGGCGGAAAACCTTCTGGCTCTTAGGCAGTCCGCCCGCGGCCTCGACACCGGCCTGCTCAACGAAACGCGATGCGAACGCCGGCGACGACGCTGGTTTCGTTGTCGTTGTTTCCGTGGAAGATGACGCGGCGATAGTTGAAGCCCCCCGTCAGCGCAAACGTTCGCGTCAGCGGAACGATCACGCCCGCTCCCGGCTGCACCATGAACCCGTTGCTGGATGCGCTGAACGCCGCGCCCGCAGGCGTCGTCAGGTCGGCGCGCGAATGTACGCCGCCGAACAGGACCTGCGCATAGGGGATAAAGCGGCCGCCCGGGACCGGTGATTCGCGGCCCCACTCCGTATTGATACAACGTCAGCGTGCCATTGAGATTCGGCGACGAATCCTGATTGATGGAGACTCCCGCCTCTCCGACAATGCGCACGACATCGGTAATCGCTCTCGACATACCGATCCCGATGCCCAACGGATAGTTCTGCCCGGGGATATGCAGCGATTGATATCCGATGGTCAGATCGGTCTGGGGCATCGGGGGCGTTTGCGCGTGAGCCACTGCGGCGGTCAGGAATGTGAACACGAGCACGGTCAGCGTCTGTCTCCATGAGCTCAAACAACACCTCCGCCGCCGCGCCTATCGGGCACGAAATGATCTCGCGCCGGCATCTGCACTTTCGGCAGCGCCGCGGCGTCGACGGCGGCCTGCTGCGGTCTAGGGGCATACAATAGGCACATTCAGTCTCGGCGCCGCGCGACGAAGCTCCCTTCAGATGAAACATGACATGACGCGGCGCGTGCTCTCCGCCGGCCTGCTCCTCGTCCTCATTTCGGCCTGTGGCTCGCCAACGGCGCCGAGCGTTGCCAATGTGGAGGGCGTGTGGCGCGGAGATGCGGTAGCCACGAGCTGCCAATCGACACCGTTTCAATGCGAAAACGCGATGCCGAGAGGAGCACCAGTGAGGTTTGGCTCAGTGAACCTGAGGTTGACGCAATCCGAACGCTCCTTTCATGGCTTTCTGTTCATCTGTGGCGGTGAGGATGAGCAGATCACTGGCACGATCGGGAGCAACGGAATGGTCACGATCACCAGTACGGCGGGCAGGAATCCTACCTATGGTCCCCTGAAAGCCTCATTGGAGCTGACAATCACGGGGACGGTTATGGCTGGTTCGTTTACTTGCATCATGGGCGATGACCTTCCACTCACGCTGGCAGGCACCGTGAGTGTCACCCTGTTTTCCCGAAATCCAAACGCGATCTTCTAACGCAGACGTCCGGCGGATGCCGTCCCACAAACCGGTACCCGAGTCGGGCCGACGTGTTTGGTCCGTGTCGTCCGCGGACTCAGCTTGGACAGACAGGCAGGTTACTGACCCTTGGGACGGTTCGACGCCTTGGGCGTGCCGCGCGTATCCGGCACGAAGTGATCGCGTGCCGGCATCTTCACTTTCGGCAGCGACGCGGCGTCGACGACGGCGTCCTGCGGAATCAGCTCGTTTGATGCGAGTAGAAACGCAACGAGGTTGTAGACCTCGTCGTCGCGCAGCGAGCCGGGCTTGTCGGGCGGCATGGCCCGGCGGATGTAATCGAACACGGTCGTCGCATAGGGCCAGTAGCTGCCGATCGTTTTAGGCGCTCGCGGATCCTTCGCAAACGGAAACGCGTCGCCCGGCAGCCGTCCCACCAGGACATCGTTGGGTCCTTCCTTGCCCGTCTTGCCGTGGCAGCTGGCGCAGCGCGCCGCGTAGATCGGCGCGCCGTCGGCCGCCGTGCCGCGTCCCGGTGGCAGCCCGGCGCCGTCGGGGCCGATGTCGATGTCGAGTGCGGCGATCTCAGCCGGCGTCGCCGGACGGCCGATGCCGAACGTGGCCGGCGCCTTGGGCGGCGGCGCTGTCGTCCTGGGCGCGCCGGAGCCCGCGGCGGAGGGCGGCTGCGCCAGTGCCGCCACCGGCGTCAGGCTCAGCACGGCAACGGCGATGAGACGATGGGTGATCGTCATGCCCAGGGCTCCGGACGAAAAATGACGGTGCCGTCGGATCGAATCTGCCAGCCGGTGATCGGATTCGTGTGGTAGCCGACGCTGCTGGTCCCACGCGACGCGATCAACACGTCCTTGGTCGGCTGCGCGTAGCCGGTCTCGTCCACGGCGCGGCTCATGATGACGGCTTCGCCGCCGGTCCAGTTCCAGAGATGGCGAAAGCGCGTATGCGCCTTCGAGAGCACCGGCTCCTGCAGCTTGGCCGGCGTCCATGTCGCGCCGCCGTCGGTGCTCACGTCCACCCGCTGGATCTTTCCTGATCCGGTCCACGCAATGCCGTTGATCTCGACCCAGCCGCGCGTCAGCGTCACCGGATATGCCGGATAGGTGATGAGCGATCGCGCGTCCATCAGAAAGCTGAAGAGGCGCGCGGTCCCGTCGGCCATCGGGTCGGTGTACTTCGACGTTTCCTCGCGCGTCATGAACGGGCGATCCGAGATCTCGATTCGCCGCAGCCATTTCACGCTGGCGTTGCCTTCCCACCCCGGCAGGAACAGGCGCGCCGGGTAACCCTGCTCCGGCCGTATCGCCTCGCCGTTCTGTCCGTACGCAATCAGCGCATCGTCGTACGCCTTCGACATGGGGACGCTGCGCGTGAGGACCGCGGCGTCCTGACCTTCCGCGAGGAACCACGTCGCTTTCGGGCTCGCGCCCACTTCGCGGAACAGCGTGGCCAGCGGTACGCCGGTCCATTCGCTGGTGCTGGTCAGCCCGGCGATCTGCTGCGGCGTCAGATCGGTGGCGGTCCCGCGCCCACCGAAATTGCCCGAGCACTCGAGGAAGTGGACGCGGCTGACGGCGGGGAAGCGTTTGAGGTCGGCGAGCGTGAAGACCATCGGCCGCTCGACCATTCCGTGGATCAGCAGCGAGTAGGCCTTGGGATCGATCTCGGGGACGCCGCCGTGATGCCGCTCGAAGTGCAAATCGGCCGGCGTGATGGTGCCGTAGAGATCCTGGTGCGGCGTGCCGGACGACGTCGCGCCGCGCGGCTGTCTGAGTGGTTTTTCCGTCGGCGCCCGTTGCCCGAGCGCCCTGCTCGGTTTGCCGCGGACCTTCGTTGGATCCGTGGGGGCTTGGGCCATCGCGGTCTTGCCCAGCGCCATCACGCCGGCCGCGCCTGTGAGGAGATCGCGTCGCGACACCTTCATAGAGGCTCCTTCACGATCGGTTGCGCCGATCGCCGGAGACGCTAACGTAGCGGCCATTGCGCCCGACGTCAATAACTCTCTGGTGCATGAACAACGAGCGCCTTCGGTGTGACCGCGCCTCACCAACTCTCAAGGCTCAACTCTCAGCGTCGGCGCTCTTGATCCCTCGCGCACGACGATGGTAGCGTCGTCGTGCGACTGGGACTGGCACGTCAATCGCAATCGTCGAGTCTTCAGGAGCAAACGCGATTGTCGCGAAACCGCTCCAGAGGGAGACCGCGATGGCGCCGCAAACCATTGAGCACAGAGTAGAAAAGCTGGAAGAACAGATGACGACCCTTCAACAACTTCCTGCTCGCGTGGATGCCTTGTCTGTGCAGATTTCGCAATTGCGAGAGGATCTGGGCGCGAAGATTTCTGCAATGGACGCGAGGATCTCTGGCACCGAAAAGTCGCTCCGCGAGGAAATCCTCGCGAGCGATGACCGCATCCGCGCCCAAGCTCGCATGTTGCACGAAGACGTCATCTCTCGTCTGGCGTTGATCCAGGAAGGCCGACGCGAGAGGAGTCGGTCGCCCCGCAAGAAATAGACGCGACCAGTGCACGAAACCTGCCTCCATCCCGTCTAAGGATCCGGTGACGGGAGGTTCCCCATGCTCTCAGACTTGCGGTTCGCGATCCGCCTGCTGATCAAGCAGCCGGTGTTCACGCTGATCACGGCATGCGTGCTGGCGATCGGCATCGGCGCCAACACGGCGATCTTCAGCGTGGTGGACGCGGTGCTCCTGCGCCCGCTGCCGTACCCCGACGCCGACCGCCTGGTGCAGGTGTCCAATTTCTGGCGCAAGACCGGCCTGCGCGGGGGAACCGTCTCGGCACCCGATTTCCACGACTGGCACGATCAGGCGACGGTCTTCGACGGGCTCGCCGCCTATTGGCGCGTGCAAACGAGCGTGACCGTCGATGGCGTCGCCGACTGCGCCGTCGTCACGCGCGCGACGCCCGAGTTCTTCCCCCTGATGAGCGCGCGCGCCGAGCTCGGGCACCTGCCGGACGCCGCGGAGCAGCGCGCCGGCGGTCCGCTGACGGCCGTCGTCAGCCATGCCTTCTGGGTGTCGCATCTCGGCGGCGATCGAAGCGCGCTGGGGCGCAGCCTCACCTATGAGGATCACGTCTACACCGTCGTCGGCGTGCTGACACCGGAGTTCCGGTTTCCTGTTGGCACCGACATCTGGTCGCCGTGGTGGGTGGTTCCCGAGACCAGGTCGCGCTCGGCACACAACTACCGCACCATCGGCCGGCTCAAGCCGGGCGTTTCTGTCGCGCAGGCGCAGGCGGAGCTCGATGGCATCTCCAGCCGGCTCGAAGCGGCGTACCCTCAGAGCAATGCCTCCAAGGGAGTCGCCGTCGACGTCCTGCTGGAGCAGTTGGTACGAAACGTCCGATCGACGCTGAACCTGATCTTCGGCGTCGTGGTGATCGTGCTGCTGATTGCATGCGTGAACGTCAGCAATCTGTTGCTGGCGCGCGGAACCTCGCGATCGGGCGAGCTCGCGGTACGCGCGGCGATCGGCGCGTCGCGCGGCCGCGTCATTCGTCAGCTCGTCACGGAAAGCGTGCTGCTCGCGATCGTCGCCGGGGGGATGGGCGTGCTCCTCGCCGAGTGGGGTATTCGCGGCCTCGTGGCCATCGCGCCAGCCGGCCTGCCGCGGCTGAACGAAGTCGCGGTCGATGGCCGCGTCCTCTTGTTCGCATCGGTCATCTCGCTGGCGACGAGCCTGATCTTCGGACTCGCGCCGGCGTTTCAGGTATCGCGTCTCGATCTCAACGAGATCCTGAAACAGGGCGGGCGCGGATCGCACACCGCAGGCGGACGGCTCCGCGCGTCGCTCATCGTCTTCGAAACGGCGGCGGCCGTCGTGCTCGTGATCGGCGCGGGGCTGCTGATGCGCAGCTTCTCGGCGCTCAGCCACGTGGACATGGGCTTCCGCGTGGATCATCTGCTGGTCGCGGACTCCGCGGTGCCGGCGGGCAACCGCGAAGCCGCGCAACGCGCCGTCCGCTTCTACCGCGATCTCATCCCGCAGCTTGCGGCCATCCCCGGCGTGACCTCGTCCGCCGCCGTGCTGGGCATCCCCACGCAGTCGCAGTCCAACGGCGGATACGCGGTCGAGGGCGGACCGACGTTCGAGCAGATGGGCGTCCGCTCGCCGCAGGCGCTCTTCACCGTGGTCACGCCGAACTACTTCAAGACGATCGACGTCGCGATCCGGCGCGGCCGCGACTTCGGCGAGATCGACGGCGACGGCGCGCCGTTGACCGCGATTGTCAACGAGACGCTCGCGCGCCGCTCGTTCCCCGGTCAGGACCCGATCGGCCATCGCATCGTCACCGGCCTGGACGGCTCCGGCTTCATGACGATCGTCGGCGTCGTCGCCGACATCCGGTCATCCGATCCGGCCCTCGTGCCACCGGCGCAAATCTACATGCCGTTCGAGCAGCATCCGTTCTACGCGACAGCCCTCACGCTGGTGTTGCGGACGAGCGGCGATCCGATGCAAGTGGCCCAGCCGCTACTGCAGCACGTGCGCGCGATGAGGCCCGATGTTCCCGTCAAGACGACCACGATGGAGGAGGCGTTGGGGCTGGCGGTGGCGGCGCCGCGCTTCCGCACGATTCTCCTTGGGCTGTTCGCCGGCGTCGCGCTCCTGCTCGCCATGGCGGGTATCTACGGCGTCGTTTCGTTCTCGGTGTCGCAGCGGACCACCGAGATCGGCCTGCGCATGGCGCTCGGTGCGCAGCGGTCAGCGATCGTGCGGCTGACCGTCGCTTCTGGTCTGCGCCTGACCGCGATTGGCGTCGTGGCCGGCTGCGCGGCGGCGCTGGCGATGTCGCAGGTGGTGTCGTCGATGCTGTTCGAGACGACGGCCCGCGATCCGCTCGTGTTCGTTCTGGTCGCGGCGCTGCTGCTCGTCGTCGCCGCCGTCGCAAGCATGGCGCCGGCAATCCGCGCCGCGCGAATTGATCCTATGGCCGCGCTACGAGGAGAGTAGTCCGGCTGAAGCCGGACACTACCGAACAACGGGGCGGGGCACGCATCTTGGGTACAGCGGGGCCGGATTCGCTTCGGTAGTGTCCGCCTTCAGGCGGACTGTGATCACCGTGCCAGGCCGAAGGGTCCGGGTAAAGCCGGACACTACCGGACCGAACAGGAGACAAGATGCTGGCAAATGCCGCGATCGTTCCGTACATTCCCGTCAGCGACATTCCGCGCGCGCGCAAGTTCTATGAGGACGTGGTCGGCCTCAAAGCCAGGGAAGTCTATGCAGGCGGCGTGATCTACGAGTGCGGCAAGGGCTCGTGGGTCTTCATGTACCCGTCGCCTGGAGCGGGGACGAACAAGGCGAGCACCGCGTTCTGGAGCGTCGACGATGTCGAAGCCGAGGTCGCGGAGTTAAAGTCGCGCGGCGTCGTGTTCGAGGAGTACGACTCGCCGGGCCTGAAAACGGTGAACAGCATCGCCACCGGCGGCGGCGCGAAGACCGCATGGTTCAAGGACACCGAGGGGAACATTCTGGCGATCAGCCAGCGGTTGTGATTGCGTCGGAGGGTCCGGCTAAAGCCGGTCACTACCAAATGCGCTGACACGGTCCGGCTAAGGCCGGTCACTACCGAAAAAGGCTCGCCACGATCGCCGTCCATGTTCCGGTAGTGTCCGCCTTCAGGCGGACCGTGATCATCGATACGCCGCGGCTTGAATCCCGTACAGCTGCGAGTACTGGCCGCCCTTTTCCATCAATTCTTCATGACTCCCGGCTTCGACGACCTTCGCGCCGTCGAGGACGACGATCAGCTGCGCCATGCGGACGGTCGAGAAACGGTGCGACACGAGGATGGTAATGCAGCCGCCGTGGCTCTCGGTGCGCGCCGCTTCGGCGTAGCGTTCGAACAGCGCGTGCTCGGTTTCGGCGTCCAGCGCCGCCGTCGGCTCGTCGAGGACGAGCAGCAGCGGCCGATCGCGCATGAAGCCTCGCGCCAGCGCGAGCTTCTGCCATTGGCCGAACGACAGCTCGACTCCGCCCGGCCAGGTGGGTCCCAGCTGCGTGTCCAGCCCCGACGCCAGCCGCGCGATGACGTCGCTCGCGCCCGCGCGATCGACCGCCCGCAGCACCGCCGCGTCGTCGTCCATGCGCGGCACGTCTCCCAGCCCGACGGAATGCCGCGCGCTGAACTCGAAGCGGAAGAAATCCTGGAAGGCGCCGGCGAGCCGGGCGCGCCACGCCTCGGCCGGCATCCGCGCCAGCGGCGTCTCGTCGACGAAGATCGTGCCGGCCGAGGGCTCGTACATCTTCGCCAGCAGCTTCACGAGCGTCGTCTTACCTGCGCCGTTCTCGCCGACGATCGCGACGACTGCTCCGGCCGGCAGCGTCAGCGAGACGTCGTCCAGGACGACACGCGACGTCCCCGGATAGCTGAACGACACGTGATCAAATCGAATGCTCCGGTGCGCCTCGGCGGGGACCGGGCGATC
>Ga0207711_10003999_pt1 | contig 12659 bp, 21 predicted proteins | sample KBSS34metaG_FD_184401 | JGI IMG/M metagenome (GOLD analysis project Ga0207711, IMG submission 184401) | Switchgrass rhizosphere microbial communities from Kellogg Biological Station, Michigan, USA - KBS S3-4 metaG (SPAdes) (version 2) | ecosystem: Host-associated > Plants > Roots > Rhizosphere...
CGGCGGATGCCGCCTGGAACCCCCCTGATCTGCGCGCCAATCGGGGCCTTGCCTTGACGGGGCCCCGGGTGTACTGTCGCCGGCGTGTCGAGCTGCCCGAGTCGCTCCCCGCGACGGGCCGCGCGCCACGGAAACGGGAGGGTTTACCGATGGCACGAACCTCAGAGGCAAGCCGGGCGGAGATGCACAAGCGTGTGGCGCGGTGTCTCATGAACCGCGCGAACGTTCAACGCGACACCGGCAAAGATGACGCGATGCTGCTCGCGCTGATCCAACGCGAGCTGCACGTGCTCACGCTCACGGAGATGCGCGAAGCGTTCCTCGTGGTCGCCGGTGCGCTGGCGTCTGCGGTGAGCATGACGACCAAGGTGGTGGAGCAACTGCCGGCGTTCAAGCCGATCACGCTCGATGAGCTGTGTGCGGCGCGCTGGCCGCTGACGTGGGCGGCGTCGAGCAAAAAGGAACAGGAGCAACACCGCGAGGGGGCAACGGCGTGGCTCGCGGCCGTGGATCGCGTGCTGGCGGAGCGCATCGCGGCGGTGAAGTCGTGAGCGCGGCGGAGCGTGGGAAATGACGCGGCGGGGCTGGAGTGGTGTGCAGCCGCGCGAGGTTCAGCGGGCGGCGCGGCATATTGAGCGTTTGAATGTCTCCGCCCCGATTGTTCCTGAAGACATCCCACCGCGCCAAGACTGATCCGCCGCGCCGTCTGCCCGGCGTTGTCTTGTTCTTGTGGGTGATATGGGAGCACGTCCGCATAGTGGTCGTGTACCTGTGGTGGCGTCTGCGCGGGGGTGAGAAATGAACGGGCTGGAGCTGGTCACGGTGCTCAAGATGCTTTCGCGTCTGGTCGATGCCCATGAGAAACAAGCGGAAGCGTTACGACAGATCGCATGGGAGCTGCGGCGGCGCGAAGATCGGGAAGATAGGATTGCCGGGGCATAGCGTCGATGCCACGGAAGGCAGGTAAAGGTCGCGCGCGTTCACAGGGAACACGGGCAGTCAAACCCGTGGCGAAGCAACGTGACGCGCGCGGCCGCTTCAAAGGGCCGGCACCCACCGGAACCCGGGCGCGCACGTCACCTAGTCGTGGTGGCGGATCGCGGGGCAACCCGGAACCACGTGGCGTGCCGGCCCGTTCACTTGGGCGGCGTGCGCGCACGTTAGAAGATGCCGTCCGCACGGTGGGGCGCGAGAACGTGCGCGGCAAACGGATCACGGTGGGCACCACGCGCAGGCTCACGCCCACGCACAAGGGGTTCCGCGCTCTCGATCAGGTGCTCACGGAAATACAACGCGCGCACGGCACGGAGCAGACGGCGCTCTATTCGTTTGACCTGAATCTGCGCTACCGCGACGCGCGCGGGAAGTTTGCCAAGCCCCCGACGTTTGAAAACGTGGTGATCCCACGGCTCGCGGACGTGCGGCGACTGCGGCGCAAGGGGGAGACGATGGCGCACGCGTTCCGCCGGCTGACACAGGACACGGTGAAGGGTGCCATCTTCAGGAGCGCGCAGGACGCGCCGGACATCGTGGACACGAGCGAACGTTACGAACAGATTTCGGCGCTCTACGACGCGATGCGGAAGCGATTGAAGGCGGGGCTCACCAAGAAACAACGCGCGCGGATCGAGCGCCAGACGGCAAAGCACGTGGCGAAGCTGATCGCCAGCACCAAGAAAGCGCGCCAGCTCACGTTCCGGCTCACAGTCAAACGCACGGAGGGGTGACACGGTGGCACGTGGCTCGGGGAGGCGGTTCACGGTCGGGTTCGATACCGAAGATGACGGGCGCGGCAACCCGTTCTTGTGGTGCTTTGCCCATGGCGAGGGGCGGAACAGCGCACGCACGCGCGGCGAGGCGCTGACGGTGCTGGAAAACTACGTGCGGCATTGGAAGCCGCGCGGCGTTCAAGTCGAGGTGTGGACAACGAATCTGGAGTACGACCTGTGCAACACGTTCGACCGTGACCGCGTTGCAGAAGTGACATGGTACTTCGGTCGTTCGTACCTGTGCAGCGCACGCTGGCGCGGCGTGGACTTTCGCGACACCGTTCGCCACCTGCCGGCGAGCGTGGAACAGCTTGGGACCCTCGTGGGAGCCAAGAAAGTCCACGCGCGACTGTTCGCCGGGCGTCGTCCTGATCCGGTGCGGCACCTTGAAGCGTACCGGGCGCGTTGTCTCCGTGACGCGACGATCACCTATCGCACCGCCAAGCTGCTCGCGCAGAGCTACAAGGCGCTCGGTGTGCGTCCACGCACGACACTGGCGAGCACGGCGCTCGCGGTGTGGCGCGAGGTGTTCTGGAAACGCGAGGTGCGAAAGCCGATCCCGGAAGTGTGGAACGCCGCCCATGCCGCCTACCATGGTGGCCGAACGCAAGCGTTCGCGGTGGGCACGTTCCCACAGGTGACGGTGATCGACGTGGCGTCGATGTTCCCATGGGCGATGACGACGGCACCGCTGCCGCTGCCGTGGGGGCTCGTGAGCCGCGTGCCGCGCCGGGGCGTGATCGACGGCGCGGGCGTGTATCACGTACGCGTCAGGAGCCAGCTCGCGCGCCCCCAGCTCCCGGTGCGAACGACTCGCGGAACGGTGTACCCGAACGGGAGCTGGTCGGGTTGGTACGTGGGCGAGGAGCTGCTCGCGTTCCTCGCGGCCGGTGGCGACTGTGACGTGTTGAGCGGGTTCCGGTTCCTTGAGAGCTGCCGGCCGTTTGACGGCTACGTGCGTTCGCTGTTCCGGCGGAAACAAGCGGCGCGCGGACTGCGGCGCACGCTCTACAAGTCGCTCTTGACCGGGCTCTACGGGAAGTTTGGTCAACAAGGTCGCAAGGTGCGGTGCGTTCCGGTGGCGAAGTTTCTGGAGCTGGAACGAGCACCCCTGAACGCGCGCGAGTGGAACGGGCTCGTGATTTTCCAAGAGGACGGGCCGCCGCCACCGTGGGGGAACAATGTCTGGCCAGCGTTCGTCACCGCCCGGGCGCGCGTGCGTCTGGCGCAGGAAATACGGGCGTTGGAGCAGCGTGGGGCGCGGCCGTTGTACTGTGACACCGACTCGGTTATGTTCCTCGGGAACGGCGGTCGTTACCCGGAACGGGCGCGACGCGTGGGCGACTTTGAAATGAAAGGGCGTTTCCGGCGCATGCTCATCGTGGGCAAAAAGGAATACGCGTTGGAAACGTCGCCCGGTCGCTGGCTCGCGCATGTGAAGGGTGTGCCGCTGCTCCAGCGGTATCGGTACCTGACGGAAGGAACGGCCGAGTTTGATCGCCCGGTCAAGATGCGCGAAGCGGCGAACGCGGGCGGAACGGTGAACGTGTGGCGGCGGGTGAAAAAGACGCGTCGCACCGACATTAGAACAGGAGCGGTCAGGCCCGATGGGTCGCTCCCGGCTCCGGTGATCGCACCGGAGACGAACGGTTCGGGCAAACGCGGGAGTTGAACGTGGCACGACGCAAGGCAGCAACGGCAGCGACAGCGGCTCCGGCAATCGATTCGGCGCTCACCCGGAGCGGATGGGTTGAAGTCACCGGAGGGTCCGGCGGTGATCCGTGGTCTGATGGCATGGTCGTGGAGGGCGAGCTGGTCGGGGTGATGGATAGCACCTTCACCAACGACGACGGCACCATGGCGCGGCTCGTCACGATCAACACCGCAGAGGGTGCCAAGACGCTCCGGTGCCCGACGATTCTGGAGAACCGTTTGATGCGGCTCCACGTCGATGATCCGGTGCGGATCACGTGCCTTGGGAAGATCAAGACCAGCGGCGGCCGGCGCGCGTGGCAGTTTCAGGTGCTCGCCCAGCCCACGGCCGGCTTGAAGCCCCCGGTTATCGTGAAGGGGCCCGGGCGACCCAAGGGTGCGCGCAACAAGTCGAAGGCGGCGAAGTAGTGCGACCACGCGGGGCCGGTGTAGCACGGCGCGCCGTGGGCTTGCGAGGCCCCCGGACCGGCGCGTCAGCCGGCCCCGCTCTTTCCTGTGAGGTGGTGCGATGGCGAACGTGTGGGATGCGCTCGCGCGCGAGCTGCGCGAGCTGAAGCGCGAAGTTGAGTCGCTCGCGGACAAGTCTGCGGGGATCACGGAAAAACTCGATGCGCTGGACGTGAAGCTGGCGGCGGCGCGAAAGGAAAACGATGGCGAAAAGGGGAAGGCCAAGGAAGGTGTCAGCGACTTCTGAGCCTCGCCCCGTGATCGGGGAGCCGGTGATCGAGCCGGCTCCCGATCCACAGGGTGTGGCGGATGACATCTTGAGCGGTGAGCCGCGAGCGTCCACGAGCACGGAGCGCACGCGGCGCTTTCGTCAGCGGCAGCGTGATCGCGAGCAGGGCGGCGAACCGGAAGCGCCGGCAGCTCCGGGCGTGGTGGTGAACGCGAAAGAAACCGGCGCGATGCTCGATGCCCTGTGGGATACGGTGCTGATCCCGCTCGTGGGCAAATGGAAGGACGGCACGCCGCGCTTGAAGTCGCTGACGCCGGAGCAGGCGAACCGGCTCGGTGAAGCGCATGCGCCGTTGGTGGCGAAGTACCTGCCGCTCGTGTCCGCATGGCAGGTGGAAATCTCCGCGCTCATCGTTACGGTGGCGGTGGTGCGTGAAGCGTACAACCCGCGACCGTCGCGGCCGGCGACATTCACACTCGACCCGGAGGGTGCGAGCGATGGCCCTGTGGCTCCTGAAGCCGAACCCGTCGCGCCCTAAACTCCCGGGTGTGGCGGCAGGTGCCCAGCCGTGGGCATCGTTCGATTGTGCGTTGGGGTTCGTGGTGTGCGCGCGCACGGCGGCACGTGCGCGTGACTTGGTGGCGAAAATCCGCGAGCACGATGACGAGCCGGAAACGTTCGGCACCGAAGGCGCGGCGGTGTGGCTCGATCCCACCATGAGCGTGTGCGTGCGGCTCGATGACTTCGGGCGTGATCGCGTCGTGCTCCGGGACTTTGTTCGTGGATAGCGTGCCGGCGGTGCTCGATGAGCCGGACCCGCTGGACACGTGGGATGTATTCGGGCGGCGCACGTGCAGAACCTGATCCTGTTCGTGGCGGGGCGGAAGGGCTCCGGCAAGACCACGCTCGCGTTACAGGTGGCGCACGACGCGCCGCGCGTGTTCGTTCTCGACACCATTGGCCAGTACGGTCCGGAGCACGGCTACGTGGTCGCGTTCGGGCTCGATGAGTGTGTGCGTGCGATGCTCGACGCTCGCGAGCGTGAACGGTTCAAGGTGTCGCTGCGCTCGGGCTCGGTCGATGACATGCTGGACCTGATGCGGCTCGCGTATGAAATCCCGCATCACCTGCTCGTGGTCGAGGAAGTGTCGTTCTACTGTTCACCGAACCGGCTCCCGGATGAGCTGAGCACGCTGATCCGTTACGGTCGCCATCGTGCGATTGATCAGCTCTACATCGCGCGCCGGCCGTTTGAGGTCCACCGCGACGTGACCGCACAGGCGGACGTGGGCGTGTCGTTCGTCCAGCACGAGCCGAACGACGTGGCCTACCTGCGCGCGGTCGCGGGCCCCGGGGCGGTGGCGGTGATGCGCCTGCCGCAATACCGGGCGATGCTCTGGGGCGAAGTGGAACGCGCGCCGCTGGCCGCGATTGAAGCGGCTGACGTGATCCTTGACAGGCGGGGCGGCGAGCCCCCATCGTTGGAGCCTGTTACCGTCGAGCCGGCTGGGCTGGAGCCCGGCGGTGACGCTCCCGCGCCGGGAGGGGCGCGCAGCTAGTCGCCCCTCCCGGCGATTCGTTTGCGCGCCCCCAACCCGGAGCACCACCGAAGGGGTTGCGCTCATGCCTTCCGCAAAGCACCTGCTCGCCACGTTCCTGATCACGGCCGTCTCTGTCGCGATCATCTTCCGCGTCGCTGCCATCAAGAACATCGTGGTGGGCTGACACATGGCCCCCGCCGCGACGTTGGACAATCCCATCTATCAGACGCTGGGAAAGACATTCCAGCTCGCCCGCATCGGCGCGGGTGTCCTGCCCTACTCACAGGGCAACGCGGTGTCGCTGGAGCTGCCGAACGCACTACTCCAGAAAGGCATCACGCTCCGACTGAGCGGTAACGCTGTTATCTCCGTGGCGAGCGCCACGGCCAACTTCAGCGAAATGCCGCTCGGCCTGATCAAGAACCTGCGGATCATCGGTGACGGCCGGCGCGTCCTGTTCGCGAGCCCCGGGCGTGACCTGTACCGGCTCGCCCACTTCACGTGGGGTAAGCAATGGGAGTTGAGCCCGTCGCTGCTCACCGTGGGCACGCGCCCGTTCTCCGCCACGATCCGGATCGATCATGAGTCGCTCATGAACATCGATCCCGTCGAGTCGTTGTTTGATCCCCGGCTCTACAAAAAGGTTGTGGTCGAAGTCACGTGGGGCGCGGTCGCGGACATCATCCAAGTGGGCGGCGCAACCGTGCAGCTCTCCGCCGTGCAGATGGATGTCTTGGTGGAGCAGACGAACGAGGGCATTACGAAAATCCTGTTCGATCACGAGGTGTCGGCGGATGAGCAGACGGTGACGGCAACGTCGCGGCTGTTCACGTTCAAGGTGCCGCAGAACGGGCTCCTGTTCGGTGTGATGATGAGAACGGACCGCGACGCGGGCGGCGGTGCCGGCCCGGTGCCGGTCGATGACATCATCAACACGGTGACACTCAAGAGCGACACCACCGTGGCACACTTCGATCAGGTCGATTGGGATACCGCGCAGCGTGAAATGGTGGCGCGGTTCCAAGCGGACGGCGGTGCGACCCCGGGCGCGCAGATTCCCGGGTACCTGTACCTGCCGCTCACGGAAATGGGCATGATCAGCTCGGCGCTCAATACCAATGCGCTGAACGACCTGCGCCTGATCCTCGACGTGACCAAGACCAGCGGCACGGAGATCGTGCACGTGACCTACGACTGGCTCGTGCCGCGTCGCACACTCGGGCAGACGGCGGTCGCCGCCTAGAAAGGTCGGTGTACCGTGGGTTTCCTCAGTAGCCTCAAGAAACTGAAGCTCAAGAAACTCCAGCCCGGCAAGCTCATCACGTCGGTGACTCACGCCGCTGCGGCGCTCGGTGTTCCCGGTGCGAAATCGCTGGAGAACATCGAGAACCGCATCGGCAAGCGTGTCGATCAGGCAACGCGCGTTATCGCCAAGGCGCAGGACGAAATCAAGCGCGAGGCGGGAGCGCAGGGCATTTCACAGGCGGAAGCGGCCGACCGACTCGCGGGGCGCGCGCTCGCCGGGGCTGAAGCTGGCCTTGGTGTACAGGCGAACGCGAGCACGTTCCTCGTGATCGGCGGCGCGGTCCTGCTCCTGTTCATGCTCGGGCGGTCGAAATGAACACTCTGCCCATCGGCCGGCGCACGGGGCTCGCGGACCCCTACGCGCCGTCCACGCCGCTGCCGTTGTCGAAGATCATGGGCGAGCCGCGTGACATGCTCACCGAGTCGATCAAGGTGTTTCAGCCGGCGGTCGTGGATTTCCGCCGGAACAACACCAAGCCGCTCGGTGCGTTTGAACGTGCGTTCCAGCTCCAGCCGTTGCGCGCGGACGTGTCCACGGATGATCGACTCGCGATCCGGCAGGAAACGGTGCGGCTCGACCGCATCGCACGCACGCGCATGGCACCGACACCGATATTGGGAGTCGGTGCCATGAACGGCTGGGATTGGATCAGGTGGGGCCGGCGCATCAAGCCGAACCTGCCGAACGGCTACCTCGGGGCGGCTGCGGTCGTGAAGCCGTCGGCGGAGCGTGGCCTACAGGCGCAGCAACTTCAGATGCCGCTGCGCGCCGTGGATAAGCTGGCGATTGATGCGGCAGCGGTCGGGCGCGCCGGTGTCACCGGGGCCCCGGTGTCGGTGAGCACCGTGCCCCAGCTCGATCAGGAAGCCGACGCGCCCACGCCCAAGACGCCGGGCAACGGGTTCCAGCTCGTGTACCTCGTGGCCGCCGTCGCGGTCGTGTTCCTCGTCTTGAAAGCGCGGTGAGCGATGACCTACGCCAATAACATCGGAGAGGCGCAGAAGCTACCGTCAATCCGCTCCGTGACGCCCATTGATGAGCCCATCGGTGATGATCGCGAGACGCAATACAAAATCATGCGGATCGTGGTGACACAGAACGCCACGGTGTTCAACACCGACGAGGCTTCGCGGATCAGGCGCATTACTGATCCAATCAAGGTCAGCGGCGATCACATCACGATCCTCGCGGTCGATGGGCAGGATTTCATTGGCCTGTCGCTCAATCGCCAGCAATACATTCCGGTGCGGCAGGGGCAGACGATCCGCCGCCGGTTCACCGAGTTTCGGTTGCGCACGTTCGGCTACCTGAACGGCGGACCCGTGCCCATCGCCGTGCCGCAAGGGCTGTTCATGATGCCCACGGAGGTGACGCTCGCGGTATCGTACGGGCCGCTCGTGCAAACCGACTTCCGTGCCACCGGGTTCAAAATGGGATGCCCCAAGTTTCGCGGCACCGCAACGGTTGGGGGCGTCACCATTTTCGGCGGCATGAACAGCGGGCCGTCCAATAACAGCGTGCCGCATCAAATACTCAAGTGGGGCGGCACGATGCTGCTGCGGAACCTCGACGGCGCGGCGAGCTTGTTTCTGAGCGATGCGCCGCCGACGTTTTTCTCACCGGATACGGCATGGGAGATTTTCCCGGGCGAGGTGTTGTCACTCGATGCCGAATCGCGGCTGAGTCAGGCGAACCGGCGCATCTTCAATGAGCTGCTCGGCCCCTACCTGTACTGCCTCGCCGGCACCGTGCCATACAACGTGATGCTGTCGAGCTGGGGCGATTCCTCGGACTTGGAGTCACTGTCGGGCATTCCCGCCTGCGGGCTGGAATATTCGGACAATGTCTGATCAGTGGCAGGAGCTGCCCAGCGGTAGCACCACCGCGCTCACGCCCGGTACGTATCGCATACGCGGCACGGTCAAGGGCCCGTACAACCCGGTGACCACGGGCGCGCTCAAGGTCGGGCTCGCGGCGCACCTCGCGACGCAAGGGAACCGGCTCGTGGGTTTCGATCACGCGCCACCGCTCATGAATGCGCACGACTTCACGCTGGGGCCGTGGCCGTTCATTGCGCGCTTTGAGCGGCCGGCGGATGAGCCCACCATGGCGGGGGTGAACGTCGCCGCCGTGGCGTTGCTCGTGACCGCAGTCGCGGCACTGGCGCTCGGGTTGTCGCTGCTCTCGACCAAGGTGGACAAGCTGCTCCAGACGCTCAGTGACACCTTGAAGCCTGTACTATCGCCCGGCACGCTCGTGCTCGCGGTGCTGGCGATATTCCTGATCACGCGAGCACGAAAGAGGGTAACGACATGAGCATCAAGAGCTGCCCACGCTGCAGCAACGCGTTCGATCCGTCGAAGGTGGGCGGGAGCCCGTATCGCATTTGCCCCGCGCCCGGGTGTGACATGCCGTTGGATCAGGCCGCCATCGACGGCCGGCACCCGGAGCCGGTGGCGAACGATCCGAAGTATGTGCAGAAGATGGCGGTTCGCGCACAGGCGCAGGTGGACCTGACGGAGCTGGAGTCGTGACGCACCGCAAGCGCAAGCGTGCGCGCAGACGCCGCCGGCTCCCGCCGCGTGGCAAGTCGGGCCGTTTCCGCCGCAAGCGTCGGCGGTAGGTCGTGGGGTCGTTCGTATCCCAGCCGCCATCGGAGCCGCGCTTTTTTCGCGGGCAGGATTGGCATATCCCGTTCCGCACGTGGTTCGATGTGCAGCCGTTCCAAGCGACAATCCCCCGGGGCCGGCGATCCGCCACGGTCACGGCGGCAAACTATCGGAGCTGGGGGCAGTCGCTTTACCTGTCCACGAACGTCGGGGCGAACCAAGTGTATGAGCTGGCCGACTCGGCGCTCATCTATCCGCACGTGACCGGGCTCACCACCGCGACCACGGTATGGGATGCGGATTTCGTATTCTGCATGACCATGAACCAATCCACGCTGCTCGGTGGCTCGGGCGGAGAGATGCTACAGGGGTTCGGCATCGGCTCGATGCTGCGCGATACACCTTGGCTCGGGCAGTTTGCCCCCGCCGGCACGGGCACCGTTGTCCACCTGCGATATAACTTCACCACGCAAAAGTTTGAGCTGTTCGCGGCTAACGACGGCTCCGACTTGGGTAACAAGGTGGACCTGATCACGCAACCCAACTTCGCCGTCGATATACGTATCCCCGAGTTTCGGATGGAATGGAACGCCACGAGCCGGCATATGGTGATCCGTTGCAACGGTGTCGTGGTGCACGATCAGGACATGGCGGTGATGCTGCCCAACGGTGGCGTGTTCGGTGACTCATCGCAGATTGCGCCGATAATGTTCCTCACCAACGGCAGCAACGCGGCCGCGTTCCACACGGAGGCAGGTTACTATATGCCGCGATTCTGGCAGCCCGCACGGTTGCAGCCGGTCCTATGAGCGGCATTTACCCACCACCGTCACGGGGCTGGGCTGATCCCGAACGCGACCATCTCCGATACCTGTACCTGCCCACGGTCGTGCCCGCGCCCACACGGCTGACGGCCGGCATTACCACCGTGCTCGAAAAGGGCGACGTGCTCACCACGATACCGGCCGGCGCGGCAAATAAGTTTGTTGAATATGGGATCATGTCGGTTGTCACCGACAACCCCATGGAGTTGCGAAACACGGACGCTAGTGGTGGTGCCGTACGCTTCCGGGCTTTTGTCGGCGCGTATACCGGAGCATTCCCGCTGGCGAACGCCACGGCCACCACGTTCAACGGAATACAAATCGGCACCTTTGGGGCCGCACCGCCGTTTCCTGCCGCGCCAGCGGTGGGCTTGGCCCAGCTTCGCCGCCGAATGAGCGATGATAACATCGAGTTTCTAACGTCCGTGGGTGACGGTGTGACTCCCTCCACCGTTGTCGCCTACAACCTCGGGCAGATCGTGCCGCACGGTGTATTGCTGGAGCTGGAGCACGACCCCACGGGCGGCACTATATCCGCGTTCGTGGACGGCAAGTTGCTGGAAAGACGCCCCTACACGGCACAGATCACGACACCCGATATCCTGTATGGTGTTTTCATGACCAACGGCACCAACGCCGCCTGTACATACCAAACGTGGTGGGGCGGTGCCGAAATCCGTTTCCGCATCCCATGAACAGGAGGACACATTGAAGCTGAACCCCGGGGCTATCGGTCGCGCCATTGCGCTCGGAATCGAAATCCTCTCCGATGTCGAGCAGGTGCTCGCCGGAGTCAAGACCGAGTTTTCTTTCACGTGGCACGGGCGCATCTTCCACGTGACGCTCGACCAGACGCCGCCAGCGGTGTGATGTGCTGATCGAGCTGGCAACGGTAGGGGCGCTCGCCGCATTTGCCCACGATCACGGAGCAACCCCTTTTGACTCCGACTTCGATCGTGTCGGGAAAGCTCGCGGCGTCCCTCCCAACCTGCTCCGTGCCATCGCCCGCGTAGAGTCGGGTTTCAAAGCCGACGCCCACAGCTCCACGAACGATTACGGGCTGATGCAGGTCAACGGGCGCACGCTCGACCAGTTGCGCGTCGATCCTGCCGTGTGGCTCCAGCCCGGAGCGAACATCGACGCCGCTGCACGCTACCTGCTCCAGCTCCAGCATGAGCTGGGCTCGCGGTATAACCTGCTCACGTGGGCGATGGCGTACAACGTGGGCCCCGACCTGTCGCCGCGCGACGTGGCCGAACGCTACGGGCAACGCGTGGTGTGGCACTGGCTCCTGTATGACGTCGGACGCTTGGGGCGGTGATCCTCTCGCCGGAGGGTATCGTGAACGAGCTGGCCGCCGCCCTGCCACACCTGCTCGCCGCCGGCATCGGCGCTTACGGTGCCGTGCGCGTCGCGCTCGCACGCTTGGATCAACGGCTCACCGATGACGAGCGCCGCCTTGCGAGCATCGAGAAAGCCCTCGGGCTCACCGGCGACGGCGCGTCGCCGATGTTCATGCCCAGCGCCGAGACGCGCGTGCGATTCTCCCAGCTCGCCGATCAGGTCGCGGAGCTACGCGCCTACGTCGAGTCGCGCACGTCGCCCGCTGGGCACCTGACGTGAGCACACCACTCCAGCCCCGCCGCGTCATTTCCCACGCTCCGCCGCGCTCACGACTTCACCGCCGCGATGCGCTCCGCCAGCACGCGATCCACGGCCGCGAGCCACGCCGTTGCCCCCTCGCGGTGTTGCTCCTGTTCCTTTTTGCTCGACGCCGCCCACGTCAGCGGCCAGCGCGCCGCACACAGCTCATCGAGCGTGATCGGCTTGAACGCCGGCAGTTGCTCCACCACCTTGGTCGTCATGCTCACCGCAGACGCCAGCGCACCGGCGACCACGAGGAACGCTTCGCGCATCTCCGTGAGCGTGAGCACGTGCAGCTCGCGTTGGATCAGCGCGAGCAGCATCGCGTCATCTTTGCCGGTGTCGCGTTGAACGTTCGCGCGGTTCATGAGACACCGCGCCACACGCTTGTGCATCTCCGCCCGGCTTGCCTCTGAGGTTCGTGCCATCGGTAAACCCTCCCGTTTCCGTGGCGCGCGGCCCGTCGCGGGGAGCGACTCGGGCAGCTCGACACGCCGGCGACAGTACACCCGGGGCCCCGTCAAGGCAAGGCCCCGATTGGCGCGCAGATCAGGGGGGTTCCAGGCGGCATCCGCCG
>Ga0207711_10004002_pt1 | contig 12658 bp, 11 predicted proteins | sample KBSS34metaG_FD_184401 | JGI IMG/M metagenome (GOLD analysis project Ga0207711, IMG submission 184401) | Switchgrass rhizosphere microbial communities from Kellogg Biological Station, Michigan, USA - KBS S3-4 metaG (SPAdes) (version 2) | ecosystem: Host-associated > Plants > Roots > Rhizosphere...
GATGCCAAGGCTGCGCGGCTGTTTGGGGCGGAAGGCATCGGGCTGTGCCGTACGGAGCACATGTTTTTTGCGGAGGACCGCATTCCGCATGTGCAGGCGATGATTCTAGCGCGCGATGAGAAGACGCGGCGCAAGGCTCTCGACAAATTACTGCCGATGCAGCGCAAGGATTTCGCGGGACTCTTTGAAGCTATGGACGGATTTCCGGTGGTGATTCGGACTCTCGATCCGCCGCTGCATGAGTTCCTGCCGAAGCGTGAAGACCTGATGGTGGATCTGGCTCGCTTCCCGTTTGTGAATTCGAAGGCCAAGAAAGAGATGTCGGAGAAGTACCGCATCCCGGTTGGCGATTTGAAAAAGGCGCTGCCGGAGTTGCTGCATCGCGTCGAAGAACTGCACGAGTTCAATCCGATGCTGGGGCATCGCGGGTGCCGGCTGGGGATCACCTATCCGGAGATCACGGAGATGCAGGCGCGGGCTATTTTCGAGGCGGTGGTGATTGTGGCGAAGAAGGGGATCAAGGTGATTCCCGAAGTGATGATTCCGCTGGTGGGCAGCGCGAAGGAACTGGAGAACCAGAAAGACATCGTCAAGAAGATCGCTGACGAGGTTCTGGCGAAGGCCGGCTTGAAGAAGCAACACTATATGATCGGTACCATGATTGAAATTCCGCGCGCGGCGTTGACGGCGGACAAGGTGGCCGAGTTTGCGGAGTTCTTTAGCTTCGGCACTAATGATCTGACACAAACCACTATGGGGCTGTCGCGCGACGACTATACGAAGTTCTCGAGAGAATACGAGAACTTGAAAATCTTCAAGGCCGATCCTTTCGCGGCGATCGATCAGGAAGGCGTGGGGATGTTGATCGAGATGGCGATCAAGCTGGGGCGGCGGACGCGTCCGGATCTGGAAGTCGGCATATGCGGGGAACATGGCGGCGAGCCTAGTTCGGTGGAGTTCTGTTATCGCGTGGGCATGAACTACGTTTCGTGTTCGCCGTATCGGGTGCCGATCGCGCGGTTGGCGGCGGCGCAGGCGGCTCTTTCGGGGAGTGATAAATCCGAGAGTATGCGGACGGCGTAACGGTCCGCTTGCTGCACGCGCGGTTCTGTGTGAGGGGGGCGGTGCGGGCCTGGGGAAGTCTAACGCTGGGCGCTTAGGGCGGACTTCGCGGCGGTGGGGCGTTGATCGTTGGCGCTCAGCCCGTAGGCCTTGCGTTGGTCGGCGGCGGCGCCAGTAGTGTCGCCGGTGCGTCTGCGGGCGGCGGCGCGATTTACGTAGGCGTTAACGTAATTCGGCTGCAAGCGGATGGCTTCTGAGAAATCGATCACGGCGCGATTGAAATTCGTCATCCGCAGATACGCGTAGCCGCGGGCGTTGTAGGCGCTGGCTAGCCAGGGGTCCAGTTCAATCGCGCGGTTCAGCATCTTGATTGCTTGCTCGAACTTTTGCTGGTCATTCTGCTCGCGGCCTAGTTGGTGGAAGCGTTGGGCGTCTCCGGCGGCTTGCGGGTTGGGAGTTGGCTTGGCGGCAACCTCGGCGGGTGGCGCTGGTGAGGCTACCGACGGAGGCGGCGCTGCTGCTGGAGCGGGCGCCGGTTGGTCTTTCGCTACTTCTGCCACGGGGGTGGCGGGGACTGTGGGGACGGCGGGCATCGACTGCGCCAGTTCACTCAACAGCGGCATGGGTTGATTGAGCGCTTGCGCGGCTACCAGGGCGCGATTGATTTCTTCCACGGCGCGGGCTGTCGCATTCAGCTTCATGAACGCTTCGGCGCGGCACAAATATCCTGACGCGGCGTTGGGATTCGCGCGCACGGCTTGCTCGCATTCTTCGAGAGCGCGCTGCGGCTGGCCGTCGGCTTGAAACACGACGGCGCGGCCGAGGTAACTTTTGTCGGAATTGGGCGCTAGCGCGGCGGCGCTGGCGTAGTCCTGCACGGCAAGCTGATGCTCACCCTTCTGCTGATTGAGGCGGGCACGCAGGAGGAAACTGTCGGGATTGCGCGGGTCGCGCGCGATGGCTTCATTCGCGTCGGAGAGCGCGTTGGCGCTGTTGCCGTCGGCCGCGTAGGCGGAGGCGCGCGCCAAATAAGCCCGCGAACTATTGGGCTGCACCACTAACGACTGCGAGAAATCCGCAATGGCAGCGGGGTTGTCACCGAGTTGGTACGCGCAATAACCGCGATGAAGAAACGCGGCGTCGCTTTTGGGATCGGCGTCGATGGCCTGGCCGTAGGCTTCCATCGCTGCTTTGTACTGTTTCTGCTCCTCCAGGTGGAGACCTTGTTTGTACGCTTCCCGCGCTTTTTGCCAGACCGAAACCTGACGCGGAGCCGTCGCCGTGGGGGCCGGAGCCGCTAGGGCATCGCTAGTCTTATTGCGTTTGGCATCGCGGGAGAGCTGTTTGACGGTTTCCTGGAGGTTCTTCACCTCTGCCTGCAAACGCTTTAGTACTTCCTGAAGCTGCTCGAGGGTGCCGGGGAAGCCGGGTTGCTGCGCCCATAGCACGCCTATTGGTAATCCGATTACCATCGCCAACACGGCAAAGCGTGATTCCCTGGACATGATTGCTATTGAGCCCGACTATAGCATTTTTTGATCGGCTGAGGGCACGACATCCCTCATCTATCGGCCCGCTTCATGCTAATCTTTAAAATCGCATTCGCGAGAGAATCCTATGGAATATGTTCGCTTTGGAAGCACTGGATTGAAGGTTTCGCGCCTGTGCCTGGGCGCTATGAGTTACGGGTCGAAAAAATGGCGGGAGTGGGTGCTGGAGGAGGCGGACGCGCGTCCGGTAATCCAGCACGCGATCGAAAAGGGCATCAACTTTTTCGATGGCGCGGATATGTACTCGACCGGCGTCAGCGAGGAAATTCTGGGGCGCGCGCTGAAGGATTTCGGTTCCGGGCGCGATACTCAGGTGATCGCGACCAAGCTTTACATGCCGATGAGCAAGGATCCTAACGACCGCGGTTTGTCGCGCAAGCACATCCTGAAGTCGATCGACAACAGCTTGCGGCGGCTGGGTACCGATTACGTGGACCTTTATCAGATCCACCGCTTCGATTACGAAACACCGATCGAGGAGACGCTGGAGGCGCTGAACGATTGCGTGCGGGCGGGGAAGGTGCGCTACATTGGCGGGTCGGCGATGTTCGCCTGGCAGTTTTTGAAGATGCTGATGACATCTGACGCTCGCCATCTGGCGCGTTTCGCTAGCATGCAGTGTTATTACAATCTGTTGTATCGCGAGAACGAGCGGGAGGTGCTGCCGATGTGCCGGGCGGAGGGCATCGCGGTGACTCCTTATAGTCCGTTGGCGCGCGGGTTTGTGGCGGGGAATCGTAAGCGGGAGGGCGGGGGAGAGACGCTGCGCTCGCGCACGGATCCGTTTTCGGATAGGGACTATTATCAGCCGCAGGATTTCGATATCGTCGACCGCATTACCGAAGTCGCACAGAAGCGCGGCGTGAAGAATGCGCAGGTGGCAATGGCGTGGATGCTGCAGAAGCCTGGCATTACGGCGCCGATTCTGGGCGCGACGAAGTCGGAATATATCGACGACGCTATCGCTGCGATGAGTCTCAAGCTCGCTGATGACGAGATCAAGAGACTGGAAGAACCGTACAAGCCCCGCGCCATCTTAGGTCATAGCTAGCGGTATGCGAATTCTTATCCTCTCGGCGTCGGTGGGAGCGGGTCACATACGCGCTGCCGAAGCTGTGGAGGCGGCGCTCCGCCTGACCGGGGCTGCGGTCACCATCGAAAACTGTGATGTTCTGACCTTGATGGCGCCAGCGTTTCGTAAAGTCTATCGGGACGGCTACTTCGAGATGGTGAAGCGGGCTCCGCGAGTTCTGGGCTGGCTGTACGATGCCACTGACAAACCTTTCCATATAGACCGGCTGCAGCGCAGGATTGAGCGGGCTGGAGCGACGGCGGTGCTCAAGAAGATTCGCAAATTCGACCCTGATATCGCGATTTGCACGCACTTCCTTCCGGCAACCTTGCTCGATCGCGAGCGGCGCAAGGGCCGGTGCCGCGCGCGGATTATCACTGTGGTTACGGATTTCGAAGTGCATGGCATGTGGCTGGCTGCGCCCTCGGATCATTATTTCGTCGCCACGGCGGAGGCGCGGGCTCACTTGGAGTCTTTGGGCATCGCGCCCGGGGCGATCACGGTTAGCGGCATTCCCACACACCCGGTTTTTGCGGAAACGAAAGGCCGCCCGGAGATGCGGCGTAAGCATGGCTGGCGCGAAGATCTGCCTGCCATCCTGGTCTCGGCGGGCGGATTCGGCGCGGGGAATGCGGGGCGGATGGTCGAATTGTTGATAGCGGCCAAAGTCCCGGCGCAAATCATCGCCGTTTGCGGGAGGAGCGCGGCGTTGAAAAATTCGCTGGAAAAGATCGCTGCGCGACAAAAGGCCGGCGCGCTGCCGGTGGTGAAGGTGGTGGGCTTCACGTCGGAGATGGATGAACTGATGGCTGCGGCCGACCTGATGATCGGCAAACCTGGCGGGCTGACGACTTCGGAATCCTTGATCAAGGGGTTGGGATGGGTGGTGGTCAATCCGATTCCCGGGCAGGAGGAAAAGAACGCCATCTATCTGCTGGAGCAGGGCGCCGGAGTGTGGTCTGACAATCTGCATACGCTGGCGTTCAAAGTGCGATCGGTGCTGGAGGAGCCGGGGCGGCTGGCGGCGATGCGCAAGAACGCGCTGCGACTGGGGCGGCCGGATGCCGGAGGGGAAATCGCTCGCTTCGTGACGGCTCACGGTTAGGGCACGTTTAGCGTGACCGAAAGTTGCGCGCGCTCCGGGATTTCGATCTTGGTTCCCTTCGTGGCGAGTTCGTCCCGCCAGTCATTTGTATCGGGGAACTTGCGCCAAGCGATCACACGATAGGGTCCGGGCGCCAGACCCGGGCAGGCGAAAGCACCATTCTGGTCGGTTTCTCCGAAGCAACGATGTATTTCCAGATCGGCGTGTGGGGGGTCTGGCTGCAGCGCCACGGGCAGTCCCGGGACTGACTGTCCTGAAGCGTCGACAACGCGGCCGGTTAACGTGCCTGCGTTAGTACCGATGGTGAAAATCACGTCGTCGATCAGCTCGCCTCCGTGGATCGTAAACCCGGTGTCCAGGACTTCGCGGCTCCCGACACGCAGCGACTTCATATAGGTGCCCGGAGGCAAACCGCCGAGCGCCACGCGATAATCTCCGCTAAATATGTCATCGATAGAAAACCCGCCACCGGGTTGCTTTTGGATTCGCGGCTGCGCTCGCCAGCCGGTGAGGAAGATTTCAGCTTTAGCCAAGTCGAGCTTGGAACCGTCGTCGGCGACGATCGCGCCGCGGATTGCGGCCGACGGCTCCGGCGTGAGTTCCAGGTCCTTGAAGTCTTCGTCGCCAAGAGTGAATTTGGACATCGCGAAAAACGTCCGGCCATCTACGATGCCTGAAATTCCAACTCGTAATCGCCGGGGAGCAGTCCGCAGAGTGCAAAAGCACCCTCCGTTTTTCCAAAGTCGAGAGGTTGGAGGCGCTGAGCCTGGCCGGTCAGTCTAAGGCTGCCTCTGACCATGCCTTTTTGCGGTGTGACGCGTCCGCTCACCCGTCGCGGCGGCGTGTCCAACATGACCAGATCCACGCCGCCGAGCTGTTGGCCCTTTTCCAGGTGGACCTCGCGGTCGCCGCCGTTGACCGTGTAAGTGTGCGGTTTGTGAAGCGGAGGGTAAGCGCATTCATAGGACGCCCTCTCGGCACCGGCTCGCACGGAATAGTCTCCGGGCCGGAGATTCGCGAAGCGGTACTCTCCCAGGTCGTTGGTATTCGTGTACGCACCCTGCCGCCCCAACCTAACAGGCAGGTTGGCGAAAGGTTCGCCGTCCTCGAAGACCACGTGACCGGAGATGGTTGCTGCACGTTCCATGGGGACGGTTATGTCGCGCAGCGTGTCACCTGCCTGCAGCGTGATCGGGGCGGAAGCGATACCGGAAGTCGCTTCGGCCTGGTAGTAACCCGCCCGGGTTGCGCTCAGCCCGTAGGTGTAGGGTGGAACATCTTTCAATTGGAACTGGCCGCGGGCGTTGGTTTCGTCGCAAACCTTCTCATTGCTGTCTGCAGAAAGACAGACTGCGACGCGCGATAGGACGTGTCCATCCTGGGCATCGACGACGGTGCCTGAGAGGCTCGCTACTTTTGGCCCCTCTGGCTGCGCGAGCGCCAAGTGCGCGAGCGTTATTGCGACGACCAAGCGGAACCACATCTTTACACCTGATGTTATCAGCGATTTATTTTGATGATGTAGCGATCTCGCCGATCACGGTTTTTCATAGGCTTCACTTGCCGACAAAGTGCTTGGAGTCGCGCTCGTTTTCCAGGCAGATGTTTTCCAGCAATTCGTTGTCGGGCGTCAGACGGTATCGCTGGGTGTAGGTGAAGGGTTTCTGGTAGGTCTTGGGATCGTCGATAGTGATCTGAATTTCCATATGGCCGAATTCACGGCGGCGGAAGTGCTCCACCACGCGGAGGGCGTCGGAATGCGGGTGGCCGAGGCCGTCCAGCCAGCCTTGGTCGCGGAGCCCGATGGTTTCGACTATAAGTGCATTCCCATCCCACTTGCCGACCGAATATCCCATCCAGGAAGGTTGCGGATCTTTGGGGAGAGGCCGACTATCCAGGAAGACCTGCCGGAAACTGGCATCGCCTTCCTGCAACAGGATCATCAAGCCGGGTGTCTGCACGATCTTGAAAGGAAGCGCGTCGGCATCCCGGCGCGGCACGCCCAGGGGTAGGCAGCGGCTGATGGGATCGTCCTTGCCGAAACCGTCAGTGCGCTGTTTGAACAGGGCGGCGGCCCAGGGTTGGAACACGAGGTCCTGCGGCGCCAGATCGTGAGTGACATCCAAGAAATTCGTGGGGAGAGGATCGCCGTTGGTGCCTTCGGGCGGTCCTGGGGAACTCTCTGCTTGCCAGATCCCGGAGAAGTCCGTTTTTCCGCCAGGAAGGTGCGGGGCGTGCGCTGCAAGATTCGGTTTTCCATCGCGCGTGCGGGGAACGCCCGGCGCGGGATAGTTGATCCACTGCGCGGCGAGGGGCGTGGCGAGGGCCAGCAGAAAACTGAAGCTGGATCGGCGCGTCATGTGTGTACTTAACGTACACCAATTTCACTAACTACTTCGGCGAATTCCTGATAGCTGGCAGGATCTTTGCCGCCGAAGCGGGATTTCAGGTTCATTTGGGCGCTCCAGTCCATGCGGCGGACGGTGGCTTCGGCCATGATCGGGTCGACGCCGGCGGAGCGCAGGGTTTCGGCTACTTCTTCCATTTCGCGGGCGCGGCGCTCGCCGTGCATGACTACGCGGCCCACCATATAGGTGGCGAGTTTGGCCCAGTCGATACCGGGGAGGCTTTCGCCCAGCGAGGAGAAGACGCGTTCGTCGGCGCCGTAGCGGGTGGCTCCGAGAACGCATTCGGTGAGCAGCGCTTCGATGCCTTTGATCATGATGCTGCGGCACATCTTGGTGGCGGCGGCGGAGCCTACTTGGGCGGCTCCGACTTCGATCTGCATGCCGAAGGGGGTCATGCGTTCGGCGAACTCGTTGGCGGCGGGGCCGCCGGTCAGCATGGGAACTTTGTGGCCGTGCGGTGGGACGGCGCTCATCACGGCGACTTCGACGAAGCGGGCGCCGCTGGCGTCGATGGTTTTTGCTAGGGATTGTTTTAGTCCGGGGGAGACCGAGTTTAGGTCGGCGTATAGGTGGCGCGATGACAAGTGCGGTGCGGTCTCGGCTGCCGCGGCACCGGCCTGATTCGCGGTGACTGTCGAGAAAATAATGTCGCTGGCGGCGGCCAAGTCGGCGTTTGAAGCGACCAGCGTCGTCTGGGTCTCACTGGCGCGCTGGCGGATCTGCGGGGTGTCTTGAATATCGTAGGCGGCGATGTGCGCGATGCCCGCTTGCCGCAAGCCTTTGGCGAGATGATACCCGGCTTCGCCGAAGCCGACAAACCCGATGCGTGGAGTCTCATTCATAAGTGGTAGCGCCGTCTTTCACGGTATCGCAAAACGGGCGGGCGATTGCTACCGGGGCCGGTTTTGTGTCTAATGATGCCGGGGGTGACGTATGAACGTCTGTAAGGCGGGACTCACGTTGCTGCTGTTGGCAGTGAGTGTGTTTGCCGATGACCGGGCCGATCGCGCCAAGCTCATCGGTGTCTGGGAGTCGCCCGGAAACGGCGGCAAGAACGGTGTGTGGACCATCGAGGCCAAGGGCGAGAATCTGCACATTATCTACCTCGAAGGCGGCCAAAAGCTGGCCGATTTCGAATGCAATATCGCTGGACGGGATTGCAAGGTGAAAGCTTTCGGTCACGATTCCACGATTTCGATGTACTTCAACGGGGCTAAGCTGGTGCAAATGGAAACGCGCGGGGAGCAGATCCTGAAGCGCATGTTCAGCTTGGCGGGGGACGGCGACAGCATGCAGGTGGAATTGGTCCCGATCGTTCCGGACGGCAAGCCGGAAACCCAGCAGTTCAAGCGTGCGCCGTTGGCTGCGGCCAAGTAACGCTGACGTTCGCCGGCTCCTGGCGCCCCGGGCCGCCGGTCCGCGGCGATCGCGTAAGATTTGTCTATGGACTCGGAGACAGCGGCGCGGCCGATGCGACGGGCGCGGCATCGTCTTTATACCTGGTATTGCGAGCGCAAGTTCGGGGTCTCGACTGGCGGACTGCTCCAGCCCCGGGACCTCGGTGTCGAGAATCGCGATGCCGTCGGGTATAGCGCGCTGGAATACGAATATCTCTTGTGGGCGCTGCCGGCGATTCCGTTCGCGCCCGGTGACGTTGTATTTGTCGATTATGGGGCGGGCAAAGGACGCGCACTCGCGGCGGCTGCCATGCATCCGTTTCGCAAGGTGATCGGCGTGGAGATTTCGCGAGTGCTGGTCGAGATCGCGCGCCGCAATCTTGCTCGCCTGAAACGCCGCTGCGCGGGGCAGGTCGAAATTCATCATACGGACGCTGCACTGTTTCCGGTGCCGGACGACGCTAACGTGTTTTTCTTTTTCAATCCGTTCGCAGGCGCGACACTCAGGGAAGTGGTGCAGCGCATCCATCAATCATGGACAGCGCACCCGCGGGACTTGTTTTTCATCTACTTCAACCACGGCGCGTTCGATGCATGCATCGAGGGGCAGCCGTGGCTGCGCAAGGTCCACGAAACTTCGTTCTGCGGGTTTTACCGCTTGGCGAGCGCCCTGTAGGTGCCGGCGATATTTTGCGGGCGCTGGGCGGCGTAGAATTCCCAGTCCTTGTAATCGTCCATGAGGATGCTGGCCTGCGCTTGCTCCAGCGTTTGCCCGGCGGCAATGGACTTGGCTACGGCGTCGCGAAGCTGTTCGCGATAGTGCAGGTTGGCGGAGACGTCGGACTTTTTGCCTAAGCGGCCGTGGCTGCAGATGAAATAGTCGAAGTCCATGGCTTCCACTTTTTTCACGTTGTCCATTTCGTCGGGGGTGATGGGGCCGAAGGGCAGGCGGTGAACGGTGATCCAATCGGAGGCGAACAGTACGTTGCTACCGTCGATAAAGCGCACGATGGTGTTGTCGTCGGCGTGGACCGTAGGCATGTGGATCACTTCGACGCGCTTGCCGCCCAGGTTGATGTTGATGCGATCGGTGTAGGTCAGATCGGGGGCGCTGACGAATTGCAGGGGTCCGCGCACGACTTCGGCGCCGCTCAACGCGCCATCCTTATTGGCGTCGTACATGCTGAACATGGTTTTCAAATTGCCTTGCGCTTCGGAGGGCTCGATGGTGCCGTTGCCGTTGGTGTCCTGGGCGCGCACGTTGGGCGGGAGCGGCGTGCCGGCGGGGGGCATGGCAATGTTCTTTAGCATGTTTTCGTGGCCGATGAAGCGCGCGGTATCGGCATACACGGAGCCACCGGAGGCGTGGTCCCAATGCGAGTGGCTATAGATTACATACTTCACGGGAACGTGAAAGCGTTTGTCCAGCTCGGCTTTGAGCCAGGTGGCCATTTCGACGCCGATGGGTTCCACCAGGATGATGCCTTCGGGCGTGACCAGGAACGCCGAAACATAATCGTCCATGCGTGCGTAATAGACATCGCCGGTCAGTTTGCCGATTTCCTGGCCTTTGAGGTCGGTTTGCTGGTAGAACGACCGTTGCTGCGCTGCGGCGCTGGGCGCGAGCGCGGCGGCTAGCAACAGCGTGGCCCATAAGTAAGCTTTCATCTTGCCTCCCGAATGTTTCATGGTATCCCACGTGCAATATAACAGCCGTGGCTTGGCGGAATCAATCAGATACCGGGGGAAAACGGAAAAAACTCCCTGATTTCGGCAAAGAAGTGTTACCGGATTTCGTTACGCCGCCTGGAAGGAAAGGATAAGGAGATTACCATGAAAACTACATTGCTGACGGTGGGCGCGCTCGGGTTAAGCCTTCTAGGCACGGGTTGCGTAGCCACCCATAAATATGTCGCGAAGACGATTGCTCCGGTGGAGCAGCGCGTCAGCGGCACTGAGGCTAAGAACACGGATCAGGATAAGCAACTCTCGACCCACACCACGGAAATTGCGGATCTGGACAAGGATGCCTCGCAGACCAAGGAACGGTTGCGGGACACGGATGCCAAGGCGACCCAAGCGGGTGAGGCGGCAAAGGTGGCTGATCAGAAGGCCGGCGCGGCGCAGCAATCGGCTGATAGCGCGAAGACGGCTGCGGATGGCGCAAAGACTTTCGCCGAGCAGGGTTTGACCAAGCTGGACATGTCCATGCAGGCCATGAACAAGTTCCAGGTGGCAAAGGAAGACGCGGTGCTGTTTGACTTCAACAAAGACACGCTGACCGCGGAAGCCAAGGCGAAGCTGGACGATATCGCTCAGCAGACTACCGGCATGGAACGTTACGTAATCGAGTTGCAGGGCTTCACGGATAAGACCGGTTCGCCGACTTACAACGAGACCTTGAGCGAGGCGCGTGTGCAAGCGGTGGCGCGGTATCTGGCGAACGAGCATCAGATCCCAGTGCGCAGCATTTCGATGCTGGGTTCGGGCTATGCGCGGCCAGTGGCGGACGACAAAACTCGCGAAGGGCGCAAGATGAACCGCCGCGTGGAAGTGAAGCTATGGGTTCCGCAGAGCCAAGGCGACAAGGCCGTAGCTACGAGCGCCAGCGTTCAGTAGATTTATAAACTCATTCATACCGCTCAGGGCAGGCGCTTGAGCGGGGGCGTGACTTCGGTCACACGGCTCCCGCTTTCGCGGCTGCCCTTTTGCTTTTAGCTGAAGTCAGGCGAAGCGGATTTTTTGAAGTCAGCAGAACTGACTACGCTGGGGGTGTGGGATTTGGGCGGTCTTCCTGCCAGGGGGAGAGTAAAGGCAAAGGTGGCGCCTTCACCGGGGCGGGATTCGGCCCATATGCGGCCGCCATGGGCTTCGACGATGCGTCTGCAAATGGCGAGGCCGACGCCTGTGCCGGGATATTCACCAGGTTGATGCAGCCGCTTAAAAGGGGCAAAAATGTTGGAAGCGTATTGGGGATCGAAGCCGATGCCATTGTCCTGAATGGTGATGATCCATTCCCACTTGGCTTGCTCCGCGCTGACATGGATTTTCGGGCTCTCATCCGGCTTGCGGTATTTCAAGGCGTTGCCGATCAGGTTTTGGAATAAGCGCACCATCTGGCCGCGATCAACCTCGATGGTGGGCATGGGATCGTGGGTGATGGTGGCGCCGCTTTCTTCGACGGCCTGGGTGAGGTGGGTGAGGGCGGCTTCGAGATCTTCGTCAAGAGAGACGGAGGCGGGGCGTTCCTCTTCGGTGGCGGCGCGGGCGTATTCGAGGAGATCCTGAATCAACGTGCTCATGCGCTGCGAGGCATCGACGATGAAGGCTAAGAAGCGGTCTCCGTCTTCGTCGAATTTGCCTGTGTATTTCTTGGTGAGGAGCTGGGCGTAATTCGACATGGTGCGCAGCGGCTCTTGGAGATCGTGACTGGCGACGTAGGCAAATTGTTCCAGGGCGGCGTTCGACTCGGTCAACGAATCCTGTAATTGCTTGCGCGCGGTTTCGTCGCTCATGATCTTGACGAAACCGATTACTTCGCCGTTATCGCCGCGAATGGCAGACATGAATCCGTTGGCGAAGAACTCGGAGCCATCCTTGCGGCGGTGCCAGCGAATGTCGGTGGCGGAGCCAGATTCTTGAGCCTTGCGCATTTCCGACTCGCATACTTCCATGGCTTTTTCGGCAGGAGTAAAGATGATGCTGGCGGATTGGCCGATCCATTCTTGTTCGGAGTAACCGAGCAGATGCTCGACGCCGGCGTTCCAGGATTGGAGAATCCCTTGCGGGTCCAGAGTGAACATCGCGTATTCGGAAATCTCGCGGACTTGGTACCGGTACAGATCCATGGAGGAGGAATTTCAGTATAACTTGTCTTGACTTTCGGGCCCCAATTTCGCACAATACATAGGCGAACAAAAAGCGAATATGGATGTTCTTCCGAAGGGTGCTATTAGCGAAGTATTTGGTGGGATATCGTCTGGTAAAACTATGGTTTTGCATAGTTTGCTGGCGGCTTCGAGCGCCCGTGAAGAGTTCTGCGCGGTGGTGGATTGGCGGGGGGC
>Ga0207711_10004008_pt1 | contig 12644 bp, 9 predicted proteins | sample KBSS34metaG_FD_184401 | JGI IMG/M metagenome (GOLD analysis project Ga0207711, IMG submission 184401) | Switchgrass rhizosphere microbial communities from Kellogg Biological Station, Michigan, USA - KBS S3-4 metaG (SPAdes) (version 2) | ecosystem: Host-associated > Plants > Roots > Rhizosphere >...
CGGCTCCGGACAGAGGTAGTGCGGATCTGAACCCTATTTCGGTTCAACCATCTGCAGCGTCCTGTTGATCTCCAGCCGCTGCGTCTCGACCTGCTTGCGTCCGGATGGCCAATCGACTTCAACGCTTTCGATCTTTTCGGCATCGCCAAGCCCGAAGTACAGCGGCAGCGCGCTCTGCGAGAGGTAGCCCGACTTGCCGTCGTTGTACTTCGTATACACGTGCCCGCCGGCGCGCACGCGCACGGTGGCACCGAGCCCGTTGCGGTTTGAAGCCGTGCCGACGAGCACCACCTGGAGCCAGTGAATCGGTCGACGCTGCGCCAGGTCGCTGACGAGCATCTGGGGCGCCGAATTGAAGTCGCTGGTGACGATGTCGAGGTCGCCGTCGGCGTCGAGGTCGAAGATCACCGCGGAGCGGCTCCCGAGCGGGGCCATCACCGTGATCTTTCCCGACTGGCCGCGGCAGAGATCGGCACCCAGTCCTTCCTGCAGGCAGTCGAGCTCGAACCACGGCGTGTGCGTCCGGCCGCCTTTGCGCGGCTCGATACCAAGCAGGAATTCGGCATCCAGGAACTTCTCGCCGCGGTTGTTCAAGAGCATCGAGTTGATCCCGTATCGGTGCGGGTAGTCCATGCTGGACGCGACGAAGATGTCCTCCCAGCCGTCCGCGTTCACGTCCGCGACGCTCGGACCCCACGGCCAGTAGTTCTCGACGCCGGCGCGGTCGGACACCTCCTCGAATGCCGTTACACCGCGTTTGGAAATATTGTGGAAGAGGGCGTTGCCGAAGATGAACGTATTGGCTGGCCCCCCAAGAAGTTGCTCGGGCGGATGGACGCCGGCCTTCTGCTTTTCACGGTCCGGCGGTACGTTCTCGAACATGTCCGAATGCATGTCAGTGATGAGGAGATCCGGACGGCCGTCGTTGTCGAAGTCGAAGAACTTGATCCCCATTGCGCCCCACGGCGTTCTGGGGAAGTACTCCGCGGTCTTGTCGATGAACGCGCGCCCGCGCTGGTTCTCGAAATAGTGCCCGTGACCCTGCATGTTCAGCACGAACAGATCGGGCCAGCCGTCGCCGTTCAGATCGGCAACGCTCGCGTCGCCACCCCAGCCGGCAGGCCGCAACCCGACATCCGCCGTCACGTCCTTGAAATGATTGTGTCCCGTGTTCCTGTAGAGGACGGGATACTCGAATCGATCGGGATGCGTGTGGCCGAGGAACGCGTCCGCGAGCCCGATGTACGCGCCGTCAGGCCCTTTCTGATCGGTGGTGTACTGACCGACGTTGCAGACCAGGAGGTCCACCAGGCCATCCTTGTCGAAATCGAAGAACACAGCACCGGAGGAATGTGTCACCAGATCGACGCCGGCCTCCTTGCTGATGTCCTTGAAGTGCCCGTGTCCGTCGTTTTCGAACAGCACATTCCCGCCGCGAACCGTCGTCACGAACAGATCCTGATCGCCATCGTTGTCCGTATCGGCGAAGGAGGCGGTGACGCCGATTCGATCGGCCAATCCGACGCCCGCCTCTTTCGTGATGTTCCTGAACCGCCCTCCGCCCAGATTCTTCCAGAGTTCGCTGCCGCCGACCTGATTGACGAAGTAGATGTCGTAGAGCCCGTCGCCGTCGACGTCGGCCGCGGCGATGCCGTTGCCGTGATCGTAATGGACCGCCTTGTAGTGCTTGCCCGCGTCCTCGACGATGCGGTGAACGAAGGTGACGCCGCTTTCCTCGGCTCGGTCGGTGAACTGGAACTCGTGGAAAACCGCGAACTGGTCCGCCGTCTTCGCTTGTGCAGCCCTGCGCGCCTGGAGCGTATCTGCCCCGACGTCCGGATTCGGAAAGCGGACCTCTCGAGGTGCCGGTGGCACCGATGGCCGGGAACCGCCGCACTCGCTGACCAGCGCCGCAGCGAGCGAAAGCTGCGCGATCAGGCGTCGTGAATCGCTGAAGAGAGGCATGCGCGGTGGTCGGCCTGCGCGCACCTACGGTTTAGCAGCGGTCGACGGCTCGACCGGCGGACGGATGACGCCGGCGCCCTGTTCGATCGCGATCGCCGTGCCAAACGGCTTCGACAGCCGTTGCAGCCGTTCGAGGATCGTCCTGGCGACCTCCGGCGTGGCGAGCCGCGGTACGCCTCGATCGGCGCCGCGCGCCGCGTAGTTCAGATCCAACGGCTGCAGCCGGATCTCGGCGAGCCGCCCCTTCTCGAACCGGGTCGTCGCGACAACGCTCTGATACCACTCGTCGCCGGTGAACACGAGCTTGTTCCACATCGCGTTGAACTCCGCGTCGGTGGTCGAGGATGCGTCCATCTTGTACTGCTCGTAGAGATCGTTGGCCACGGGTTCGAGCAGATCGAGCTGAAAGATGAAGTTGCCGAGGCTGTAGAAGATCGGCTTGCCGTGGTAGATCTCGATCCCGCGGACCTGATGCGGCCCGTGACCGATGAACTCGTCCGCGCCGGCGTCGATCGCCTCGTGCGCCAGCTTCGGCAGGAAGTCGGCCGGCGCCTGGCTCCAATTTCCGGGCTCGTGCGCGTGAATCGTCACGATGACGAAGTCCGACAGCTGCTTGGCCGCGCGAATGCTCTTGAGCACTTCACGTTCGTCGACCGGGTCGATGGCATAGGCGAAGCCGCGATGATCGGCCGCCTTGTAGTGAACGCCGAACAACTCGAGCTCGTCGGCCGGCTCCTTGTCGGTCAGGCGGACGGAGCCCGCGGGCTGCTCGTCTCGAATCTTCCGCAGCGCTCGCAGTTCCTCGGCCGTGACCAGCGAGTACCTCGTCGTCCGCAGCGCGTTGACGCCGGGACGTCCGGGGGCCTCTCCGACCGGCGGCGCCGATCGCGAGAGCGGCGTGAACGTGGACGCCATCGAGATCAGCGCCACGCGCCCTTTGTCGGTGTCGAAGAAGCGAGCGGCGCGTGCCGCAGCGCGATGCTCGCCGACGCCAGCGTGCACGATGCCCGCCTCGTCGAGCGCGCGACTGGTCTGCCGCATGCCTTCGAGCCCCCAATCGGTTGCGTGGTTGTTCGCCCGCGACATGATGTCGAATCCGATCGACTTGAGATCCCGGGCCACCGCCGGCGTGCCGATGATCCAGACGCCGCCGAATTCGGCCTGCGGCACGGCCGGCGTGCGCGCGAGATCGATCGCCGTGCCTTCGAAATTGCCGAATGCCGAATCGGCGTCGTGAATGAACTTGCCGACGGCCGCGAAGCCCGGCGTCTGAGAGACCGGCCGGGCGATGATACAGTCGCCCACCGCGGCGACCGTGAAGCCGTCGGCCACGCTCATCGTCAGCTCGCGCTGGGGGTCGCGTGGCGCGGGCGGCGGCGACTGCTGTGCGATGATGACGGCGCTGGCAAGCGCAACTGCAAGTCCGACCAGTGGAGCGCGTCGCATGGAGCCTCCTCGGCGGAAACGAATCGCGGCAATCGTAGCCGAAAACGCGCGACCGGCGCCGCCCCGTCTGTCGACACGCGTGAGTCACCCTGAGAAGCCCATGGAGCACATCCGGTATTCTGTCGCCGCGTGCCAGACCGATATGTCGAATCCGGTCGAGCGGCGGCAGATGCGCTCGAACACCGATCGGATCCTGGGCATCATCGATGCCGCCGTGGCGGGCAGCGCGCCGTTTTTGCCGGTGCGACTCGTCGTCTTTCCAGAGTTCGCTCACGCGGCACCGGTGTTTCCGACGGTGCAGGAGCTGCTGCAGAAGCTGACCGTGCCGATCCCGAACGAGCACACCGAGCGATTGACCCAGAAAGCGCGTGAACACAATCTCTACATTCAGAGCGGATCGATGCTGGAGGAGGATTCCCGATGGCCTGGCGTCGTGTTCAACACGACCTGCCTGATCGGGCCTGGCGGCATTCTGTCCAGGTACAGGAAGGTGAATCCCTGGATCCCCTACGAGGTGCACAGCAGCCCTCGGGATCTTCCAGGTTATGACGAACCCCTGTTTCCCGTCGTCGAGACTCCCATCGGACGCATCGGGTGCGCGATCTGCTACGACTGGCTGTTTCCGGAGGCCATCCGTCAACTGGCGGCGAACGGCGCCGAGCTGCTGTTGCGCGTGTCCGCCTATATGGACCCGTGGGGCTCGACCGAGCCGATGAACTGGTGGTCGCTCGTCAACCGTGTGCGTGCGCTCGAGAACATTGCGTACGTCGTGGCCGCGAATCAGGGCGCCACCCTGCGGCACTATCCGCCCTACTCATGGCCTGGCGGGTCGCAGGTTGTAGACTTCGACGGCCGGGTCCTGGCGAACGCGTCACCAGGGCCCGGCGAGCGGATCGTTGTCGCGCCGATCGACGTATCGGCACTCCGTCATGAACGGCAGACGAGGGTCGGACACCACATGCTGGCGCATCTGCGGACCGAGGCCTATCCCGTGTATGGGCGACGCTCGTTTCCGCCGCGAGAGAAAGACGACGTGGCGCTGTCGTACGAAGAGAACGTCCGGCGGATCGAGGCTGCGAAGCAAGATCTGGAGCATGTCTTCAAAACAACCAGCTTGCCGTCTTCGACCAATGGCGCAAGGTCAACGTAATTCATGGTGACTCGCTCGGCGGCGACGTACTTCGCGTGGTTGGCGTCGAGCCTGGCGCTGGCGTCCGCCCTTCACGAGCAGGCGCCCGGCCCGGCGCCGGACCTCGCGCACCCGCAGGGTACCAACGCCGGGATTTTTGCGTTCACCGCGCGTTGCGCCGGCTGCCACGACACAGGGAAGAACGGCGCGACCGACCGCTACACCCTCAATCGCCACACTCCCGAAGAAGTGCTTGCGTCGATCACCACCGGGAAGATGGCGCCTTACGCGCTGGAGCTCTCGGAATACGAAAAGCGGGTTGTTGCCGTCTACGTCGGCGGCCGGCCGCTTGGCGCCGCGGCGCTCGGCGATGCGGCGCAAATGAAAAACCGCTGCCAGGGCGCGCCCGCGTTCACGCCCTCGTCAGGATCCGGCTGGAACGGTTGGGGACACGACGCCGGCAACTCCCGCTTCCAGACGTCCCCGGGCCTGACGGTTGCCGACACGCCGAAGCTGGCGCTGAAGTGGGCGTTCGGATTTCCAAATGGCAATTCCGCGTATGGCCAGCCGATCGTGGTCGGCGGGCGCGTGTTCGTCGGCGCCGACACCGGCTTTGTGTATTCGCTGAACGCGTCGAGCGGGTGCGTGCACTGGTCGTTCCGGGCAAACGCCGGCGTGCGGACGGCGGTCAGCATCGGACCGGGCAACGCCGCGCATCGATCGCTCGCCTACTTCGGCGACGTGAAGGGCAACGTGTACGCGGTCGACGCCCAGACCGGCGCGCAGGTGTGGCGGGAACGCGTCGATACCCATCCGGTCGCGCGCGTGACTGGTGCGCCGGTGCTGATCGACGGGCGGTTGTACGTGCCGATCTCGTCCCTGGAGGAGTCGGGCGCCGGCAATCCCACCTATCCATGTTGCACGTTCCGGGGCGGCCTCGCCGTCTACGACGCCGTCAGCGGGAAGCGCCTGTGGAAGTCCTACACGATCCAGCAGGAACCGCTTCCAGTGAAACAGACGTCGACGGGTGTCCAGTTGTGGGGGCCGGCCGGAGCCGGCGTATGGTCGGCTCCAGCCGTCGATCTCAGGCGGCGAGCCGTGTACGTCGCCACCGGCAACGGCTACACCCAACCCGCTGCGGATGCCTCAGACGCAGTGGTCGCGTTCGACCTCGACACGGGCGCGCGTCTCTGGACCAGGCAGGTGATGGCGAACGACTCGTACGTGCGCGACTGTCCGGGGCGGTATCGTCCGAACGTGCCGACCGATCACAAATCCGAGACGTGCCCGGACGATCTGGGCCCCGACATGGACTTCGGCAATGCGCCGATGCTGCGCACACTGCCGGGCGGCCGCTCCCTCATCGTGATCGGGCAGAAGGACGGTCACGCGTGGGCGCTCGATCCCGACAAGAAGGGCGAGGTCGTGTGGAGCCTGCAGGTGGGTCGCGGTCTCGAGGCCGGCGGTGGCGCGATCATGTGGGGTTCGGCCGCCGACGACGACATGGCGTATTTCCTCGTGACGCGGACGCAGCCTGTCCTAGGGCTGGCGGCAGTGCGCCTCGCGACCGGAGAGCTGGCATGGCGCGCGTCGCCACCGGACGGGGGTGCAGCGCCGGTCACGGTGATTCCCGGCGTCGTGTTCGTCGGGTCCAGCGCCGGCACGGTGTACGCCTACTCCACGGCCGACGGCAAGGCACTTTGGCAATACGACACCGCGCGTGAATTCGAGACGGTCAACGGGGTTCCCGCCAAAGGCGGAACCATGAGTTCCGCGGGACCGGTCGTGGGGGACGGCATGGTGTTCGTACCGTCAGGCTACTCAGATCTCGGGAACGGCGTGCGCGGGAACGTCGTCCTCGCCTTCGCGCCGAAGTAAACACCCATACTGCGAGGAGCACGATGATCCGCACACGCCTGACCGTTACGGTGATTGCCGCCATCACGTGCGTCACCACGTTTCTGAGCGTCGCGACGGCCTCCGCCCAGGCGCCCCGACGCGTGGCGCTCGTCGGCGGCATGCTGTTGACCGGCTACGAAGTGCCGCCCATTCATCACGCGGCCGTTCTGATCGAAGGCGACAAGATTGTTGCCGCCGGCCCGGCCTCCGAGATCAAGATCCCGGCCGACGCCACGGTCATCGACACGAGCGGCCGCGTCATGCTGCCCGGGCTGATCGAAACGCACGGGCACCTCGTCGTCCTGGGGCACGGCAGCTACGACACCTGGTTTCCGTGGATCAACAGCCATGGCGGCGACGCGACCATGACGCGCGTCATGGAGATCGCCGCCAAACAGTTGCTGATGGCGGGCGTGACGACGACAATCGACCTGGGCGCGCCACTCAAGCCCATCCTCAGCATTCGCGACCGGATCAACAAGGGCGAGGTGGCCGGTTCGCGCATGCTGGTCAGCGGACCGTGGATCGCGCACCTGGGGGCGACCGGCGGCGGCGGGGCGATGCAGGTCGGCTTCGGCGGCCTGAACATCGCCACGCCGGAAGAGGCCGCGCGCGAGACCGAGCGGCTCGCGGCGGCAGGCGTTGATCTCATCAAGGCGCACTCGGGCCTCACCCTCGCCGACTACAAGGCGATCGTCGAGACGGCGCACAAGAACCGGATCAAGGTGTACGCGCATGTCTACGCCGAGCAGGACGTTCGACACGCGTTGGATGCCGGCGTCGACGTGCTGCAGCACGTCGGGTCGGCCGGGACCGCGCCGCCCTACAGCAAGGAGCTGATCACCGACATCGTCAATTCGGGTCGACCGGTCGTCGTGACGGCCGCGCATCGGGCATGGATGTACGAAGACACGGCGGCATTCCCGGAGCGGCTGCAGGATCCGGACCTCAAGAAGGCGTTCGGCCCGGAGATTTACGCCGAGGTCCAGGACTCGCTCAAGAACTGGTGGACGCTGGGCTACTTCCAGCGGACCGACCGGGAAATGCTGTTTCGCGAGCGCGGCGTGAAGCAGTTCATCGAGTCAGGCGCGGTCATGGGCATGGGCACCGACTCGGGCACGCCGATGAATTTCCACAGTGAAGCGTTGTGGCGCGAGATCAAGGTCCACGTCGACATGGGCATGACGCCGATGCGGGCGATTGCCGCCGCGACACGCGTCAACGCGCAGATCATCGGCAAAGGCAGGGAGCTGGGGTCGATCGAGCCTGGTAAGATCGCCGACATCATCGTGGTGAACGGCAACCCGTTGTTCGACATCACGGCGCTGTCGCACGTCGAGATCGTCATGAAGGACGGCCGCATCTACAAGGGCGAGCCGCTGTCCGATCCGAAAACACGAGGCCCGAGCCGCGGGAAATAGCGGAGCCACGCGATCGGTCGAGACGCTGATCTGAAATCAGAGAACGAGGAGCCTGTGGACGTCAGCACAGTAGCGCTCCGGATACCTGGATTCGAGTGTCGAGGTCACAGATGAATCGTCGCTTTGCTGGTGGTATGGCGGTCGCCGTTGCCGCGTTGGGCGTCGCGCTGGTCGCGCAGCGCGGCGGGAATCGTCAGCGACTCGCTCCCGGTCAGGAGTGCCCGCCAGGCACCACGGAAACCCGCCCGGGCGCCTGCCAGGCGCCCGAGTTCCCGGCGCCGAGCATCGTCGACTACCGCCCGAAGTCGACGCTCGTCACGGCGGAGCATCTCGTGCCGAAATCGAAGTTCCCGTCGATCGACATCCACGGACATCCGCCGGCGCTCACCAGCGCCGAGTCAGTCGATCGCGTCGTCGGCGAGATGGACAAGCTGAACGTGCGCGTGATGGTGAGCGCCGACAACTCGTCTGGCGATCGGCTGTCGCGCGCGCTGGCCGTCGTCAACGGCAGCAGGCACAAGGATCGATTCCGCGTGCTGGCGGGCATCAACTTCAGCAACGTCGGATCCGATTGGGGCGCACGGGCAGTCGCGCAGCTCGAAGCCGACATCAAGGCCGGCGCGATCGGCGTCGGCGAAGTGCCGAAGTCGTTCGGCCTTCGCAACCGGAAGCCCGACGGATCGCGGTTGCATATCGACGATCCCGAGCTCGATCCCGTCTGGTCGGCGTTCGCACGCCTGGGCGTTCCCGCGTTCATTCACACGGCCGAGCCGCAGGAGTTCTTCCAGCCGCTCGACATGCACAACGAGCGGTGGCTCGAGCTCGCCCTGTTTGCGGATCGGCGCAACAACCAGCCGGGCGGCGTCACGTTCGAAGAGCTGCTGACGGAACGGAACAACGTCTTCCGCAGGCACCCGAAGACGCAGTTCATCGCCGCGCATTTCGGCTGGCACGCCAACGACCTGGCGCGGGCGGCGAAAATGCTCGACGACTTCCCCAACGTCACCGTGGAAGTCGGCGCCATCCTCTACGACCTTGGACGTCAGCCGCGCGCCGCACGCGACTTCTTCGTCAAGTATCAGGACCGCATCATGTTCGGCAAGGATGCGTTCGAACCGAGTGAGTACCCGTACTACTGGCGCGTGTTCGAAACCGCGGACGAGTACTTCGACTACTACCGTGACTATCACGCCTTCTGGAAGCTGTACGGAATGAGTCTTCCGGACGAGGTGCTGAAAAAGCTCTACTACAAGAATGCGTTGCGCGTTGTGAAGGGCCTGCCGCAGACCGGTTGGCCCCAGTAGCGCAGCGTGCCGAGGATCTTGTACTCAGCACGATACCCTTCGTAGAATAGAGATGTCGCCGGGACTGGCGATCTGAAAGGGATCACGATGTCGGCAAAAACCCGAGCCTGGGTTGACTCCTGGAACCGCGTGAAGGACCGCCCGGAGGAAGAGCTGTCCGAGTATCTCGTGAAGAAATGCCGGAACGGCTTCCAGGTGGCGAAGAAGCCCGCCCGCAATCAGAAGGACGCCTGGGTGACGCTGCTCGCGGAGCCTGACAGGACGAAAGACACCTTGAGTCCGTTGGCCATGCGCCTGGTCGACCATGTCCGTCGTTGTCTCGAACGCGAGGGCTACGACTTCGATCTCAATCTCGACGACACTGGCGGCGTCGCGTACGCCGAGGTCCACTTTCGCACGCTGACGAAGAAGCGGCCGGCCGCGGCCTAGCAACAGGCCCCACCTGCCCTCCCGGGCCCACCTGTCCCACAGTGGGACGTCGGCATCCCGAAAGCGGTCAGTCTGCGGGCGCACACGGCGCATCTTCGAGCGATTGGTCTGGGTACAAGATTCGCTTAGCCGACGCTCATGATGATCCGCTATGCCCCTTTCCTTTGCGTCGCCGTCCTCTCCGCGCAAGGCAGCCTGGCTCCCGATCTCGCGCGGGTGAACGACGCGAAAAGCTGGCGGGTGCTCGACGCCGACGCCAGCGTGGAAGGCTCGATCGTGCGTTTGAAACCACATGGTGATCCATCTGTCGGCAGCCACATCGGTTTGGCACTCCTGCAGAACGTGAAGTTCTCGGAAGGCACGCTGGAGATCGATTTGCGCGGTGGCGGCAAGCAGGCGGCGAGTTTCGTCGGCCTGGCATTCGGCGCCGCGGACGCGAAGACTTTTGAAGCTGTGTACTTTCGCCCGTTCCGGTTCGCAGACGACGACCCGGACGCGCGCCGTCACGCGGTGCAGTACGTCGCGTGGCCTGAGTACACGTGGGAGAAGCTGCGCAAGGACAAGCCTGGCGTTTATGAAGCCGCCATCCAGCCCGTTCCGGATCCCGCCGGGTGGTTTCATGCCCGCATTGACGTGACGAAGCAGAAAGTCAGCGTCTCGGTCGACGGCAGCACGCAGCCGTGCCTGGTGGTCGATCGTCTGGGTCATCGACAAGGCGAGGTCGGCTTGTTGGTGGACAGCATGCCCGGCGCCTTCCGGAATCTCCGCATCCAGCCGGCGAGATAGCCAGATTTCCATATCCAGGTAGCGATCTGCGGGTCGCAGCCGAAACGCGCTCCAGCCGCCGCTCAATGATTGACTCCGGGCATGGTAGCTGACCATGATCAGAGCGTTGAGTTACGAGGAGATGGCAATGAAACGAGTCGTGATGATCGGCACCGTCGCTGTACTGGCGCTCTTTCCCGCATTGTCGATGGCCCAGACGCCGCCGGCCGGCCGCGGCAATGCAGGCGCTACCCGCCGCTCCTTCGAGAAATTCACGGTCGAAGGCCAACCCATCGACAAGCGCGCGCCGGAACTGGATACGGATCATCCGGTGTTTCCGGGGCAGACGCATGCTCCCTATCACAAGACGACGGACGTCGCGGTCACGACCATCGCCAGCGGGCTGGACACCCCCTGGGCGGTCGCGCTCCTGCCGAGCGGACGTTTTCTGATCACGGAAAAGGCGGGCCGCCTCCGCATCCTCAACAAGGATGGTTCGGCGTTGCACACGATCACGGAAAACATGCCGCCGGTGTTTTACCGCGGACAGGCCGGCCTCCTCGACGTCGCGCTGGATCGGAACTTCGCGAGCAACCACCGAATTTTCTTCGTCTACATGCGCCCGGTTGATGCCGACACGTGCGTCCAGGCTATCGACAGTGCCACGTTGGACGAGGACGCCGGCGCGGTGTCGAACGTGCAGACGATCTTCAAGGGCACGCCGTTCACCAACCGGGCGTTGAGCCAGACCGGTTCTCGCATCGCCATCGATCCGAAGGACGGCAACCTGTTCGTCGCGATTGGGGACCGCTCGACCGGCGATCCGCTGCCGTTGCAGGCGCAGCAACCCGATAAGTACCTGGGGAAAATCATCCACATCACGCCCGAAGGCAAGCCGGCGCCCGGCAATCCGTCACTGGGTCTCCCGGAGGTCTGGACGATGGGTCATCGCACGCCCCAGGGTTTGACGTTCGCACCCGATGGCCGTCTGTGGGAAGTTGAGCATGGTCCGCGCGGCGGCGATGAGCTGAATCTGATCGAGAAAGGCAAGAACTACGGTTGGCCGGTGATCGTGCACGGCATCAACTACCCCGGCACCAAAATCGGCGACGCCATTGTCGAGAAGCCGGGGCTCGAGCAGCCGCGGTACTACTGGGATCCGGTCATCGCGCCGTCCAGCCTGGTCTTCTATCGAGGCGACCTCTTTCCGCAGTGGAGGACCAGCGCGCTGGTGGGTGGCCTGGCCGGCATGGCGATTTTCCGTCTCGAGTTGGACAAGAACGACAAGGTCGTCAACGAGGAAGCGTTGCTGACGGACCTCAACGAGCGGATCCGCGACGTGCGCGTCTTTCAGGACGGTGCTGTCTACGTGCTGACCGAGGGTGCGGGCGGCAAGCTGCTGAAGCTGACGCCGAGCAACTCGCAAACGCGCCAATGAGAAGGTCCTCTCTACTCCACACGGCCTGGACCTTCCTCGAACCGAGTGCCGCACTTGGCACAGCGCGAGGGCAACAAGCGCCCGGGTTCGCTGCCGATCCTGGCCCGACACACAGGACATGGCGCGAAGGCACCCAGCACCGCCGCTGAGACCGCGAGCTCGATGAAGACCGCGACGGCGACGGCCCGTGCCGTCTGACTGGATCCGGACCGGAAAAAGAGCCAGGCCGTCGGCACCAGAGACGCGAACGCACCGAGAATGCAGGTCAGAAGTACGCCGCGCAAGCGGCGGTACTTCCGCATCTGGACCGGGGTCGGGACAGTGGCGACCGTTGTTCTTCTCCTCTCAGTGGGTCATGACCCAGACGGCCACGTTCACACCCAGCGCATAGCCCTTCGGCGAATAGGTCTCGAAGTAGTCCCGGTTGTCGCCTTCCCGCTCCCAGCTGTCTGACACGTCAGAGTTCATGCTGACGAGCACAAGCAGCCTGTCGTGGTCCTCGAACACGCCGTAGTAGTGCACGGTTGACGGTCCGATCTCGGAATCCTGACCCGAACGCTGCCAAGAGCCGAGCGACGGGATCTGCGGGAGCGGGTTGACGTGATAGAGAATCGAGAACATCGGGTGCTCGACGGGCAGGTCGATGATCGTTGCGCCCGGCAGGATTCGCATGAGATTCGGACGGATGTACTCGAAGTCCGGATCCCAGTTGTCGTCGATCCAGAGGAAGCCGCCCTTCAACAGATAGTCGTGCATGCGCGCGGTCTCTTCAGGTGTGAAGTCGTAGTTGGCCGCATTCTGCATACGCAAGTACGGACACCTGAAGAGATTCGGATCCGTGGCGGTGA
>Ga0207711_10004010_pt1 | contig 12642 bp, 14 predicted proteins | sample KBSS34metaG_FD_184401 | JGI IMG/M metagenome (GOLD analysis project Ga0207711, IMG submission 184401) | Switchgrass rhizosphere microbial communities from Kellogg Biological Station, Michigan, USA - KBS S3-4 metaG (SPAdes) (version 2) | ecosystem: Host-associated > Plants > Roots > Rhizosphere...
GATTGCGAACTTCTATAGCCGCAATTCGACGACTGGCGCGGCCGTGATCAACTGCCAGATCGACCACGGCTATGTGAATGACCAGCAAGGTAGTTAGTTAGACCTTCAGACCGAGGGGGGCATCCCGCCTCTCTCGGTCGTACGTGCGGAGAATTTGGGTGTTCATGATTCATGAACATGCCTTAGCTCAGAAGGATTCGTAAGTCATGCCGAGATTAGTGAATCAACTCATTGGCGCGCAAACCATTGCCGCAGCCGGTTCTAGCCAGTCCGACGCCACCCCGATTACCTCCACTCCGCCGTCTCTGGTGCATGTCACCGGGGCCGATGCGACGGTGGGTGTGATCCTGCCCAATTTGAGCGTGACCGGGCGCGGGCGTGTGTTCTTCATCAAGAATGACGACACGGCCAATGCGGTCCTCAAGGTCTATCCGGCTGTCGGCAACTACATCAATGCCCTGACGGTCAATTCGGCGTTCTCGCAGGCGGCCACGCTCATGGTGGCATTTGTGGCGGCCGATGACGGCCTGACGTGGTACACGCTCTCACAGACCACGGTGAGCACGACCCCGGCCTCGGTGACGAGCACGGGCGCGATTAAGTCTTCGTCTTCGTCGGGTGGCGTCGGATATGCCACGGGCGCGGGCGGGGCGGTGACGCAGGCGACGAATAAGTCAACGGGCGTCACTCTCTCGAAAGTCTGCGGCGCAATCACGATGAACAACGCCGAACTGGCGGATGGTGACATTGTGTCGTTTACCGTGACCTGCACCGTCGTCGCGACGGGCGATCAGGTGCTCGTGATGCACGCCTCGGCTGGCACGGGGGCATCGTATCTCGTCTGGGCCGATTCGATTAGTAACGGCGCGTCGTACAAGATCAACGTCCAGAACATCTCGGGCGGCAATCTGTCCGAAGCGATTGTGCTGAACGTGATGATTCTCAAGGGCGTGGCCGCGTAATAAGGAGCCTCTAGTCTATGAGCGAAGCGACGGATAACAAACTGATTGCGAAGGCGATTGCGAGTCTCGCGGAGAGTCAGGAAAAGCTGGCGGCGAGCCAGGAACTCTTGGCCTCACGCAAGAAAGTGAGCATGGGCGACTACTTGCGGAAGCGCAAGGGCGGACCGAAGCTCGCATTCCGTGCGGTGCGGCAGAACGGGCGGGAAGCGCAGCAGTTGACGCATGACGAGATTCGGGCGCTGAACGAGATCAAGCGGCCGGGGCTGTATCTCGACAAGCGGTTTGATGTCAAGATTGCTGAGAGCAATGCGGGCAAGGAACTGGACATCAACTACCCGAACAGCACGATCGACCAGCGCATGGAGAACGCGCAGTTCTTCAGCGGCGGCGGGTTCAAGGGCTTGGTGCAGAAGATCGTGGCCGAGCAGGATGCGATGCTGGCGACGGCCTAGCGATGTATGGGACGGGTCCATGCGCTTCTCGTGCTCGTCTTGGCGATGTTGATGCAGTAGGCCGGGTCCGGTGGGGATTGACGCGCCGACTGTCCGTGCTGGACGGCGGCGCGTTTCGTTTTAAGGGGCAGGCAGTATGACCTTTGCGGAAATTGTCTCGCAAACGATGTCCCTGATGAATTTGACCTCAGAGACGGCGCAGACGCGCGTCGGCAAGGATGTCAATCGGCTGTATCGGCAAGTGGTGTCGTCGCTCGGGATGGAAACGAGCGTGCCGGGTATCGTCACGGCGACAACGGAGATCGACAACCGCTTGCTCGAATTTGATGGCGCGGTCAAAATCTTCGCCGTCTGGAATCCTGCCTTGGCCCCAAGTTTTCCATTAGTCCAAGTGACGCTGGACGAGATTCGTAATTCGCCTGTGCGGGAAGATCCCGCGCGGCGCTACGCGGTCTATATCCAAGCGCCCACGTCCACGACGATCTTCCTCGATAGCGTGCCATCGACGGAATACGACCTCACGGCCGACGTGGAACTCGCCATTGACGACTTGTCCGATGACGACGTGCCGATCTTCCCTGAAGACTTTCACGATCTCTTGGTCGATGGCGCGTGCGCGACCGAAGCCCGCAAGATGGAAAAGTTGGACGTGGCGGCGGACTACAACGGCCTGTTCCAGACACGCATGTCGGAACTGAAGTACTTCTTGGCCAAGAGTAAGTATTTGAACGTCTATCAGGGCCGCAATCGCTACTGGCGCGGCGGCATGGGTATATGGCCAACGACATTCTAATTACGTCGTGGCGCGGCGGCATGAACGATTCCGACCTCCCCGTGGGGTTGGGACCGACGCAGTGTGCCAATGCGATGAATGTCGAATTCTGGCTATCGGCCTTGGGCGAACGGCGCTTGGGCTGCATGCCGATTGCGATTGACGGGTCGTTTCTGGACGGACAGGAGTTCATCGCGCACCTGTCGGAGCGGTTGCCGGATAACGACATCCATACGCCGGAACATTGGGGCATCGGGGCGACGATTACCCCCGCCGACTTCTGTTTTGCCAAACAGTATCTGGGCATTTGGCAGCAGATCGTCCCGAAGGACGACTTGACCGTCGTGGAGCCTGAGATTTATCACATTCAGTCGCAGGCGCTGAACGGCAAGCTCTTTTTCTCCTACCTCTCAGACGAAGACCGCTTGCACGTCTGGGATGGCACGATGCTACGGCGCACGGGCCTGCCTGCGCCGTCGCCTGCGCCCACGGTGACGAATGCGACGTAAGGACTAACGATGAATCAGATTCTTGGCAACGGACGCGACGACACAGGCGTGAATCGTCCGATTCGCGTGGGGTCCACGGGGATTATTAACGGCACGGGCACGGCGACATCGCCAGTGCCCGGCTTGCCGTCGCGCCTGCTGTGGGGGCGCACGGCCGCAGGCGTCGAAGTGCCGATTTCAGTCGAATCGACCGGCGTCGTCCGGATCGCGTAGGGAGCATCGTTATGGGATTGCCTTCAGTTCTATTCTACGGCCGCACGTCTGGCGATGAGAACTTGCCCGTCTTAGTCGATGACGACGGGGCGCTGATTGTCGGCGGGATCAACATTGACACGCCGATTGTCTTGGCGCACAACGAAGTCTTAGCCGAAAACAGCGGAGCCGCGACGACACTGGCGCTCAATGCGGACGGATCGGGATTTGATCTCACAGGCAACGAACATATCAGTGGAACACAGATCGTTGGGTCAACGGCTGGGGCGTCCGCATTAGAGACATATTGGAGCACTCCGATTGGCGTGCTTGTCCAGCAGGCATCCCCGTCAAGCCTTGTCTTGCGATCGGCGGATCATCAAACGACATATTTGGGCGGGTTTTCTTCTGGTGGCACGCTCGCGTCTCCCACGGTATCCACGGTGACAACGACGCCGAATGTCGGAGATGATTCGCTTGTTATCTATGGGTTCAGTTATGACGGATCGGACTGGACAGTTTCAAACCAGATCAATTTTCAGTCTGGTCCAGGAACAATTTCACCAGGCACCGTCCCTGGGCAGATGATTCTCTCGTCACAGGCAAGCAGCGGGCCTGGCGCCACGCTGACCTTGATGGGAGACTTTGGGATACAGGCGCAGGGACCATTAGGGTTTTCGGTGTGTGCGACGGGAGACGATGGCGTTAATTTCGAGCATATCACAACCAAGTGGAATTCGACTGTAGCCGAAATTGGCACCACGGCTGGGGGCACCGGCACGCTGCGATCGCTCAGACTGACTGGCGCGGGTGTCATCCTCCCGTCTTCGCTCTTTGCACCATCTGGCCAACATGCGCCATTGATCGTGGATGACGCTGGCAATGTGTCTCTCGGGACGCCGTTCTAAGGAGCCTCATGGATCAGACGAAAGAGCGCGCCGTCGAACAGCATCTCCAGTCGCAGGCCATCCAGATTTCAGGCTTGCAGTTACAGGTGCGTATTCTGACCGAAACGATTAAGGCGATGACGGCCAATCGCGCGGATCTGGCATGGCTCGAAGCGCGCGTGGCCGAGGCGCGGGCGAAACTGACGACGTAAGCCTCCATGCCTGTTCTCAATACCACCTGTAACATCCTCACCGGCATCGGCGTGCCCATTGCGATTGATGGAGCCGAGATTGCGGATGCCTTCTTTACGGACGGGTGCGATAGTCGGCATTGGTTCAAGGACGACACGATTATCGTCCAGAAGAATACGACCGTCTCTGAGTTGTGGACCTACGACATTAACACCACGACCAAGACGAAGGTGGATACGCAAGGGTGCTCGCGACTCGGGGCGGGTAATAGCATCTGGGTCGCGTCCCTTGTGGATGCCACGCGCACGAATGTTGGCGGCTTTGGACCCCTGAATGGCGAAGCGGTCGGGGATGTCAGCGAAGCGGGCCTGACGGTCACGAATACGTCGTACGACACCGGATCGGGCGTCAGCATCTATGATACGGATGGATCGTCGCTCTATAGCGATCCGGGCGTCCTACTCAACCCCAATTTCCCATTGCCGTTCCGCAACGGCGTCTTCATGTATGCGGAAGATGGGTACGGTTGGAAACTGAAGCAGTCAGACGGCACGCGCCTCAGCATGGCGCACAAGGCGCAGTGGCCGGGATTTGCGGGCACAGGGCCGCCGACGCCGTATTGGGTCATGCCCGTGGTCATGGCTGATACGAGCATCTGGATTGTCGAAGCCTACGGGAATCCGAACACGCTCACGATTCGCAAGAAGGATTCGACCTCGGGGTTTATCGTCGCGTACAACGTTGATACGTTCAATCCAGACGCACGAGAGACGGCGGCGGCCGGGACGATCCGTATTTGCTGGTGTACGAGTGCGGGCGAACTCTCGACGAGCCTGCAAGCGATGGACCTGAACACGGCAACGGGCGAGAATATCACCTACATTGTCGATTCGGGCACGCTCGTGGGCACGAACAATCCGCCGTTGCCGCTCACGCCTGGGTTGGCGCTGGGCGAATACACGGGCACGCGCTGGTTTCGAACGCGCTGGATTGAGAAGAACGCGGAGGGGCAGATCCTGCGTCGGAGCGAGCCGTCTGAGGAGACGAAGTTTCGGCCGAGTCCTGCGAGTGCCGGGGCCGTGATTGCGCGGCAGGCGTTGGCCAATGAAGGCGAAACGCATTGGGAAGTGGAAGCATCGTCGGATGGGGCCGATTTCTTCCGCATTGCAACCGTGCCGATTGGGACAGCGACGTATACCGACACGACCAATCTGGAGATTGAGCAGTATGCGGACCTTGGCCCGGCGTCGGAATCGATTGGGACGTATTTGCTTCAGCGGTCGGTGCGCTTTCTGGCGGCTGATGCCGATCGCTTGCTCATGGGCGGCCATTGGACGGATGCGGCGCTGAAGTCGCGCGTGGCGTGGACGCCCGTGTTTGCCGATCCCGGCGTGGGGAATGACGAACGGCTGCCCTTGGCGACAGGCGGCGACAACTTCGTAGACTTGGACAACTACGATGGCGGCGGCCTCACCGGCATTAGCCAGATGGCGAATGGCACATGGTTCGCGTTCAAGTGGCACGCCATTTACAAGATGTCCCGCACGGGCGACATTACCCACGCCTACGATCCGATCTGTGTGAGCAAGACACGGGGAGCCTTGCCAGATAGCATCGTCGGCGGCGTGGACGAAAACGGACGCCCGTGTCTGTACTTCCTTGATCCGGCCGTGGGGCCGTGCATGGTTGGGGCAGGCGGCATCCGAGACATTCTCGGCCTGCGTAATACGTGGAACACCATTACGACGATGCCAGAGGGCGTCACGTGTCGCGCGGTGTTCTATCAGGCCAAGCAGCAGGTGCACTGGTGGATTCCCGTGAATGGCGCGTCTCGGCCGACACTGAAACTCGTCTTGCAGGTCAACGCCATGCAAGGCGCATCGGGCAACGCCGTGCAAGGCTCGTGGGCGCTGGCGAACGGCCTCTTGGCGACGGCTACGGCGGCAGCCATGTGGCACGAAACGACCGTGGAAGATGGCGTGGAGCGGCCACGGTATCGTCCGTTTGCGGGACTCGCGCAAGACGACGATGTGGAGAGCACGGAACTCATTCAGCGGTGTGACGCCCTCGATGACGACAATGGCGTGGACTATCACAGCGTCATTCTTTCTGGAGCCTATGCCATTGTGGGCGTGCTGAATCAGTGGGGCACGATGGCCTCGGCGTTTGTGGCCTCGGCGTCTGACACGATTTCGTTGCTATTTAGTCACATTCGGAACCTCGGCACGGAGACGAACTCCTCGACGCGCGACTTGTCCCCCGAGGCGTCTGAGCCATATGTGATTAAGACGATTGACGACATTGATATGTCCGAAGCCAAGACGGTCCAGTTTCAAGTGGAAGACGTGGACTAATGGCGTTCACGAATTTCTATTTGGTCGCGGGTGGCACGGGCGCGGCAGATATTAATGCCGGAAGCACCACGGGTGCGGCGGCCTATGGTTCGACTTCTGGAAACTGGGACGGCACGTCGGTCTTTACCCCCACGGACGGCAGCACGCCTGCGAGCACTGTGGCATCGGGCGATTACGTCAGCATCTATGTCAACGGCGGCACGGTAACAGGATGCGTGGCAAAAGTCTCGACCGTGGCCGCAGGCGTCAATGGCGCGATTACGATTGACACGTCGTTTATCTACGGCACGCGCCCATCAAGCGGCACGGGCACGCGCAGTCTGAAAGCGGGCGGGGCGTGGAATACCGAACAAGTGCTCGCGGCAGGCGGATTGGCGACGTTTACGGTGCCACAATCGACCAAGATCAACATCACGGGCAACCTCACGATCACGGCTTCTCGCATCTTTTCGATGGCAGGCGCGACGACGGCCCCCCTCTGGTTCAGTGCTTATAGCATCGGCGGCACACCGGGAGACCTCGACAACGACACTACGAATGCGCTCACGAAACCGCTGTGGACTGTCTCTGGTAACTTTCTCTTGACGGCCAGCGGCGCACATCAGTCGTGGAGCGGCCTAAGCAGCACGGGGTCTCGTAACGCGAACATTTGGGCAATTTCTGCCGCGAACATCCGACTGATCCGCTGTCGCGTGACAAACACCAACAGCGGCACGTCCACGAAAGCGGTCGCCTACGGTGTCAATGGGCAGGGGGCGTCCTCGTACTATTGCTATTTCAAGACGCCTAGCACGGCGACGGCTGACGGCATCGTGTCTACCGTGGCCTCGTCAGTCACCTTTCACGGTTGCGTGTTTGACACGGGAGGACAGTCTGGCGTCAATGGCACGAGCGGATTGAACATCTTCCGTCGCTGTGTCTTCCTGTTGAACCCGATTGGTGTGTTGCTGACCACGGGAGAAGTGATTGCATCGGATTGCACCTTTTATGGGTGTGCGACGGATGGCATCAAATGGTCGGGCACGCCAGCAACGGCCGGATCGAGTTTCCCAGGCTCAGACATTTCGGGATGCCTGTTCTCGGGCCTCAACGGCAGCACAGCCACGACGAACGGCATTAACAACGCGAGTGGCACGAACACGAATGCGATCTTCCGCACGAATAACGACTATTACAACGTGACCAATACAGAAGTGGGTATGGGCGATGCGTTTGCCTTCTTCCCGCAAACCGACAGCAGCGCCGTGGCGACGAGTGCCACGGACATGACGCCTGTGTCGGGGTCGAACGCGCGGCAGCATGGGTTTCCTGGTATTTTCGAGAACGAGACGTTTAGCAGCTATCCAGACATTGGGTCAGTGCAGCATGTGCCTGCGGGATTGCTCGTGCATCCTGGGATGGCTGGCGGGATGAGGGGCTAGGATGAAGCTCCAAAAAGCCCTCGGGTCCACGTCGGAGATTTGGCAACTGTTTATTCAGGATTCGTCCTCGACGGTTGGGGCCGGGCTGGCAGGATTAACGAATGCCTCTGGAAGCCTCACGGCCTATTATCATCGGGATACGGATACGACGGCGACGGCCATTTCGCTCGTCTCAATGACGGTGGGCACATTTACCTCGTCGGGATTCAAAGAGATTGATTCAGCCAATATGCCTGGGTGGTATCAGTTCTGTCCGCCGAATGCGGCATTGGCGAGCGGGGCCAAGTCTGTAGGTATTGTGCTCAAGGGCGCGACGAACATGGCGCAGCTCAACATTGAGGTACAGTTGACGGCCAGTAACGTGGATGATGGCGTGCGCCTCGGATTGACCGCGTTGCCCAACGCGGCGGCCGAAGCCTCGGGCGGGTTGCCCACGCTCTCGGCCGCACAAGGCAGCAACGGCACGATTCAGGCGAACGTGCATCGCTGGCTCACAAGCACGCCGAACGCCTTGCAGTCAGGGCGCGTGGATAGTTACCTCGGCGCGGTGGCGTCTGGTGTCATTGCGGCGGCGTCCTTTGCCTCTGGGGCGCTGGATGCGGTCTGGAGCACGACGAGTCGCACGCTCTCGACGGGCGCAATTGTGGCCGGGACGTTTGCGGCCAATGCCCTTGATGCCGTGTGGTCAACGACGACGCGCCTCTTGACGGCAGGGACAAACATCGTACTCGCCAAGGGCACAGGCGTGACCGGCTTTAATGACATCGCCGCCACAGACGTGGTGAGCGCCGGGGCGATTACGACGACGAGCGGCAAGGTGGCGGAAGTGGTCCTCACAGACACTCTGACCACCTACACGGGTAACACCGTGCAAACGGGCGATGCCTACGCGCGCATTGGTGCGGCAGGCGCGGGCCTGACGGCGCTGGGCGATACGCGCATCGCCAATCTCAACGCGACCGTGGGCAGTCGCGCCGTGCCGGGCGATGCCATGGCGCTCACGACGCCATATAACACGCTATTGACCGACGTGCAAACGCAGGTCGATTTGCTGCCCGCCGATCCGGCGAGCGAAGCGGACGTGGAAGCGGCGATTGCGGCCAGCACCGTGGCGATAGAAGCGGCGATTGCCGGGGCGACGATTACGCCCGCGTCGGCTGCGGCGATTTCTGAGGCGGTTTGGACCGCTGACAAGCGCACGCTCAAGGCCGCGACTCGGCCGTTTGGAGGATAAGGGATGGCGTTTGCGTTCGCGGCGATTCCCGAAGGCGTCAGTCTCTACATCGTGGGCAATGGCCCCGATGGGCCGAGCCTTGCGCGGACGATTCCGCCGCCGAGCGAGCTGACGCAGTTCGGCGTGGGATTGGCGCTCGCGCCGGATCGCACGGTCTGGGCGCTCTACGATACGACCGAGACGCAAGGCGGCGCGGCGACGGGGAATAGCGTGATTCGGCGGTTCAATACGAGCGATGGGACGCTGGTGGAGTCGCACGATCTCGACTTCATCGCCGGGGAACGGATGTGGTTGCGCGGCTTCCACGCCTTGCCCTCGGGCGATCTGGTCATGGTTAACCGCACGACGCGGGATCTGGTACGCGTGAACTCCTCTGGCGCATTGCAGCAAACCTATGGCCTGAACTTTGTGGGCACGATGGACGCTTGCCTCAGCGCGGACGGAGCCACGCTCTATTACGTCGAACCCTATCTCGGAGACGATAGCGTGGAGCCGTTGCGGGTGCGTTTGCTCGGCTATCGACTGGACACCAATCGCCCGTGGGGCACCTATGGGGCCGATGTCGTCACCAATGGCACGTTCTCAGGCTCGGCGTCTGGCTGGACCCTCGGCACTGGCTGGGCCTATAGCGGCAACGGCGTCACGCACAGTGCGGGCACGGCGAGCAATCTGAGCCAATCGATTGGCAGTCTTGTGCTCGGCACGACGTATGAAATCACCGTAAGCGTCCACAGCACCGCCGGATCGGTGCGCGTCTGGATTGGGCGCTCGGACCAACAGCCGAATTACGTCGATGTGTTGGCGAGCAATGGCCTCAACCAAAGCGTGCGACTGGCGATGACGGCGCAAGGGACCACCGTTGACGGCGTGTTTGTGCGGGCCACGAGCGATTCGGATGCCAAGGTGTCGTTTGTGAGTGTCGCGCCCATTATTACGGGCGTGGCGCGGATTGAGCCGCCAGTGCAGTACGCCTACAACTCATGCCCCGTTACGGTGTCGCCTGCGAAGTTCGCCTATGCGACTCCTGCGAACGACGCCCTCTTGGCGTTGCCGTTTACGGGCGCGACGGTGACGGGCGCAGTTGCGCTCAACGGCGTCGATGATGGCCTTTCGCGCGCGGCCCCGCTGGACATCACACAGGATTGGACCACGGCGCTCTGGGCGCAAGCGCCGCAAGCCTCGCATCTGACAATGGTGGTCTGGCGGTGGAAGAATCCCGACAACGACCATTACGTGCAAGTCTTGATCGATCCGACCGGCGACAGCGGCAATCCCGGCTATGTCGCCAGTTATGACATCGGATCGGGCGATACGGTCATTGGCACCTATCCCTTGAGCGATGAATGGGTCTACCTCGTCATTGCCTACGGCTCGGGGTTCTTGGAGCTCAACGTCGGGCAAACGGTCTGTGGCACGGTCGCGGAAGACTTGAGCGGCGAAGATCCGTTCACCGAGGAACAGATTGCCGCCATTGGCCCGAACGCCGGGATGAATATCTCCTGTGTCGCCTCATGGCAAGAGGACATGACAGCGGTTGCGCCCGGCCTCTACGCCGAGCAGATGTTTACGCCGACGTATGTGGCGCGCGACACGCTCGTGGCCTACACGCCGCTGCGCTCGGCTACGTCGCTCGGTGACGCGCTCCCGCCGAACCTGCATGGATGGGTCGCGCTCGGGGAAACCGTCTCGACAGACGGGCCGCCCATTGCGAATCAGACGTTCTATGGCGGCGGCGAGAACACCGTCGTCAATGACGCGGAACTCATCTACGGATTGGCCTCAGACATCTCCCAGAATCGCGTGTGGATGGTGTATGACCGCGATGCGCCGCACGACGAAGACTTGGGCACGGCGACATGGGAATCATCAAGCGCGCGACTCTTGGCCGATGAATCGGTGTGCGAAGTCAAGGACGATTTTGACATCGGCGGCGCGGTGGTGGGCTTGGCCCCGCCGTCCAGTCCCGTGCCGGTGATTCCGCTGCCGACGAAACAGTGGAAACTCCATCGGCTGGATACGAAGCCGCGACGGGAGCAGTCTGCGTAATGGCGACTCCGCGCCCACGGGCGACTCGGCAACAGGATCTTTCGGGCGACTGGCCCGAGGTGCGGCAGGGCTTAGCTGACGACATTGACCATTTCGTCAACGTCATTAATCGCGTCTCGGCGTCGAGCACCGTCAACACGACGGACATCGAAGCGCGGCTCGCGGCGATTGAGGCGTTACTCGATAGTGTCATTGATTAGGGCATGTGATAGAATAGAGGATGAGCATGGCTGACTATACCCCCACCACTGGCGGCGGCGCGGAAGGCGGACCCGATCCGTGGGGCCGGATGCCCGGCGATCCGCAGTATGGTGTGCCGCCCAGTGGCGGCGATTCGGGCGGCGATGGCACGAACGGTGCTCCGGCTACGGGCGGATCGATGCCTCCGTCTTCGGCCGAACCGACCTATTCGTCCATTCCCGTGCCGGGCGCATCTGACCCTTCAGCCGCGCCAGTCGGATCGTCGCCGTTCTCGACCTATGGTCCCACGGGTGCGCCGAGCGCATCCACGCCGTCTGGTGGTGGATCAGCGGGCCTCGGCGGCGGATGGGACACCTACGCCACAGACCCTCATTCCTTTGAATATGGACTGATGACGGCCTTGAAGCACGGCCTGACGGGCGATGCCGCCATTCACTGGATGAACAGCAACGGCTGGGCGGGCGCGGAAAATCCCGCAGGCGGGGGCATTCAGTACTACCCCTCTACGGGGCAATATGGGCTTCCTGGGGGCTATTACGCCGCGCCGGGCGCGGGCGGGCTGGATTTGATTCGGCGTGCGCCTGGGGGGACGCCTAGCGCCTCTGGAGAGCCGGGATGGGCTGCGTCTGGCACTGGCGGGTATACCGCACCGCCCGGCGTTGGCACGCCCTTTCCGAGCGTCAAGACGCCCGAGAGCGACAAACTCTTTCAGATGCTCATGCAGCGGGCGCAACAGGGGCTGCACATCAACCCGAACGACCCGACGATTCAGGCGCAGTTGACGCCATTTATCGCGCAGCAGCAGAACGCCATGCGGAATTCGCTCGCGGCGCTGGCCGAGCGGCAGGGGCCGAGCGCCAATCTGAGCGCCGAAACGCGGCTGGCGAATGAGAACGTCGGCAAGAATACGAGCGCCTTTGAAGGCCAGTTGATGCAGCAGGAACTGATGGCGCGGCGGCAGGAGATTGCCCAAGCGCTCGCACAGGCCCAAGCACTCAATCAGGACGAAGAAGCGCGCGCGCTGCAACAGCAGTTGGCGCAGTACGACAATGCCCTCCGCTATGCCCAACTCGGGGAGCAGGGCCGGGAATTCGATCAGAACTTGGCCCAGCGCGGGTATGAGTTCGATACGAGTAACCAGACGCAAATCGGCTTGGCGTAGGGAGCATCTATGTCCTTTGGTGACAACTACACGCGGACGCCCGGATCGTACGACTTCAACGGCAGACTCGTGTCTCCGAACGATCCGGGACAGAACCCCTACGGCGATCCGTCTGATGACACGAACCCGTCACAGGCGCTCGCGGCACAGTGGGCGTTTCAGAACCAAGGTGATGCCACGGAAGTCGGCAGCGACTTCAACGCCACGCCGTTGGCGCTCTATTTGGCGAGCATGGTCGCCAAATAGAGCGCCAACGGC
>Ga0207711_10004014_pt1 | contig 12636 bp, 12 predicted proteins | sample KBSS34metaG_FD_184401 | JGI IMG/M metagenome (GOLD analysis project Ga0207711, IMG submission 184401) | Switchgrass rhizosphere microbial communities from Kellogg Biological Station, Michigan, USA - KBS S3-4 metaG (SPAdes) (version 2) | ecosystem: Host-associated > Plants > Roots > Rhizosphere...
GAACCACATATTGACGCTGCAGAAAAGTTCGTACTCGAACCATAGATTAACCTCAACGTCATCGGACAGATCCGCGATCTTGGACAATTCACCGGCAACCGTTTCGTGATAGTCGATCTCGTCCGCGCCGTGAGCGAGCATCAGGAAGTGGGCGCGATTTTGCCAAAATTCGGCAATTGTGTCACCCGAAAGATCACCCTCGACGAATGCCTCGCGACAAACGATGACCTCACCCTCGAGGCCGGTCTTTGAAAACTCGCCAGCGACCGAGTCGCCGGGTAAAACGTGGAAAACTTCGACCATAAATGTTGTGTCTCTATCTTAACCGAAGCAGGAGGCTAATTGCAGGGCGTAGTGATCTCGCCGCCAAGCTCGGTCGCCTTCAATTCGTCCGCTTTGGCGAGTTCCTTCTGGCCCGTCTCGCAATAGACGCGAGCTCTAACAACGTATCCCTCAGCGACGTTGGGTTCAAGCTTAATTGCCGTGCTTGAATCTTCAATTGCCGAGACATAATCGTGCGTATAATACTGCGAGATGGCTCGGCCATAATAGGCCTCGCTGTTCTCAGGCTCCAGGCTAATAACTCGGTCATAGTCATCGACGGCCAAATCGTAATACTTCATGTCCCGGAACACATGAGCTCTCTGACAAACAGCATCAGCAAAATCGGATTTAAGATCGATCGCCCGGCTGACGTCTGCGATCGCGAGGCCATATTCCTGCTGGTTGTAATAGGTCACGCCGCGCCAATAGAGTGTTTCTTCGTCTTGCGGATCGATCTCGATCGCCTTGGAGTAGTCGGCGATGGCACGATCGAGATCGTTCTGGCGAAAATAGACACTCCCTCGCGAGTAGTAGGCATTCGCATCCTTAGGATCAATCAAAATGGCCCGATCATAATCTGCTAGAGAAGCCCCTGAATTCCCAATGTCTGCGTAGCAGAGGGCTCGGTTGTAGTAAGCCTCCGCATCATCGGGATTGAGTTCAATGGACTTTGAATAGTCTGCAAGTGCGAGTTCATACTCTTCCCGATATTGTCGGATCATCGCCCTTCCTAAGTAGGCTATGGGATCCTCCGGATTGAGTTCGATCGCCTTCGACATGTCGGAGATCGCAAGATCGGAGTTGTCCAGCATATTATGAACCCTTCCGCGATCGTAATAGGCTGCTCCATAAGTTGAGTCGAGCTCCGTCGCCCGGAAAAAGTCGGAAAGGGCGGCATCGTAGTCACCTTTATCGTAGTGGGCCAGGCCACGGCCGTGAAAAGTTTCAGCATCGGTTGGATCGCGAACGATGGCATCGGAATATTCGGCAATTTCCCGAGCGAGATCTGAGGTTTCGAAATCGTCTATCACCTCATCAGAAGACTCAGTCGGCGTTGCGGGACAATATTTTTCGGTGCCCTGTTTCAGAATCTCGTGGGCCATCCTTGCAAAAAGGTTGGCATCGGTTTCGATCGAGAGTTCTTTAGCGACCCTCTTGCTTGTAAGTGACGATGTCAGGATCAGGATTACTTCTATGGCCATCGCCTCTTCGAAAAGATCGTCAGAGATCTTTGCCGTTAATAATGGGCAAAGGATCGAATGGATCCTTGGATCACTTATTAGCTCCCGGGCTTTTGCTTCACGTTCGGCAAATGCTTCCGACTCTACCAGGCGTTGCGCGAAGTCACGGCTTAGAGATTTAAGCTGTTTCAGAATGCACCGTTTGATGAACCCGGCATTAGTGTTCGTCCTACTGCCTGACGGCTCGGCATCGGACCGCAAACCAGCCGTCGAAAGCTGGCTCATTAAGGTGGCATGGCTCTTAATGACGCTGCTTTGAAAATCCTTTAGATCAAATTTTGTGTTGTGCATCAAAATGGACTCTATAAAGTATGGTGCTTATAGGTCGTTACGCAAGCAATAGGCGACGATGCCCTTCTGCCAGATCTTAAGAATGAGAAGCGAAAAAAACCGAACATCCTTTTCAATCGAGAATTCCTCGGCAGGCTCTGTGTCCAATAAGGCGCACGTTACGATTCTCACCATCCTTGCCCGCATCGCTTCGATCGGCAGGTCCGGCAAAATCTCGGCACGAAGCCGTGGACAGAGCAGGTTTTTTATTTTTGGATCATCAAAGATTCTCGCGGCTCTTATCTCTTTCTCGTCAAAATCCGGTTTTGTTTCGACGCTTTTTATTGAGCGTTTAGCAAGCGCTCGAAAACCGGCCAGACCCGCCCGGATAAGTAGACCGGTAGTCGAACCCGTGACCTTCACTCCCTTACTTTCGAGGCTTTTAAACTCGAGCTGAGCCAGACTGAAGGTCATCTGGACACCGATGAAATCCTTGTAGACCTCACTTTGGAACTTCTTCAGATCGAAGTCAGATTTTTCGGTCATTTGGGAATAGAAATGGTGATAGAAGCTTTCCTACAAGCTCAATATAACCGCATAGCCTACGGCAAGACAAATCCCGGCATACACACCGGCGACTAGATCATCAGCGCAGATGCCGAGTCCGCCGGGAAGGACTTGCAAGTCGTCAATGGGATACGGCTTCCAGATATCGAAGAGTCTAAAGAGAAGGAATCCGACAAGGATAAATGGCCACGAAACACCAAACGGCACGAAAAGGAAAACAACGATCTGGCCCATCACTTCGTCAATAACGGCCTGGGAGGGGTCGGAATTGCCTAGCAGTTCGATTGCGCGTCCTGAGGCCCAGATGCCGAGAAGACACAACACCACCACCAGTACAGCGATGACTGCATAGATCCACCCTGTCACCTGCATCGGAAGTCCAGTCGTCGGATATTCCGCTAGAAACGGCCAAACGGGTGCCGCGAACATCGAGAAGTACGCGATGGTTGAAACAACCAATTTGGTAGTTCCAAGATAGATCAGCACGCCGACTATCGACCCCCAAGTACCCGGTGCTAGCGGTAAATAGCCCACGCCTACCGTTGTGATGGCCAACGAAAGGTAGTCGAGAAAGCCCTCAGGTTTTCGGCGTCCGATTGAAGCCTTCATATAAGCAGAAGCCCGCGCGTAAGCAAGGGCGGTACAAGCCACGTTGAAATTACCGCCCTTGCTTACGCGCGGGCTTGGGCAACCGGCCGCCTAAAGGCGGAACTCAAAACTAAAACTCAATCCCTTGCTGGGCATAAATTCCAGCGTGGAACGGGTGCTTGATCTCTTTCATTTCGGTTACGAGATCGGCAGCTTCGATCAGTTCGGTCGGTGCGTTGCGTCCGGTTACAACTATGTGCAGATGCGGCTGTTTTTTGCGAACTGCTTTTATTTCATCAAGTACGTTTTGCACGTCTAGAAACTTGTAATCGAGTACGTACACCAGCTCGTCGAAAACCAGCATTTCGTACTCTTCGCTCCGCATTTTCTCGACGCACATTGCCCACGTTTCTTCCGACGTTTTTATATCGACAGCCTTATCCTGAGTATCCCAGGTAAAGCCGGCACCCATTGTATGGATCTCGATGCCCAGCTTTTCAAAGGACTCGTGCTCGCCGTAACGATCGCTCTTCGACTTCATGAACTGGATCATACAACAATTCAATCCGCGTCCGGCCGCACGTACGAGCAGGCCCAGGGCCGCTGTCGTCTTGCCCTTGCCATCGCCGGTGTTGACCATTAAAAGGCCTTTCGTGTTCTCGCGATAGTCTTCACGCCGCCATTTGTATCGCTTTTCTTTTGGTTCAGGCATAAAGCAAAAGCGGCAGCTTTGAAACTCTACTATTCGCAAAACTGCCGCCGTAAATTATATATCGAAGTTGTCGTTGAACGCTTAATGATTCCCGTTTTGTTCCGGATGGAAGCCATTGGAAGAGTCCTCAACCGCCCTGATCATGGCTTCGACAAGCTCTCGTTCTTTTTCATCCCAATCGCCGACAACCCGCAAGCCCGCTGCATTCTTGTGTCCGCCGCCGCCAAAGGTTTCGGCGATGCGGGCGACATTTATCGTGCCCTTTGAACGGAGGCTCACACGGTATTCATTTTCGCCGACCTCGCGCATGTAAACTACCGCCAGAACATCCCGGGCCGCGAGAGGAATGTTCACGAAACCGTTATTGTCGCCGTCGATCGCTCCTGCTGTTTGCTTCATCGACAGTGTCTGCCGAAGCGACGCAACGCGGCCACTTGGATCGCGTTTGACGGTTGCAAGGACCTGACGCATCAGCTCGATGCGCGACCACGGGTAGTTGTTGTAAACCGCTTCGGAGATATCGGCCGGTTTGACACCCGCCTTAATAAGCTCGGATGCAACTTTTAATGTTCGCTCTGTTGTATTGGGAAAGTGGAAGGAACCGGTATCGGTCACCAATGCCATATACACACACTCGGCGATCTCGCGAGTGATGCGTCCGCCGATGGCTTTGCACAGGTTGTAGATCATTTCGCCGACCGCGGACGCGGTGGAATCGATCCAGTTGATCGTGCCGAAATGCTCGCTTGTAGCATGGTGATCAATGTTCACTGTAAACTCATTTTCGAGCCCAGCGATGCCCGGCCGTTCAATATCCGAGCATTCGATAATAAACACGGCATCGTATTCCGCGTCGATCCTTTCAACCCGGCGAATGGCTTCGGATCCGGGAAGTTTTTGATACGCGGGAGGCACTCCGTCGGAAACGATAACTTCAGCGGACTTGCCAAGCGACCGCAAGAGCCAACAAAGGCCCAATGAAGAGCCTACTCCGTCGCCGTCCGGCCTGACATGCGTCGTAATGCCGAACTTATGCTTGTTTTCAATTAATTCAACTACCTGACTTAACACACTATGACGAATGATGAAAGGTGAATGGCAAATGATGAATTACTTGGATTCATCATTCACCGCTCCTCGCTCATCGCTCGCTTCCGTCCTATTCAATTTCTTTCTTCTCGTGTAGATCATCAAGCAGTTCGCTGATTCGAGAAGCATTTTCTTCGGCTGTGTCCCGCACAAAATGCAGGAGGGGCGCATGCCTAAGATCCAAGTTAAGCGCAACCTGCTGCCGAACAAATCCGGCTGCGTGCTGAAGTGATTTTAAAGCTTTGTTCACTTCCTGCTCGCTGCCGTTAACAATTACATAAACCTTTGCATCCCTAAGATCGTTCGCAACCTTGACGTCGGTAACGGTCGCCGTTTGCAGACGCGGGTCGTCGAGCTCAAAGCCGACAACCTCGGCTATCTCAGTTTTCAAAACTTCCGCTAGTCTTTCCGGCCGACGCATGACTCAATCGATAACTGAAAATTGATAATGGACAAGCTCTTCTTGTTTTTCACTATCAATTCTCCACTTTTACAGCTCCGTTGCCGCGATCCTCTCAATTACAAATGCCTCGATCTCATCGTTAATCTTGATGTCGTTAAAGTTGACCAAACTAATACCACATTCGAACCCTTGCCGGACCTCGCTCACATCGTCCTTAAAACGTTTAAGAGTGGCAATATCCCCGTCCCAGGCGACCACGCCATCCCGAATAAGGCGTGCCTTGGCCTGCCGGCGAATAAGGCCGTCTGTAACTCGACAGCCGGCGATCGTACCGACTTTCGACACCTTGAACGTTTCCTGGACCAGAGCCTTGCCGAGAATGACCTCTCTCTCGATCGCGTCGAGCATGCCGATCATAGCCGCCTTGATCTCTTCCTCGACCTTGTAAATGATCGAGTGGAGCCGGATATCTACGTCTTCCTGCTTCGCAACCTCGGCCGCACGGGCCTCGGGCCGCACATTAAATCCGATGATCACAACCGCCGTTGAAACATCATCAGCCTGCGTTGCCGACGCCAGCAACACATCGGATTCGGCGATCGCACCTACGCCAGCTCGAATAACACGAACTTTGACCTTTTCCGTGGACAACTTTTCAAGCGTCGATCTGAGCACCTCGACCGAACCTTGAACGTCGGCCTTAAGGATGACAAGCAGTTCTTTGACCTCGGCCTGGCCGAGCGACTCGATACCGCGTTTTGTGGTCTTGACCAACGCAGCCTGCCGGGCATGCATCTGCCGCTGTCCGGCGATAGTCTGGGCACGCTCAATATCGGAAACTACCTGGAACGTGTCGCCTGCTTGGGGGACACCTTGCATACCCAGGATCTCCACAGGCGTTGCCGGCCCGGCTTCCGTAACGATCTCTCCTCGATCGGAAAACATCGCGCGGACCTTTCCCGAGAATTGGCCGACGATAAAAGGATCGCCGACATGCATCGTTCCCTGCTGAACAAGAGCAGTCGCTACGGCACCTCGTCCCTTGTCGAGCTTTGCTTCAAGCACAACGCCGGAAGCTCGCCGCGTCGGGCTCGACCGCAGGTTCAAAATATCCGCTTGGAGCAGGACCGTGTCGAGGAGCGTGTCGAGATTTTCGCGTTTCTTCGCGGACACAGGGACCATTTCGATATCGCCGCCCCAATCGACCGGCTGTAAACCCAACCCGGCAAGGCCCTGTTTTACTTTGTCCGGATTAGCATCGGGCTTATCGATCTTGTTGATCGCTACAATTATAGGCACCCGGCGGCTTTTGAGTGTTCAACTTGCTTCGATGGTCTGGGGCATGACGCCGTCGTCGGCGGCGACCACAAGAACAACGATATCAGTGGCCTTGGCACCGCGAGCACGCATCATGGTAAACGCTTCGTGGCCGGGTGTGTCGAGAAATACGACACGGCGCTCGTTTCCTGGATCATCAGGATTAGGAACATATACGCTGTATGCACCGATGTGCTGCGTAATACCGCCCGCTTCACCTTCGGCAACGTTTTCCGAACGGATCGCGTCAAGCAGCGATGTTTTACCGTGATCAACGTGGCCCATCACGGTCACGACTGGAGCACGCGGAAGTTCGACATCGTCTGCCTCGGCAGCGATCAACTCCTCGAATTCCTGTTCGATGACCATTTCCTCGAAAGGAACAAAGCTGATCTCATAACCAAAGTCGTGTCCGAGTTCGACCGCCATTTTTTCACCGATCGGCTGGTTAAGCGTTGCAAAAACACCGCGTTTGATCAGCAATTGGACAATATCTCTCGGAGTGATGCCGAGAGCTTCGGCAAATTCGCGGATGGTTGCTCCCTCGGTAAGCCTTACGGACTTGAGGTGTCCTGCATCGACAGCCCCGACCTGTTGAAGCACGCGTTCCTCGATCGTCGTCTGGCGTGGAACATCAAGGTCGCGCTCCGAGAATCTCGCATTCTTATCTTCGAAAGCTTTGCCCTTGCGTCCGCCTGAACGTCCGGGACGACGCCGATTGTCGGCAGGCGGCGTATACGTCATCTGCGGAGCAGCCGATTCGCCCGGCGTCCCGCGGAATTCGCCGCGTCGACGAGGGTCAGAGGCTCTGCCCTCAGCCGTCTTCTCTGCCGGACTCAAGCTTCCCGTTCGCGTCGGCGCTTCACTCACTACCCGCTCGCCCGGTTTAATTCCCTGGCTAAGGGCATCGCGAGTAAGCGAAAGCTTCTTGACCGACACGCCTGACGGACGCACAAGTGCCGGCCTCTGTTCAGCTGTGGCTCCGTTCGAGGGATTCTCAATCGCAGGCTCCTCAGAACGTTCCTCAACATCTTCGGGAACAGCGACCTCAGCGATCTCATCCGTATCTTGAGCAGGTGTTGCGTCTATTCCGGATTCCACTACCGGAACGTCAGACGGCTTCGGCTTCGCTGCAACCAGCTTCTTGACCTTGACCACCTTTTCTGTTTCCGGGACAACTTCGATCGCCGGAGCTTCCTCAACGACGGGAGTGACCTCTTCTGGGACCTCGATAGCCGGTTCTATCTGCTCTATCTCATGCTCGCCTTCGTGAGCATCTTCACCTTCCTTTTTAACGGCCTTTATGATCCTAATGGAGCGCTTCGGCGTAACCTCGGCTTTTGGAAAATATTTGCTGCGCACCTTTTCCGCCATCTCGGCACTAACCGAATTCGAAGGCACACTGATATCGGCACCCTCGCGACGCAGGTCTTCCATCACGCGCTTAGTATCCTGTTTCAGCTCACGCGCCAGATCGTAGACCCTAATTTTCTTACCAATAGGCATAAAGTATTTTTGTATTCCCTATGGAAAACTCTTCGTTTTCCCTGATCAATCAAAATCCGCGCAAGAAACGGCAACATGCCTATTCCACACTTTTCTCGGCTGATTCGTCAGTCTGGTCGGATACTTCCGCCGCCTCAACGTCTATCGTTTCTTCGGCTGCTTCAACGTCACGAGAGTCAGCCTCCCCGTCAACTTCGCTGTCAGCCGGCGACTCCTCAGAAAGACGCTCTTCAGAAGCCGCAACTTCACCTTCTTCCGCAACGGGGACCGTTTCGGCTTTTACTTCTTCTTCCGAAGCAGCACCTTCGTCCGTTACCTCATTGCCGTCTCTCGAAACGGCCGCGTTTTTCGCTTCAACGATCGAGGCCGCGGACTGAAGAATTCTCTGCGCCTCGTCGAAACTGACGTCGAGAAAGTCCACAAGATCATCGACCGTCGTCGCTGCGAGACCCTCAACATCGGTAATTCCTTTTTCAGCAAGTGCTTCAGCCTGCGTCGCAGAGACCCCTTCAAGGGCGGACAGTGGAACGGCCTCACCTTCAGCCATTTTCCTGCCCATCTGCTTGGCGATCTCTTTCTTCAGAACGTCTTCGCTGACTATGCTTATGTCCCAGCCAACCAGCCGAGTCGCAAGCCTGACGTTCTGGCCTTTTTTACCGATCGCAAGGCTTAGCTGGTCTTCGCCGACGATAACTTCCATCTGCCGGTTATTGATGTCCGTGATCCGGACCTGAGAAACCTTGGCCGGCGAAAGTGCGTTTGCCGCGAAGACCGAGGGCTCATCTGACCATTCGATGATGTCGATCTTTTCACCGCGCAACTCCTTGATGATCGACTGAACGCGCGACCCTTTCATACCGACGCAGGCTCCCACCGGATCAACATCTTTTTCATTAGATGCAACTGCGATCTTCGCCCGGTCGCCTGGTTCTCGTACGGCGGATTTAATAACCACCGTATCGTCGTAGATCTCTGGGACTTCCATTTCAAAAAGTCTCTTGAGCAACTCAGACGAAGCTCTTGAAACCCTGATCTGCTGGCCCTTTTGGTCCTTCGTGACATCAACGATCACCACACGGGTACGTTCACCCTGATTCCACATTTCACCGCGAGATTGTTCTTTCTTTGGAAGGATCGCCTCGAGATTATTACCCAGATCGATGATCATGTCGCCACGCTCAAAGCGTTTTACGGTTCCGTTGATCAACTCACCCTTACGGTCGACATATTCCTCGTAAACTTTTTCTCGGATCGCCTCGCGAACCTTCTGCACCAGGATCTGTTTTGCTGTCTGGGCAGCGATTCGTCCGAGCTCTTCGGTCGGCAACGGCAGGAGCAGCATGTCACCGATTTCGATCTCGTCGCCGGCGAGTTCCTGTGCTTCGACCAGAGAAAGCTCTATGGAAGGATTCTCGACTTCCTCAACCACGGTTTTTTGGGCTGAGATCTCGATCATTCCTTCTTCGTTGTTCCAATCGACCTGAATGCTCTCACCAGTCTTGTCGTGTGTCTTGAACTGTTTGCGAGCGGCTGCCCGAACGGCATCCTTCATTGCCTCGATGACCATATCGCGGTCGAGACCCTGCTCGGTGCACAACATCTCGATACTCTGTCCAATTGTTGATGTCATAACTTAACTGCCGGCAAATTACGCCGTATACGCTGTAAAAAACTAACGCCGCTTAAATTCCTGTTCGAGGTCTACCCTTAGGTTCGCTTTCGCGATGGCCTTAAAAGGGACCCGTGTTGTTCCGCTTGCCTTGTCGTCGAGAATCACAACATCGCCGTCGACGCCCGCTATCCTCGCATTCAAACTCTTGCGGCCGGCTATGGCCTCGTGAGTCTTGACCTTTACTTTATGTCCGACAAATCTCTCGAAATCGCCCAAACTAAATAGTCCCCGTTCCAGCCCCGGCGACGAGACCTCCAAAGTATACGAATGCGGTATCAGATCGTCCGCATCCAGAGCCGATTCAATGATCCTTGAAACCGAAGAGCAATCTTCAAGGGTTACTCCGCCTGGTTTGTCAATGTACACACGAACCGTCGGATTTCTTTTCGTTCCAAGTATTTCCGACTGAACGAACTCAGCACCGTTTTCAGCGGCGGCCGCCAAGGCGATCGCGCCAACGCGATCATTAATCAAGCCTAATTCCATCGTGCTTCGGGCCAAAAAATAAAAAGTGGGTGCAACACCCACTTGATACGCCACTCTTACGCATCGAGCCCAAACGATTATTATAATCGATTAAGTATTAGTTCTGCAAGCCAATTACAAATGCTCCCTTATCTTCTTTGCCGTGGCATTGATTTCAACGAGCTTTTTTTCAATTCGGTCAAAATTGTCAGCAGTAACTTTACCATCAAACTCTTCGGCGAGGATCATGAGTTCCTTTACCTCGCCCTGCAGCCGCCGTGCCTGTTTGTCCAGAATATTTGCCGAATCCGGGACTTTTGCCTTGATCTTGCGAGCCGCCATTATGCCCCAGTGCGTTACCCGCACCGTCTTTGGACGTGTTTCGGTTATCCATCCCTCGCCGCTCATCTTTTCTAAGATGTCATCGATACTGGGATAGAAGCCCTCCTTTTTCAAAAGCTCAACCATATCGGCATCGACGTTATCCTTGCCGCCAGTCACCTCAATAAGTTTTACGAGTACTTTTTGATAAACGTCCATAGTTTCTGCAGGTTAGTTAAAACCCAGAAATCATACGCTACCGCTGAAAGGCTAATTGGGCAACGCCGAGGATTCCGGCGTCGTCACCGAGCTTTGCGCGAATAAGTTTAACACGTTCAGCAGGTTCGCGAAATGATCTCCTTACAATTTCGCGGCTCACCGATCCAATGAAAAGATCCCACGCGCCCGCGACACCCCCTCCCACGATGATAATTTCGGGGTTGAGGACATTGACCAGGTCGGCCAACGCCATACCCAGATAAGCTCCCATGATGGAAAACACTTCAAGAGCCAAAGGATCGGACTGTAATCCCGCATCGTAAATGTCTGCCCCGGTGACATCGGATTTCGACGCAAGCGGAGATCCCGGAAAGGACTTCGCCAATTCTTTCGCCATCCTTACCAAAGCTGTCGCCGAAGCGTACTGTTCAACACATCCATGGCTCCCGCAACCGCAGGGGTAACCCTCTTTTTCAACACCGATATGTCCGATTTCCCCCGCTGTTCCATCGATCCCGCGATACGGTTTCCCGTCAAATATCAATCCACCGCCGACACCTGTTCCCAGCGTTACACAGACTGAATTCTTCGTTCCCTGCGTCGCGCCAAGCCAATGCTCGCCCACCGCGGCGGCTGTTCCATCATTATCGATAACGGCTCTGAGGCCGAGCCGCTCAAAAAGCTGATCTCGTAGCCTTAGTCCATTTAGAGATGGAAGATTAGGGGAATTCTTGAGGATTCCGGCATCGAAATCCAAAGCCGCCGCAACCGCAACGCCTATTGCCTCGATCTTTCCATGCCCGATTGTCGCAATGCATTCGTTTGCCGCATCGACGATCTCGGAAACGATCACTTCACTGGTTGCATCGCTAAGAGTTGTTCGTCGAGCGCGAGTCAGAATTGTCCCATCACGGGAGACGACAGCCATGCGAAGATTTGTGCCGCCGAGATCGGCAGCTATGACGGTGTCATTCATTTAGCGAAAAGTGTTAGCTGCGTTTGGGGCGTTCGCTCTCAGGAACGTTCTTATAGACATCTTCAAATTTTGAGAAGCCGTCTTTGATGACCGTGTCCATAAGGTTCGACCTGTCGACAACGGTTACTTCAAGCAGAATTGCCGGAACATTTTTCCCGATCACATCATTCTTAAAGGAAGTCGCGTTTGCCAAAGGCTCCCCTTTGGCAAGCTTGATGGCAGCATCCACTGCTCCACTCGCAAGAGGGATTATCGGCTTATAAACAGTCATCGTCTGTTTGCCTTCGGCAATGCGCTGCAGGGCGTCAAGGGCGGCGTCCTGCCCCGTAACCAGGATCTTTCCGGCGAGACCACGTTTTCCGAGGGCTTCGACAACGCCGCCGGCCATCCCATCGTTCGACACCACAAACGCCTGGATATTGTCACCGTTTTGCGTAAGCGCGTTTTCAGCCATTTTGAGAGCCTCTTCCGGTTTCCAGTCCGTAATGAATTGGTCAGCAACGATCTTGATCTTTCCGCCGTCAATCGCCGGTTTTAGGACATCGAGCTGCTCTTTTTTCATTATGACGGCGTTATTATCCGTACCAGCCCCATAGACCATCACATAATTTCCCTGGGGAACGTGATCCAAGGCGTATTTGGCGATCTTCTGGCCGATTACAGGAACCTGATGCGAAATATAAAGGTCTATCTTGTCCGAATTGATGAGTCTGTCGTAGCTGATAACAGGAACGCCTTGGGCCTTTGCTTTTTCGACCATCGAGGCTGCCTGAGTGGCGTCATGCGGAGCGATGACGACAACATCCACCCCTTGTGTCAGCAAATTATCGACGTCGTTCGCCTGCTTATCGGCTTTGTTATCGGCGACGGTGATCGCACATTCGACCCCAACCTCTTTGCAATGGGCTTCAAAAGCCTCTTTATCCCGCACCCACCGCTCTTCTTTTAGCGTATCCATGGCAAATC
>Ga0207711_10004018_pt1 | contig 12627 bp, 8 predicted proteins | sample KBSS34metaG_FD_184401 | JGI IMG/M metagenome (GOLD analysis project Ga0207711, IMG submission 184401) | Switchgrass rhizosphere microbial communities from Kellogg Biological Station, Michigan, USA - KBS S3-4 metaG (SPAdes) (version 2) | ecosystem: Host-associated > Plants > Roots > Rhizosphere >...
TTTGACCGTTGATTGTTACGGATTCGATTGTGGCTGATAAAGCCGGGAAAGGTTGACCATCGAACGTGGCAGTTGACTTGAAAGGCAACGACAATCCCTCGACCGTGCGGAAATCGGAATAGTTGATCGCGATCTGGCCCACTACACCGCCGGGTCCGCGGCCCCTGTACGTTTGGTCGATCACGCGGCCGGTTTCGGGATCGATCTTCAACGTTGTGGTGAAATCCTGCAGTTCGATCTCCACTGTGTTCTCACCCGCGCCGAGCCATGCTTTGAACTCCGGTCGCGTCCTGGCCCGAAGCAGAACGACCAGCTCGTGATAAAGCTCTTTAGAGATTACGGAGCGGTTGGCTTCTGACATTGGCTGGGCCTTGTTGTTGAAGACGACGAATGATTCAGCCGGCGTGACTACCGAAGTGAAAGTGAAGTTCGGTCTGACGATTTCCTGGCGTATCGCATCGGGAAACCCCAGCACGAGGATCGTCTTGACCTGATTTCCTCTGAGCTCCGTTTTTTGAAAGCTCTGTAGTTGGTCCAGCTTCGGTCCGCCGCCGAGAACTCCAACCGCTTTTGCGATGAGCTCTTGTCCGCGCTTGATGTTTTCGGCGCTGGGTGGTGCTTTCGGTGCCGCGGGAACTTCCAGATATTTCTCCGGAGCGGCCTTGAAAAGCGTTTGGCATTCTTCGGAGCCAAAGATGTAGATGCGCCCGTTGTGGACCGTGTAAAGATCCGGATTGCCGGTTGTCGGCGCGCCCATGCGGGCGCAATGGCCGTTCAACTGTATCTCGTATCGCGAGGGATCTTTTTCGAATGTTGCCTTGTTCTCTGCGTTCGCAAAGAGGTACTGAAACTGGCCTCGCGTGACTTTGTACTTCATGTCTCCCTGGACCTCTTTGCCCTGCGAAAGCATGACGGGGTCGAGGCCTTCGAGTGGAATCACCGTTTCGGGGCTCGGGGATGAGACCTGCGCGCTGGTGACGCTGATTAGCGCGATGATGATTAAGAGCGACCAGAAGCAAGCGATAACCCTGGCGGGGCTTGAGTATCGAGTAAACATAGAAAGTCTCCTGTTATGAAAACTAACAGAACACTCGACTGATCGTTGTGACCAAGTTGTGTACGGTGGTAGCTGTGTGACGAGTAGCGGAAATCTTATGACCAACCGTTACGCGGCTAGTGTGGCCGGTGGATTGCTGCCGCTTTAGGACAGGATAACTTCAGCGGCCAAAGCGGGACGGCATTCTGCTAACTGTATCAGCCGTGAATGACTCGCCTTGAAATTCGATCTGCTTCTTTTCCCCACCATGAGATTGCAGATATTCTGTTACGTTCATCCAGCGAATCTCTCCGCCAGACCCACGCACTACCAGCAGGACTGGATAAGCGTGATTTTGCCAATACGATGCCTGGCGCGGTTTGACGATAGTAAAGATTTCTTTACCGTCGCGCTTGCGCTTCCTGAGATAGGAGTCGCCTGATTTAAGCTGAAGATAAACTCGTTGCCCACTCGCTTCACCAAGTTCATTCTTGAATTCAATCTCGCCGTCAATACCCCAATCACTGTTAGGCGTTGGACGAAAGATGTGACCGGCCTCTCCGACTATTCTGAACACTTCTCCAACCAAAACTAACTCACGGCTCTCGTTGTCCCTCAGCCTGACTGAGGATTCGTCAGGAACAAATTGGTCCAGTAGCCTCAACTTGTAAACAAACTTTTCCGCGGCGATTCCAGCGCGCTCTCTTAGCTCCTCGTCCGAGTCGGTTTGGGCAAGCAGCTCCAGCCGTTCAAGCGTACGCCTGCCGCTTGCGTAATATCCCACAACGCCAATGGCCACCCGGCGCACGAATGTATCCCCGTGTTCGAGGCTGATTTCCAGGCCTGAGGCGAGTTTGCTACTGCTTATCTGGGCCAACGACTTTGCTGCGTTTTCCCCTAAATCGGGATCTGCATTGAAACTATGAATTAGGGGACCAACGGCTGTGTCGGAGTTCAATTTACCCAGTGCTTCTGCGGCCTTCGCTCGTACACTGCTCAATGAATCGCTTCGCAAAGCATCGATCAGCGGGTCAATAGCTTTGTCAGATCCGATCTCACCCAACGCTCCAGCCGCTTGCTCACGCGTGTCAGCAAACTCATCATCCTTTAGAGTACGAATAAGAATGTTAGTTGCTCGCTCCGAACGAAGTCTTCCCAACGCGTTGGCCATGGCAGAGCGCAGCCGGTAAGCATTAAAGTCGACGTAAAAAATCGCACCGCTTGCGCTGACCAACTCCCGGATAAGAGTATCAACGGACTTCTGCGATCTGGCTTCTCCCAGAGCTTCGATTATCTTCAGCTTGACGTAGTTATCGGTTTCGAGAGTCAGATAACTCAGGAGAACATCAACTGCTTTGTCAGAATGAGTGATCCCCAGTCCCTCAGCCGCGGCTGCACGCAGTTGCCGGTCCTGCTGCGTCATGGCCCACGTTAGTGCCGCAATCGCCTGATCAGAGCCTATCCATCCTAATGCATAGGCGGCAGAGGGTGCCTTGCCAGTAATATCTTCCTCCTTCACGTCAGAGAGCAGCATTTCTAATCCCTCTTCGGATCCCAGGTGCGCTAATGCAACCGCCGCTCTCCAACGCACGTCGTTATTAATATTTTTCAGGGCCCTTGACAGATGATTGATAGCTTCCGGAGAACCGATGTGCCCAAGACCCTCAGTCGCATACCATCGCACCCACCAATCGTCATCGTTCATAGCAGTGGCGAGAGCATCAACCGCTGCCTCAGTCCCAAACGTAAATAAAGCATAAGCCGCAGAACGACGTACCTCTGGACCATCGGTCCTTAAACTGTAGATCAACGGGTCAATCGCTACCTCGGAGCCGATACGTGACAGTGCGTAAGCTGCTCTCGACCGTACAAACCAATCGGGATCGTTCAAGAGCACGTTCACGACATCCTTGGACGCTGTTTCAGAACCGATTTCACCCAGCACGTCGAGAGCATTGTGGCGCATATCGCTATTGTCGTGCATAAGAAGCGAAAGCAAGTCCCTTAACACCTTTGGAGATCCTGTCTGGCCCAACGTATTAGTCGCAATCCGCTGCAAATCCAGGTCGCCACTTTTTAGAGTTGAGATCAAGACATCGATCGCCTTTTCTGAGCCGAGACGTGCCAACGCATTCGCCGTGTTGAAGTCGTCAAACGAAGAAACTCTGGAGTTGATAAGAGCCAGTGTCTGCTGGTTCACGCCAATGAAACTCTTGACCACGATCTCTCGGTACGCCCGGGCAAGTGAACTGTCTTGAGAGATAGCTTCAATTAAGAGACTGATCAATTTTTCTGAGCAGCCGGCGGTGATTTTCGCGCCATAAGCGAGGCCACGACCACGAAGCCGAAGATTCGTAGAGGTCAACGATTCAGGCCACCGTTCGATTTCCGCGTATAGATGATCTGCGTTATCTACTGCGCCCAACATCATCGGCAGGATCTCCATTTCGATGATTAGCGGGTTGTGATAGGCGCGGCAGAAGATCTTTATGGCTTCGAACCTGGTGTTCCTTTGCTGATAAAACGCCGCGAAGGCGCTCGCAGCCAGATATTCCTGGAGGGTTAAATGCGCGAATGCGAAGGTGTCCACGCCGACCTCGCGTATCAAAGGAGTAGCGAGTGCATCATCCACTAGCTGGCGTGCTTCGTGTGACGAGCGTTCCTGCCGCAAGAATGCTCTGGCCTTCTCAACTAACAGCTCGTAGCTGAAGATAAGACGGTTGGCCGCTTGCTCGGTTTCATTGAGGTGATCTCGCAACAAGCGCTCGAACGCCAGGAACTTGAGAAAATTAAGTCGTAATCGTTTGTTGTTTATTTTGAACCGGCCGTCGATCGATTTGGAACGATCCAGTTCGTGGATCAGATCATTGATGATCGTTTCGTAGAGTTTCAGCCGGTCATCAGTGAATCTGTTTTCCCGTTGCAGACGTAAGATTACTCCCAGCAGTAAAGGCTGGTGCAACAACTCACGGATCGATGAACGCTCGCGCAGCGTTTTTAGCAGGAGTTTTGTCGCTGAGTCGCCCGGGTAATAACAATTTAGAAATGCCCTTATCTGGCGTTGTCCCAGCGGTTCGATTTCTAACTCCTGCAAGCGCTCTGTGCCTAACTTGTGCTGTGCGTAAGGGCGCGTCGAGACCAGCAGCGTGTTGTTTAGCAGGCCCGAAGTAAACTCTACGATGGCTTGGTTGATGCTACGGTCCAGGGGTTCGTCCTGAATTTCGTCGAAGCCGTCGAGTAAGGCGACAACTTCGCTTGCCTTGAGCCGCTCATGCGAATACTCGCGCAAGAGTTTTAATTCAGCGCTGCTCAACAATAGTTGTGACTGAAGATGCTTAAGCCAGAGCTCTTGAAGAATCAGGCTGCCGTTTCGAGCCGCGGCTTTCTGGGCCTGCTTATAGACGGCCTTTTCCACTCCCTTTAACTCGATCCAGAAAACCAACCGGCCGCTCGCCTGCGCTTGTAGTGCCAGGTATTTAAGTAGCGTAGTTTTGCCACAACCGGGTGCGCCCGAGACGATTGCTTTCACCCTCGTTCGCAAAAGCTCGTCAGGCTTCAAACGGCGCTTGGCTGGTGTCGCCGGGGTTGGTGTTTCGAGGATCTCTCGATCTGTATTCGCGAACGGATTGAAGCGCCGGCGCATCGTGGAGTCCATCAATCCCAGAAACTCTCCATGGAGCTCAGGCGCGCGTTGACGAACGATGCTCAGTTCGACGAAGACATCTTTCAACTCGCGTGCGTCAACCTCACCGAGAATTCGCACCTTACTTACTTGCGAAGTGAGATATTGACCACACGCTTTGAGGAGTGTGGGAAGATCAGGGCGTGAAGCTTTCATGGAGGTACATCACACCGCGTTCAGACTCGGAGGCTGAAAATCATTAAACCGGGATATGTCCGACCTGCTTGTACATCGTCATAAAATCGAAGTTGTTCCAGGCCTCGACAATCTTTCCGTTCTCGATCCGCACGATCGCAATGCCGGTAAACTCGACCGGAGCTTGAGTCGCGGCTTTTCCCCTGAAGTTTCCTTCGTGCCTGGCACGCACGGAGCAACGCGCGGCGACTCTGTCACCTTCCGCAATCAGGTCCTCGATATAGATCGTCATGTTTGGAAACGCCTGCCGGAACACATCGTGAAACGGCTTGAAGCCGTTCGGGCCTTTGATCGGGTTCGCTGGATCATCCGCCAAGCCGTGCGCGATGCCGTTTTCGTCGAACATTTCATCAATCGCGTCGGCGCGTCCCTTGTTCCACACTTCCTCAAACCAGCGACGAACTAACTCTTTGTTTTCTTCAGACATGAGGCCTCCAATCTCGAAAAACGCTTGTTAACTGCTATCATACAACTTCTTCACTCCGGGCTCGCAGGTCGGCTCGCAGAAACTAAGACAAGCAATGCAAACAGTTCCAACGCAAGAAGCGCAGCTCGCTGCGCCGCCGGTCGCGGTTCACAACAGTGCGAAAGCAAATCTCTTCGCACGGGTCTGCGCAGCTCTGTTCGAACCCGTCGATATCTCGTTCCTCGTGTTCTTCCGCATCCTCTTCGGCGGCATCATGCTGTGGGAAGTTTATCGCTACTTCACTAACGGCTGGATCACGCGTTACTACGTCGAACCGGTCGTCAACTTTACTTACTACGGGTTCAGTTGGGTGAAACCCTGGCCGGGGCAGGGGATGTACATTCACTATTTTGTGATGGGTGCGGCCGCTGCTTGTGTGATGCTGGGGTTCGTTTACCGCCTTGCCGCGCCAGTCTTCTTTCTTACGTTCACCTACACGTTTCTGTTGGACCAGACGCGTTATCTGAATCACTTCTACCTCGTCTGCCTGATCAGCTTTCTGATGTGTTTCCTTCCGGCAGAACGGGCTGTTTCCATCGATGCGTTGCTGCGGCGGAAGATCCGCTCGGACGTGGTTCAAGCGTGGACATTGTGGCTGCTGCGAGCACAAATCGGCATCCCGTTTTTCTACGGCGGGATCGCCAAGCTCAACAGCGACTGGATCTATGGCGGCGAGCCGATGCGTATCTGGTTACGACCGTTGACCGGAATGCCGGGTGTGGGCCACATCTTCGCGGCCGACTGGGTCGTTTACAGTTTCGTTATCGGCGGGTTGCTGCTCGACCTGTTCGTCGTGCCGCTGCTGCTGTGGCGACGCACGCGGCTCTTCGCGTTCGCCGCGGCAGTTGTATTCAATCTCCTCAACGCGGTGATATTTGATATCGGCATCTTTCCGTGGCTGATGCTGGGCGCGCTGTTTCTTTTCTTTCCGCCTGACCTGGTGCGACGCTTCGCGAAAGCGTTTATGTCGCCGGGTGAGGAGTTTGGCGAAGCATCGCCAGTTTCCGTAAAACCGAAGACAATCGCGGAACGAAGTGTTTGCCCGCAATTAACTTCTTCGCAAAAATTAGTTGCCGGATTGTTAGCGGCCTACCTTGTGGTCCAGCTTGTTTTCCCGCTTCGCCATTTCCTCTACCCGGGCAACGTAAACTGGACCGAAGAAGGGCACAATTTTGCCTGGCACATGAAGCTGCGAACAAAGGACGGCGACGCAGTCTTTACGCTTACGCATCCGGGAACCGGACATACGTGGACCATCAAGCCGGAAGATTATCTAAAATCTCACCAGCTAACGAAGATGACCACCAAGCCGGACCTGCTCGTGCTGTTCGCTCACTATCTTGCCGAAGAGAAGAAGCGCCAAGGTTACGACAACGTCGAAGTGCGGGCTCAGGTGATGGTTTCTCTGAACGGCCGCCAACCGCAGTTGCTAATCGATCCGAACGTAGACCTCGCGAAGGAAGAAGTAAGTTTGTTATCGAAGCCCTGGATCGTGCCGCTCACGACGCCGCTCGAGCCGGGAAAAATCTATAAAACCAGCCAGGACACGGACGATCCGTAATCATCGACACGCACTTGACGCCGAGTATCTTCCGAACCCTCAGTGGATGAGGGGAACGAGGATCCCCTCCATCCTCACGGACCAAAGGGCTTCAAGATATTCGAGAACGCCCAGTTGCTCTGAGAAATACCGCTACAGACAGGTGACGCGAAACCTTGCCCCGCACAACTCCCGTTGTCGCGCGCCACTGACCACATCGAGAGCCGGGTGATGTAGCTGTTGGCGTTCGCGAAGTTCAACAGCCCTTGCGCATCGGTCAATTGAAAGATCTCGGTGTTCACGTCGTTGATTCCGATCATCGGAGTTACACCGATACTCGCAGTCAACCCCGCCGCCACCACCTGGTTATGCGTGTTACTCGCGGCTTGTTGAGCGCTGAGTCCCATCTGACCACCATTATCATTGGCCGAACCGTAGTCCATGGCCATTACGTTAATGACGTTCACGTTGAGATTCGCAGCTTTGATGCTGTTGAGAATATTCACACCGCTCGCCACGAGTCCCGTCGGCAAAACCGGAAGGGTGTAGGAAATCACCAGGCCCGGATTTGCGTTCTTCAGTCCAACTAACGCCTGGTTGCGACGAGTGATCGACGCCGAGTCAGTAGTTGCTCCGCCTTCGATGTCAAAGTCGAGTCGCACCGGTGTGCTGCTGTTCACACTGTATTTATTGAGCACCGCCTGATAAGCAGCCTGGAGAGTCGACACCGTGGTGCATCCCAGTGCCAATTCAGTTCCCGAGGCGCCGCCGAAGGAGATGATCACATCGCCGCCGGCAGCACGTATGCCCTGGACCAGCGAGACTATTGTCGTGCCGTTTGGCAGCGTGTCGTTTGCGACGGTGGCTCCCACACCACCCCACGTCGGCGTGCAGCCGCCGTTACCGACCACGAATCCGAGAGTAAACACCTTGATTCCCGATTGCTGTTGAATAGTCAAGAGTTGCCAATCAACAGTCAGCCCCATGTCCACGTAAGGCGCGAACACTTTCGATCCGGGTGGTGGCGGCGGCGGGCCGCTGAGGGTGGTTACGTTTATCGCTGTGCTTTGCGCGGAGCTACCCGCAGCGTCTGTGGCGGCGACGCGAAAACTATAAGTCGTCACCGGAGACAAGCCCGTTATGCTCACGTTGGGACTGCTTGAAGTCGCGACCGCTACACCGTTTCTAAAAATCGTGTAGCCAGTCAGGACGCAGTTCACGGCGACGGTTGAAGCGGTCCAGCTCAGATTCGTGCTGTTGCTTGTTGTTCCCGAGGCTTGTAGTCCGGTGGGCACGCTGGGAACTGTCGTGCACGCGCTGCACGTTCCGATGCTGGTCCATGGCGCGCCACTTCCCGGTCCACCATTGTTTGTAGCGGGATTTTGGCCCTGCGTCCAAAAGTTGGCCTGATAGTTCACGCCGTTAACACTCGCAGTCATGCCGGCGGTGTAAACGCTGGTAGAGTTCCAGGTTGGCGCACATGATCCGCCACCGCCGCCACCGCCTCCCGATCCACTACATGTCCCGTTGCTGGTCCATGGTTGACCGCTTCCCGGGCCACCGTTGTTGGTGGCGGGGCTTTGACCCTGGGTCCAGAAATTTGCGGTGTAGTTAATTCCGTTCTGACTCACGGTCATGCCGGCGGTATAGACCGTGGTAGAGCTCCAGGTCGGGTTACAAGTCTGTGCAGCGGTCACGCGCGCTGTGCACAGCAACAGAAAAGACAGTCCGAGAGCACATTGGATTTTTCGAGCTGAATTCATAGAAGTCTCCTTAGGTGGTGATTAGGAGGTTGACCTGGCGCGGGAAGGGAAGACTCGTAAATCCCGGGGGTGAACAAACGAGAATGTGAGGCTAGTTTCTATGCCTAACAACAGCGGTTGTCAATAGTCTTTCGGCGAGTCTGTTGAGTACGCGTCGTACGCCGCGCGCGCGATCTCCGCAATCAACTTTTCCTGGGCGGCGTCGCGCAGTTTCGATCCACTCACTAAGACTGCGATTGCCAGATGTCCGCGACCTGAAGGCAGCGTGATGATGCCGACGTCGTTGGTAACTTTCGCCGTTTTTGTAACCGCATCTTGCTCGCCCGAGCCGGTCTTGTCGGCGACAAGTGTGCCGCGCGGCAAGTCTCCCCGGAGTCGATGCAAACCGATCGTTCCTTTCTGCATGAATCCGATTAACAGGTTAGCGTGGGCCGGCTGGAGGATCTTTCCCTGGTGCAGTTGCGCGAGGAGGTTTGCAATATCTTCAGCCGTTCCGGTGTTCGGGTTTTGGCGGGTCTTAACGAATTCGCCGCTGGTTATATGAATATCGAGATTTTGAAATCCGAGAGAACGCATTCGCTCGGTGACTTTGAGTGGACCACCCGCGAGTTGAACCAGTTTGTCCGCCGACGTGTTGTCGCTGCGTGCGATTGCAAAGTCGATGAGCTGTTCGATGGTGACGTCGACGGGCTTTCGCCAAAGCGCTGCATTTCCGGGCGTGCCGGTGACGATTTCCGCGGGTGTCATATTAACCTTCTGGTCGAGGCGCAGACGGTTCTCTTCTATGTCCTTCAGGACGGTAATCGCTAATGGCAGTTTGTACACGCTATAGAGTGGCAGTTGAGAGTTACCGTTGAGGGTGATCGTCCTTCCGCTTTCGATATGAATAACGGCGAGACCGACTCTTCCTTGCGCTCCATCGGCAATAGTTTTTAAACGCTGCTCGAGCTCTTGTTCTACTTTGCCGGGCTGGTTTTGTGCGCTGGACGTTGCCGGCGAGGAAGGTTCATTGGCCTTTCTCGACTCGGCGGTGGTTGTAGACTTGGCGCAGGCTGAAGCGAACGCCGAGCAGAGCAGCAGAACACAGACCGAGTTGAAACGCATGAATGAGATCCTCCTGGCTCACATTAACCCCACCATCCCGTCTTGAGTCAAACGAAAAATTTCGGCGCCGCGGTAATACGGTGAAGAGTTCAGCAACTTATCCGTACAGCAGTAATTCTGCAGAACTCACATCGAAAGGAAAATGCAATGAAAACTCTGTTACTAAAAAAGCTCACGGCGCTGGCAATAGCGCTCCTGATTCTGACCGCTTCGACTGCCACGCGCGTTGACGCGGCCACCGCGGACCTAACGCCGCCGCAGGTCGAGGCAGTGATTGAGGACGCGTTCGCCGGATTAGTCGCGTTCGACGTCCAGCGAGTCATAAACAATTTCGCGGCTGACGCGGTGCTTGAGGACCCTGCGGGAACTCCGCCCATGCAAGGAACACAAGCGATCGCGGCTTACCTCGAAACGTTCCCGACGCTGTTCAATCAAATGAAACTCTACTCGCTCGACATCAAGGTGCGCGGTCAGGAAGCGGCCGTTTCATGGCGGATACGTTTTACGACGAAGAGCGGGCACGTCTTCTTTTTGGAAGGCATCGGCTTCTTCAGGTTGAACCAGGAAGGGAAAATCGAACTGGAGCGGGAGTTCTTTGATCTGGACTATTTTCTGGCGCAGTTGCAGAAGTAAACGTTCTCATAATTTTTCTCATAGCAACGCGGAGGAGCCTGCCACAGTGAGCACTCTCATCAGCAGGGTTCACCTGTTCGCTGGTCTTTATCTGGGCCGGCGCCATGGCAGGCTCCACAGTCCGCGTGCCGCGAGGATGACGGAGAAGAGCCCGGTCACGCCGATCGCGAGGAGCGTCCAAACCCAGAAGAACTTGCCACTCGAGTTGGCGATTCTCCCGCCGACCATTCCCGCGCCTCTCGCATGCAGGAAGGGAATGCCCAACGCAAGCAGCGACCCGAGCAGAATTATGATGTAGCCCGAGCGTCGTCCGGCGAGCACCACCGTTGCATACAGCCAGAGGACACAGATGGGCACGGCAGTGAGGTTCGATGGCCCTCCTTTTTCAAACCCGCGAACGATGTCGTCTGACAAGTGAAACGTCAGCAGCAGGATCGAGAGCAGCGACGTGACGGTTAACGTGATGTTTTGTTTCAATTGATGGTCCCCTTTCCGGGAAGCTGCCGCGGTCTATTCGATGAAGCGATAACCGATTCGGTGGACGGTGATGATGTGTTGCGGCTGCGACGGGTCAGGCTCAATCTTTTGGCGCAGCCTGGCGATATGATTGTCAACGGTGCGCGTAACCGGACTGCTTGAATACCCCCAAACCTCGTCGAGCAGTTGATCGCGCGTGACGATTTCACCCCGATGCCGGATCAGGTAACGCAGGATCTCAAACTCGCGAGCTGAAAGCTCCAATGCTTCGCCGCGTTTGCGCGCCGTGTATTTTTTGAAATTCAACTCTACATCGCCAAACTTGAAATTCTCGATTTCGGCGACTTGTTTTGTAGCCCTGCGCAAATGCGCCCTGATTCGCGCGAGTAGTTCCTTGATGCTAAACGGTTTCGTCACGTAATCGTCCGCGCCGACTTCGAGGCCCACCACCTTGTCCGTCTCCTGACTCCGCGCCGTCAGCATCACAATCGGAGTTTCGATCCCGCGCCGGCGCAAAGTGCGGCACACATCTATTCCACTCATCACAGGCAGCATCACGTCGAGCAGAATGATGTCCGGCTTTTCAGTCGAGGCCTTCTCGATGCCTTCTTTGCCGTTGCGGGCCACGCAGACCTCGTAGCCTTCATACTCACAGCTATCTTTCAGACCAAGAACCATGTTCGGTTCGTCTTCGATGATCAGTACTTTGGCCAACTTATGTGTCTCCTGGACTAGCTTCCGCCATCAGCAGCACCGGGCGCGAGGGGAAGACGAATCGTAAAACGACTGCCTTTACCGACGTCGCTCTCGACGGAGATGGTGCCCTTGTGCGCTTCGATGATGTGCTTCACGAGCGATAAGCCGAGGCCGCTGCCTTTCACGTCATGGACCAGCCCGTTGCCCACGCGGTAAAACTTCTCGAAAACCTTTGCCTGTTCAGTGCGCGGAATGCCGATGCCCCGATCTGCGACTTCAATAGACAGATCAGAACCGAGCGTTTCCGTTTTGATCGAAAGCTGTTTCTTTTCGCCTGAGTACTTAATTGCGTTATCGACCAGATTCGAGATCGCCTGGGCCATTGCATCGCGATCGATCAATACCGGCGGCAGATCGGGTTGGATGTTTGTTTGAACGTCAAAGCCGGAGTTGGCGATCTGGTAGCGATAACTGGCAAGCACATTCTCGATCACTTCGGCCATATCGCTGTGGGCGAAGTCATACCTTTTCCGTCCGGCCTCGATTTTTGAGAAGTCGAGGATGTTGTCGATCATCTTGTTCAAACGCAGGCTCTCATGCCGGATGATGCGGTAGTACTCGGTCTTCTTCTCTTCACTGTTGACGCGACCCAACTCGAGGATTTCGGAAAACAGGCTGAGTAACGAGAGCGGTGTCTTTAGCTCATGCGAGACATTTGAGACGAAATTAGATTTCGCCTGCGCCAGACGCGCTTCGCGATCGGTGGCGCGTATGGCGAGAGCGATACCGCAAAACAGAAACACGATCACGAGGAGAGTTAGACCAGCACTGTGCAGAAAACTGTCGCGCGCGAGTTCATCGAGATTTGTAGTCTTCAGGCCGACGGCGACTTTCCAATTGGAGAACGGACGATCGAGGTTGCTCGCGAACAGGTTTGCGTTTTCAGTCGCGACGTTTGAGAAAAGGACGCGCTGGTTCTCGTCGCTAACGGTAATCGCCACGTCTGATGACTCGGCAGTGTTCCCGTGAAACTTG
>Ga0207711_10004020_pt1 | contig 12621 bp, 15 predicted proteins | sample KBSS34metaG_FD_184401 | JGI IMG/M metagenome (GOLD analysis project Ga0207711, IMG submission 184401) | Switchgrass rhizosphere microbial communities from Kellogg Biological Station, Michigan, USA - KBS S3-4 metaG (SPAdes) (version 2) | ecosystem: Host-associated > Plants > Roots > Rhizosphere...
CACCGCGCAGTGGCCGGGCAGATTGCGCGCCAGCGATTCGAATTCGAGCATGGAAACCGGGTCCGCGCGCAGGTGCCCGAACTGCCTTTCGAAACCCTCGCGCGCGTCGTCGAGCGTCGACGCATTGCTCGTTGCGTTCGCAGCGATCTGGGCCGCATGTGCCTGTTTGAATTCGTCGTACGCGGCGGATGTCCGCTGCTGGAACGTCTGTGCTGGAAGCAGGTCGCAGTAGGCCTTGTCGTTGGCCGGAATCACCTTGCCCATCCGCGAACAGATGTTGCGCACCAGGTCGTCCGTGAGGGTGCACTCCTCGACATAGGCCATCGTGTAAAGCACCACGGTCGCTTCCTTCTCATTCGCCTGCGCTTCGACGGCCTTGCGCTCGGCTTCCCTCGCCAGCGCATCGGCCTCGAGCGCCTTCGCCCGCGCATCCTTCGCGAGCTCGTGCGTATCGGCTCCTCCCGGCGCAGGCGCGGCCACGACGTTTTGCGTGCCGGATGCGGGGGTGCTGCTCCCGCCAACAGCGTCCGTGGCCGACGAAGAAGCTTGCCTGGCGGCGATATTTCCCGCCACGATGCGGGCGAAGTCGACCAGTTGCGATGAGCTCGCGTTGGTCATCCGGATCACGACGTAGGACTTGCCCAGCAGGATCCATATCTCGGAAATCCGCATGCCCTTGTCTTCGAAAAGCATGGCTTTGTCGCCGAGATCCTTCACTTCCATGCGCGGACCCAGGGTCGCCTCCAGCTCCTTGAAGTTGACTTCCGACCATGGGTCGAAATCCTGGACGGCGATGCGCGAGCCGGGAGTCGACAAGGTCGCACGCAGGTTGCTGTCGGTAGTCGACATGAAGGACTTGAACGACCACGTGCACTGGCCAGCGAACCCGTGACCGTAGTCGAAGGGCGCCGACTGCGGCGGCCCGCCCAGGGGACCGACGATGCGTTCCACTGCTGCCTGGTCGACGATGCCACAGACGTCCACGCTTGCCGCCTGGTCGAACGCCGATTCCTTGTTGCACGCCGACAACGCGATCGGCAAGACGAGGGTCGTCACCAGCCATTTCCTGTGGCGTTGCATGGGTCCTGCCTGTGTTGGAGCGAAAAGGGCGAACGCAGCGTTCGCCATCGGGAGTGCTCGCGATGAAGTGGCCATCAACAAACGCAGGCGGACGTGCGGGCGCCGCGGCGGCCGTTCTTCCGGTTTAACGAAGAAAAGAAACCCCTGGGGACACATTGGCAAGCGGTTCGATCGCCACGCCTACACCCGTTCAATGCCGTGGCGAGCCTGGCTCAATCAGTGCGCGGCATATCCGGGTCCCAGCAACACCTGCCCGGGCAGTGCTCCGGTCATGTTACCGCCGTCGATCACCGGCACGCCGTTGACCAACACGTACTGCATTCCCACGGAGAGTTTGTTGGGGTCGTCATAGGTGGCCACGTCGTGGACCGTGTCCGCATCGAACACCACCACGTCCGCCCACATGCCTTGCTTGAGCACGCCGCGATCGACGAGATGTTCGCGCTGCGCCGCCAGTGCGCTGAACTTGCGGATCGCGTCCGGCAGCGTCAGCAGTTTCTCGTCGCGCACGTATTTCGCGAGGATGCGCGGAAACGTGCCATAGGCGCGCGGGTGCGGATGGTCCTTGCCCAACAGCCCCTCCGGCGACGTGCCGCCGGCATCGTTGTTGATCGACACCCACGGCTGCTTGAGGATCAACTGCACGTCCGGCTCGGACATGCCGAACACCGCGACCTGGGTGGCGCCATCGTCCTTGATCAGGAAATCGCAGATCGTATCGATCGGGTCCTCGTGCCACTGCGCGGCGATCTCGTTCACGCGCTTGCCGACGTACGGCTGCAGCGCGGTGCTGGTCACGGTCGTGATGATGATGTCCTGCGGCCCTTCGATCGAGAGCCATTCGTTGTCCCATTGGCCGGTAGGCGTCAGCATGTCCTGGCGGATCTTCGCGCGCGTGGCCGGATCCTTGAGCCGTTCGACGAGCTTTGCATTGCCGCCGTCGGAAGCCCATGGCGGGATGAACGCGCCAAGGTTGTTCGCCCATGCGGTATACGCATACGTATCCGCCGCCACATCCAGGCCCGACGCGCGCGCGGCCTCGATGCGCGCAATCGCGTCCCCGGCCTTGCCCCAGTTCTGCTTTCCCGCAGCCTTGAGATGGAAGATCTCGACCGGGATATGCGCCTCGCGGCCAATGCGGAAGGTCTCGTCCAGCGCCGCCATCTCGGCATTGCTCTCGCTGCGCATGTGGGTCGCGTAGATGCCGCCGAACCGTCCGGCCGTGCTCGCGAGCGCGATCAATTCTTCGGTCTTCGCATACGGTGCCGGTGGATATTGCAGCGCCGTGGAAAGCCCGCGTGCCCCCGCGCGCATCGCGTCGGCGACCAGCGCCTGCATCCGTTCCAATTCTTCCGGCGTGGGTGCGCGGTCGACGTATCCCACCACCATTTCGCGTACGGTGGCGGCACCGACGTAGCTGCCAAGGTTGATGCCCATGCCTTGCTTGCGCAGGCGCGCGAAGTATTCGGGGAAGGTGCGCCAGTCCACGGTGAGGTGGTAGTGGTCGTAACCCGGCTGGTTGTTCCTGATGATCGCCTCGTTCAAGGGTGCAGCCGATTCGCCCTCTCCGGTGATCTCGGTGGTGATGCCCTGGTAGATCTTTGATGGCAATCGCGGGTCCACCATCATGCTGAGATCCGACTGCCCCAGCATGTCGATGAAGCCCGGCGCCACCACCATGCCGTTGGCGTCGATCGTTCGTTTTGCATGGGCATCGCCGAGGTTGCCGATCGCAGCGATGTGCCCGTCCCTGATCGCGACGTCGCCCGAATACCAGGGCGAGCCGGTACCGTCGATGACATGGCCGTTCCGGATGATGAGGTCGTAATCGGGAGCGGCGGCGAAACTCGCCGTACCAGCCAGCAGTAACGGAAGCACGGCAAGTGAAAGGCATATCCTGCGCAGTTGCATGTGCCACCCCCTGTGGATGCCCTGCCCGGATTGTAGTCCGTGATCGCTCGAGGCTCGCGAATTGCATTGTGCGATCGGCATGTCCCACCATGCGCCTGGGCAGCCGGTGCGTAACCATGAAAATCGACCACATCACCATCCTGTCGCAATCGCTCGATGCGAGCATGCCGTACTACGACGCACTGCTGCCGATGCTCGGTTTCGCGAAGCTGCGCGCGCATGTGTGGACGGACAATGCTGGTTTCTACATCCAGTTCATGCAGGCCAAGGCCGACAGTCGCCCGTACGAACGTTTCGGCGCGGGCATGAACCACCTGGGATTTTCAGCGCCGTCATTCGATGCCGTGGTCGCCATCCGCAATGAGATGGATCGGCTCGGATTTGCCGTGCCCGACATTCAAAACCTGGGCGGAGTCACCGCATTGTTCATGAAGGATCCCGACGGCATCCGCTTCGAGATCAGCCACTACCCACCGGGCACGTCGGTGGTGGACTAGGAACACATGTACTTCGAACGCGGATGTTCTCACGTTCTTTTGCGCCGTTTACCACCGAAAATTCACGCTCTATGCACCTTGGCATGGTCGTAGGACAGTTCGGCGGAACAAACCGGGCTCGACAACAGGACCGGCAGGAAAGTGGTACGGAACATCATGCTTGCTGCCTCGATTGGAAATCGCGGATCAAGCCTTGCCGCCGCACTCCGGGCAGAACTTCGCGCCGGGCTCGAGCTTGCCGCCGCACGACGTGCAGAACTTGGGCTTGGCGGCCGCGGCCGTATTCGGCGTCCCGCACTCGGGACAGAATTTCGCGCCGGCACTCATGCGCGCGTTGCACTTTCCGCACGCGACCATCCCGTCCTTGCTGAAATCGAGGTCCGAAACGTAGTCCTGCGTACGCGTCTTCTGCACGATCTGCTCGGCCGCGGCCTGTGCCTTCTGCGCTGCGAGTTCTTCCTGTTCGTCCGGCGCGCAGCCCTCGCACAACGCGGCCTTGGCATTCCAGCAGACATCCGGGCACACCCAGTGCCCGCAGCGGCTGCATTGCTTGAAGTACTCCTTGCCCGCCACGACCGCCTTGCGCAGCGCCTCGTCATGGCCCTTGCTGCCGACCGCGCGCTGGAGTTCATAGGCGCTGTTGCCGGCGTTGCCAAGGATGCCGCCGAAGAAGCCGCCGGCGGCGTGCAGCAGGCTCGCCGCGGTGCCGAGGGTCGATGCCTCGTAGGCGGACATGTGGCCATTGCCGCACTTGTCGCAGTGGAAGCGGAACTGGTATCCGCGGTCGGTGGAGAGGTCGTCGTAATTGGCGACGAACTGGATCATTTCGCTCATGCGGTTGTCCTTTGGCGCATCGATTGCAAGAGTTTAGGACGTCCGCGCACGGATGTGGACTGCCGGGTGGGCGTTGACGAAAAAAGTCGGGTTCATCCATCCGAGCCGGGCAACCAAACCAAGCACTTTAGTGACCGCGGCAATTCACCTGCAGTGCGCATGCATCGAGCTCATGGCTTGATGCCGCTGATCGCGTTCGCACGCGCACTCACGGTCAGTGGGCCACCACCGGCGTGGAGTCGCTCGCGTACGTTGGCCTTCAAGAGCTCCCGCCGATCGGCGTCCATCGCTTCGAACATCGGCCGCAGCGTGTTGCTGGGCGCGGCACTGTTCCAGTAGTCATCGAAACTATCGAAACGGCGCTGCACGGTGATCTGGCAGGTCCGCACCTGCTGCAGTCCCGCGCCCAGCCATAGCGAAGTCGATGCCTCGATGGTGGACGCCGCGGAGCTGGGCGCCATGCGCGCCAGGACGCCGAGTTCGCGCATCTCGCCTGCGATCACGGCGAATGGAAAACCGTCGCCCAGGACATCCCAGTGGTAAGCCGCCACGACACCGCCCGAACGCACCGCGCGGCACATTTCCGCCACGCCGACCGCCGGCTCGGGAACGAAGAACAACACCAGCGCCATCACCGCCGCGTCGCTGGCGGCATCGGCAACGGGCAGCCGCATCGCATCAGCCACGGTCCATGTCACGGGCGCGCCAGCCTTCAGGCGATTGCGCGCATAGGCCAGCTGTTCCGCCGACGTATCGAAGGCCTGCACGTCGGCAGGCCTGCAGCGCTCGACCAGCAACTGGGTGAATGCGCCATTGCCGCAGCCGATGTCGAGCCAACGCAGTCCATTCGGCACGCCGATCCAGTCGAGGAATCGCTCGCCGACGAGCAGGCTCCAGCGACCCATCATGATCTCGTAACTGGCGCCGTCATCGAAGCGAATCGTTTCGTCGGTCATGTCATCCGTCCACTTGCACGCCGTGCTCGGTGATGATGTCGATGACGACCACGCCAGTCTTCTCTCCGGTCTGGACGTATCGGTAGGCATCGGCGATTTCGGCGAGCGGATAGCGGCGATCGATGACGGGAACGAATCGGCCCGCTTCGATCATGCCTCTCAGCCTGTTGACGAACGCCTGCCCGCTTCCCCGCTTCGCCAGCGGAACCACGACACGCCCGCTGCGCGTGATCTTCGACCAGAGCAGCAATGGCAGGTTCTGCGACCAGGGGCCGACATCCGTCGCCGCGAAGATGCCGCCAGGCTTGAGCCATCGCCGCCAGCGGCGAATGCCCAGCTTTCCGACCGCGTCCAGCACGAAGTCGAAGTCGCGACCCAGCTGGTCGAATGCGTCGGTCTTGTAGTCGACGGCGATGTCGGCTCCCAGCGATCGCACCAGTCCGAGGTGCCGGCCTGCAACAACCGCGGTGACTTCGGCGCCGCGGTCCTTGGCGAGTTGCAGCGCCGCCGAGCCGATCGCGCCGGACGCGCCGTAGATCAAAATCTTGTGGCCGGGTCCCAAGCCGAAATGCTCGATGGTCGGATTGGCGTAATAGGCGCCTTCGCAGAGGACCGCCTGGTCGAAGCGCAGGTTCGAAGGCATGCGCGCGATCGGTCCGGTGTCTGGCATGCACAAGTATTCCGCCTGCGCGCCTTCGTTACTGTAGGTGCACATTCCAAACACGCGGTCGCCGGGCTTGAACACACTGGCCGCCGTGCCAACAGCTTCGACGGTTCCGGCGAAATCCATGCCAAGGATGTTTCGTCGCGATCGCCGACCGCTGATCAATCCGATGAGCATCGGGTGCAGCAGTTCGCCGCAATCGGTCCGGTTGACCGTCGCGGCGTGGACGCGGACCAGCACTTCGCCCGGTCCTGGCGTCGGCGCGGGGACGTCGCGTACCTCGATCACGCCGCGCGATCCGTAACGCGCGATGGTGGCTGCTTTCATCGGCTCTCCGTAGTCATCGACCCGGCCCCTGGTGCAAACGTCACTTCAGCTCAATCCCCATTTCCACCGGCATCGCGCTGAGTAGTGTCGCAGCGCGCAGCCAGTCGCGGTTCCAGGGGAGATGCAGGACGGAGTGCGCGTCGCTCGTAAACGTCTGCTTGCCGCCACCGGGAAGAAATAGCTGCAGCGTCTGCGTTGGTCCGGGAGCAAACTGGATCAGCAACGCGCGCGGCTTGGGCGCCATGAATCGCATCATGCCGGCCATTTGCTCGATGGCACGTTCCATCACGGGTAGCGACTCGGTGAGCTGCGCGTAACTGACATTCCTGCTTGGCGGAAGCCGCGCCCCCAACTGAAATTGCAGGGCTGTGCGTGCCTTGGGTTGGTTGATGCGAAGCTGCAGGTCGTGGCCAACCAGGTCGTTCCGAAGAGGAATGGCGGCTTCGCCATTGGGCTGAACCGGCAAGGGTGTCAACGTACTGCCGTTCTTGAGCTGGAGCTGCAGGTCGGCCGGCAACGTGGTCTGGCCTTTTCCCGGGACAAAGACGTAGTGGAGACTGAAGATGTGTTGCGTATCGACGGCCTGCAGGCCCAACGCCATCTTGGCCACATCGTCGTAGGGAATCTCGCGCCATTCGGCATGGGCCGCAGTCGGCAATACCGATCCGATGAGGAGAGCGAGTGCGGGCATCAGGACACGGCTATAAAGTGCATTCAGGGGCATGGGCAGGTATTCGAGATGGCAGCGGAATCGCCGCGCGGGCCGGAAGTGTGGGGAAAAAAACGAAAAAGAACCAGAGTGCATCATCGATGCAATCCTTGATTCACCTGGCCTCCATTGCCTGGGCCTTCTTTGCTTCCACTACTTCCCGCAATCCCCAAACATCGCGAGCTTCTTCGCCGGATAGTCGATGACAAGCTTCACCTTCATGTCGGCGAACGTCGGATTGCCAAGGTTCGCGGCGATGCCGGGCTTGGACTGGTCCGGCAATGTGACGACCTCGCGTCCGGCAGGCAATGTGAAATCGCCTACGCCCAGCGCCAGGTCCAGTTGCGAGCGATCGCTGGTGAATCCGCCGCGCGCACCCGCGCCCTCGACCTTGCCGGTGTGGACCAGCGCAGCACGAACGCCTTTCAGTTCCAGCCCTTCGGGAAACAGGCTGACACCGCGATTCGAACCGGTGTCCAGGCTGATCTTCGCCTTCGATTCGCCGAAGCGGAAGTCCGGCAACACCGGAATGCGATCGTCCGCGCCGGCGAACACCAACGGCGTCGCGTAATGCAGCTTGCACTGCTTCATCGCCGCGGCGACGGGATGCGAACCCTTGTAGAACGCGACCGTGCTGGCCGGATAGTCGATCACGACCGTCTTGCCGACGAGGAAGCTGTAGCCGAGGACGCCATCGAGCGGCTTCCCGTACGACTTCGACAGCCCGGCCATGTCCATCGCCAGCGCATCGACATCGCCCCAGGCCTGCCCGTCGATCGCGAGCGCCTTGATCGTCGCGGGAAAAACATGCGCACTGCCGTTCCCCTCGCCGCTCGCTTCGCCACCCTGTCCGTTCTGCATCGGCAAGCCGAGCGCTTTTGCTCGCCCGAGGTCGATCACCGAGGGATCCACGCCGGTGTCGAGCAGCACGTACAACGGCTTGCCCTTCACGCTGACGTTGAGGCCGATCGCGTGGTGCGAAAAATCGAAGGGAATGGTTCGAGTGGCGGCATTGGCGGCGGTCGTGCAGGCCAGCGCGCTAGCCAGTGCGATGGAGCGGGCGAACATCGGATTCGGCATGGACAGGCTCATCGAGGAGTTGAAGCACACCATGCCGCCTGCGACGCGGCGCGCTAAGTGCCGGAAGGCATGCGTTCGGATTGGAAGGGTTCGAGTAGCGGGGCCACGTCTGGCGAGCAAAGAGCGTCTCTGACACCATGATCGCTTCGATGAACCCATCCCGCCCTGAAATTGAAAAAGTAGTCCAGGAGACAATGCTTGAATCGTATCGTGCGCAATAGTGTCGTCACTGCCGGAATCAGCATTCTTGCTCTCGCGGGTGCGCCCGCCTTCGCAACCGGCCAACCGGCGTCCGCCGACGTCATCTCACAACTGCAAGCCATGAACGACGCCGATTGCGCGACTGCGAAAGCTGCCGACTGGAACGCATTCGCAAAGACGCTTGCGCCCGAGTTCGTGGAGATCGACGTTAGCGGCAAGAAGGTGGCTCGCGAGGCCTTGATCGCGGACCTGAAAGCGACCCCACCCGATGCGAAGGTCACCGCGTGTTCGACGAGGGTCGACAAGGTGACCCGCGAGGGCGATCGCTATTTCCTCTACGGCGAGTATTCCGAGCAAGGTGACCAGGGACCGAAGCATTCGCCCTATCGCTCCGTCTCGCGCATTCGCGACACGTGGAAGCGCGTTGGCAACACGTGGCTGCAGACGGAGTCGGTTACCTACGAGATGACGGTCTGGATTTCCGGGAAGCTGGCCGCGCATCTCGTGCAGTCGACGGACCGCAATACCGCAGCCGACGCCAAAGGCGATGCAAGATAGTCAACGCTGCTTCTGGTACGTCCCCACCAGTTCGGCATGCGCGATGACGTGGCCGTGCATTGCGGCTTCGAGCGTGCGCTTGTCCGGCGAGTGCAAGTCGCCTAGCACGACATCGAGCGCATAGAGCTTGTGGAAGTAGCGATGCCGTCCAATCGGCGGGCACGGGCCGCCGTAACCGGGTCGCTTCCAGTCGTTGCTTCCTTCGCGCGTGCCCGTCGGCAGTGCGGACGGGCTTGCGTCTTCCGGCAATCCCCGCGCGGTCGGCGGCAGGTCATACAACAACCAGTGGACCCAGGTCGTCTGCGGCGCGGCTGGATCTGGCGCGTCGGGATCGTCCTCGATCAGCACCAGGCTTTTTGCCGCCGCGGGAACGCCCTGCCAGGCCAGTGGCGGCGACATGCCCGGTCCTTCGCAGGTGTACTTGGACGGTATCGCAGCGCCCGCGGCAAATGCCGGGGAAGTCAGGGTCAAGGCCATCGCGCCCCCTTTCGGCAAACCGTTGGCAGTGGATACGCCCAGCACGCCACAAACCAACAGCATCGGAAGTGCGTATCGGTAGCGTTGCATTGCGGCACTCCTCTCAAGGGCGGCCGTGCATGGAGCGGATCGGCTATCCGCGACCAACTAGAACGCCGTCGCGTGCTCCCCGTCAAGTCCGGACAGACCGCAGGAAAACGCATCCCTCGGGCATGGGCGCGCAAACGGGCTGGAATGAAGGTGTTGACATACTGTGTACAACACAGTACTGTGCGTGCCATGGGTGACGCAGACGCTTTCGGCAAACTGGAACTCGAGCTACGGCGCGGGGTAGTGGTCCTGGCCACGCTCTCGCAGCTGCGCGCTCCGCGCTACGGGTACGAGCTGCGCCAGGCACTGGCGGACAAGGGAATGGCGATCGAAGAAGGCACGCTGTATCCGTTGCTGCGCCGCCTGGAAACCCAGGGTTTGCTGAAAAGCGAGTGGAACACCGAAGGCGGATCGCCGCGGCGTTACTACTCGCTGAATGCCGACGGCCGAAAACTGCTGAAGAAGCTCACCGAGTCCTGGCAAGGCATGAACCACGCCATGGATCGACTCTTACAAGAGGGCTGACAATGAACGCGAATGACGTGATCGAATCCTATGTCACCGATGTGGCCGTGCGCTTGCCGCGCAAGCACCGCAACGACGTGGCGTTTGAATTGCGCGCACTGATCAACGAGGGATTGCAGGACAAGGCCGAATCCACCGGGCGCATCGTCGATGCCGGGATGGCGGTCGAGTTCTTGCAAGCGTTCGGTCGGCCCGCGGATGTGGCCGCACGTTATCGTCCTTCGCTGACCATCATCGATCCCGCGGACGGATACGCATTCTTGCGAGCGTCCGTGATCGGCCTGGTGCTTATCTGGGGCCTGGGCCTGTTGGAATTCTTCCAGCGGCCGATCGGTTCCGGATGGGACTTTCTCCAGGCATTAGGCCAGTGGTGGGGAGCCGCGCTGATTCCCTCCATGTGGTGGCCAGGCGTGCTGGTAGTGGGCTTCGGCGCGGCTTCGTGGGTCCGCCGGCAATCGCCGCAAACCTCGCACTGGAAGCCGCGCGCGGGCGATCGCATCAACGGAGGCCGCACGGCGATGGTGATGGGACTCGCCGGTATCCTGTGCGGGCTGTTCGTGCTGATCGAACCGCGCTGGGTACTGAATGTTCTTTTTGGCGGTCGCGCCGCGCCTGCGGCCTATGAGGCGCTTAGCTACACCGACACGTTTCTTCGGCGCCAGGGTTCCTTGTTGTTCGTGCTCCTCACGCTCAACATTCCACTGATGATCACGGTGATCGTGAACGGCCATTGGTCGGTGATCACGCGGCGCATCGAAATCGGATTGGGCCTGCTGACTTGCGCCGCGATGATGTGGGCGGTACTGGATGGTCCGGTGTTCATGGCACGGGCCAGCGATGGCCTGGTCAAGTCTCTCCTCGTGCTGATCACCGTTTTCACCCTGATCAACTACGGCATCAAGTTGCACCGGAGCGTCAGGCCAGCCCCGGACCGGCAGGGTCAATACTAGCGATCACCAACCCGGGGACGGTTACCATCACGTTTTTGGCATAGACGGACGCATGGGAACGAATCTCTCGAACCACCAGTTCGCACGAATCCAGGGACGACGCCTCGCCTATCGCCTGGCGGGCCGAAAGGACGGATCGCCGGTTGTCCTGATCCATGCATTGGCCAGCCAATCCGGGAGTTGGGACAAGACCGCGGGAGCACTCACCGAGCGTGGTTTTCTTGTCGTAGCCCCGGATCTTCGCGGGCATGGCCGTAGCGATTGGGCCAACTCGTATTCGCTGGCGGATTTCGAGCACGATCTGGTTGCATTGCTCGATGAGCTGCAACTGGATCGCGTGGATCTGATAGGTCATTCGCTCGGTGGCCATCTCGCGCTGCGTATTGCGGTTCGTGCGCCACATCGTGTTCATCGGCTCGTGATCGAGTCGACGCCAGTACCGCCACGCGATGAGATCGATGCCGCAAACCTGCGGTCCCAAAGGACATGTCCGTTGTGCCGTGCGTTGCGCAGTCTCGGGGCGTGGCGAACGCTTCGGCTGGGACTGCTCGGGCAATTCGACTTTCGGGCGGCTGGCCCCGTGATTCGCGAGCTGCGGTCGCCGATGCCGTCGTGGTGGCGCCGCGTCGAAGCCGTCCAGACCCCCAGCTTGCTCCTTGCCAGCAAGAACGATGGAGCGATCACCGAGCGGGCTGGCCTGCTTTCAGGCGCACTCGCAAACTCGCGGACGGTTTCCATAGGCGACGGCCACCATCTTCATACCCAGCATCTCGATGCGTTCCTGGCCGAGGTGTTGCCATTCCTGGCCGCAGGCCTGCCCTCGTTGACCGAAAGCAATCGTCGACGGGAACCGGCGGACATTTGTTCGTAGCGTCCAACGCGCCACAGTCGTTAAATGGCAGCCAGGCGTAGGCTGGAGCTTGAATCCATCGCACCAGGTCAACCAAGAGAGGCGCGCAATGACCGATCACCCCCTTGAAGCCTGGCATCGCCTTGTTCGCACCCAGGATCCTTCTGGCCTTGACACGTTGCTCGCGGAAAATGCGGTTTTCCATTCGCCGATCGTCCATACGCCGCAACGTGGCAAGCAACTCACGGCCGGGTACCTCGGCGCGGCGTTCCGCGTCTTCTTCAACCCGAGTTTTCGTTACGTGAGGGAGATCGTTGGCGATACCGATGCCATGCTGGAGTTCGAGACCGAAGTCGACGGGATACTCGTCAACGGAGTCGATATCATCAAGTGGAACGACGCGGGCCAGATCATCGAATTCAAGGTCATGCTCAGGCCGCTGAAGGCGATCGCCGTCATCCAGCAACGCATGGCCGAAATGCTTCGATCCACCCCGTGATCTCCCGACCATGCAAGCTGGCGCGACGTTGATCGGTTGGATCGAGCACTACTACCTGGCGCTCTCGCCGACGGATATGGCGTGCGTTCTGGTGGCGTTGGCGATCATCAGGTTGAGTCGCCATGCAGGAATGTGGATCTACGCGCTCGTCGCCCTTCCCGGCACCTTGGCGCACGAGCTGGCGCATTTCATCGTGGCTTGGATCCTGTTCGCGCATCCACGCTTCCCTTCCCTGGTCCCGATCCGCATGGAAGGCGGAGGATGGCGGCTCGGATCGGTGGCGTTCCGCGCCGACCATGCGCGCGCATTGCCGATCGCCATGGCCCCGCTCGCGCTGGCACCCATCGCACTGTGGTGGGCCGGGACGTTCTTGCACGCGGCGTCCTGGCCGCTGTACGGCGTGCATGCGTGGC
>Ga0207711_10004024_pt1 | contig 12617 bp, 8 predicted proteins | sample KBSS34metaG_FD_184401 | JGI IMG/M metagenome (GOLD analysis project Ga0207711, IMG submission 184401) | Switchgrass rhizosphere microbial communities from Kellogg Biological Station, Michigan, USA - KBS S3-4 metaG (SPAdes) (version 2) | ecosystem: Host-associated > Plants > Roots > Rhizosphere >...
GGGTCTTCTCACGGTGTCGAGCGGCAGCTTTGGCCAGAAGCCGGATGACCAGATCAATCCGCGCTCGCTGATGTTCCAGAAGCGCGGCGAGGCGGCGCTGACTGCCGGCAATTTCGATGCCGCGAACGACGCGCTGGAAGCCGCCGTGGTGGCCGATCCGCACAACCGTGCCGCTTTCGTCGGGCTGGGCCGGGTGGCGCAGGCGCAGGCGCTGCCGGGCAAGGCGATCCGCTACTACAAGGACGCGCTGCTGCTCGATCCGAACGATATCAACGCGCTGGCGGGCGAAGGTGACGCGCTGGTGCAGCGCGGCGCCGTGGACCGCGCGAAGGATAATCTCGCCCGCATCAAGACGCTCTGCAAGACGGACTGCCCGGCCGCGACGACGCTCGCCGCCGCCATCGCCAAGGGGCCGCCGCCTGCGGTGCAGACCGCCCAGGCAAGCGACAAGGTGCCGCCGAAGGGTCAGGAATCCCAGTCTCCCGATACGAACTGACGGGGCGGGGCGGGGGTTTCCGGCCTCGAATCCAGCGCTCACAACCGGTTTTCGAAGGACGTGCCACAGGCGATGAGCTTGCGGCACGTTTTTCGATTCCGCTCAGGACGAACGGGCAGAAGGGGGCCGGCAGCGGCCCAGCAAGCTCAGTCGGCGGACAGCACCCGTGCGAGTGCCACGAATTCCTCCACCGACAGCGTCTCCGGCCGGCGCTCGGGGGCGATGCCCAGCGTGGAGAGAGCGTCGAGCGCGTGGGGCATTCCCTTCAGGCTCTGGCGCAGCATCTTGCGGCGCTGGCCGAAGGCGGCGGCGGTGATGGCCGAGAGACGCGCCTGATCGACGCCCGAGGGAGCCTCCTTGGGCTCGATGTGCACGACGGCCGACATCACCTTGGGCGGCGGCACGAAGGCCGAGCGATGGACGTTGAGCGCGATGACGGCCGTGGCGCGCCACTGGGCCAGCACCGCAAGGCGGCCATAGGCGTCGCTGCCGGGCCGGGCCACGATCCGCTCGGCGACTTCCTTCTGGAACATCAGCGACAGCGAAGCCCACCAAGGCAGCCAGCTCTCGCTTTCCAGCCAGCGGACCAGCAGCACCGTGCCGACATTATAGGGCAGGTTGGCGACGATATGAGCGCCGTCGCCGGCTTCGACCCGCTCGTCGATCTCCAGTGCATCGCCCTCGATCACGCGCAGGCGGCCCTCGGCGGCCTCGCCAAGTTCGGCGAGCGCGGGCAGGCAGCGGCGATCGCGCTCCACCGCCGTTACGTTCGCCCCGGCGCGCAGCAGGGCGCGGGTGAGGCCGCCGGGGCCGGGTCCGACCTCGTATACGCGCTGTCCTTCGAGATTCCCGGCGACACGGGCGATGCGATCCAGCAACTGCCCGTCGAGCAGGAAGTTCTGCCCCAGCGCCTTGGACGCGGACAGGCCGTGCCGCCCGATCACATCGCGGAGCGGCGGAAGATCGGCGAGCCCGCTCATTGAGCGGTGGCGCGGCGTCCGGCGGCTTCACCGGCGAGGCGAATGGCGGCGATCGTGGCGCCCGGCTCGGCCATGTTGCGGCCGGCGATACCGAAGGCGGTGCCATGATCGGGGGCCGCGCGCACGATCGGCAGGCCGAGCGTGACGTTCACGCCCTCGTCGAAATGCAGCGTCTTCAAGGGAATGAGCGCCTGATCGTGATAGGTGCAGATGGCCACGTCATATTGCGCCCGCGCCCGCGGGTGGAACATCGTGTCGCCGGCCAGCGGGCCGACAATATCCATGCCCTCCTCACGCAACTGCTCGATGGCGGGCAGCAGGATGTCGATCTCCTCGCGCCCCAGTGCGCCACCTTCGCCGGCGTGCGGATTGAAGCCGGCGATAGCGATACGTGGATTGGCGATCCCGAAATCGCGCTGGAGGCCACGGGCCGTCACCCGGCAGCGCGAGACAACGAGGTCCACCGTCAGCAGCTCCGGCACGCGGGCCAGCGGAACATGGGTGGTGATGCAGACGGTGCGGAGCGTCGGCCCCGCAAGCATCATCGCGACATTGCCCGGTGCCACGCCGCAGCGTTCGGCCACGAACTCGGTCTGGCCGGAATGGGTGAAGCCGATCGCGTAAAGCTCGGCCTTGGAAACGGGGCCGGTGACGATCGCCGAGGCCGCGCCCGAGCGCGCCAGCCCCACCGCGATCTCCAGGCTGACGATCGCGCAGCGCTCACCCGGCATGTTGGGGGTGCCGGGCTCGATCTCGCCGGCGTCCTCCACTTCCATGATCGGCAGGGCATCGTCGAAACACCCGACCGCATCGGCCGGGTCATCGATCTTCCGCAGTGGCCCGTCCCAGACTGTCGCGATCGAGCGGGGATCGCCGATCGCGAAGAAGGGCAGCAGTGCCTCCTCGCGGCGGCGCATCCAGGCCTTGGCGAGAATCTCTGGCCCGATGCCCGCCGGATCGCCGATCGAGACGGCGATCGGCTGGAGGGTATCGCTCATCGGTACTCGATCACCGCGTCACGACGCAGATCGCGCAGATAACGCCGGGCACGCAGATCGACGCGGGACTGTTCCATCTGGCTGTAGACCTGATCGAAGGACGGCGCGTTGGTGGTCTGCTCCGGATCGTCGCGGCCGCACAGCACGAGCACGCGCACGCCCTCGGTCACCGAGCCAAACGGATTGGTCGACTGGCCGATCGAAAGCGAGGCCATCTGCGTCTGCAGCACGGGCGGCAGATCGCGGATGCGGATATTGTCGTTCTCGACGACATTCGCGTCGAACTTGGCGGCGACATCCGCCGTTCCGCCGCAGCCCGCCATCTTCTGCACCGCCTCGGTGAAGGCCGCGACCCGCGGGCTCGCCTGATCCTGCGTGGTGCCCTTGGGGAAGCTGATCGTCATCTGCTTGAGGCTGAGGACGGCGTCGCGCGGATCGGCGGTGAGCACCTGGCGCTGATCGATCAGGGCGATGATCGAATAGCCGCCCGGCACCGCGATCGGCGTGCTGACCGTGCCGGACTGCATCTGCGGCAGGATCGCGGCGATCGCCTCCGGCAGCTGCTCGGCGCGGACCCAGCCGAGGTCACCACCCACGGCGGCCGTGGAGGCTTCCGAATATTGGCGGGCATAGACGACGAAGCTGCCGCCCTTGCGGATCTGGTCCATCACGCGATCGGCGTTGGCGTGAACCTGCTCGTCGGTCTGCGGCGTCGCCGAGAAGAAAATCTCGCCGACATGATATTCCTTGGTGCCCTTCGACGCATTGAGGCGCGCGATCACCTGCTTCACCTCGTCGTCGCCGACGTTGACGAAGGGCTGCACCTTCCTGTCGAGCAGGCGCTGCCAGGCGAGCTCGCCTTCGATCTGCCGCTTGATCGATCCCGGCGAAGAACCTTTGGTTTCCAGATAGGCGGCGAACTGATCGGGCGTCTGCTTGAAGCGGCCGGCCACGCTCTGGAACGTCTGGTTGATATCCGACTGCGGGATGGTGACGTCGTTGGCCTTGGCTTCCTGAATCTGCAGCGTCTCGTCGATGAGGTTGCTCAGAACCCGGATGCGAAGGCGATCGCGCTCGTCGGCGCTCACCTGCTGGGTGTTGTCGGCCGCCAGCACCAGGTTGAGGCGCTGATCCACGTCGGTATCGGTGATGATGAAGCCGTTGACGATGGCCGTCGCCTTGCGGACGGCCGGATCGAACTTGCCGAACATCGTCACGTCTTTGGGAATGTTGAGGGGCGTGTCCCCGTTGTCGCTGTCATCGCCCATCTGGGCGAAGGCGTGGCCTCCGCCGATCGTTGCCAGCGCAACAGCCAGACAGAGCGCCGAAAGGCGCGGCTTGAGCTTCATCGTCTTGGAAATCACGCTGTCCTCAGTGTCCCGCCCGTCGCGCCACGCCCGGCCGCGGCTCTGCAATGAGAGCGCCAATGCGGCAGTGTGCGGGTGTCTCGCATGTCTTCATTGAATGCAGGCTTAGCGCCCGAGGTTCTTGAAAGCCAGCCGGAACTGGATGGTGTCGCCCTGCCGCGCATCCCCGACCGCAGTGAAGTAGCGCCGCCAGCTCACGCTGAACTCGAAGCAGTCGTCCGAATAGGCGAGCCCCACGCGGGACTGCACGGGATCGATCGTCTGGTCCACGGTGGGGTTGATGACGGTGTTGTTGTCGTTACCGGAAAGATCGAGCGTGGTGGAGCCATAGAGCGACCAGTGCTTGAGCAGCGCCACGCGCGCGCCGAGGCGAAGCTCGTCATGGTCCCGCAGATCCTCGACAAGAGGGTTGATATCCCGATTCAGGCGGAGATAGCCCACTTCGAGATAGGTTTGCTGGCTGCCCAGCGTCGCATCGATCTCGTTGCTGCGGACGGCGAGCGTATCCTTGTCGAGGCGGATACGATCGGTGAGGCTCAGGAAGCTGCCGTAGCGCGCTGTCGCCCGGGCGACGATATCCGACGTCCTGCTCGAAAGGCCGGTGCCCTGCGGGAAGATGCCGATGCCGTCGATACCCTCGGCGATGTTGGACGGCGTGACGATGCGATAGCTCTGCCCGATTTCCGAGTTCAGCGAGAAATGCGGCAGATCGAGCGCATATTGCACGCCGTAGGTGACGCGCACATCGTCTTCCCAGCGATCATAGCCGGGGAAGCGGTTGAGCGCGAACAGGTTGGTATCCTGCAGGTCGATCGCGCGCGAATCCTCGTCGGGAATGGAGAGGTCGGCCGTCTTGGGGGAGCCGACCAACTGGACGCGCGGGGTGATCTGCTGGGTGCCCGTCATGAACTGGCCGATGAAGGGCCAGCGCACATCGACGGCGGCGGCCCCGATCGCGCGATCGCGCCAGCCCGGCAGGCCCTGATAGAGGGCGATCGGCGTCGCGAGGACGTTGCTGGTGTGGTAGACGTCTCCCCGCCCGAACAGCGTGAAGGTCACCATCTGGCCCCACGGGGTCAGCAGCCATTTGTCCCATTGCGCGCTGACGAAGGCGCGCTGGGTATCCTGCCCCTCCAGCCGCGAGATGCCGAGCGTGTTCGCCTCGAAGGTGACGGTGCCGCCCAGCAGATCCTCGGGCACGAGCTTGCGATAATCGAGCACGGGCAGCGCGATCGGCTGCGCCTTCTGCTGGAGGCCGGGCACCAGCGTCTCGAATTCCCATGCGGAGATGGAGAGATAGCTGTCGTCGTCGATCCGCTCCGCCTTCACCGTGGAGCGCAGGCGATCATCGTAATTGATGTCGTAGCGCTGGAGGAAGGTCTTGTCGGTGACGGCGCGGATCGAGGCCGAAACGGTCCAGTCCGGGCCGAGCTGATAGGTGCCGTTCGCTTCGATATAGCCGCGGAAGCTGGGCGAGCCGGGGCCGGTATCGCTGGTGTTGCGCGTGCTCTTGGTAGCATAGGCCTGCACGCGCCACGCGCCGTTGCTGTCGAGGGAGCGATACTCCGCTTCCATCATCGGCAGCACCCCCGAGAAGACGTAGGGCGTGAGAGTGAGATCGCGATTGGGCGCAAGCTGGATGTAGTAAGGCGTTGCGATCTGGAGGCCGTTGCGGCCGGTATAGCTGATATCCGGCACCAGCAGGCCGGAGGCGCCGCCCTGGTTCGATCCATCCGGATGCGAGAAGGCCGGCAGCCACATGATCGGCGCACCCAGGAAGGTGAGCCGCGCATCGCGATAGGAAACGCGGTGCCGCGCCGGATCATAGACCACGCGCGCGGCGGTGATCTCCCAGATCGGATTTTTGGGGCAGCCGGCGCTGTCGCCGACGTCGCACGGCGTATAGGCCGCGTGGTTCAGCGTGTAGATGCCGTCTTTCCGGGTGCCCGTCTGCGCGGCCATGCGGCCGCCATTTTCCAGCACCAGCAGGAGATTCTGGGTGACGCCATCCTTGATGGTGTCGGTCAGCATCACATCGCTGCCGTAGGCGACGTCGCCCTGCGGATTGGTGATCGCCACATTGCCCGATGCGCGCACCTCGCCGGTATCGCGATTCCAGATGACCTGATCGGCCCGCAGGCGATTGCCTTCACGGATCATCCACACGTCACCGGAGGCGATGACGATGTGATGCTCGTAATCATAATCGATCGTGTCGGCGGTGAAGGCCACCTGATTGTTGGCGAGCGGCCCCTGGCCATCCCCCACCGGATTTTCCGACGGGGTGGCATTCGGCATCGTCAGTGCCGGGCGGCCATTGGGGCTGGCACCGAACGCGCCCTTCGCGATGCTGACGGCGGCGGCGCTGCTTCCCGGCGCGGGCACGGCCTGCGAATCCGCCGCTGTCGTCTGGCTGCGGGCGGCCGTGCCGGCCAGCGCCATGACGAGCGGAAGTGCCGTCGCCAGCCCGCGGCGATAAGAAAATAGGGTCGGGCGTCTGAAACTCACTTGTCCCCCAAGGTGCCCGAGCGGCATTGCTATCCTCCGCGCCTATCGCACCGCTATGCCGTGTCCGCAATGTCCTGCGCGCCGATGAGAGGCCGTAGCGGGGCTGGTGCGGAGCGGAACGGGTTGCCATATGCGCCGCAAGGGCGCTCAGTGTCGCGCCGTAACGGAGGTTTCCCAGTCCATGAACGTGCGCTTTGCAGACCGTCGCCCTGAAGGAGCCTTTGCGCTCGCCCTGCCGCTGACCGTGGGCAAGCCCGACGCCGGGCGAATCGCCACGCTGGCGGGCGATGCGGCGGCGTTCGTGGAGCAGGCGGCGGCGGCCCAGCGCTTCGAGGGCGAGCCCGGCGCCACCGCCGAGCTGTTCGCCCCGAACGGCGCGGGCGTGCTGCGCGTGGTGCTGGCGGGCCTGGGCGAGGGCGATGCAGAGGCTCTGTATGAGCGCGCGGGCGGGGCGATCGTCGCCCGGCTCCAGCTTTCCGGTGAGAAGACGCTGGTGATCGACGTCACCGGCCAGCACATGAGCGGCGAGCATGCTGCCCGCATCGCCTTCGGGGCGGTGCTGCGCAACTGGCGCTACGACGTGCATCGCACGAAGCTGAAGGCAGCGCAGAAGCCGAGCATCGAGGAAATCGTGGTGGTGGGCGCCGGCGACGCCGCCGAGGCCGCCTGGGCGAAGCTGAAGGCCGTGGCCGACGGCGTGGCCTTCACCCGTGAGCTGGTGACGGAACCGGCGAACATCATCTACCCCGAGAGCTTCGTGGAGCGTTGCGAGCGGCTGAAGGCGCTCGGCGTGGAGATCACCGTCCTCGGCACCGAGGAGATGGAAAAGCTCGGCATGGGCGCGCTGCTGGGCGTGGCGCAGGGCTCCGTCCGCCCGGCCCGCCTGATCGCGATGCGCTGGAAGGGGTCGGACGCGGAGCCGATCGCTTTCGTCGGCAAGGGCGTCACCTTCGATACCGGCGGCATCTCGATCAAGCCCGCCGCCGGCATGGAAGACATGAAGTGGGACATGGGCGGCGCCGGTGCCGTCGCGGGTGCGATGATGGCGCTCGCCGGCCGCAAGGCGAAGGCGCACGTCATCGGCGTCTGCGGCCTCGTCGAGAACATGCCGGACGGCAACGCCCAGCGGCCGGGTGACGTCGTCACCTCCATGTCGGGCCAGACGATCGAGGTCATCAACACCGACGCCGAAGGGCGCCTTGTGCTGTGCGACGCGATCACCTGGGTGCAGCGCACCTATGGCGTGAAGACGATCGTCGATCTCGCGACGCTCACCGGCGCGATGATCATCTCGCTCGGTCATGAGCATGGCGGCCTCTTCGCCAATGACGATACGCTGGCCGACCAGCTTCTCGTCTCGGCCAAGGCGGCCGGCGATCCGCTGTGGCGCTTCCCGCTGGGCGACGCCTACGACAAGCTGATCGACTCGCCGATCGCGGACATGAAGAATGTCGGCCCGCGCTATGGCGGTTCGATCACGGCGGCGCAGTTCATCAAGCGCTTCGTCGAGGATGGCGTGAAGTGGGCGCATCTCGACATCGCCGGCATGGTGTGGGCCGCGAAGGCCGGCCCGACGTGGGACAAGGGCGCGACCGGCTTCGGTGTGCGCATCATCGACCGCTTCGTCGCCGATCATATCGAGCAGCGCTGAGCCTGTCGGGCAGGGAGGGCAGCGGCATGCAGGTCGATTTCTATCATCTCGGTCGCGATCCGCTGCTCCCTGTTCTGGCCCGCATCGCAACACGCGTGCTGGCCGATGGCGGCCGCCTCCTCGTCGTCACCGGCGAGGAGGAGCAGGCCGTCGCGCTGGACGAAGGGCTGTGGGGCGGTTCGCCCGACAGTTTCCTCCCGCACGGGCGGGACGGGGCGGATCAGCCCGTGCTGATCGCGAGCGGTTGCGAGGCGGGCAACGGCGCCCGCCATATCGCGCTGGTAGACAGCCAGTGGCGCGCGGAGGCGCTGGATTATGACCGCGCTTTCCACTTCTTCGACGACAACTCCATCGAAGCGGCGCGGGCCGCGTGGCGCAGCCTCAAAGGGCGGGAAGGCGTCGAGCCGCGCTACTGGAAACAGGATGAGAATGGTCGCTGGGCGCAGGTCGCGTAAGGCGAGGTTGGCCGATTTGGCTTGACATGATGAACCATATTGGTTACATGACGCACCAACCGCTGAACCTCTGATCAAGGTGAAGCGACCAGCATCCGGCACCCGTGAATGCCACACGGACAACCCGGACGCGGCCGGCGCGAGATTCCTCTCCACCGGGCCACTGCATCGGCTCCTTCGTAGCGGAAGGCCCCCCGATGCAGCCGCCAAACCCATGAGGGCACCGCCACCGCTCTTTCGAGCCCGGCAATCGCCCGAGCCCCGCCGTCTGGCTTGAAGACGGCCATCGCGCCGGCCGCACCCTCTTCCGAGGCCGCCTCGCTTCCTCCCCACAGGATAGATGCGCCCGCAAATCCTACAACGGCGCGTCTATGGGTTTCCTACAGTAGCCCCCGTTCGTCCCGAGCGAAGTCGAGGGACGTGTGGCAGGCGCGGCACTTGGGGCACGTCCCTCGACTTCGCTCGGGACGAACGGGGGAAGAGAGGGCAAGGCGGGTGAGGTGAGTCAGCCACCTCATACACATCATCGTCATGCCGGACTTGATCCGGCATCCCGCTTCTTCTTCGGGCTTCATCGCGTGAGGTGAGCGGGTTGCCGGATCAAGTCCGGGGTGACGACGGAGACCCCCGTTCCCGCCCCAGCCTAGGGTCCGGACTCACAACCACCACGTGACGGCAGCCGCGAGGCAGACGGCCCCGAGGAAGTTGGTGGCGAGCCTGTCGTAGCGAGTGGCGATGCGGCGGCAGTCCTTGAGGCGGCAGAACATGCGCTCAACGGCGTTGCGGCCTTTGTAGAGCGTGGGCGAGAAGCAGCTTTTCCAGCGGCGGTTTGCCTTTGACGGGATGTTCGGCACCGCGCCCTGTCGCTCGATCAGATCGCGGATGGCGTTGCTGTCATAGGCCTTGTCCGCCAGCACGATCGTGCGCGGTGCGAGGTCGTCCAGCAGCACGTCGGCGGCACGGCAGTCCGCGACATTACCGCCGGTCAGGAGGAAGCGGAGCGGGCGCCCTTCGCCATCGGTGAGGGCATGGAGCTTGCTGTTGCGGCCACCCCGGCTGATCCCGATCGCTTGACGGCACGCCCCCCTTTTCCACCCCCCGCCGAGCGGTGGGCCTTCATATGGGTGCTGTCGATCAACACCTCCGCAAACGGGCCACCCGCGGCCGCCAGCGTGACGAACAGATCCTGCCACACGCCTTTGGCCGCCCCACCGCACGAAGCGGTTGTAGAGCGTCTTCCTCGGTCCGTAGCACGGCGGTGCATCGACCCATCGGCCACCAGATTTCACGACGTGGATGATGCCGCTGATCACCCGCCGGTCATCGACCCGCGCAACCCCGCGAACCTTGTTCGGCAACAGCGGCCGAAGTCGCTCAAACTGCTCCTCGCTCAACCAGAATTCGCTCAAATCCACGCTCCCGCTGACCCGCAGCGTGAATCACATCCCGAACGCCGAGGGAATCCTGTTTATGGCCCTGACCCTAGAGAATGGACGAACTGGCCGGAGCCGGCGCCGAGGGCAGGAGCGTCTTAATCGACCCGACACACGCTGCACGACATCCAGCCTGCGGGCAAAGGGGTCTCGGGCGACTGATCGGCCGCGCCAAAGGCGGCATGGATACCAAGCTCCATGCTGTCATCCGTGCCAACGGCGGGCCACAAATCGCGCAATGAGCCGATCAAATACGATAAGGGCTTTATAGGCGCCCGAGGTACATGGAGACCATATTCGGTTGCCTGAAGGGCTAGCGTCAGGTCGCCACCCGCTGCGTTCGATGCCTAACCGCCTTCTTTCCCACCATAGCGCTCGCTCCCTCATCTTCTCGCTGTGATCAACGAGTACCTCCAAATTCTCCGCCCGCGATGATGCGATTCGACTGCAGGGCGCAGCACAAAACATCGCGCGAAAGGCTATCATCACCCCATGCCTCACCTCAAAAACGCAGCGTGATCGTTCATGCGGAAGGCGCTAGGAGGCGCCGTCCGATGAGACGCGGATCGCCCGGAGCGGGCTAGCGGCGACCTTCGCCACGATGAAAAGGGAATGCATGCTCAGCCGTCGTCGCGGACTTTTGCTGATGTCGCTTGCGCTTCTCAGGGTGGCTAGTCCGGCTGCGGCTCGCCCCCGCCCCGCCCCGCGTGCTCCGCGTTCGCCGGTGGCAAAGCCAGATCTCGCGCTGATGAAGGTGCAGGTAATCCTCGATCATCTCGGCTTCTCGCCCGGCGTCGTCGATGGCACGGCGGGGCGGACGCTCGGGCTGGCGCTGACCGGCTTCCAGATATCCAAGGGCCTGCCGGCGACCGGTCGTCTAGATCCCGCCACACGGCAGGCACTCGCCCAATATCACATCAACGGCGCGGTCCGCGATATCACTCTCTCCGTCCCCGATTTGGCTGGGCCGTTCACGGGGCCCCTCCCCCAGCGCGCGAGCCAGCAGGCCGAGTTGCCCGCGCTGGGCTATGCCGGCCCGCTGGAAATGCTGGCGGAGCGCTATCACACCACGCCCGCTACGCTGCGAGCGCTGAATCCGTTCGGCCTCCGGCTTGTCCCTGGCGTGATCATCCATGTGCCCAACACCATCACCTGGGCACGCGCCTACCCCGCCAGCCTGCCGAACGGCTACCGCCAGACACTGGCCGGGCTCAATGTCGGGTCGGCCCAACCGCGGGCGGCGCGGGTGGTGGTGTCCAGGGCTGCGGGAGCGCTCTCCGTCTATGACGACGCCGGCCGCCTGATCGCGCAGTTCCCGGTGACGACGGGCAGCCGACACGATCCGCTGCCAATCGGTGAATGGAAAATCCTCGGAGCATCCTACAACCCGGAGTTCCACTTCAACCCCGAGTTGTTCTGGGATGCCCGGCAGGATGACAAGGCCGCCGTCCTACCGCCCGGCCCTCGAGGGCCGGTGGGCATTGTCTGGCTAGCGCTGAGCAAGCCGCACTACGGCATCCATGGCACGCCCAAGCCCGAGAATATCCGCCACACCGAGAGCCATGGCTGCATCCGGCTGACCAACTGGGACGCCGGTCGCCTCTCGCTGATGGTGCGGCCCGGCACGCCGGCGATCTTCCGGCCTTGAAGACACGTGACCTGCTCCCCGGGGATCATGCCATTGGTAAGTTAGCTTCGGTGTCCTCCAGCCCGTGGCGGGGGCGGTTGATAAACTCGGCAGGCGCCATGCCGCCGAAGCTGTTGTGTGGACGCACGGTGTTGTAGTCCGTCCGCCATGCCTCGATGATCCGTCTCGCCGCCGCCAGCGAGGGGAACAGAGTGTTCGTTCAGATGGCGTAGTCGGGGCATGGGCTCGGCTGCGGACGAGGTCCATGCTTCCGGTATTGCTGGAAGAGGAGCACCCCCATGTCGACGCTGTATGCCGGATTGGATGTCTCGCTCGAGATGACGAGCGTGTGCGTGGTTGATGCCGAAGGGCGCCTGCTGACCGAGAAACAGGTTAGCTCGGACCCGGAGGCGATCGCGAAGGTTCTTTTGTTGGTCGAAGGTACGTGGGAACGTGTCGGCCTCGAAGCGGGCCCGCTATCGCGATGGCTCTTCTTCGGCCTGAAGGATGCGGGACTGCCGGTAGTGTGCATCGAGACGCGGCACGCCAAGGCGGCGATCACGGCGATGTCGCGTAACAAAAACGACCGGAACGACGCGCGCTCAATCGCGCAGATCGTCCGGTCGGGCTGGTACAAGGCGGTGCACGTGAAGTCGACCGACAGCCAGGAACTACGCACGCTGCTCACCAGCCGCGAGTTCCTGGTCAACAAGGTTCGCGACCACGAGAACGAGATGCGAGGCGCGCTCAGGCCATTCGGGCTCAAGGTCGGCCGAGTTGGTGCGAGCGGGTTTGCCCAGCGCATCCGTGACCTCGTCTCTGACCGGCCGCGCTTGGCGGTCTGCATGGAGGCGCTGCTTCACTCGCGCGAGGTATTGCGCCAGCAGTTGGCCGCCCTCCACAATGCGCTGCTTCGGGCCGTGAAGAACGACGAACTGTGCGTGCGGTTCATGGGCATTCCAGGCGTCGGCCCGGTATCTGCGCTGGCATTCAAGACGACCATCGACCGACCTGATCGGTTTCGACGGTCAACCGATGTCGGTGCTCATCTTGGCCTCACGCCGCGTCAGTTCCAGTCCGGTGAGACCGATCGGCGTGGTCG
>Ga0207711_10004025_pt1 | contig 12615 bp, 9 predicted proteins | sample KBSS34metaG_FD_184401 | JGI IMG/M metagenome (GOLD analysis project Ga0207711, IMG submission 184401) | Switchgrass rhizosphere microbial communities from Kellogg Biological Station, Michigan, USA - KBS S3-4 metaG (SPAdes) (version 2) | ecosystem: Host-associated > Plants > Roots > Rhizosphere >...
AACGGGAAGTGCGCCCGCGCCGCAGCCATCTGCCGGCCGACGTCGTACTGCGGCTGGTCGCCGGTACCGTTGTCGCCAATCACTGCGAACTTGAGCGACCCGTCCTCGGCTGGCAGCGGCACGGCCTGTTGCCGCATGACGGCGACGTCCGTGCCGATCGTGGCGGCGACGAGGATAGCGATGGTCAGGAGCTTGCGCACTGCTTACCGCCTTTCTCCGGCGGGCCGCCAGTCGTCGCCGCCGATCCGCGCCGCCTGCGCCGCGTTCGTCCGCAGCCTGGCGATGAATCGCGCGGCCAGATCCGGGGCGTAGCCGCCCGCACGGAACGCATCGCGCCACTGGCGATCGCTGAGGCGTGACATCAGGTCACTCGCCCAGGCGGCCTCGTCTGACGTGATGCGTCCGCGGACGAGCTCCTGGTGAAAGCCGTGATAATCGAAGTTGACGAAGCCGTTTCTGACGCCGAGGATGAACGGCAGCCGCTCGAACAGCTCGATGTCGCCGCGCCTGGGCGCCACGCGTCCCGTCTCGCCGAGCGCCGTCCCAAGATCGCGGACGACGTACCACGACTCGACGCCGCCGTCGACCTTGTGCTCGTACAGCGTGTTGTTCTCGTTCTTCAGATCCGAGCTGTTGAACATCAGCAGGATGACGAGCAGCCCCTGGAACGGCTTCGTGCCGACGAACGGGTTCTGCTGCCACGACCATTCCCCGACGTCCTTCAAACTCTTGTCGTGCAGGCGGAAGCGCCCGCCTGGCTCCACGTGGGTGCCCGATTCGTCTTGCAGCGTGAACGACGGCAGGAAATAGACGGGCGGCTGGTGATAGCCGACGGCCGAGAGCACTCGGGACAGCGTCACCTCGATCGGTGCCTCGCTCTGCCGCCCGTCGGCAGGCGCCTGCTTGACGCTCCACTTGCGCCCCTGTGGATCGCGGACGGTCATCCCGGGGTTGACGCCGTGATGTTTCGTTTCAACGAATGTATACGTCGCCTGCGGATCCGGCCCGCGCTTCACCGGCCATGGTCCATTGAAGAGATCGCGGGACTCGAGGTCGTCCGGACTCTCCCAGAGGGCCGCCACCGCCACGTCGCTCGCCGGCATCGTCGGTCGTACGGCCGGCGTGCAAAATGGCATGTAGACGGCGAACACCGCCGGCGCGACGACGATGAAGATGCGATGACCCATGGCCGCCTCCCTCCTCCCCCTTCATGGCCCGAACGGTACGACCGCCGCTGCCGCGGATCGGGTTGAGAGGCAAACCGCGAGCGTGACGGCACGCATGGTGTGGCACCCCCGAAGCGTTGACGGAAATCCGTCACAATTTCTGGGCTGCTACTAGCGGACGCATCGCACGTGCCGGGCGAAGCCCGCCGGTGTGCAGCGCGATGGAACGCGGCGACGATTGACTGGCAGGCCGTATGCTCAAATTTCGGCTATGACTCCGAAATTCCGACTTCTCGGCGCGATCGTGTGTTGCACGCTGGCGGCGCCCGTCGCCGCACAGGACCTCTCGCCAGCCGATCCGCCCGTCTCCGGTAGCCCCGAACAGATCGTCAAGGCGCCGGAGGGGCCGCCCCCCACGCCGGAGCACACCGGCATCAAAGCAACCTTCAAGGGTCTGTTCGAGGACTTCAAGAATCTGCCTTCGAGACAAAACCTGTTCCTGGTCGGCGTGGGCGCCGCCGGCGCCGCCGCGGTACATCCCGCGGACAACCGCGTGAACGAAGAGCTGACGGACGCGAGCTGGGCGCATCCGGCTTTCAGACCCGGCGCCGTTCTCGGTCAGAGCTACACGCTGCTCGGCGCGTCGATGGCGGTCTACGTGATCGGTCGAGTCAAAGGCGAGAACAAGATCTCGCACACCGGAATGGACATGCTGCGCTCGCTCGCGATCTCCGAGGCGATGGTCCAGACGCTGAAGTACACGGTGCGGCGTGAGCGCCCGGACGGCAGCGGCGCAAACGGATTCCCATCGGGGCACGCCGCCGATACGTTTGCCATCGCCACCGCGCTCGAGCGGCATTTCGGCTGGCGTTACGCGGTCCCGGCGTATGCCTTTGCGTCGTACATCGCCGCATCGCGTCTCCACGACAACGTGCATTACGCCAGCGACGTCGTGTTCGGCGCGGCGGTCGGCGTCATCGCTGGACGAACCGTTACCCGTCACGGCCGTGAGGCGTTCAGCATTGCGCTCGCGCCGGTTCCTGGCGGTGCGGCGATCGTCTATACGCGGCAGACGCGTTAAGGATCGGCGAACGCGGTCCTCGTCGCATTCGCTGACGACGCCGAAGATACCGTCGTCGCCGAGCTCACGCGGCTGGGTCAGCGGCACGGAGAAACGTTTCCCCATCAGCGGGTGGAAGCGTTCGTGACGAACGACGGATCGATCCTCACCCGGCGCATGGAAGCTCCGACATGCCGGTCTGGGGACCGATCTTTACCCGCGAGTGACGAGATCCTGACAAAGCGACCGCCGACGCCGAGAAACCGTCGCCGGCAATTCGCCGTCCTGGCGTCGCGTCACGAGTCGCATAGAAACGCTCGAGCCGACTCGCAAAGGCCTGGCCACCAGCCCTAGAGCACCGTAGCCGCCGCATGGCACGGTGCGTGCGATTCAAGCGCGTTGTCAGGTTTCCGCGTCGCGGAACCGGCACCATCGTCGGACTCGTGAACCAACGACGGAGAGCCGAACAGCAGGCTGATTGTGGCGACTGAACTACGAACCGCGCTCTCGACGCTTGCGGTGCCGAATGCCCCGGTCTTCGCAGCTCGCGCGCTGACGAAGGTCTACCAGATGGGCGACGTGACCGTCCAGGCGCTTCGCGGCGTCGACTTCGATCTCTTTCCCCGTGAGTTCGTCGTGCTGCTCGGTCCGTCGGGATCGGGGAAGTCCACACTGCTCAACATTCTCGGCGGGCTCGACGTGCCGACGTCAGGCGACGTTGTCTACCAGGATCACAACCTGACGTCGGCGAATGACACGCAGCTGACCGAATATCGCCGCACGCACGTAGGATTCGTGTTTCAGTTCTACAACCTGATCCCCAGTTTGACCGCGCGCGAAAACGTGACCCTCGTCACTGACATCGTCGAACACCCGATGACGGCGGAGCAGGCCCTCGGCATGGTCGGTCTCGATCATCGGCTGGACCACTTTCCTGCGCAGCTCTCGGGCGGCGAGCAGCAGCGGGTGGCGATTGCCCGCGCGATTGTGAAGCGGCCGGACGTGCTGCTGTGCGATGAGCCAACCGGGGCGCTCGACATCACCACCGGCATCGTCGTCCTAGAGGCACTCGACCGGGTCAACCGGGAGCTCGGTACGGCGACGGTGGTGATCACACACAACACTGCGATCGCCGGCATGGCCGATCGCGTCGTTCGCCTGGCCGACGGGTGCGTCGCTGGCATCGAGCGGAACGCCACGAAGGTCAGCGCGCGAGAACTTCAATGGTGACGATGCCTTCGAGGCTGCGAGCGCTGGATCGGAAGCTCATTCGCGACCTGTGGGCGATGAAGGGACAGTCGCTGGCGATCGCGTCGGTCATCGCCGCGGGCGTGGCGATGTTCGTCACGTATCTATCGAACTTCGACTCGCTGCAGCGCACGCGGGCGGGCTATTACGAGACCGCCCGATTCGCGGACGTGTTCGCGTTGCTCAAGCGCGCGCCGTCAAGTCTCGAGGCCCGCATTGCGTCGCTGCCGGGTGTCGAGTCGGTGGCGACTCGTGTCGTCGCCGACGTGACGCTCGACGTGCCGGGTATGGCGGAGCCCGCCATCGGGCGGCTGATCTCGGTCCCCGATCGGGGGCGCCCGACGCTGAACGACGTCTACCTGCGCAGAGGGCGATGGGTCGATCCCGTCAGACCCGACGAGGTGCTCGCGAGCGAGATCTTCTGCGACGCGCATCGCTTCCAGCCTGGTGACCGGGTTGCGGCCATCATCAACGGACGCCGTCGCTGGCTCACCATTGTCGGGATCGCGCTGTCGCCCGAGTACGTCTATGCCATCCGTCCCGGGGCCATCTTTCCGGACAAAAAGCAATTCGGGATCTTCTGGATGAGCCGACGCGCGCTCGCATCCGCGTTCAACATGGAAGGCGGCTTCAACGACGTGTCGATTGCGACGGAACGGGGAGCAAACGACGACGACGTCATCGCCGGACTCGACGGGTTACTCGAGCCGTACGGCGGCTTTGGCGCGACGCCGCGGTCCGTTCAAGTCTCTGCCTGGATGCTCGATAACGAGCTGCGACAGCTCCAGACTTTCGGCTTCATCACGCCCGCCATCTTCCTTGGCGTCGCGGCCTTCATCCTGAACGTCGCGCTGGCGCGCGCGTTGTCGTTGCAGCGCTCGCAGATCGCCGCTCTCAAGGCGCTCGGTTATGGGAATCGGGAACTGGCCTGGCACTACATCAAGTGGGCGCTCGCCATCGCCGGATCGGGCGCGCTGGCTGGTGTCGCGGCCGGCGCGTGGCTCGGCTCGGGCATGATCGGCCTCTACAACGAGTTCTTCCGATTCCCGGCCCTCCACTTTCATCTCTCGGTCGGCGTCGCCGTCCTGTCAGTGATCGTCAGCCTCGCGGTCGCAGCGATGGGCGCGCAATCGGCCGTGCGGCGCGCGGTCCGGATTCCACCCGCAGAAGCGATGCGTCCGGAGTCGCCAGCCCGGTATCGCCGCAGCATCGTCGAACGGGCGTGGCAGCATGTCCGCATCACGCCGGTGACGCGCATGGTGCTGCGCAATGTGGAGCGTCAGCCGATCCGATCGGCGACGTCGGTGATCGGCATCGCCTTCGCCGTGGCGGTGCTCGTCGTCGGCATGGCGTTCGTGGACGTCATGAACGTGCTGATCAACGAACAGTTCGTGATGGGCATGCGCCAGGATGCGATGGTGACCTTCGTGGAACCGCGGTCACCTCGCGCCATGTCTTCGGTCGCGCATCTGCCGGGCGTGATGGACGTCGAGCCCGTTCGTAGCGTGCCGGTTCGCCTGCGGGCCGGCCACCGATCGCGCACGCTCGCCCTGACCGGGCTGCCCGAGACGCCGCGCCTCAATCGCATCGTGAACCGGAGCGGCCGCGTGACATCGCTGTCTGCCGACGGGCTCGTCCTGTCGACGATGCTCGGCCGCATCCTCGATGTGTCGCCTGGCGACCTGCTGCAGGTCGAGGTGCTCGAGGGGAGGCGGGTCGTACGGCAGGTGCCGATCGTCACGCTCGTCGACGACAGCGTCGGGCTCCACGCCTACATGCGAATCGACGCACTTCGCGCGATGCTCCACGAAGGCGGCGTCATCACGGGCGCGTCCGTGACGTTGGACCCTGCCGTCACTGGCCGTTTCTACGCGGCCGTGAAGGCGCAACCAGCCATTGCTGGCGTCGCCCTGACCGCCGTCACGCTCCAGAACTTCCGCGACACGATGGCGCAGAACATGTATCTGCAGATCTTTCTCAACGTGATGTTCGCGGGCGTCATCGCGTTCGGCGTCGTCTACAACTCGGCGCGCGTGTCGCTCTCAGAGCGGGAGCGCGAGCTGGCGAGCCTGCGGGTCCTGGGGTTCACGCGCGGCGAGATCTCGTTGATTCTCCTCGGCGAGCTGGCAGTGCTCACGCTTCTGGCGCTGCCAGTCGGCGCTGTCATCGGATACGGGCTGGGCCAGATCATCATGACGGCCTTCAACAACGAAGTGTACCGGCTGTCCTTCGTCACGTCCCCCGCGACGGTCGCCTGGTCGTTTCTGATCGTCATTGCGGCGGCCGCGGTCTCAGGCCTCCTCGTGCGGCGCCGGCTCGACCGGCTCGATCTGGTGGGAGTGCTCAAGACACGGGAGTGATGCCGATGTTGCGCATGCTCGTCAACCGTCGGGTTCTTGGCTTCGCCGCAGTCATTGCCGGCTTGCTTGGCGTTGTATTGTGGCCGACCGCCGTTCAGGTGGACGTGGCCGCGGTCTCGACCGGCCCGCTGGTCGTGACGGTTGATGAGGAAGGCGTCACGCGCGTCCGCGATCGCTTCATCGTGTCCGCGCCGGTGTCGGGACGTGTGCTGCGAATCGAGCTGGAACCGGGCGACTGCGTGAGGCACGGTCAGGTCGTGGCGCGCGTGCGTGCCGAAGCACCGCCGCTGCTCGATGCACGCACAAAGACCGAGGCGGAGGCCGTCGTCGAAAGCGCCAGGGCCGCCCTCGGGCGGGCCCGTGCCGAAGAACAACGCGCCCGGGCGACGCTGGCACAGGCCCAACGGGATTTTGTCCGCGCCGGGTCGCTTGTCGAAGACCGCGTCATCGCCAAACAGGAGTTCGAGACGCACGAGTCAGATGTCCACGTCGCCCGTGAAACGGCCAATGCCGCCGAGTTCGCGGTTCGCGTTGCCACATCGGAGCTGCAGCGCGCGGAAGCGCGGCTGGCGCCCACGAGGCCCGAGGCGGCCGGGCGCGTGGTGAGTGTGACGGCACCGGTCGATGGCGTCGTGCTCAAGCGCATCCGCGAGAGTGAGACCTTCGTACCGACCGGCGATCCGCTGGTCGAGATCGGCGATCCTGGTCAGCTGGAAATTGTCGCGGACCTGCTGTCAACGGACGCGGTGCGCGTGAAGGTCGGCGCGCGCGCATTCGTCGAACAATGGGGCGGTGACATGCCGCTCGAGGCGCGAGTCCGGCGCATCGAGCCGGGTGGCTTCATGAAGGTCTCCGCGCTCGGCGTCGAGGAACAGCGTGTGAACGTCGTGCTCGACTTCGTCGATTCCTCACCAGCGGCACGAGCGGCACTCGGAGATGGATATCGGGTGGAGGTTCGTATCGTGATCTGGGAATCCTCGAGTGTGGTGAAAGTACCGACGAGCGCGCTGTTCCGCCACCGCGAGAAATGGGCCGTGTACGTGATGGACGCAGGCCGTGCGCGGCGGACCGTCGTCGAGTTGGGACGCCAGACGGGTCAGTCCGCAGAAGTGATCACCGGGCTCGCCGAAGGCACGCGCGTGATTCTGCACCCTGGCGATACGCTCGTCGACGGTGCCCGTGTGCGCGAACGGCTTCCTGCGAACTGAGCCGCTCGTGAATATCAGGACTGTATGGTGAATAGGGAGGTGTAGATGATCGCAACGTCGGTCGCCAGAAAGCAGCACACGAAGAAGCCGTGAGTGCGTGCATGCGTAGGCACGCTCTGGTGGTATGGCGGCCATCGTGCGCGCTCGTCGGACGACGTCGCACTTCCGCGTCAATGAAACGGTCTGAACCAGAAAGGCAGCTAGTCATGACTACCGTACGATCGTGCATCGGCTTGGCCCTTGTCAGTGTCGTCCTGGTGATCGCGTTGCCGAAGAATGCATCGGGCCATTGCGACTCTCTCAACGGTCCGGTCGTCACAGCGGCGCGGCTCGCACTACAACGAGGAGATGTCACACCCGTCCTCAAGTGGGTGAAGGAAACAGAGGAGCGTGAGGTCCGCAACGCGTTCCGGCGGACGATGGCGGTTCGTGGCGCGAGCGCGGAGGCACGGGAACTCGCCGACCTTTACTTCTTGGAGACGCTGGTGCGACTGCATCGGCAAGGCGAAGGGGAACCGTATACGGGCTTAAAGCCAGCCGGCGCGATTGATCCTGCGATCGAGAGTGCCGATCGGGCCCTCGAGACCGGTTCGGTGAACGACGTCGTGACGGCGGTGGCTGGACGGCTGGAGGCTGGAATCCGCGAAAGATTCGCACTTGCCCAAACCCGGCAGCGGCATGCAGACGAAAGCGTCGACGCCGGGCGCGCATACGTGACGGCGTATGTGGAGTTCATCCACTACGTCGAGCGACTGCACCTCGACATCTCGGGAGCGACCGAGGGGAAGGAACAAACACAGCCAAAGCCATGACTGCCTGGCTCGTGGTGAAAGGCGTGCAGTTGAGAGAGTACACGGCGCGAGTCGCTCGCACCTTTCTAATCACTGATCGCGCAGCGTCGGCCGGCCGAACAGGCCAGGCACTCTTGAACAGACGCGCGGACGTCACGAAATAGAGCGTCAGGCCGTCGCCGCTCGCCTGGGCATGGACCAGGGCGCAGGTCGCGTCGAGGACGCACTGGTCGTGGACCACTCGCAACGGCCGCGCCGCGCGGGCATCGTCCGGCGCACTCCCCGCCCGTGGATCGTGGCCGCCGACAGTAGAACCGCCAGGCAAAGCAGCGGGAACGTGATCGATGGGCGCGTCGCAGACACCACAGTCGACCGCAGCAACGGGCGTGCCCTCCGCACTGCCGGTTTGTCGGCACGCTGGCGGGTCAACGTCTTGCACACATGACTGGCATGCGCGCGATCCAGCAAATCCTTTGTGCGGTCGATCTCTCCGGCGCATCCGCTGACGCGGCGGCACAGGCGATCGCGCTGGCCCGCTGGTGCCACGCCCGGATCACCGCCCTTCATGTGTGCGAGCCAGTGTTCGCGCCAGTGCCGGGCCTGCCGCCGCCGGATGAGCGCATCGGCGATCAGGAGCGGGCGGTCGCCACGGAATGCGTCGCGGCATTGTTTGCGCGTGCCGCCGCGGACGACCTGGTCGACGTGCTGGTCGACACGGGATCCCCTGCCACCTGCATCCTTCATCGCGCCGACGCGCTGGCGGCCGATGTCATCGTGATGGCCACGCACGGCGCGAGCGGCTTCCAGCATCTTCTGCTTGGTTCGGTGACCGAGAAAGTGCTGCGGCGCGCGCGTTGCGGAGTGCTGACGGTGCCGCCCCTCGCGCGCTCACCGCTGCCTCGGCCGTTCACTCGCATCCTGTGTCCGGTGGACTTCTCCGATCCGTCGCTCTTCGCCCTCGAGGCGGCAGCCTCGCTGGCGCGCGCATCCTCGGCGGGGCTCACCCTGGTGCATGTCGTCGAATGGCCGTGGCACGAACCGCCGGCGCCGTCGGCCGACGATGTACCACAGCCCCAGGCAGCGGCACTCGCGGAATTCCGGCGCTACATCGAGGCGGGCGCGAGCAGGCGCCTCGAGAAGCTCGGTGCCGATCTGACGCTCGACCGCGCGCCGGCTGTTTCGATCGTGCACGGTAAGCCGTACGTCGAGATCCTGCGTGTCGCCGCGGACACCGCCGCCGATCTCATCGTGATGGGCGTCCACGGCCGCAACGTCGTCGACATGACGCTGTTCGGCTCGACCACGAATCAGTTGGTGCGGCGGGCTGTGTGCCCGGTCCTCACATACCGGCACTGAACGCCGCCCGCGCGGGCCATCTGTCAGTCATACCGCCGTCATCGGATGGTGAAGTCCATCGCGACCGATACCAGCACGTCGACCGGAACGCCAGCCAGTCGCCCGGGCTCGAAGCGCCATTGCCGCGCGGCCTCGATCGCCTCATCGTCGAGGCCCCCGGGATCGAGCGATCGCGTGACGCGAACGTCGCCGGCGCGGCCCTCGCGCGTGACGACGATCTCGAGCCAGACCGATCCCTGAACCTTACGCTCGAGCGCGTCGGGTGTGTAGCGCGGCTTCACCTGTGACATCAGGCGTGGCGCGGTGATCCCGGAGCCCGGCCGATACGCACCGCCGCCAAAACCACCGCCGGATCCGGGGCCGATGCCCGGCCCGCGTCCCGATCCCAGACCGGTCCCCGTCCCGGTGCCGACGCCGCCGCCCGATCCCGGCCCGGTGGAATTGCCGTAGGAGACGCCACCTTCCGGCAGGCCGACGTGATTGAACGCGCCGGATGCCAGTGGCATGGCGTCGAGTACGAGTGCCGGACCCTCCGGTTCGGTCGGACCGATGACCGAAATCACAGGCTGCCTCGTCGTCAGCAAGGTGGTCCGGTCGTGACCAACGCCTTCGGCGCGGCGGATTGGTGCAGTCTGGCGGTTGCCGCCGCCTCCTCCGCCTCCGCCCGGCGACCGGTTCGGAAGGAAGATCAGTCGCTCCGGCAGTTTCACCGTGGCCGGCGGCTCGGGGGGTTGCAGCGCCGCCGTCGTCGAGTCAATCGGCGCGGCTCTGTACCCGATGACGAGGATGGACGCGACGAGCAGGTGGATTGACGCGGCGACGCCGAGCGCGACGATCCCCCGTCCGCCGCCGCGGGCCGGCAGACGGGGCGCCGCCAACGCAAGATGCCCGGTGTTCATCCAGCATGAGTAAAGCAATAGGGTGGCCTGCGGATCGATCGCGGATACGGGCCACACTCGGCATCCGGTCGTGATTGTGCCGAAACTCCGGCGTCGGCATCGCGGCGATGTCCGCTGCCGGCCAGGCCGTCGTGCCGCGGCGCCGGATCGCTCAACAACACGCGCGGACCATCATGTCGTGACAAAATCACAGCAGAGGTGTGATGGAAGCGACCGAGAACGGCCTGTCGCGCGCCATGGAGTTTCTCGAACGCGCCGTGCGGCTCAACGCGCGGTACCGCGCCGGTCAGGTGCGCGCCAACGTACCCGAGGGCCTGCGCGACGGCTCGCGTTCGCTCGAGAGCCTCGTCGCCGAGCACCTGCCGCTGTCGCAGCGAGGGCTCGACGCGGCCGCTCGCGGACTGTTCTATTCCCTGCCGGTCGCCTTCGATCCGGCCGAAGCCGTCGGGCCGTACCTGGCGATCGTCGATCGCGACGCGGCCGGCGAACCGTACCGGTTTCTCGACATGGGCGCCCTCATCGCGACGCACGCGTTCGGAGAAAACGATCCGGCGTCGGTGCGCGCCGTGCTCGACTCGCTGCCGTACGCCGTGTCGCGATACGCGCATTCCGAGTATCAGACGATCCTGTCGCTCCGCTTCAAGGCCGCCCTGACCCGGATCGCTCCAGCCGGCACCCCGCGCCACTTCGTCGTCAACACCGGCGCCGAGGCGGTGGAGAACGCGATCAAGGCGGCGCTGATGAACCGTGTGATGACGTCGCCCGACGGCGACGGCGGTTTCATCGTCTCGTTCGACGGCGCGTTTCACGGCCGCACGCTGGGTGCTCTGGCCGTCACCCACCGCAAAAAAGCGCGTCTCGGCTTTCCGACGTTCGACTGGCCGCACATTCCGTTTCCTGTCGAGAGTCCCGGTTCACCGAAAGAAACAGATCGACGCGAGGAGCGGAGTCTGAAGCAGCTCTGGGATCTGCTGGTCTCGGGCCGGCTGCCACACGCGGAAAAGAGCCGCGACACGTATCGGCGCGAGATGGATGCGATCGATCAGTTTCTCGCCGAGCCGAACGGCGATGTACAGACGTTCGTACAGACCCAGCGCGCGGCGCTGACGGCCGACGTCGTCCGGCGCTCGCGGCGTGTGGCCGCCGTGCTCGTGGAGCCGATCCAGGGCGAAGGCGGTGTGCGTCTGACGACCGCGCGGTTCATGCGGAAACTGCGGCTCCTGACACGGGTCTACGATGTGCCGTTGATCTTCGACGAAGTGCAGACCGGCTGGGGCATGACGGGACGGCTGTGGGCGCACGAGCTGTTCGACCTGCCGTGCCCTCCCGATATCGTCACGTGGGCCAAGAAGGCGCAGAACGGCATCCTGTTCGTCAGCGAAGCGCTCGCGACGTTCTTTCAGGAGGAGAAGAAGTTCAACACGACATGGGAGGGCGATTCCCTCGGAATGGTCCGCCTGCTGGCCTTTCTCGATGCCCTCGATCTCGATCAGGTGCGGCGCACGGGTGAGCGGGCGCGCGCCGGGCTGGAGGCGTTGGCGCGCAACTACCGCGAGATCGTCAAGAACGTCCGCGGCGCCGGCGTCATGCTGGCTTTCGACGTGGTGCGCGCCGACTGGTGCGATGCGGTGCTCGATCGCGCATTCCGCCGCGGATTGATCCTGCTCCCGGCTGGTGATCGCAGCCTCCGCTTCTATCCGCGCTACGACACCGAGCCGTCCGCGATTGACGACGCGCTGTCGATTCTGAGGCTCGCCATCGAGGACCTTGTGGGCGGGCGCGCGTCGCCGGAGGCGCCGGCGGCACCGAAAATCCGCGTCGGCACGCTCGATATGCCGCTCGATACGATCGAGACCGTGCCGCTGACGCGGGCGGCATTCGAGTCGCTCAAGCTGCAGATCCTGGCGGTGGAGCAGGAGCGCTACGGTGACGCCATGCCCTATCCGCCCGACGTCCTGCGGGCCGGACGCCGCCCGCTGCTCCAGTTCCCGCTCGACACGCTGGAAGCGACGATGGCCAATCCCGGCGCGATCGGCGTCGCCCTGCGCGATCGCGTCTCGGGACGCATCGTCGGATACGGCCTGGGCAGCGCGATCGAGAATCACAACGAGGAAGGGATCGCCTCCGACCCGCACACGGGCGACAACAACACGTTCTTTCTGCAGGCCATGGCCACGTTGCCCACCGTGCAGAACGCCGCCGCGCTCGAGAATCTGCTGCTCGACGCGCTGCGCGAGCGCGCGATCACTGAAGGATTCGCCTTCTTCTCGACGCTGATCGAAGAGCACCTGCTGGTGACGGGGCCGTCATGGCTGAAGGCCGCGACCGTGCTCGAGCGGGTCGACAACTATCTGCGAAGTGGCATTACGTTCGTCTACTTGCAGGCGCCGCTGACGGGTCACACCGCCGTGAGCGAAGCCGCGCCTTAGCGCATTTGTCGATTTGCGTGGCGCAGGGCTTCAGCCCTGCGGGCTTCGCAGCCCTAAAGGGCTGCGCCACTAGAGAAGCGTCATGCGGCGGCGCGCGC